>Ga0209375_1000004_pt1 | contig 178439 bp, 152 predicted proteins | sample GraSoiAngelo_131_FD_185888 | JGI IMG/M metagenome (GOLD analysis project Ga0209375, IMG submission 185888) | Grasslands soil microbial communities from the Angelo Coastal Reserve, California, USA - 14_0929_02_30cm (SPAdes) (version 2) | ecosystem: Environmental > Terrestrial > Soil >...
ACGGTTGCGGGAACGCCGCGCGCGGCGGTGGCCGTCCGCTTGGCGCCGGGCCGGTGGGCCGAGCTGCGCACGGTGCCGGCGGAGGCCGCCACCGCCGGGTGGCTGGCGCTGACGCTCGGACTGGCGCTCCTCGGGCCCCTCGGCGCCGCGCTGGCCGCGTGGGGCGAGCGTGAGGCGGCGCGCCCGCAGCGCTTGCGCGAGACGGTCGCGGCGTGGGGATTCCTCGCTCCCTCGGCACTCCACCTCGCCGTTTTCTCCTTCGCGCCCATCCTGTTCGCGCTGTACCTGTCGGTGCACCGCTGGACCCTCGTCGACCCCGCGACCCCGTTCGTTGGTCTCGCAAACTTCGCCCGGATGTTGCACGATCCGCTGGTGTGGATCTCGCTTCGGAACACGGCGCTGTATGTGTTGTACGTGCCGCTGTCGATGACCCTGTCGCTCGGCGCGGCCCTGGCGCTCAACGGGCGGTCGTGGGGCGTGCGCGCCGTCCGGACAATGCTGTTCCTGCCGTACGTCTCTTCGGTGGTAGCGATCGCGCTCGTGTGGCAGTGGATGTACAACCCCGATTTCGGCCTGATCAACTACCTGCTGTCGGCCGCGCATCTGCAGCCGGTGGATTGGCTGGGCAGTCCCCGCACGGCGCTGGTCGCCGTGATGATCGTGTCGGTCTGGGCGCAGCTCGGCTACCAGATGACGGTGTTCCTCGCGGGGCTGCAGGGCGTCCCGCCGGCGTATCTCGACGCCGCGCGCGTGGACGGAGCGAGTGCGTGGCAGCGCTTCTGGCGGATCACCTTCCCGCTCCTAAGGCCCGTGACGTTGTTCGTGCTGGTCACCGGGATCATCGGCTCGTTCCAGGTCTTCACGTACATCTACGTGCTCACCGACGGCGGGCCGTTACACGCGACGGACGTGATCGTGTATCGCATCTACCAGACGGCGTGGGAGTTCCTGCAGTTCGGGTACGCGAGCGCGCTGTCCCTGCTGCTGTTCGTGGTGCTGTTCGCTGTGACTCGGGCGCAGTTCCGGCTGCTGGGGAGGCAGGTGGAGTATGCGTAGCATGAGGCGTGGCGCGTGGGGACGCGGGTTGTTGGGAAGCGCCCTGGTGCTGCCGCTCGCGGTCATCACGCTCGTGCCCTTCCTTTATATGATCGCGACGGCGCTGATGGACGAGTTCGAGGTGTTGCGCTACCCGCCGCCGCTCGTGCCGGCGCGGCCGCACCCGGAGAACTTCGCCGCCGCCCTCACCGCGCTGCCGTTCGACCGATTTTTTCTGACCACGGCGATCTTCTCGGTGTGCGTCGTCGCCGGGCAGGTCGCGACCAGCACCATGGCCGCCTACGCCTTCGCCCGGCTGCGTTTTCCGGGGCGCGACCGCGTTTTCGTCGCGTACCTCTCGGTGCTCATGGTCCCCGTGGTTGTGCTCCTGATCCCGCGCTTCCTGATCATCAGCGCGCTCGGTTGGGTGGACACGTACGCCGGGCTGATCTCGACCGAGCTCGTGTCCGTGTGGGGGATCTTCCTGTTGCGGCAGTTCTTCCTGACCATCCCCCGCGATCTGGAGGACGCCGCGCGGCTCGACGGGGCGGGCGAGTGGACCATCTTCTGGCGCGTCGTGCTGCCGCTCTCCAAGCCCGCGCTCGCCACGCTCGCGGTGTTCGCTTTCGTCGATCAGTGGAAGAGCTTCCTCTGGCCCCTCATCGCGACGCGCACGTCCGAGATGCGGGTCATCGAGGTCGGCATCGCGAGCTTTCACGGGTTGTACTACACGAACTGGCCGTACCAGATGGCGGTGGCAGTGACGGCGCTGGTTCCGTTGCTCGTTCTGTACTTCATGGCGCAGAAGTACTTCATTCGAGGGATACAGCTGACCGGACTGAAGTGAACAGGAGGGGCGACGACCATACTAGCCTTTGCCTTTCCTCGGTCCTGTGACGGACCTGAAACTCAGTTCCCAGCGAATGTCCCGCCCGTCGCCACCCGCAGCCCAATCCAGCACCGCATGTCCCGACTCTAACCGCTTCACGGTGCAAGGGACGTCAGCCTTGCACGTCCCCGGCCGCATCGCTTTGGGCACCGCGACGGTCACTGCGTACGCCCGGCTGTCCAGGTTCACCGCCTTTGCCTTGAGCGTTCGCGTCGCGGCTTCCCACACCTCGTCCGCGATGTCCACGGCGCCTTGCACGATGTGGCGGGTGGTGCCGATGATCTGCGGATGCGCAGCGGCGGCGCGCAGCGCGACGGTGAGCGTGCTGTGGGGATCGAGCGTTCCCATGAGCGCGTCTTTCGGTACGACGAGGGGGGCGTCGCGCCACACGTCGTACGCGTCGAATCGGGCGCCGCTGATTCCGAGTGTGCCGAACGGCACGGTGAGCTGACGCGGCTCATCTTCCCAATTGATGAGCGCGACGGTCCACCAGCGCGGCGCGCCCTCGACGACCCAATGGGCGGGGGGTGGGTCGCGGCGCACGCTCCAGATCCCTCCGGCGCCGCCCCCGTCGTAGACTCGGACCGCGAGCACGTTTTCGCCGCCCCACTTCAGGGCGTTCGCCGGGACGCGGTAGCGGCGGTATGCCTGCCAGTCGCCGCGGTAATTCGGCGGGAAGTCGCCCGTCTGCCCGACCTTTACGCCGTTGATGAACGTCTCGTCGGCGTCGTCGACTTTCCCGAGTTCCAGGTACACCGCCCGCCCTTGACCGCCCTCGCCGCCCTCGCCCGCCCTTGATCGCCCGGGCGGAGCCGCAGGAAGGTGGAATCGCGTGCGATACCACGCGTACCCGTCGTAGTCGGGATGCCCTGCTTCTTCCCACCGCTTCGGCACCGCGATCGCCTCCCACGTGTCCTCGTCGAACTCACGCGTGGCGTAACGGGGATCGTCGCCCGTGCGGAACCGCCATGGCCCGGCGATCGGATAGGCGTCGTCGCCTGCAACGAGCGCGGGCGCCACCTCGCGCGCCGCGGACGCCGTGCCCAACGGTCGGCCGGCGACCGCCGCCACCGGGATCGCGCGCTGCAGCAGCGGTACGCGGTCGGGCGGGAGCTTCGGGAGGTTGTCCGAAAGGAGGGTCACGCCTCCGGACAGGGCCACGATTGACGTCCACACCTGGGCCTCGGCGCTGGACAGCGGCGGTCGCACGACAAGGCAATCGGGGTCGTTGAGCCAGGTGGCCCGGTGATAAAAGCTGCGGAGCCCCGCAGCACGCGCCGGCGCCTGGACGCCGCCCCAGCTCGCGTCCACATCGGTGCCGATTCGCATGCCGTTCACGTAGCCGACCGCGTGCTGCAGCGGGGCGCCACAGCCGAGCAGGAACGCCTCGGTGCCCAAGCCGTCGCGGATCGCCCCGAGACCCTTGCGATAGGCCTCGGCGTGCGTCAAGCCGCCGTAATGGGAGTCGCCTGCCGTTGCCCACAGCAGGAAATCGATCTTCAGGTAGTCGTAGCCCCACTCCTGCACGACCCGGCGTGCCAGATCGAACAGCCATTGCTGCACTTGCGGGTGCGCGCCGTCCAGCGAGTAGACCTTGCCACCCCAGTCGTCCCGCGTGTCCCACACGATCGGGCCGTCGGCACGCCGCAGCAGCCAGTCGGCGTGCGCGGCCGGGATGCCGGAGCGCTCTGTCACGGCGAAGGGGGCCACCCACAGGCCCGCTTTGAACCCCTTGCCGTGAATCTGGTCCGTGAGCCAGCGGTGCCCGTGGGGGAACTTGGCGTTCATGTCCCAGTCCCCGGTCGCTTTCTGATAGCCGTCGTCGAGCTGGATGTAGCGGAAGAATCGGCGGTCGAAGTTCGCAGCGCAGAACTCGAGGTTCGCCACGACGTCCGACTCGCTCACCTTGCCGAGCAGCTCGTACCACGTGCACCATCCCGCGGGGGCCGTTTGGGAGGCCAGCCGCTCGCGGTCCACCGGCGAGGAGGGGATGAAGAGCGCCGTCAGCGCGTCCAGGCCATCGCCCTCCGGGTGGTAGCAGATGCGCATGCGGGACGCATCGCCCTCGGGGCGGAGCGGTCGCGTCGGGAGCCACGCGCTGCCGGCTTCCAGGCCCTCCCGCGCAAGCTGCACCGTCGCTTCGCCCGGCTCCCCGGGGTCGAATGCCAGTGCCAGTCCGCGGCCGCCCCTGGTCAAGCCGAGCGCGCCGTGGCTCGCGAGCCCCTCGTCGGGTGTAGCCGAGACTGACACGACCCGGCAGGGGCTCCAAGAGTGATAGCCGTTGACGAGCGCGACCAGCGGTGCCTCGCCGGCGAGCACGGCGGCCTCCGGTGCCTGGAAGAAGCGGATGCCCTTCACCGTGGGGAGGTAGCGGTCGGGGTAGATCGTCACCGAGATCGCCGCCTGCGGCGCGCCCCCTCCCGCCTCGCTGGCAGAGAGGAACTCGGCTTCCAGGAACACGCCGGCCGCGCGCCCGCGCACCACGACGGACTCGCCCCCGGGCGGCCGGCGGTTTCCCACCGTGCTATCTTCCAGATCGGCGAGCGTGACTAGCTGGTCGCCCACCCGGGCGCCGACGACGGCGGTCTGGATCAGGGGAACGGGCTGGCCGTCGCCGTAGTACCAGAGCGACCAGCGGCGGTGCTCGTCGAGCTCGAATTTCAGCCGCCCGACCGCCGATCCGCCCGCCCGCCCGCGCGCGCCGGTCGGACTGGCGGACAGCCGGAAGGGCGGACGGAGCAGCGCCCCCGAAGTGGCGCCTGTCAGGAGCACGAACGTGCGTCTGTCCATCATCACAATGTCGGCGGCCCTCGTGGCTTTGTCCACGCCGCTCGGCGCCCAGCGGCGCGGTGCGTGGACCGTCGGCTTCGCGGGGACGCTCGGCGGCGGGTGGCAGGTCGAGGCGGCCGACGTCGGCTATGCCCGCGCGGTGCGCGCGGGGCCGATGCGCGTGGCGTCGCTCACCGCGCGGCTCGGCTCGTTCGTCGACGAAGGCGCGATTCTCGGCGGCGCACGCGGCTTCGTGTTCGGGTTGACTCTGGGCGGCCACACCGGGCTCCTGCCGCTCGCCGACCTCGGCACCGAGACGAGCAAGAGCGAGGTCGGTGTCGACCTCACGGTTGAGGGCACGGCCTACCTCGGGGCCCGCTCCCCCTTCCCGCAGGGGTCGCGGTGGGGCGCGCTCACCGTGCTTCCGGGACTCAAGTTCGGCGACCCGGACGGCGTGCAATTCGGGCTGCTGCTCGGCCCGACGTTGTTCTTCGGCCAGGCGAGCGACGTGCGGCCGTTTCTGGGCATCCGCTTCGAAGCGCCGCTGGCGCGTCGGGAGTCCCATCCCTAGGTTAGCGGCCGATGGTCGCGTCTCAACTCGACACTGAACATCCCGGCATCCGGGTCATCGCCGAAGTCGCGTCCGTGCTCCAGTCGGGTCTGGCGTCGGGCGTGGCGCTGCGGGGCGTGGTGGGAGCACTGCGGCGGGGGCTGAACCTGCGCCGCTGCCGGTTGTGGCTGCGTACGCCGGACGGCACGCGCTACGCGCCCGTGACCACGCCGGGCGATGAGGCGGAGCCCGTGGGGTACGCGCCGCCCGTTGCCGACTGGGTGCGGCAGGGAGCGCAGCGCGAGGGGACGGCCGGGGGCTCCGTGCTACGGCTGCCGCTGATCCACGAGGACGAGCCGCTGGGCGCGCTCGAGGTCATCATCCCGGGCGGTCGCTACGAGGGCGTGGCGCACGACGTCGTCGTGGTGGTGGCGCGGATCCTGGCGCCCATGATCGCCGCGACCGAGCTGTCACAGGACCTCGCGTCCGAAGTGGCGCTCCGCACCCACGAGATGGAGGCGCAGCGGAGCTTTGCCGCCCAGATCATCGACTCGCTTCCGGTCGGGCTGTACGTCATCGACCGCGGCTACCGCATCCGCGCCTGGAACCGGAAGCGCGAGGCCGGCACGCAGGGTGTCTCGCGCGAGGGTGCGGTCGGCCGCGACGTCTTCGAGGTGCTGGACCGCCAGCCGCGCGAGCTGCTGAAGCGCGAATTCGACCGCGTGTTCGACACGGGCGAGATCCAGCAGGTGGAGATGGAGTCGGCGGCGAGCGGCGAGACGCGCCACTACCGCATCACGAAGATCCCGATGCGGCAGGACGGCGAGCACATCTCGCACGTGATCACCATCGGGGAAGACATCACCGAGTGGCGCCAGGCGCAGCAGCGCCTGTCCGAGACCGAGAAGCTGGCGGCGGTGGGGCAGCTCGCGGCTGGCGTCATGCACGAGATCAACAACCCGCTCGCCACGATCCTCGCCTGCTGCGAAGCGCTGTCGCTGCGCGGCGAGGAGCTCGCGCCAGCCGCGCGCGACGCGCAAGAGGAATACCTCAAGATCATCGACACGGAGGTGCAGCGCTGCCGCCGCATCGTCGACAGCCTGCTCGACTTTTCCCGGCCCCGCTCGGGGGAGAAGCGGCAGGTCGAGGTGAACGCGGTGGTGGAGGAGACCCTGTTCCTCCTCAAGCATCACAACCGCTTCAAGCGGCTGACCGTGGCGCGCGAGCTCGCGCCGGGGCTGCCGGGCGTGCCCGCCGACCAGGAGAAGCTGATCCAGAGCTTCATGGCGCTCATGTTGAACGCCATGGACGCGATGGACTCGCGCGGCACCCTCACGGTGCGGACCCGGATGAACCCCGAGCGTCGGGACGAGGTGCTGGTCGAGTTCATCGACACCGGCACCGGTATCAAGCAGGAAGACCTGCCCAAGATCTTCGAGCCGTTCTTCACCACCAAGCCCCAGGGGCGCGGCACGGGTCTGGGCCTCTCGATCTGCTACGGCATCATCGCGGAGCACCGCGGTCGCATCGAGGTGGAGTCGCAGGTCGGCATCGGCTCGAATTTCAAGGTGTACCTCCCGGTCGAATGAAGATCCTGGTCGTCGAAGACGACAAGACGGTTGGGCAGTACGTAAAGCGAGGACTGGCCGAGGCGGGCTATCACGTCGAGCTGGTGGGCGACGGCGGGGAGGCCCTGCGGCTCACCGCGAACGGGCACTATGACCTGCTGGTGCTCGATCTCCGCCTTCCGACGACGTCGGGGCTCGACGTGCTGCGCACGCTGCGGGATCGGGGGAACGGCGTGCCGGTGCTGGTTCTCACTGCGCAGGACGCGGTCGACTTCAAGGTGCAAGCCCTGCGGATGGGCGCCGACGACTACGTCACGAAGCCGTTCTCGCTCGAGGAGTTGCTCGCCCGCGTGGAGGCGTTGGGGCGGCGGCCCAAGGCGATCGCGCCGCCCGTGCTCAAGGTCGCGGACCTGAGCCTCGATACCGGGAGCCGGGAGGTGAAGCGCGGCGGCAAAGTGATCGAGCTCACGCCCAAAGAGTACGCCGTCCTGGAGTACCTGATGCGGCACCCGGGCCGCGTCATGCCGCGCACGCTGATCACCGAGTACGCCTGGGACTACCACTTCGACCCTGGCACGAACATCGTGGACGTGGTGATCACCCGGCTGCGCAAGAAGATCGATCACGCGCGCGAGCCGAAGCTCATTCACACCGTGCGTGGCGTGGGCTACGTCGTGAAGGCGTGAGATGCAGACGATCCGCGGACGCCTGACGGTCTGGTATTCGGCGGCGCTGGTGCTCACGCTCGCCGCCTTCGCGATCGTGCTATACGTGGCGCGCCGCCGCGCTTCCTACGACGATCTGGACCAGCGGATCCGATCCGAGGCCGAGTTGAGCGCCGCGATTCTCGGCGAGAGCTACCGGGCCCGCGGTGCGCTCGTCACCTACGACTCGACGGGTAAGCCCGCTCTGGTGGCGGACATCAAGGCGGTGCTGGAGGCGGTGCCCGACTACCTGCTGATTACGGCGCAGGACGGCGAGATCTTGTACTCGTCGTCCAACGCGTCGCTCACGTATCAGCAGGTCGTGCAGCTGCGCAGGCTGATGACGCCCCCGCTCTCGGGTCGCACCGGCGGCACCGTGCGCCTCGAGCCGGACGGCCCGGAGCTCCGCTACGTGGCGCACATCGTGAGCGGCGCTGGCCCGCGCTTCGGGTCGCTGCTCGTCGCCGCCGACGTGCGCACCGCGGAGCTGGCGGTCGCCCAGCTGCTCTCCACGCTGGTGCTCATCGTCCCGATCGGACTGATCGCAGCTATTCTCGTCGGCTCCTGGATCGCGCGCCGCGCGCTCGAGCCGGTGGACCGGATCATCAGCGAAGTGCGCGAAATCACTGACGGCCGCAGTCTGCACCGGCGGCTCGCGGAGCCGATGGTGAAGGACGAGCTGGGGCGCCTCGCCGAGACACTCAACCAGATGATGACCCGGCTGGAACGGAGCTTCGCCGCCTTGCGTCGCTTCACGGCGGACGCGAGCCACGAGCTCAAGACGCCGCTCACGGTCCTGCGAGGTGGCGTCGAGCGGGCGCTCACGACGTCGGGACTGCCCCAGGATACGCTCGCCACGCTCGAAGAGACGCTCCAGGAGATCAAGCGCATGACGGAGCTGGTGGACGCGCTGCTCACGCTCGCCCGGGCGGACGAGGGCATCGCGCCGCTGCACCGCGAGCCGGTGGACCTGCGGGAGATCGTCGAGGAAGCGCGCGAGACGGGCGAGCTGCTCGCCGAGCAAGCGGGAGTGCAAATGGAGCTCGCGACGCCGCCGGAGCCGGTGATCGTGCCCGTGGATGCGAGCCGTATCCGCCAGCTGATCCTCAACCTCGTCACCAACGCGGTGAAGTATACCCCGTCGGGCGGCAGCGTCCGGATGCAGCTGGGGCAGGCGGACGGCCGCGTCACCCTGACCGTCGCCGATACCGGGATCGGCATCGCGGCGGGCGACTTGCCCCACATCTTCGATCGTTTCTGGCGGGCCGACTCAGCGCGCACCCGCACCGGCGAGCGTCCGGGGGCGGGGCTCGGCCTCGCTATCTGCAAGTGGATCGCCGAGGCGCACGGCGGGACCATCGAGGTGCAGAGCCGGCCCGGGCGGGGGACCACGTTCACCGTCACACTGCCGAAGCAAGCCGCGGGATAATCCGACCATCATCACCTTGTCACGATCTCCTTAAGCCCGCGCAAGCCTGACGCGATACCGTCATGGAGACCTCTTCTGGAGGAGACTCCATGTTCGAGAAGCTCAACGCAGGGCGCCGTGGCGGCGCGCGCCAGGTGCTCTCGAGCGGCGCGGTGGTGCTCGCGGCGCACGTGGTGATCGGCGCCGTCGCCGTGTGGGCGACGCTGCGACCCCAGGTAGCGACCGGTGCTGAGTCGCCGCCCGTCTTGCTGCCCTGGCCAGCGGAGCCGGCTCATGACCGGTCGCCGGCGGTACCGAATGGGGTCACCGATCCGCTGCCGCCTGTTTTGGACCTCGCCACCGACAGTCCAATCGGCCTCCCACCGATCGATCGCGGCGGGACGTTCGATCCCACGCAGTGGCTACATCCCGGTGTGGTGGTCGGCAGCGCATCCGGTGAGGAAGCGGGACCGCTGAGCAGCGAGGTAGTCGACGAGCGCCCGATGCTTCTTGCGGGGCCCACACCGCGCTACCCTGAGGCGCTGCGACGAGCGGGCGTCGCAGGCCGCGTGGTCCTCGAGGTCGTCGTCGACACCCTCGGCCGCGTAGAGCCGCGCTCCGTCTCGATCGTCGCCAGTCCTGATCCCGGGTTCGCCGCCCCGGCGCGTGATTACGTGCTCCGCGCACTGTTTCGGCCCGCGCGCGTGCACGGCCGGCCGGTGCGAGTCCTGGTGCGCCTGCCGATCGACTTCGCGCTCACGACGGTCCAGTAGGCATACGTTTTGCACCTTCGTTGCCGACTCGATGAGGGAGGTCCCATGCGGCGTCTTCAGCTGTCGCGAGCCGTCTGGGTAGTGACGCCGCTCCTCTTCGGCCCGGCGGCTGTAAACGCGCAGGCCGATAGCGGCGCGCCGGCGTCCGCCGAGCTGATCGCGCAGGCCCGCGCTCAATTGCGCGCGAGACAGCTCGACAGCGCCGCGGTGCTGCTCCGGCGGGTGACCGACGCCCCCGCGCGCTCGCCAGCCGAGCGCGTCCAAGCCTGGGTGCTGCTCGGCATCGTGAATTTCTACTCGGCGAGCGATTCGGCTGCCTCGGACGCGTTCCGCCAGGCCTTCTCCCTCGACCCAGGCCTAGATGTAGCCGGCCTGGACGGATTCGACCCGGAGATTGCGCGCCTGGCCGGCGAGGCGCGAGCCGCGGTGGGTGTCGGCGATTCGACAGCGCTGCAGACGGTGGCGGTCCTCCCGGCAGTCGCGACGCTGTATGACTGCCTCACGAAGTGCGCCGACAGCGTGGTCCCGCCACAGTTCGTCCTCTTCCCCTACCAGATGGTTCTGGACGGCGTCGTGCTCCCGGCCCGGCGAGCCCACGTATTCGTCGCGCTGCAGGCGGTCGTGGATCAAGACGGTCTGGTCGAGCCGGAAACGGTACGCCTCCTCTCCAGCACCGCCGTAGGTGTGGTGGCGCAAATCGAGCGAGCGCTGCCGCAAGCTCGCTTCCGACCCGGCCTCGCCAGGGGGATGCCGGTGCGCACGCGGGTGCAGCTGCGCTTCGACTTTGAAGCGGAGGGCACTGGGATGATCAGGTACAGCTATCGGGTGGTCGGCCGGTGAGCCCGGAGCCGGGAGGGTGTCGAGGTGGGACCACACCGGCTCGCGACGCGCGGCGCGGCGCTCCGGAGCCGACGCCGACCTCTCACGCGGCTGTCATCGTTTTGTAATGCGCGCTCCACTAGCGGGCCAAGGCGAGAGTGCAGTATTACATACGTACCGGGCACCGGAGGATGGCCGTGTTCGATGTCTTGATTGAGTCCAAGCGCAAGAAGAACAGCAAGAAGGCGTTCAGCGTCGGCTTCGTCTCGCTGACGGTCCACACCGCGATCATCGCGGGCGCGGTGTACGCGACGCTCAACGCCGGCCAGACTGACCACTCGGTCAAGGTGGACACCGCGATGGTGTTCCTCGACCAGCAGCAGCAGCAGAAGCCGCCGGAGCAGCAGCCGGTGCAGCTCGATGTGCCGCTCAAGGGGTTCCAGACGGTCGTCGCCCCCGACGTCATCCCGACCAACATCCCGCCGGTCAACCTCCAGGAAAAGTTCGATCCCAAGGACTACTCCGGCACGGGCGTCGAAGGTGGCATTGGGACCGGGATCGTGCCGACGGGCAACGAAGTGTTCATGGAAGCGATCGTCGAGGAGAAGCCGTCCGTCCTCTCCGGTCCGCAACCGCAGTACCCCGAGCTGCTGCGACAGGCGGGGATTCAGGGGCGGGTTATGGTCCAGGCGATCATCGATACGAGCGGCCGGGCCGAGCCTCCTTCGCTCAAGGTGATTTCGAGCCCCAACCCCGGCTTCGATCAGCCGGCCAAAACGTACGTGCTCAAAGCGCTGTTCCGTCCGGCCCGGGTGCACGGGCGGGCGGTGCGCGTGCTGATCAACATCCCGATCGACTTCAAGATCACCGGCCGCTAGGCCCGCACCCGCTCAAGGCCCAAAGGAGCCTCTAGCACATGAGCCTCTCGCTCTACGATCTGTTTGTATCGATGGGCCCGTTCGCGAAATTCATCGTCGTCGTGCTGTTCCTGATGTCGCTGATCTCGTGGACCAGCTCCTTCCAGAAGCTGTGGCAGCTGTACCGGTCCCAGAAGGAGACGATGAAGTTCGCTCCCGAGTTCTCGCGCTTCCTCCAGGAAGAGCAGCTGGACGGCGCGATCAAGCTGGCGGAGAAGCAGAAACGCAGCCACGTGGCGCGGGTCGTGGGCGAGGCGCTCTCGGAAGTGAAGCCGCTGCTGCGCGACCGCGCCACGATCACGGCGGCCGACATCAACTCGGTGGAGCGGGCGGTGGAGCGCGAGATGCTGATCGTGGCGGCGGAGCTGAAGCGCGGCCTCGGCATCCTCGCGACGACGGGCTCGACGGCGCCGTTCGTGGGACTGCTCGGCACTGTGATGGGGATCGTGAACGCCTTCACGGGCATGGCGGCGTCGGGCGGCGGTGGCTCGCTGGCGTCCGTGTCGGCCGGTATCGCGGAAGCCCTCATCACCACCGCGTTCGGACTCATCGTCGCCATTCCGGCGGTGTGGCTCTACAACTACTTCACGACCAAGATCGACTTCCTCTCGGTGGAGATGACGTACACCTCGAAGGAGCTGATCGACTACCTGATCAAGAGCGTCGGCTCCGAGTTCGGTCGCTCGATCTTCACGAAGGAATTCCAGACGCAGAAAGCGTCCCAGTCCAGTGGCCCTGTCAGTCACTAGCGCCAGCGCCAAGTCCGCGGTCAAGGGCGACATCAACGTCACGCCGCTGATCGACGTGATGCTGGTGCTGCTCATCATTTTCATGATCGTGACGCCGATCATCGCGGCGGGCTTCCAGGCCACGATCCCGCGCTCGGAGAACCCGGAGCTCCGGCCCGAAGGGCCCGACGAGATCCGGCTCGGTATCGACCGCGAAGGCAAGTTCTTCCTCGACCTGGGCGAGGGGCCGCGGCAGGTGAAGGACGAGGACCTGCCGACCCGGTTGGAGAGCATCTATGCCAGCCGCACCAAGGACAAGATCCTGTTTCTCAAGGCCGACCAGAACATCGAGTTCGCGCGCGTGCAGCAGGCGATCGAGATCGCGCGGCAGGCCGGTGTCCGTGTGGTGGGTGCGATCACCGAGCAGAAGCAGTCGCTCACGAAAAAGAAGGAAGGGGCCTGACCTATGTCGATGGGGTCCACCGGCTCGGGCGAGGGGCTCAGCTCCGACATCAACGTCACGCCGCTGATCGACGTGCTGCTGGTGCTGCTGATCATCTTCATGATCACGCAGCCGATGTCGCGCAAGGCGTTCGACGTCCAGGTCCCGCCCAAGCAGCAGCAGAAGACGAAGGAGAAGCCGTCGAGCCAGATCGTGCTCGAGCTCAAGGCAGACGGCACGTATGCGATCAACGGGCAACCCTACGCGCTGAGCCAGCTCGACCAGGCGTTCCACCAGGTGTTCGACCCGCGCCCCGCCAAGCTCCTGTTCATCAAGGCGGCGCCGAACCGCAAGTACCTCGACGTGATGCAGGCCATGGACATTGCGCATGGGTCGGGGGTGCAGGTGATCGGGTTTACGCCGCCGGAGCAGAGCAAGCAGTAGCCCGGATGGGGGGCTCGAGGGTATCGTAGGGGCGCAGCATGCTGCGCCCCTACGCGTTTGTCTGTGCCCCTCCACGCCTGCCGGGGTATCTAACCTCGTGACCGTGCCCGCGCCGCCGACCCCGCGACCGGCTCTCCCCGGACTGCGCCTCCCCCTCGGCCAGCGACGGCTGGGGCGGGGCGCCGCGATTTCCCTGCTGGTGCACGCGCTCATCCTCGCAGTCCTGATCGTGCACGGCCGGGAAGTGCTGCAGCGTCTCCCAGGCGCGCCGGGGCACGGCGGTGGGGGAGGGAACCGACCGCAGGTCAACTTCTTCACGCTGCCGACGACCGGACCGACGGCGGTCCTAGTCCCCGCCGCGCCCGCGCTAGCCCTCTCCGATGTGCGGTCCCTGCCACAGCTGAAGCTCGATCTGCCGCCGCTCGAGGTGCCGCGGGAGACGGTGCGGGTCGCGCTGCTCGGGGGTGCAGCGGCCGGCGCTTCCGGAGCGGGGCCGGGCGCGGGCGGCGGGCAGGGGGGCGGCACGGGCGGCGCCACGGGGGCGGACGCGGGGCCTGGAACGGGAGGCGAAGGCGGTTACATTTTCGTCGCCTCGCCGCGGACGGCGATTCTGCCGCCGTTGACGAAGGTCCCCGGCTCCGTGGCTGGCCGCACCTACGTGGTGAAGTTTTGGGTGGCGGTCGACGGGCGCGTCACTCGGGTCGAAATCGACCCGCCGATCGCGGACGCGGCCTACAGCCGGGAGTTCCAGCAGCGCATGATGGCATATCAGTTCTACCCGGCCCGCACGCGGGACGGGCGGAACGTGGCGAGCGTTGTCCCGGTCCCTCTGCGAATCGGTAACTAGCCCGTCCGCGGGGCGGGCTCCAAGGAGCCACAACCCACTATGCTGATTGCTCTCGTCCTGGGGCTCTCTGTCCTCGCCCTGGCCGTCGCCTGGGGCCTGCGGGGCTTCGTGCTCCGCCAAGACAACGGCACCCCCGAGATGCGGAAGATCTCCGATGCGATCCAGGAAGGCGCCCAAGCGTTCCTGCGGCGCCAATACCGGACGATCGGTCTCCTGAGCATCGCGCTCGGCGCGCTCATCTACGTGCTGTACGCGTTCTTCCGCAAACCGCACCCCGGCGAGCCCGCGGCGGTGACACTCGCGCTCACGACGACCCTCTCCTTCCTGTTCGGCGCGTTCTGCTCCGGCGTGGCGGGTCTGGTGGGCATGTACGTCGCCGTGCGCTCGAACATCCGCACTGCCAGCGCGGCGCGCTCAAGCCTCAACAAGGCGCTGCAGATCGCGCTGCGGGGCGGCGCGGTGAGCGGGCTGTTCGTGGTGGCGATGAGCCTGTTCGGCGTGGGCTTGCTGTACACCGTGCTCGACGCCCTGCACTTCGAGCCGACCAAGATCCCCCTCATGATCGTGGGCTACGGCTTCGGGGCGTCGTTCGTGGCGCTGTTCGCGCAACTGGGCGGCGGCATCTATACCAAGGCCGCCGACGTCGGCGCCGACCTGGTCGGGAAGGTGGAGGCGGGAATTCCCGAAGACGATCCACGCAACCCGGCGGTGATCGCGGACCTGGTGGGCGACAACGTAGGCGACTGCGCGGGTCGCGGCGCCGACCTGTTCGAGTCCACCGCGGCCGAGAACATCGGCGCGATGATCCTCGGGTCCGGGCTCGCCCTCGCCAACCCCGGCGTGTTCAGCCCGACGCAGGTCGTGGGGCTCATGCTGTTTCCGCTCGTGGCGCGGGCGTTCGGGCTCGTTGCGTCCATCATCGGCGTACTCCTGGTGAAAGCCCGCGAAGACGAGGACCCGATGCACGCGCTCAATCGCGGCTACATGTGGACCGCCGTGCTCGCCGCCTGCGGGTTCGCGGGGGGGACATACTGGCTGCTCAATCCCGCCGGACACCCCGCCGCCTGGTGGCACTTCGCGCTGTGCGGCGTGATCGGGATCGCCACCTCTATCGCCTTCGTCTACATCACCCAGTACTACACCGAATACCGCTACCGTCCCGTGAAATCGATCGCCGCTGCCTCAGTCACCGGTCCGGCGACGAACATCATCGCCGGGTTCGCCGTGGCGCTCGAGTGCACGGCGCTGCCCACCTTCACCATCTCGGCCGCCATCATCGCCTCGTACCGGCTCGGTGCCTCGAGCGGGCTCGCGCACGCGGGGTTGTTCGGCACCGCGGTGGCGACGATGGGCATGCTCGGCACCGCGGCCTACATCCTCGCGATGGACACCTTCGGCCCCATCACCGACAATGCCGGCGGCATCATTGAGATGTCGCACCAGCCCGAGGCGATTCGCAAGCGCACCGATCGCCTCGACGCGGTCGGCAACACCACCAAGGCGCTCACCAAGGGGTACGCCATCGGCTCGGCGGCGCTCGCCGCCTTCCTGCTCTTCTCGGCCTACCTGGACGAGGTCGCCGCGCTGGGCTCCCCGCTCTCCGCCGTCGACATTTCGAAGCCCGAAGTGTTCGTGGGCGGCCTGCTCGGTGCGATGCTGGTGTTCTGGTTCTCGGCCCTCGCGATCGGCGCGGTGACGAAGGCGGCGGTGAGCGTGATCAAGGAGGTGCGGCGCCAGTTCCAGGCGGATCCCGGCATCCTCAAGGGCACGTCGCGTCCCGACTACGGCACCGCCGTGGATATCGTGACTATCGGCGCCCTCAAAGCGATGGTGGCACCGGGGCTGCTCGCGGTGGCGATGCCGATCGCGGTCGGGCTGTTCTTCAAGCTGTTCCACCTCGGGGCCGAGACCGTGGCCGCGTTCCTCATGGTCGGGACGATCGGCGGCATCCTGATGGCCACGCTGCTCAACAACGGCGGCGGCGCGTGGGACAACGCCAAGAAGTACATCGAGACGGGTGAGTACGGCGGCAAAGGCGGCCCGACCCACAAGGCGGCCGTCGTGGGTGACACCGTGGGCGATCCCTTCAAGGACACCGCGGGGCCGTCGCTGCACGTGCTCATCAAACTGCTGAGCACGGTGACGCTCGTGCTGGCGCCCTTGTTTGTCTAGGCAGCTCTTCGCCCGCAAGCCGATCGCCGAGCTGGTCGTCGAGGGCGAGAGCCTGTACGCCCTGAAGCGCGCGCTGGGCGCCGGCGACCTCATCATGCTGGCGATCGGTGCCGTGATCGGCGCCGGAATTTTCGGGGCGATCGGCACGGCGGCGGCGGGGCAGTACGACGCGGCCGGGCATCTGGTGCGGAGCGGCGCCGGCCCAGCCTTGGTCGTTTCCTTCCTGTTCCTCGGGGTCGCGTGCGCGCTGGCCGGGCTGTGCTACGCCGAGCTCGCGGCCATGATCCCCCAAGCAGGAAGCGCCTACGCCTACTCCTATGCGACGCTGGGCGAGCTCGTCGCCTGGATCATCGGGTGGGATTTGATCCTCGAGTACGCCGTCGGCAACGTGGCCGTGGCCATCTCTTGGGGCGACTATTTCACGTCGCTGCTCCGCAGCTTCGACCTCCAGCTGCCCGTCTGGCTCACGACGGGATACCGCACGGCGCTCCTCTCCCCCGATCCAGCCCTGCACGGCCTGCTCCAGAGCGCGCCCCACGTGGCCGGCATCCCGGTGCTCGTGAACGTCCCCGCCTGCGTGATCGTCATGTTGATCACCTGGCTCCTGATGCTGGGCGTGCGTGAGAGCGCCACGGCCAACAACATCATGGTGACGATCAAGCTCCTCGTACTCGGACTGTTCGTCGTCGCCGGGCTTACGCATCTCAGCTCGGCGAACTTGCACCCATTCGCGCCGAACGGCTTCCGCGGCATTCATCAGGGAGCGGCGATCGTCTTTTTCGCCTACATCGGGTTCGACGCGATCTCGACCGCCGCGGAGGAGACGAAGAACCCGCAGCGTAACCTCCCGATCGGGATCCTGGGCGGCCTCGCCATCTGCACCCTGATCTACATGATCGTGGGCGCGGTCTTGACGGGGATGGTGCCCTACACGGAGCTCGGGGTGGCCGACCCGCTCGCCAAGGCCCTGACCAGTGCGGGGTTCACGACCGTCGGCTGGATCGTGGCGCTCGGCGCGATCATCTCGATGTCGGCGGTCTTGCTCGTGTTCCAGTACGGGCAGCCGCGGATTTTCTTCGCGATGGGGCGCGACGGGCTGCTGCCGTCGTGGGCCGCCAAGGTCCACGCCAAAACCCGCGTGCCGCACATCACGACGCTGATCACGGGCATTTTCGTGGCGTTGTGGTCGCTGATCGGGGACGCCGGTGAGACGTACAACCTCACCAACATCGGCACGCTGTTTGCCTTCGTCCTCGTGTGCATCGGCGTGCTGGTGTTGCGCTACACCGACCGCGCCCGCCCGCGGCCGTTCCGGGTGCCGTTCGTGTGGATCATCTCGCTGAGCGGCGCGGCGCTGTGCCTGCTGGTGATGGTCGGGCTGCCGCTCGAGACCTGGGTGCGCTTCGCCGTGTGGCTGATCATCGGTCTCGCGCTCTACATCTTCTACGGCTATCGCCACAGCAAGCTGCACCGGGCCGCCCCGTAGGTGCCGTGAAGCTCCACACCAAGATCATCATCGGGCTGCTGTCGGGTGCAAGCGTCGGCATCGTGGCGAACGCGTTCGCGACCGGGGCGGACTGGGTCGCCTGGATCGGGATCCCCGCCGAGTGGGCCGCGGACAAGGTGCAATGGGTGGGCAACAACGTCGCCGGTCCGGTGGGCCAGATCTTCCTGCGGATGCTCCTGATGACGATCGTGCCCCTCGTGTTCGCTTCGCTGACGCTCGGCGTCGCAGGGCTCGGCGACATCCGCAAGATCGGGCGTGTTGGTGGGCGGACGATTGCCTACTTCTTGGTTTCGACCGCCATCTCAGCGACGATCGGACTCATCCTCGTCAACCTGGTCCGCCCTGGGGTCGGGCTTGATCCCGCCCTCGTCAAGGAGCTGCTGGCGACCTACCGCGCCCAAGCCCAGGGGCTACAGGCGGGCGGGGGAGGCAAGTTCGGCGTCGACATGCTTGTGAACATCGTGCCTAGCAACCCGATCAAGGCCGCGGCATCGCTCGACATGCTGGGGATCATCTTCTTTTCCCTGGTGTTCGGCGCCTCGCTGACGCTGCTCCCCGAAGAGAAGGCCAGGCCGATGGTCCGCGTCCTCGATGCGCTAGGCGAAGCGATCGTCAAGATCATCGACTTCGCTATGCGGCTCGCCCCCTACGGCGTGTTCGGGCTTATCTTCGTCGTGACGTCCCGCTTCGGTTTCGCGCTGCTGCAAAAACTGGGGTTGTACGTCGCCGTGGTCCTCGTGGGGCTCCTCCTGCATGGCGCCATCTCGATCTCCGCGCTAGTCCGCGTATTTGGCGGTCTCTCGCCTCGCGTGTTCTACAGCCGGATCCGGGCTAGCATCATCACGGCGTTCTCCACCAGCTCGAGCAACGCCACGCTTCCGACCAACATCGCCGTCGCTGAAGAGGAGCTGAAGATCCCGCCCAAGATCGCCGGCTTCGTGCTCCCCCTCGGGTCGACGATGTGCATGAACGGCACCGCGCTGTTCGAGGGCGTCACCGTGCTCTTCCTCGCGCAGGTCTTCAGCGTTCCCCTCACGTTATCCCAGCAGGTCGTCGTCATGCTCCTCAGCGTGATCACGGCCGTTGGCGCCGCCGGTGTCCCGGGTGGATCCCTGCCGTTGTTGATGGGCGTGCTGGCGGCCGTGAACGTCGAGCCACTGACGATTGCGTTGATCATCGGTGTCGACCGAATCCTGGACATGACTCGGACCACGATCAACGTCGTGGGGGACATGAGCGCGGCGGTGTACGTGGCGAGAACGGAAAGCGAGTGGGACCCGCGCGTCATCAGCCGTGAGGCAAGGCCGGCGCCAGCTGCCTGATCCTATTCCATCTCCGCCGCCAGCTTGAGCGCCCCGACGGGCGTATCGACCCGGTTCGACACGACGCGGGCGCGCTTGGATTGCGCCGCGAGCCGGTCTCGGAATGCGGCGGCGAGGGGCGACTGGGCCAGCAGCAGTCCGCCGGCGATCGCGACCGGCACGGGTTCCGTGCCGGGGTAGTACCGCTCCAGCGTGACCACGAGGGCGACGAGCTCTCGAGCGGCGTCTTCCACCGCGCGCTGGGCCACGACCTCGCCTTCGCGTGCTGCGTTGAGCACGTGCGGCGCGAGCGCCGCCACCTGCGCCGGTGTGGCGGTCGCTGTCCAGCGAACGAGGTCGTCGAAGGTCTGCAGGCCGAGCGGGCCGAGCAGGCGCGCGAGCAGGGTCGAGCCCTCGCCGCGCCCGTCCTGGGCGCGCGCGGCGACGTCCAGTGCCCGCCGCCCGAGCCAGTAACCGCCCCCCTCGTCGCCCAGCTGCCATCCGTATCCGCCTGCCCGGTGCAACTGGCCGGCCGGGTCACGCGCGTAGGCGATCGAGCCGGTGCCCGCACTGACGATGATGCCCGTCCCGTCGGCGAATGCGGTGGAGAGTGCGATCTCCGCGTCGGCCATGACCCGTACCCGTTGGGCCAGCCCGGCCTGGACCAGCGCGGCCTCGAGCTCCCCCTGCTCCTGGGCGCGGCCTGCACCCGCCGCGCCCACCACGGCCCGATCGACCGGGAGGTCGATCCCCGTTTGGCTCGCCGCACGGCGCGCGGTCTCCGCGAGTACGACCGCCGAGGCGGCCGCCCCGCCCGGCTTCATCGCGGCCCCCGGCCCGTCCGCGCGACCGAGGATCGTCAAGTCGACGGTGCCGATGACGACAGTGGAGTGCGAGCCGCCGGCGTCGGCGCCAAGCAACACTGCGGAGGGACGGGCGTTGGCGGACATCGGTTACGCGCTCGCCGCCTGACCGTCTGCCCGCCTGACCGCCGATGACAGCATCCCTACCGCCACCGTCGCCGCCGTCCCCAGCGGCACGTACCAGGGCCACGCGAGGCCCGGGAGCCAGCGCCACGGGAAGCCCGGTATCACGCTCCCCAGCACCACCGGAGTCATCACGACGGCGCTCACGACGATCGCGACGATCACATCATTCTGCCGCGCCCGCGGCCACAGCCCTCCGAGCACGTAGGTTCCCAGCAGACTCCCGTAGGTTACGGAGGCGATGCTGAGCGCCAGCTGCACGACGGGGGTATTCTGGTTCCGGAACGCCATCGCTCCGGCCACGAGCACGGCGGTCCAGAGCAAGGTGAGCCAGCGGCCCACCCATAGGAGGTGCGCCGGGTCCTGCCGGCCGGTGAGCGGCGCGTAGAAGTCATGAGTGGAGGCGGAGGCGAGCGAGTTGACAGCCGAGGCGTGGCTGCTCATCGCCGCTGCGAGGATTCCGGCGACTACCAGGCCGGCGAGCCCGGCGGGCAGTTGTGTGATGACGAACGTCGGATAAATCGCGTCGCTGCGCATCCCGACGCGGTCGGCTCCTGCGAGCCACAGGCTCGTGCCCACGAGCAGGAAGAGTGCGAATTGTCCGATGATGAACACTCCTGACCCGATGAGGGCCCGCTGCGCGTCTCTGAGGCCTCTGGCGGCGAGCAGCCGTTGGACGATGAGATGGTCCGTGCCGTGCGAGGCGCCGGCGAGCAGCGCCCCGCCCAGCAAACCACCCCAGAACGTGTACAGGAGCGTGAAGGACGGCCGAAAGTCGAGCGTCACGAGTTTCCCCGCGTCCCAAGCGCGCCCGAACGCACCCACGCCGCCCGCGAGCTGAGTCGCGACGATGAGCGTCGCGATGCCACCGAGGAGATACACGCCGAGCTGGATCACATCCACCCACACGACCGCCCGCAGGCCGCCGACCCAGGTATAAATGAGCGTCACGACCCCGATGGCGAGGATCCCGGCGGCGAGGTTCCAGCGGGTGATGATGGCCAACGGGATGGCCGTCGCGAAGATGCGTACGCAGTCGGCGAGCGCGCGGGTGAGGAGGAAGACGCCGGAGGCGGTACGCCGCGCGACCGGCCCGAAGCGCCGCTCGAGGCGCTGGTAGGCGGTGTCTTGCGTTCCCTCGAAGTAGCCGGGGAGGAGCAGCGCAGCGACGCCGATCCGGCCGGCCAAGTAGCCGAACGCGATCTGCAGGAAGGTGAGGTTCCCCCGTGCCGCGAGGCCGGGGACCGAGATGACCGTGACCGCGGACGTCTCCGTCGCGACGATCGAGAACATCAGCGCCCACCACGGCAGTCCGCGATGGCCGAGGAAGTAGTCGCTGGCGTCGCGCTGGCGCCCGGCGAGGAGCAACCCGGCGGCGATGACGGCCGCGAAATACAGGAAGATGACTGCTACGTCGAGCGGGCGCACCTAGCAAAAAGGCCCGCGCCGTGCGCGGGCCTGCACTGCCGAAGCGGGACGGCCCAACGGGCTCAGACGGTGAAGGACGATCCGCAGCCGCAGCCGCCGGTGGCGTTCGGGTTGTCGAACGCGAAGCCCGACTCCTGGAAATTGCTCCGGTAGTCCAGCGTCACGCCGTTCAAATACTGGGCGCTGAAGCCGTCCACGAAGCAACGCACACCGGCGCTCTCGATCACGATGTCGTCGTCGGCAGGCTTGTCCTCGATGCTCAAGCTGTAGCGGAACCCGGAGCAGCCGCCCGGCAGCACGCCGACGCGCAAGCCCGCGGTCTCCGGCGACACCTTCTCCTCCGCCATGAACTTGCGCACTTCTGCGGCGGCCTTGTCGGTGAGGGTCAGGGCGATCGGGGTCGCTTTCTGCGTCGTGGCCATGATCTATCCTCCAGTGAGAGAGCAAGTTAGCCACGTCGGGCTGGCCTGTCAACCACCGGCTTGCGTCCCGGCACGTCGTTCCCACAATTGGGGGCCTCCACCACGGGATCGCACCCGCATGCGCCTCGACTTGCTCGATTGGTCGATCATCGCCCTCTACTTCGCCTTCAATGTCGCGGTGGGTCTGTATTACAAGCGGCGCGCCAGCCGTGATACGGCGGAGTTTTTCCTCTCGGGGAGAAACGTGCCCTGGTGGCTCGCGGGCACGTCGATGGTGGCGACGACGTTCGCGGCGGACACGCCGCTGGTCGTGACCGGCCTGGTGGCGCGCAACGGCATCGCCGGGAACTGGTTGTGGTGGAATCTGCTCGCGAGCGGCATGCTGACGGTGTTCTTCTACGCCCGCTTGTGGCGGCGCGCGGGGGTGATGACCGACATCGAGTTCTCCGAGCTCCGCTACGCCGGTCCGCCGGCCGCTTTCCTGCGCGGCTTCCGAGCCATCTACTTGGGTCTGCTCATCAACTGCATCATCCTGGGATGGGTGAACCTCGCCATGGCGAAGATCCTCCAGCTGGTCTTCACCGTCTCGAAGGGTGAGGCGCTGTGGATCGTGGTCGGGTTGATCGTGCTCACGTCGGCGATTTCGACGCTCTCCGGGCTGTGGGGGGTGCTCGTGACCGACCTGTTTCAGTTCGTCATCAAGATGGGCATGGTGATCGTGCTGGCGGTCGTGGCGGTCAACGCGGTGGGCGGGATCGAGGCGATGAAGGCGAAGCTCGCCGTGATCGACCAGGTCCGCGCGACGAGCGGCAGTCGAGGATCGGTCCTGAGCTTCGTCCCGGACGTAGGCTCTGCGTGGATGCCGATGCTCACGTTCTTCGTCTACATCGCGGTGAACTGGTGGGCCACGTGGTATCCCGGAGCTGAGCCCGGCGGCGGCGGCTACGTGGCGCAGCGGATGCTCAGCGCAAAAGACGAGAAGCACTCGTTACTCGCGACGCTGTGGTTCAACATCGCACACTATGCCGTGCGGCCTTGGCCCTGGATCCTGGTGGCGCTGGCGTCGCTGATCCTGTTTCCCGGCCTCAAAGACCCGGAAACCGGGTACATCCGCGTTATGATCGACTATCTGCCGTCATCGCTGCGCGGCCTCATGGTCGCGGCGTTCGCGGCTGCTTTCATGTCGACGATCGCCACCCAGCTCAACTGGGGCGCGAGCTATCTCGTGAACGACTTCTATCGTCGCTTCGTGCGTCGCGACGCGAGCGAGCCGCACTACGTCCTGGCGTCGCGGCTCGCGACGGCGCTGCTCACGGTGATCTCCGCGGCGGTGGCCTTCCGCATCGAGTCGATCGGCGGCGCCTGGAAACTGTTGATCATCACGGGTGCGGGGACGGGTGCGGTGCTGCTGCTGCGCTGGTATTGGTGGCGCATCAACGCCTGGAGCGAGGTGGCGGCGATGATCACGGCGTTCGTCGTCTCGGTGCTGTTACAGACCGTCGGCGGGCTCGACAGCGACCGGCCGCTGGATTTCGCGCGCATCGTGCTCGTCACGGTGGCCGTCACCACGGTCGTGTGGCTCGTCGTCACGTTCGTGACGCGCCCCGAGACGGACGCGACGCTGGTTGCCTTCTACCGCCGGACGCGGCCGTCGCGCCTGGGTTGGGGGCCCGTCGCGGCGCGCGCTCCGGACGTCCGCCCTTCGACCGACGGCCTCGCGAACCTGCTCGACTGGGTCGCGGGGTGCGTGCTCGTCTACGGGGCGCTGTTCGGCGTCGGCAAGCTGCTGTTGCACGACCCGCTGCCCGGCATCCTCATGCTCGGCCTCAGCGCCATCGCCGGTGCGGTGATCTACCGCGACCTGTCGCGGCGCGGCTGGCGCACCGTCGTCGAGTAGCGCTCCCGGTGATCCTTCCTTCAGCACCCGGCTAGAGCTCCGGGTGGGTGAGGGCAGTGACCACGAGGTCCGCCACGTGCGGCCGGACCTTGAGAATCGCCGTGTTGGCGCGCGTGGGATGGACGCGGTTGGTGAGCAGAACGATGAACAAGTCTTTCTCCGGATCCATCCACAGCGACGTCCCCGTGAAACCGGTGTGGCCGAACGCGCGCGCGGACAGCTTCGTTCCGGCGCTCGCCGTCGAGTCGGGGGGATCGGGCGGCGTGTCCCAGCCGAGCGCGCGCGACGAGCCCGGGACGATGCCCTGACGGCGCGTGAAGTCCGCGACGGTCTCAGAGCGGATCAGCTGCAATGTGTCCCACGCGCCGCCGTTCAAGAGCAACGCTGCGAAACGCGACAGGTCGAGCGCGTTCGAGAACAGCCCGGCGTGACCCGAGATCCCGCCCAACCGGCCCGCGTTCTCATCATGGACCTCGCCGCGCAGCATGCGGTGGCGGTAGCTCGTGTCGTTTTCGGTAGGCGCGATGCGCTCCCGCCAGTCTTCGGGAGGCAGGTAGCGGGTGGCGGGCATGCCGAGCGGCCGGAACACGCGCCGCTCGAGAAACCGATCCAGCGATTCGCCCGTGATGCGCTCGACGACCTCGGCGAGCACGATCGCGCCGAGATCCGAATACACGTACGCCTGTCCGGGCGGCGTGGCCAGCGGTGTGGTGTTCACGACCCACAAGGCCGTGGCGCGCGAGTCCGCTTCCCGATAGAGCGGCCGCCATGCGGGGAGCCCCGCTGAGTGGGTGAGGAGATGGCGGATCGTCACCCGCTCCTTGCCGGCGCCCCGGAACTCGGGAAGGTAGCGCTGTACGGGCTCGTCGAGTGCGAGCTTCCCCTCGTCCACCAGCAGCATGCACGCGGTCGTGAGTCCCACGACCTTCGTGAGCGACGCGAGATCGTAGATCGTGCCCGGGTCGACCGGGCGGGGGTCGTCCGCTCCGTACCGTCCGACGGCGGCGAGCAGCGCGAGCCGCCCATGGCGCCCGACCGCCAGCACCGCACCGGGGAACGCGCCGCTCTCCGCTTGCGCCTTCACGTAGACGGCGGCCGCGGCGAGCCGCGTGCTGTCGAACCCCAGCGCGCCGGGCGCGGCGGGCGGAATGGCGGTGCTGGCCGGCAGCGGGACGGCGGTGCGGCAGGCGGCGACGAGCCCGACGAGCGCAACGAGCGTGCGCGCACTCATGGATGGGCGGTCGGGATCGTGATGCCGAACCCGATGGGGTAGTCCGGTGGGATGCGAATCGGCAGGTGACCGGCGATCGGCACTTTGCCGAGCAGCGCGAGGGCCACGGCGCGCTCCGCGGCGCGCACGCCGCTCCAGGCGATCAGATAACACTTGGCCGCGGGCGCCTGATTCAAGAGATACGGGCTGCCCAGCGAGACGAGGACGGTGGGACGGGCCGCGTCCGTCGCCGTGACCAGCTGGGCGAGCGAATCGGGGAGCGCGATGTTGCCGCGCCACGAGATCGGCCGCACGTTCGCGACGAACACCGTTGCGGGCGCCCGGGCGATCACCGCCCGCGCCGAATCGTAGGACAGCGGTCCGGACATCGGCCACAGCCGAAAATAGTCGACCGTGTCGCCGCCCTGGCGCAGCAGCTCGGTCATGTACTGGCCCGCCGCCCCGTTGTTCTCGTCGGCATACGCGATGAGGGCGAAGCGCGACGGCCTGCCGCGCAGGGCGTGCAGTGAGCCGCCGATGTCGCGCACCAGGGTGAGCGCGCGGACGGCGACGTCGTTGGCGCCATCCTGAAACCGCTTGCTGCCGACGACGGTCATGATCGAGTCGAGCGCCACGACGCGGTGCGCGAACAGGCCGAGCCGCCGCTTGATCTCGAGTACGCGGCGCACCGACGCGTCGAGCCGGTCGCGGCTGATCCGCCCGCCCTCGACGGCGGCGGTCATGGCGTTGAGGGCGGAGTCGGGATCGGCGGGCATGAGGAGCAGATCGGAGCCGGCGAGAAACGCCCGCACCGTCGCCTCCCCGGCGCCGTACTTCGCGACGATCGCGCCCATCACCAGCGCGTCGGTCACGACCAGACCGCGGAAGTGCAGCGAGTCGCGCAGCAGGCCGGTCAGCACGGCGGCAGACAGGGTCGCCGGATCGTCCGAGCCCGTGAAGGAGGGGAAGGCGATGTGAGCGCTCATCACCACGTCCGCTCCGGCGGAGATGCCGCCCCGGAACGGCACCAGCTCGAGCGAATCGAGCCGCGGATAGCCCGCCGTGATCACGGGGAGTCCGATGTGCGAATCGCTCTGGGTGTCGCCGTGGCCGGGGAAATGCTTGAGCGTCGCGAGCATCCCGTGATCGTGCAGCCCCCGCACGTACTCCTGCACCAGCCGCGACACCGCCCGCGGGTCCTCGCCGAAGGAGCGGATGTTGATGATCGGGTTGAGGGGGTTGTTGTTGACGTCGGCGTCCGGGGCGAAATTGACGTGGATACCGACGGCGCGCCCCTCGGTCGCGGCCGCCGCGCCGATCGTGTAGGCGTCCCGCGGGTTCCCGGTGGCGCCGACCGCCATGATCTGGGGAAACGCGGTGCCGCCGATGACCCGCATCCCGGCTCCCCATTCCAGGTCCGCCGAGACGAGCAGCGGCAGCCGGGAGCGTCGCTGCAGCGTGTTGAGCTTGGCGGCGATGTCGAAGGGGGAGCCGACGGAGATGATCAGCCCTCCCACTTCGAGCGAGTCGACCCATCGCGCCGCCACCTGGAACAGCGAATCGTCGAAGGCGGTGTAGCTTCCGGCGAGCCAGGGGACGACGAGCTGAGCGACGCGCTGTCTCGTGCTCAGCGCCGCCAGCAGCGAATCCACCGGCTGGACCGCCTCAGGGTGGGGCAGCGGACGGAGGTCGGAGGGTCGTGGCAGCGCGTGGGGGGGAGGGGACGCGCAGCCGGTCACCAACACCAGGGCCAGGAGTCTATGCGCCTGCATCGTTGCTCACTGTTGGGGTTGCTCGCCTGCGCCGTGTCCGCGGGCGCACAGGTCCGGCCCGGGATCGACGTCGTGCTCGCCGACTCCGCCCATCTCATCGCCCACAAACGCCTCGGCTTGCTGACGAACCAGACGGGAGTCGACGCCGCCGGCCGCCGCGACGTCGATGTCCTGATCGCGGGCGGGTATCGCGTGACGGCATTGTTCAGCCCCGAGCACGGCTTTCGCGGGCTGGAGGATCGCCCCGGCCTCCCCGACGCCGTCGACTCCGCGAGCGGCCTTCCAATCTACAGCCTGTACGGCGGCATGCCGCTAGCTCGTCTGCCGGCGCTCGACAGCCTGGACGCCATCCTGATCGACCTGCAGGACATCGGCGCCCGCTACTACACCTACCCCGCCAGCGCGACGCAGTTGATGCGTGAGGCCGCGCGGCGCGGCAAGCCGATCATCGTGCTCGACCGGCCCGATCCCATCGGCGGAGTCGCCGTGCAGGGGAGCGTGCGCCCGCGCGTGGGAGACCCGGACTCGGCGTTCGTCGGATTCCTCCCCATCCCCATGCGCCACGGCATGACGCTCGGCGAGCTGCTGCGACTCGCGAATGATCGGCTACGCCTCCACGCGGCGCTCACCGTCGTCCCGGCGGCCGGGTGGCGTCGCTCGCTGTACTTCGATGCCACCGGGCTGCCGTGGGTCAAACCCTCGCCCAACATGCCCGATCTCGAGAGCGCGATCCACTATCCCGGAACGTGCTTGTTCGAGGGGACGAACCTGTCGGTCGGCCGGGGCACGACGCTCGCGTTTCAGATCGTGGGCGCGCCGTGGCTCGATACCGCGGCGGTGCTGGAACGGCTGCGGGAAAGGGGAAGCGGGAAAGGAGAAAGGTTGCCCGGCGTGGACGTTTCGGGAACGACCTTCACTCCCCGTGCGCCCACCGACGGAAAATACGACGGTGTCGAGCTGCGCGGCATCCGGCTGCACGTCACGGACCGCGCGCGCTATGATCCCACCAAGACGGCGGTGGCGCTGCTCGCCGCGATCCGCGCCGTGCAGCGGGACTCGCTGCGGTTCAACGAGCGCAGCTTCGACCGGTTGGCCGCGGGTTCCGAGCTGCGACGGGCGCTCGTCGCGGGGCGCGCGCCGGCGGCGATCTGGCGCGGCTGGGAGCCCGCGCTCGCGCGGTTCCGGCGTTCGCGCGCCGCGTACCTGCTCTATTGAGACTCTTGCCGTCGCCCGCTACTTTCCCCGGGCTATGAACGTGATCCCCCAACCGGTGCGGGACGGCTTCGGGCGGCTGCTCGACCCGCTGGTCCGGTGGTTGATCCGGAGGCACGTTCCCCCGAACGTCCTCACCACTGTGGGGACTCTGGTCTTGGTGGGGTCCGCGCTAACGTTCGCGGGGGCCAAGATCCACTGGGGCGGGTTCCTGCTGTTGTTCTCCGGTGTGTTCGACATGGTGGACGGGCGGGTGGCGCGCGAGGGGAGCATGACCACCACCTTCGGCGCGTTCTACGACTCGACGCTCGACCGCGTGGGGGAGGCGGCGTTGTTCACCGGCATCGCCGTCTACTTCCTGCGCGGCGGCGTGCCGCCGGAGCGGCTGACGGCTGCGGTGCTGGCGTGCTTCGTGGCGCTGGCGGCGTCGCTGCTGGTGTCGTATACCCGCGCGCGCGCCGAAGGGCTGGGGCTCACCGCGCAGGTGGGCGTCGCCCAGCGGGCCGAGCGCGTGCTCCTGCTCGGCGTGCCGACGCTGTTTTTCGGGGCCGGGAACCGGGGCATGTTGCTGTTTTGGATCGTGGTCATTCTCGCGGTCGCGACGTCGGTCACGGTCGTGCAGCGCGTCATCTATGTCGCTCGCTCCGCCGGCACGCAGGGCGCGGGGCGCGCCCCGCGGCAGCGGGAGACGCTCCCCGGTCACGCGCCGGCGCTGCAATCTCGGAAAGGACATTGATCGTGCCACTTGATGCCGGCCGGGACATCGCGCCCGCCAAGGGACAGCTGGGGGTGATGCTCGTGGGGCTGGGAGCCGTCTCCACGACGTTCATCGCCGGCGTCGAGAACGTGCGGTGTGGCGGCGCCTTGCCGATCGGGTCGCTGTCGCAGATGGCGACGATTCGGCTCGGCAAACGCACCGAGCGCCGCGCCCCGAAGATCCGCGAGTTCGTGCCCCTGGCGAGGCTCACCGACCTGGTGTTCGCGGCCTGGGATCCGATTCCGGATGATGCGTACACCGCGGCGAAGAAGGCCGGCGTGCTCGAGCCGCACCACCTCGAGCCCGTGGGCGATTTCCTCCGGGGCATCGAGCCCATGCCGGCGGCGTTCGACCGCAGCTATGTGAAGCGCTTGAACGGTACGCACGTCAAAATGGGTAAGACCAAGCGCGACCTGGCGGAGCAGCTGCGCGCGGACATTCGCACGTTCAAGCAGACGTCGGGCGCCGACCGGCTGGTGATGATCTGGGCCGCGTCCACGGAGGTGTTCCTGACCCCGGGCCCCGCTCACCAGAGCCTGCAGGCGTTCGAGCGGGCCATGGAGCAGAACGATCCCGCCATCGCGCCCTCCATGCTATACGCCTACGCCGCGCTGATGGAGAACGTCCCATTCGCCAACGGCGCCCCGAACCTCACCGTCGACATCCCGGTCTTCGAGCGCCTCGCCGAAGAGCGCAAGCTGCCCATCGGCGGCAAGGACTTCAAGACCGGCCAGACGATGATGAAGACCGTGCTCGCGCCCGCGTTCAAGGCGCGGATGCTCGGGCTCGCCGGGTGGTACTCGACCAACATCCTCGGCAACCGTGACGGCGAGGTGCTCGACGACCCGGAGTCGTTCAAGACGAAGGAGGAGTCGAAGCTCGGCGTGCTCGAGTACATCCTCCAGCCGGACCAGTATCCTGAGCTCTACGGAAACGTGTTCCACAAAGTGCGCATCAACTACTACCCGCCGCGGGGGGACAACAAAGAGGGCTGGGACAACATCGACATCTTCGGGTGGCTCGGCTACCCGATGCAGATCAAGGTCGACTTCCTGTGCCGCGACTCGATCCTGGCGGCGCCCATCGTGCTCGATCTCGCCCTGTTCTTCGACCTCGCCCACCGGGCACGGCTCTCCGGCATCCAGGAGTGGCTGTCCTTCTACTTCAAGAGCCCGCAAACCGCCCCGGGACTCTATCCCGAGCACGACCTGTTCATCCAACAGATCAAGCTGAAGAACACGCTGCGGTGGTTGATGGGCGAAGACCAGATCACCCATCTCGGCATCGAGTATTACGAGAAGGCGTGAGCACTTCGCAGTACGCCGTCACGGCCGTCGGGATAGCCGCAATCGTCTGGGTGCTCTGGTACTTTCTCTACACGAGCGGACCGGCCGTGACGGCGACCGTCGCGGCGGGAGTCCAGGAGGTGCGCATCACGGTGAAGGGGGGCTACACCCCGGACACGATCGTCGTGAAGGCCGGCATGCCCGTCCGGCTGCAATTTTATCGCGACGAGACGGTCGATTGCTCCGAGCGCGTCGTGTTCGAGGACTTCGGGATCGACACGCCACTCCCCGCCTTCGAAACCACGGCAGTCGAGTTCACGCCCCAGGAGGCGGGCGAGTTTCGCTTCCGCTGCGGCATGAACATGCTGAAGGGACTCCTGGTCGTGGAGCCTGCCGACGGGGACCGCCGGCCCGCCGCCTCGCCGCACAAGCTCCATGAGTGAGTCGCGGATCGTCCTCCCGATCGAGGGCATGAGCTGTGCGTCCTGCGCCGCTACCGTGCAGGAGGCGCTGAGCGGCGCGGCCGGCGTCGCGACAGCCTCCGTCAACTACGCCACCGCGCGAGCCGCGGTGAGCTACGACGACGCCCAAACCAGCGTCGGCGAGCTGATCAGGACGGTCCGCGCGGCGGGGTACGATTGCGGCAAGGCCAGCGTCACCTTCGGCGTCGAGCAGCTCCACTACGCGCCTAGCGTTGCGCCCCTCGAGCAGGCGCTCGGCCGGCTCAAGGGGGTGCTCCGCGCCGCGGCGAACCAGGCGACCGAGACCGTCACGGTGGATTACGTCCCCGGGGCGACGGCGGCTGAGGAGCTCGAGCGGGCGGTCGAACAGGCGGGCTTCCACGTGGCGGAGCCGATCCCCACCGAGGATCCGGTGGAGCGCGAGCGCATCGCGCGCCGGCGCGAGGTCCGGAGCCTGACCTGGAAGTTCGCGCTCGCGGCCGCGGTAACGGTCGTGACGATGCTGGGCTCCATGCTGCTGATGGCGGAACAGCCGGACACCACCTTCAAGCAGGTCGATCTGCTCGGCCGGCTCCTCATGCCGCTCGCCATGCAGCTCGACGCGGCGCTCGGCGGACGGCTCGCCCTCGATGCGCGATGGCTGAAGCTCGGCCTCGCGATTCTCACACTCCCGGTAGTGCTGTGGTCGGGCCAGCAGTTCTACCGCGGCGCCTGGAGCGGGTTCAAGCACCGCACGGCGGACATGAACACGCTCATCGGCGTGGGCACCGGCACGGCGTTCCTCTATTCGCTCGTCGCCACCCTCGTCCCCGGCGTGTTCACCCGGGCGGGGTTGCCCGCCGACGTGTATTACGAAGCCGTCTCCGCGATCATCGCGCTCATCCTGCTCGGCAGGCTACTGGAGGCGCGCGCCAAGGGGCGGACGTCGGAGGCAATCCGCCGGCTCGCCGGGCTCAAGGCGAAGGCGGCGCATGTGGTGCGCGAGGGCAAGGAGACCGAGCTCCCGGTCGAAGCGGTCGTGCCGGGCGATCTCGTCATCGTGAAGTCGGGGGAGAAGATTCCGGTGGACGGCATCGTGACTGAGGGCGCGTCGGCGGTGGACGAATCGATGCTCACCGGGGAGCCGATGCCCGTCCCCAAGAAGATCGGCGACGAAGTGATCGGTGCGACGCTGAACACGACGGGGAGCATCACGTTCCGCGCGACCCGGGTGGGCAAAGACTCGGCGCTGGGTCAGATCGTCCAGCTCGTCGAGGACGCGCAGTCCACCAAGGCGCCGATCCAGCGGCTCGCCGACCGGGTCGCCGGGGTGTTCGTCCCGATCGTGATCGCGCTCGCCCTTGCCGCGTTCGTCGTATGGTTCGACTTCGGGCCCGACCCGGCCGTGCTCTTTTCCACCATCGCACTCGTCACCGTGCTGATCATCGCCTGCCCCTGCGCGCTCGGGCTCGCGACGCCGACGGCGATCCTGGTGGGCACCGGGAAGGCGGCCGAGCACGGCATCCTGATCCGGAGCGGGGAAGCGCTCGAACGCCTGTCGCAGGTGCGCACGGTGCTGCTCGACAAGACCGGGACGATTACCGAAGGCAAGCCGACCGTGACGCACATCGTCACCGCGAAGCGGCCCGACGGAACGCCCATCGCCCCGGCGGAAGTGCTCAAATGGGCGGCGGCCGTGGAGCAGCGCTCGGAGCACCCGCTCGCCGTCGCGATTCTCCGGGCAGCGAAGGAGAAGCAGGTCGAGATCCTGCCGGTCGAAAAGTTCGCGGTGATGGAGGGCCGCGGCGCGCGCGGCACGGTGGATCGCCGCATCATCGAGGTGATCTCCCTGCGTCACGCGCGCGAGCGCAGCCTCGACCTCGGCTCGCTCGGCCAGGACGCCGACCGGCTCGCGGCGCAGGGGCGAACGCCGGTCATCGTGGTGGTGAACAACACCGTTTATGCGGTGATCGCCATCGCCGACCCGATCAAGCCTAGCGCCAAGGACGCGATCCTTCACCTCAAGCAGCTGGGGCTCGCGGTGACCATGGTGTCCGGCGACTCGAAGAAAGGTGCGGAGGCGGTCGCGCAGGAAGTCGCGATCGAGGAAGTGATCCCCGAGGTGCTGCCGTCGCAGAAAGCCGACTTGGTGAAGAAGCTGCAGAAGCAGGGGGGCCACGTGGCGATGGTCGGCGACGGGATCAACGACGCGCCGGCGCTCGCGCAGGCCGACGTCGGCATCGCTATCGGCACCGGAACCGATATCGCGATGGAAGCCTCCGACGTGACGCTCATTCGCGGGGACCTGCGGGGCGTGGGGACGGCGATCCAACTCTCCAAGCGCATCCTGCGCACCATACGCTGGAACCTGGTGTGGGCGTTCGGTTACAACGTCCTGCTCATCCCGATCGCGGCCGGCGTGCTGTACCCGTTCACCGGCTGGCTGCTCTCGCCAGTGCTGGCGAGCGCCGCGATGGCGTGGTCCAGCCTGTCCGTGGTCCTCAACAGCCTCACCCTGCGGCGGTTCCGGCCGGCATGGGCGCCGTGAAGCGAATAGGGGCGTGTATCACACGGAGCTGAATTCGTGAAGTATTTCCACCGCACCAGCCTCTCGCCTGGCGCGGCGCTCGACGCCGCGAAAGCGTTCTTCGGCAGCCGCATGGCGCCCGCCGAAGAATCGCCGCGGCGGCGGGCCTATGCCGGCTCACTCGGCAAGGTGACGATCTCCGCCAGGGCGGAGGGCGGGCATTACACGTTCATCGAAGTGAGCACCGACCAGGTGGGTGAGTCCGAGCTCGACCGGCTGGCGCGTGGCTTCCTCGCCGAAGTGCACCGGCAGGTGGAGCCGGCGCACGCCGTGCGCGGCGTGTACTAGCCGGCGAGCCGCGCCCGGTAGCCCGCGCGCTCGACTGCCGCGACCAGCTGCTGAGTGGTCACGGAATCGTCATTGAAGTCGATCTCCGCCTCGCCCGCCTGCAGGTCGACGATCGCCGAATACACACCCGCCGTCGTCTTCAGCGCCTGTTCGACTTTCGTCTGGCAGTGGCTGCAGCTCATGCCGCTCACGCGCAGCTTCAGTGTGGCCATAGGACCCTCCCCCAGCTCGGCAGCAACTTGATTCTCCCGCCCCCTCCAGGCAAGTTTCACGCCCACTACAATTTACAATGGCGTCCCGCACCGTTCCTACGACCCAACCCCTGGCGATCCCGGCGGGGCTCGGCCGCGAGCAGCTGCTCGAAATCTACCGCTACCTGCGGCTCACGCGGACGCTGGAGGAACGGCTCACGGCCCTGTACCGGCAAAGCAAGGTCATCGGTGGATTGTTCCGCTCGCTCGGGCAGGAGGGGGAAGCGGTTGGAGCCGCGTATGCGCTCGAGCGCGGCCGGAACCGCGACCTCCTGTCGCCGCTGACGCGCAACCTCGGCGCCATGCTCGTCATGGGCGCCCAGCCCATCGAAATCCTGCGCCAGTACATGGCGAAGGCTGGGGGCCCGACCCAGGGTCGCGAGATGAACATCCACTTCAACGACCTCGAGCTCGGCTACCTCGGCCAGATTTCCCACCTCGGCGACATGCTCCCCGTCATGGCCGGCATCACGCTCACCTTCCGGCTGCGCGGCGAGCCGCGCGTCGGATTGGTGTACATCGGGGACGGCGGCATGTCGGCCGGCGCGTTCCATGAGGGGATAAACTTCGCCGCCGTGCAGCGTTGCCCGCTGGTCGTCATCGGCGAGTACAACCATTGGGCCTATTCGACGCCGCCCCGGACGCAGTTCGCAGTGGAGCACCTCGCCGACCGGGTGAAGGGATACGGCGTGGCCGCGGTGACCGTGGATGGCAACGACGTGTTGGCCGTATACGAAGCGACGAGGCATGCGGTCGCACGGGCCCGTGCGGGCAAAGGCGTGCACTTCATCGAGGTGAAGACGTATCGCCGCAAGGGCCACGCCGAGCACGACGACCAGCACTACGTGGCGGCCGACGAGCTCGACCGGTGGGCGAAGGAAAACGACCCGATTGACCGCTTCGTGAAGCAGCTGCTCCAGCATGACTGGGCCGACGAGCGGGACTTGACCGACATCGACGGGCGCGTGCGGGCCGAGATCGACCAGGCCACCGACGCATGCGTCGACGACCCGCTGCCGCCGCCGGAGTCAGCGCTCCCCGGCGTGTACGCCAGTCCCGCGGCGGCCGCGCGGCTCTGGTTCCGGAGTCTCTAAATGCCCGAAGTCACCTATCTCGAGGCACTGCGGCAGGGGCTGTGGGAGGAGATGGAGCGCGACGAGCGCGTCTTCATTCTGGGGGAGGACGTGGGGCTGTACGGCGGCGCCTTCAAGGTCACCGAGGGTTTTACGAAGCGCTTCGGCGAGCAGCGCGTGATCGACACACCGATCTCCGAGGCGGCGATCGTCGGGGCGGCAGCCGGCGCGGCCCACATGGGAATGCGGCCGGTCGCGGAGATGCAGTTCATCGACTTCATCTCGTGCGCCTACGACATGCTCACCAACTACGTGGCCACCGCGCGCTATCGCGCCGGCCTCGCGACGCCGATCGTCGTGCGCGGCCCCTGCGGCGGGTATGTGCGTGGCGGGCCGTTCCATTCGCAGAACCCGGAGGCGGCCTTCCTCCACACCCCGGGCCTGAAGATCGTCTACCCCGCGACAGCGCGGGATGCGAAGGGCCTCATCAAGGCGTCCATCCGCGACGACGATCCGGTTCTCTACCTCGAGCACAAGTGGCTGTACCGTCGCATCAAGGAGCAGCTCCCCGAAGGCGAGGACATCGTGACGCCGATCGGCGAGGCGCGGCTCGCGCGCGAAGGGAAGGATCTGTCGATCGTGACGTACGGCGCCACGTTGTGGAAATCGCTCGAAGCGGCCGAACAGCTCGCGCAGGAGGACGGCGTAGCGGCGGAAGTGCTGGATCTCCGGACGCTGCTGCCGATGGACGACGCCGCGATCATGCGTACCGTGAAGAAGACCAACAAGGTGCTGATCGTGCACGAGGACACCCGCACGGGCGGCGTCGCCGGGGAGATCGCGGCGCGCATCAACGAGCAGGCCTTCGAGTGGCTCGACGGCCCGATCATGCGGGTGACGGCGCACGACGTGCCGCTGCCGTATGCACCGACCTTGGAAGACTTCGTGCTGCCGCAGACGGAAGACATCGTCAAGGCGGCGAAATGGCTGGCGGCGTATTGAGAGGTCAGACGTCAGACGTCAGATGATCAGAGCTGACGTCTGATGTCTAAAGTCTGACGTCTTGAGGAGAGTGTATGGCTCGCGTTGACGTGGTCATGCCCCAGATGGGTGAGTCCATCGCCGAAGGAACCTTGAGCAAGTGGCTCAAGCAGCTGGGTGACGAAGTGAAGCGGGATGAGCCGCTGTTCGAGATCTCGACCGACAAGGTGGATGCCGAGATTCCGTCGCCTACGGCGGGCGTGCTGACCGAAATCAAGGTGCAGGAGGGGCAAACAGTCCCTGTGCAGACGCTCGTGGCGGTGATCGAGACGGCGCAGAGCGCTGCGGCGACGGCGCCTCCTTCCTCCGCACCAGCCCAGCCGTCCAAGGCCGCGGCTGCGGCGCCGACTCCCCGACCGCCTGACCGCCCTCGACCGCCCTCGACCGCCCCGGTCGAGGGGAAGAGCGGAGACGGGGGGGGCGAGACTGCCGAGGAGCGTTTACGCCGCCGCTCCACGCCGCTCGTGCGGAAGATCGCGGCGGACCACCGCGTCGACATTGCGGCGATTCCCGGTACCGGGTTCGCCGGCCGCGTGACCAAGCAGGATATCCTGGGCTTCATCGAGCGCGGCGCGCCCGCGCCGGTTCCCGTCTCGCGCCTTGCGTCTCCCGTGCCCTCCGGCCCGGTCGAGCATCCAGCCGTCGAGCCGTGGTCCGGCGACCGCGTCGAGCCGTTCTCCAAGATCCGCAAGATCACCGCGGACCACATGATCATGTCACGTCGCACCTCGGCGCACGTGACGAGCTTCTTCGAGGTGGACTACACCCGGGTCGCCGAGCTGCGGAGGAAGCACAAGGCTTCGTATGCCGAGCGGGGGGTGAACCTCACGTACCTGGCCTTCATCGCCAAGGCCTGCGCCGAGAACCTCCGCCGGCATCCGGTCGTGAACGCCGCGGTGTCGGGCGACACCATCATCTACCGTGGCGACGTCAACATCGGGATCGCGGTCGCGCTCGAATGGGGCCTGATCGTGCCCGTCGTCAAGCACGCCGACGAGCTGTCCCTGATCGGCATCGCCCGCGCGATCAACGACCTGGGCGAGCGCGCGCGCACGAAGAAGCTTTTGCCGGACGAGATCCAGCGCGGCACGTTCACGATCACGAACCCGGGTGTCTTCGGTTCCTACGCGGGCGCGCCGATCATCAACCAGCCGCAGGTGGCGATCCTTGGTGTAGGCACGATCGAGAAGCGCCCCAAGGTGGTGACCCTGCCCGATGGCACCGACACGATCGCGATCCGCACGCTGGGAATGGTCTCGATGTCGTACGACCACCGCATCGTGGACGGCGCTGATGCCGACCGGTTCCTCGCCGACGTGAAGCGGATGCTCGAGGACTTCCCCGAGGGAGCGATCTAGCCATGTCCAAGGTGCTCACCGCCGCCCGCGTGCGCGTGCCCCCCGCGAACGAGGCCGACTATCTCGCCACCCTGCGGGAGCTGTGCCAGTTCGCGGATGCGCGGGGCCAGCGGATCTGGCTGTTCCGCAACGCCAAAGATCCGCAGCTGTTCACCGAGTTCTCCGAGAGTCTCACCGAGATGTCCCACCGGGCGCAGGCATCGCGCCTTCCCGAAGAGATCAAGCTCGAGAAGCGCCTGCAGAGCCTCGGCACCTATGCTCCCGATGCCTGGGAGCTGTGGACCGAGGTCTCGCTCGCCGCGGCGGCCGAGGCATAGATGGCGCGACGTACCATCACGGTGGACGGCGAGACGTGGGAAGTCTCGCCCTCCGGACGCGTCACCGTGTACGGCCGCGACGAGTTCGGGCTGACGTTTCAGCAGGGGACCGGCCCGGCGCGCCGGCGCCGCTTCACGCGCTATGCCCCGGTGGGGAGCCGTAGCGTCGATGCCTCGCTCGCCGAGCTGTCGGAGCGGGAGCTGATCGCGCTGTTCCGCCAGTCGCAGCCGGCCTGGACGGCCCCGGAGAGCGCATACGGGGCGCGTTGATCTCCACTGTCACTCGACGGCATCCGACGGGGAGTTCGCGCCCGCGGAGGTGACGCGCCGGGCGAAGGCGGCGGGCCTGGCGGCGATCGCGCTCACCGACCACGACACGACGGACGGCGTGGCGGAAGCCGCGCGGGCGGGTGAGGCCTTGGGCGTCCGCGTCGTGTCGGGCTGCGAGTTCAGTGTGAAGGCGCCGTGGGGCGAGCTGCACGTGCTCGGCTACTTCCTCCCTCCCGGCGAGCCGCGGCTCGAGGCGTTTCTCGTCGAGACCCGCGCCGCCCGCCGCCGCCGCGCCGAGCAGATGGTCGGCCGGCTGCAGCGGCTCGGCGTGGCCATCGCGTTCGACGACGTCGTGAGCGAGGCGGGGGACGGCGCGGTCGGCCGACCGCACGTGGCACGGGTGCTGGTGGAGCGCGGCGCGAGCGCGGACATCAACGACGCCTTCGCGCGCTATCTGGGTCGCGGCAGGCCGGCGTACGTCGAGAAACCGCTGCCGGCACTCCGCCGGGTGACCGACCTCGTGCACGCCGTCGGCGCGATCGCACTCGCCGCTCATCTCGGCGAGCATGGCAGCGAGGGGCAGATCCGGCAGTTCCAGGAGCACGGGCTGGATGGCCTCGAGGTGCGGCACCCGAGCCACTCGCCGGCGGTCGAGCACCGGCTCACGCGGATCGCCGGGCGACTGGGACTCGCCATCAGCGGGGGATCCGACTGGCACGGCGATACCGAGCTCGGCGACGCGCACGCGTCACTCGGCGGCGTCGACGTGCCGCTGGAGTGGCTGGAAAACCTCGAAGTGCGTCACGCGGGAGTCGTCGAGCACAACCGTCGCGCAGCGGCGTCACGTGGAGGCGTGAATCGATGAGCGATCTCCTGGCCATCGGGAGCAAGGCGCCGAGGTTCAAGGCCCAGGCCTCGGACGGGAAGAGCTACGCCCTGGCCGACGTCCTCAAGCGCGCTCACGTAGCGCTGGTCTTCTACCCCGGGAACAACACTCCCGGCTGAAACCGTCAACTCTCCGCCGTGCGCGATGAGATGGCCAAGCTCCAGCGAGCCGGGATCCAGGCCTTCGGCGTCAACCCCGCCGGCGTGGACAGCCACGTTAAGTACGTCAAGCAGCTGGCCTTCAACTTCCCGCTGCTGTCCGATCCCGACCGGGTGATCGCCCGCGCGTACCACGCCCTCAAGGACGACGGGCACGGCATCCAGCGCTCGGTGTACCTGGTGAAGCGTGACGGAACTATCGCCTTCGCGCAACGAGGTGCCCCGCCCGTCGACGAGATCGTCGCCGCGCTGGGGGGAAAGGGCTGAGGAAGTGCCGCCCGAGTTCCGGGGCAAGGTGGCTCTGGTGACCGGTGTCGGCCGCGTGGGACAGATCGGGCAGGCGGTCGCCCGCGGTCTTGGCGGGGCGGGCGCGCAGCTCGTCATCGTGGACTTGAACGCTCTGGCCCTGCAGGACCGGGCCCGGGAACTCGCGGCCACAGGGGTCGCCGTGCGTGCCGTAGCGGGCGACCTCACTACGCCCGACACGGCCCGCCGGGCGGTTGCCGCAGCCGGGGAAGGCTTCGGAGGCCTCGACGTGGTCGTGAACGTCGCCGGCGGACTGCTGAACTACGGCTCCGCACTCGACTTGAAACCGGAGCAGCTCGAGCGGGAGCTGGCCGTCAACGTCAAGACCGCGTTCTTCGTGTCGCAGGCGGCGATCCCCGCGCTGCTGGAGCGGGGCGGCGGTGCGATCGTGAACTTCGCATCGGTCGCCGTGCTGAAGCCCCAGAGCCAGATGGCGTCCTACATCGCGGCGAAGGCGGCCGTCGCCGGACTCACCCGCGCGCTCGCTCGAGAGTTCCGCGATGGAGGTGTGCGGGTGAACGCGGTGGCTCCGGGCACGATGAAGACGGCCGACAACCTCGCTCAGATGAAGGATGCCAAGGTGCGCTGGGTGGAGCTCGACGATCTGGTGGCCGCCGTGCTCTACCTCGCCAGCGACGCGGCGAGGGCGATCACGGGCGAGATCCTTCCCGTCGGCGGCGACATCTGAGTCGCATGGTCGTCATGCGCGACGTCATCGTGATCGGCGGCGGATGCTACGGCACGTTTTACGCCGGCCAGCTGGCGCGGGCGAAGGACAAGGGAAAGGCCAGCTACCGCCGCGTGATCGTCGTGGATCGGGATCCCGCGTGCCGGGCCCGCGCCGAGCTGGGCGAGGCGCCCGATCGAGCGTTCGTGACGCGCGAGTGGACCGCCTACTTTGCGGAGCTGTTCGGCCGGGCGGAGCTCGCGCGAGCGGAGCAGCCGCGAGACTACGTCGTCCCGTCGCCCCTCATGCCGCACCTCATGTTCGAGTGGGTGCTGGCGCGCGCCCGCCGGCGCTGGCCGGATCGGGGAATCGAAGTGGCGCCCGTTCCGGGCTCGCTCGGGACGCCCTACGACCGCGTCGCCGCCGATGGGACGCGCTACGTGTCCTTCGCCGACTGGATCTGTCCGACACACTGCATCGAGCCGGCGATCTGCCCTGCCATCGGGGGGCCGCGAACCTGGGAGATGGGCGACGCCGTGCGGCAGCTCGCCGAGCGACTGCGTGGATCGGCGGAGCCGGTGTTCGGGCCCGTGCTGTTCGTCTGCCGGCACCACGTCTTCGGCGTCGGCACCTTCTCGGTGGACGCGGTGCTGGACGGGGACGGCATCGTTCAGACAGCGGGCGCGAGCGGCGAGCCAGCCGCGGTGCTGGTCGGTACGATCTCGAGCTGTCATGGGGCGCTGAATCTGCTGAAAATGGGCGCCGGAAAGCCGACGTCAGACATCAGACGTGAGACGTCAGTACAGAGCTCTGATGTCCGACCTCTGATGTCTCCTGAAGAGCGTGGAGCGATCCTGACGCGTGCTCAGGCGCTGTTCAACTCCGGGGAATACTGGCTCGCTCACGAAGCCTTGGAAACCGTGTGGCGTTCTATTATTAAGAACGGCGACGAGGACGCCGCGCGCGTCTGGCAGGGGTTGATCCAGGCGGCGGCCGCGCTGCTGCATCGGGAGCGTGGCAACCGGCACGGCGTCGCAGCCGTCGGGACGGCCGCGCTGGAGAAGCTGGCGGGCCCGCCGCGACCGGACGTCGAGTTCGAGATCGAGCGGTTTCGTGCGCAACTCGCGCGCGCCCTGGCGGGAGAGGGGGATCCCCCGCGATTGGAATTCCGCACGGATGCGCCACAGCGTCATTAACGGATACGACGTGATCATCGTCGGCGCGGGCCCCGCGGGGCTGTGCGCCGCGATGTACGCGGGGCGCGGCATGCTCAACGCGGTCACCATCGAGCGCGGTGCCCCCGGCGGCGAGCTCTTGAACACCGACCTGATCGAGGACTACATCGGGTTCGAGAGCATCAAGGGTTGGGATCTCGCTCAGAAGATGGCCGAGCACGCCAAGAAGTTCGGGGCGCAGATCGTCACCGACACCGTGGAGAAGATCCGCAAGGCGGACGACGGCTGGTTCGACGTCGAGACCGCGAGAGGCAGGGTGTACCGGGCGCCGGCCGTGATCCTCACCGCCGGTGGGACGCCCGTGAAGCTCGGGGTCCCGGGCGAACTGGAATATGCGGGGAAGGGAGTCTCCTACTGCGCGGTGTGCGACGGCGCGTTCTTCAAGGGCGAGGTGCTCGCGGTCGTGGGCGGCGGCGACGCCGCCGTCGAGGAGGCGGACTACCTCACCCGCTACGCGAGCAAGGTCTACATCGTGCACCGCCGCGATCGGTTCCGCGCCTCGAAGATTCTTCAGGAGCGCGTGTTGGCGAACCCCAAGATCCATGTGATCTGGAACAAACGGGTCGTCGAGATCAAGGGCACCGAGAGGGGCACCGACCACCTCGTGCTCGAAGACACCGTGGCGCGCGCCCGCTCGACCCTCAAGGTGGGCGGGGTCTTCGTCTTCATCGGGTTCAAACCCAACACCGGTGTGGTCGACGGTCACGTGAAGCACGACGCCGCCGGCTACCTCATCACGGACGACCGCATGATGACGTCGATCCCCGGTCTGTTCGCTGCCGGGGACGTGCGCAGCCAGTTGACGCGTCAGATCACGACCGCGGTGGGCGATGCCACGACAGCGGCGATCGCGGTGGAGAAATACCTCGCCACGGTGAAGGAAAGGGAGAAGGCCGGGGTCGTGTCGTGAAGGTCGTCCCGATCCCGAACGGCCAGTTCGTCGAGAACAGCTATCTCATCATCGACGAGGTCGCGGCGGAATGCGCGATCATCGACCCAGGCGAGGAGGCGGGGCGGGTGCTGCACGAGGTCGCCGCCGCCGGCGCGCGCCCGACGGCGATCTGGGTCACGCACGCGCACCTCGACCATGTGATGGGCATTGCATGCGTGCGGAGGGAGACCGGCGCGCCGGTCTATCTGCATCCCGCCGACCGCCAGCTGTACGATCACCTGGTCCAGCAAGGCCTGGCGTTCGGCATCCCCGTCGACCCGCTGCCGCCGCCCGACCGGGAGTTGGTCCCCGGGGAGACGGTCCGAGTCGGGACTCTCGCCTTCACCGTGCGGCACGCGCCGGGGCACTCGCCCGGCAGCGTGTGCCTCGTGGGCGAGGGAGTGGTTTTCACAGGCGACGTGCTGTTCGCGGGTTCGATCGGCAGGACCGATCTCCCCGGCGGCGATTTCGAGACGCTGATCCGGAGCATCGAGCGTGAGTTGCTTACGCTTCCGGATTCCACCATCGTGTACAGCGGCCATGGACCCGAAACGACCGTCGGACAAGAGCGGCGTGCCAACCCCTTCCTCACCGGCGTCCACCGTCTCGCCTGAGCGGCCGGCCTGCCTGCGGTGCGGAGCGGAAGTCCGGCCCAAGCCCTGGGGGTGCAAGAACCCCTGTCCAAACTGCGGCTACACCTATCCGCTGGGTGACTGCTCCGACTAGACCCATGCGGAACGCCGAATGCGGAATGCGGAATGCACGGGCAACCTGCTGCGCCCGGGGCCGGCTGCTTCCTTCTGCACTCCACTTTCCGAATTCGGCATCCGGATGAGCCACCTTCTCGCCCTTGGGCTGCTGGCCCTCGATTGCGTCGTTCGCGCCTGGCGCATTCAGCTCGCCGCCTGGACCGCGGGCGGCCGGCTCGGTTTCAGCGACGCGTTCCGCCTCAACCTCTATGGCGAGGCCGCGTCGCAGCTGACGCCCAACCGGCTGGGCGGTGAGCCGGCTCGGTTCCTCGGGCTCACGGAGTCGGGCCTGCGGCCGGTGACGGGGCTGGTGGCGATCGGGGTCGAAGTCGCCTGCGAATGGCCCGTCTTTCTGCTCGCCGCCGCCGCGCTGTTCGTCTATTACGTACCGGACTGGCGCGACGCCGCCGGCGTGTGGCTGCACCGGCACCGCGCGGGTGAGCTGGTCACGATCGAAGTCGTGGCGCTCATCGTGCTGCTCGCCGTCTACCTGCTGCAGCGCCTGGTGCGCTCGGGGATGATTCGGCACCGGGTGCGGCGACAGTGGCGCGTGGCGTGGGCGCACGTGCGGCGCGCGCCGCGGTGGGTGCTCGGCGCGGGGGCGCTGCTCACGATCGTGAGCGTCGCGGCGCGCGCCCTCATCCTGCCCGCACTCGCCTGGGGGATGCCGGACCGGCCACCGTTCAGCCAGATGTTCTTCGGCGCGCTCGCGCTGATTCATGCCCCCCTCGTCGTCCCGCTGCCGTCCGGCGGCGGTGGCCTCGAGGTCGCGTTTCTCCAGGGGTTCGCCGGAGACTTCGGACCGCACCAAGTGACGATGCTGTTGCTGTGGCGGTTCTATACGGCCGTGCTGCTGACCGCGCTCGGCGTGTACCAGCTGGTGCGCGAGCTCGGCTACCGCGCGGCCGTCGAGCTGTTCAAGATCGGATGGGGAAAGACTCGGGGCGCAGACGCACCGACGCGCAGCCACATGGGGCGAGCGCGCAAACGCACGAGCGAGTGACGCGTCCAATGGCCGAGCCACGGATCCAACCAGTGACGCCGGACCAAGCGGCTCCGGAGGTGCAGCCGGTTTTCGAGACGTACCTCCAGGAGCGCGGCAACGTACCCAACATGTTCCGTACGGTCGCGCTCCGGCCGAGCCACCTCCGGACGATGATCGCCCACTTCCGCACCGTGATGAACGAGGGCACGGTGCCGCCGCTCCTCAAGGAGTTGTTGTGGGTGCGCATCTCACACCTGAACCGCTGCCGCTACTGACTCAATTCCCACACTGCCTTGGCAAGGCAGAAAGGGGCGAGCCAGGAACTGGTCGACGCCCTCCAGGACCGCGGCGGGCGCGCGGCGATCGAGCGGCTGGAGCCGGGGTGGCGCGCGGCGCTCGAGTATGCGGACGTGGTGCACCGATCGGGGCATGAGGTGACCGACGAGCTGTACGGGAGGCTGCGGGCGGCGTGGGACGAGGGGCAGATCGTGGAGATCACGCTGGTCATCGGGATGACGGAGTACTTCAATAGGTTCAATGACGCCCTGCGCGTAGAGCCGACGAAGGGATGAGACGTCGCGGCTACCTGGGAGCCGGAGCGATGGCCACGAGAACAATGGTTCGCTCCAGCGCCTGCTCCACCCCGTGCGGCATGCCAGCGGCAGCCAGAATCAGGTCCCCCGTCCGGGCGTCGAGTGTCCTGTCACCGATGACAAACCTCGCCTTTCCCGAGACAACGAAATAGAATTTGTCGGCCCCGTCGTGCGCGTGGACGTGCTGCACCTGGCCGGGCTCGAAGCAGTTGAGGCCGACGAGCAGCCGGTCGGAGCGGAAGCAGTCGAGCTTCGTCATCTTGGCCGGCGAGAAGGTCGCGCGGGCGGGCACGTGCTGGATCGGGTCCTGGGTTGCCATGGGTGATTCCTGGTTGGCGACGGACGGTGCCGTGACGGAACGGACGGAGGCAATGAGCGCGACCCGCGTCGAACGCGATCCCCTGGGCGAGCTGCCGGTTCCCGCCGCAGCGCTGTACGGGATCCAGACCGAGCGGGCGCGTCGGAACTTCCCTATCTCTCACCTGGCGCCTCTCGCCCCGTTCGTCGACGCGGTCATCTGGATCAAGCGGGCGGCCGCGCTCACCCACAACCAGACCAAGCGTCTCGACCCCAAGCTCGCAGACGCCATCGTGCGCGCGGCGGACGAGGTGCTCGGCGGCGCCCACCGGGATCAGTTCGTCGTGGACCCCTACCAGGCCGGGGCGGGGACGTCGCACAATATGAACTGTAACGAGGTGCTCGCCAACCGCGCGAACGAACTGCTCGGGGGAACGCGCGGCGAGTACCAGCCGGTGCATCCCAACGATCACGTCAACATGGCGCAGTCGACCAACGACGTGATCCCCTCCTCCATCCGCCTCGCGGCGCTGGCGCTGCTGCCCGCCCTGCTCGAAGCGATGGACGGGTTGGCGCGCGCCTTCCTGGCGAAGGGGAAAGCGTTCGATCGCATCCTCAAGGCCGGACGTACCCATCTCCAGGACGCGACGCCGATCCGCCTCGGCCAGGAGTTCACGGCCTACGGCCGCACCATCGAGCGAGACCGAGACCGCGTCGCCCAGGCGGCCGACGCCTTGCGCGACCTCGGGATCGGCGGCACCGCGGTCGGCACCGGCCTGAATGCCGAGCCGGAGTATCCGCGGCTGATGGTGCAGCACCTCACGGCGATGACGGGGATCGCGCTACGGGAGGGCGCAGACCGGGTGCAGCTGATGCAGTCGATGGGCGACGCCGCGGCGTTCTCGGGCGCCCTGCGGACATACGCGATGGATCTGGGCAAAGTGGCCAGCGACCTGCGGCTCCTGGCCTCCGGACCGCGGACCGGGCTGGCCGAGATCACCCTGCCGGCGGTGCAGCCCGGCTCGAGCATCATGCCCGGAAAGGTGAACCCGTCCATCGCCGAGATGGTCAACATGGTGTGCTACCAGGCGCTCGGTAACGACCTGACGATCGCGGCCGCCGCGGAGGCGGGACAGCTCGAGCTGAACGTTATGATGCCGGTCATCGCCCACAATCTGCTGTTCACGCTGACGATCCTCACCAACGCCACCCGCGTCTTCGCGGAACGGTGCGTGGAGGGCATCGAGGCCGACCCGGCGCAGTGCGAGCACTGGCTCGAGCGCAGCCCGGCCCTGGTCACGGCACTGGCCCCAAAGATCGGCTACGCGGAGGCGGCCAAGCTCGCCAAAGAAGCGGTGGCGAAGAACGTCACGGTGCGCCAGCTGGTGATCGAGAAAGGCATTCTCAAGGGTAAGGACTTGGAGGAGGTGCTGGATCTCGCTGCCATGACCGAGATCGGCGTACCCGGGCGGCGCAAGAAGTAGCGCACACTCTTTCGGGAGAGGGCACTGTATGAACTGGATCGTCGCGGGGCTGATCGCAGGCGTCGGCGCGTTCTTTGCGGACTACGTGATGTGGGGGAAGATCTTCACCGGTCCGGAAATGCATGCCTTCGGCACCATGCCGCCCACGCCCGAGGAACGAAAGAAGATGATGCTGCCGGCCATGTTGAAGTCGGCCGCGCTGGCGCTCGTCTTCGGTCTGCTGCTGGCGTGCGGTTATCAACGCCTCAAGGGCGGGCTGTGGGTGCAGGGCGGCGGCCCGCTGGCGGGGATGGAGTTCGCGACGCTCCTCTGGCTGTCGACCATCGCGTTGTCGACCCTCGGGAGCGGAGTGTGGTATGACAAAGTTCGACCGCTGCTGAAGGCGACGTTCTGGTCGTGGCTCGTCCGGATGAACGTCGCGGGATTGCTCATCGGGCTGCTGGTGAAGTGATCTCCGCGCGCGAGGGGCCGTGATTCGAGTCACGGCATCCGGCCCCTCGCTGGTGCTACCTGTTGGTGCATGCACAAGACTCTCCTCGCCGCCGCGCTCGGGCTCACGGTCGCGACGGCGGCGCCGGCCCAGCGGCAGTTCCGGGTTGGTCCGACCTATTCGTCGATCACGCTCGAGGACCTCTCGGGCAACGGCCACCCCTTCTCGTCGTTCGGCGGCTCCGCGGCGTTGATCACCGGAGACGAGGGAGAGACTGGCTTGACCGTGTCTCGCTACAACGACCTCTCCACGGACGGCAGCGTGCGACGCCTGACGCTGTTCGGCCTGGACTCGTACTACTATCCCATCGGTGCCCGCGGTGTGGCGCCCTTCGCCACGACCGAGCTCGGCCTCGCGCGCGTTACGGAATCCGCGCCGGCGACGCAGTGCCCGCCGCTGCTGTGCCAGGATACCGTCTCCACGTCGAGTCAGATCGCTTTGGCGTTCGGGCTCGGCGTGCGAGTCAACCTCGGAAGCAGCGCCGTGGCCGCGCTCGAAGGGCGCTTCCTGCAGGTGCCGGGCAGCCAGATCCAGTCGCTCGAAGCCCGGGTCAACGCGGCGGTCGCGCTCGGCAGCCCGCACAAGGGTGAGTTCTTGGAAGGGACCGTGGGGCCCACGGTGGGCGTCTTCATTCCGATGTCCGGGTCGCTGCGGGGCCGCGCGCCTTTCGTAGGGGTGCGATTCCGCCGCGATACCAAGAAGGCTGGCACCGTGGGCCTACAGATCGACTTCGCGCCGCTCCGACTCACCGCCAGCTGCTCGCCGGCGGGCTGCAATGAGCCCAACGCGATCCTGTTCGCTCCGGGCTATGAGACCTCCGTGCGCCCTCCCTGGGGCCGGGTGTACGGCGAGGTCGGCGTGCTCCTCGCCGGTATCTACACCCAAGGTCCCGACCGCGGCGTCGCCCAGGGGCTGCACGGCGGCCTCGGCTGGGACTTCTACAGCGGCCCGCTGATGTGGAACGTCAACTCCCGGCTGCTCTGGCTGAGGCGCAACTCAGGGGAAAACGTGTTCGGGGTGCAGGTGGGGGTGAGCGGGAGCCCGAAAGTCGGCCGCACCGGGCGGTAACTAAGGGGTGGGGTTGGGCGGGGCAGGCCTCCCGCCCTATATTACCCCCATGCGCGTCACCACCTGGGCAGAGTATGGGTTACTCGTCTCCCTGAACCTTGCGAAGCGCGCCGGGCAGGGACCGGTGGCCGCGCGTGAGCTCGCCGAGCAGGAGCGGCTGCCCCACGATTACGTGGAGCAGATCCTGCTGCGCCTGCGCCGCGCCGGGTTGGTGGATTCCGTGCGAGGCGCCAAGGGCGGCTACCATCTCGCGCGACACCCCCAGGCCATCACGGTGAAAGACGTGATCGAAGCGTCGGAGCACGTCACCTTCGAAGTCAACTGCGATCTTCACCCGGTCGATCCCCAGCGATGTAGTCCGGACGCCTCGTGTAGCATCCGGCCCGTGTGGCGGATGCTGGAGCAGCGGATCAACGATCTGCTCGCCAGCGTTTCGCTCGCGGACCTGATGCACGATGAGCGCGAGTTGTACCAAATCGCCGGGGCCATGGCCGGGAACTAATCCCGCCGTCCCATCTGTTTTTTTTCACATCAAACCCGACTCGACCTGTCGGGTTTAACCGATTGGAGGTCGCTGTGGGGTACGCTCATCCCGATGCGCTGGTTTCCACCGAGTGGGTGGCTCAGCACCGCAACGATGCAGGGTTGCGCTTGATCGAAGTCGACGTGGACACGACGGCCTATGACTCGGGACACCTGTCGGCCGCGGTCGGCTGGAACTGGCAGTCGCAGCTGAACGACCGGGTCCGGCGTGATATCCCCGACAAGAAGGCGTTCGCCGCGCTGCTTTCCGAGGCGGGCGTGACGCCCAAGACCACGGTCGTCCTGTACGGCGACAACAACAACTGGTTCGCGGCCTTCGCCTTCTGGCTGTTGCAGCTGTACGGTCACACGAACGTGAAGCTCATGAACGGCGGGCGGGCGAAGTGGGTGGCGGAGGGTCGGCCCCTCGTGACCGAGCGCACGAGCGTCCGCGCGACGGTCTACCCGGTCCCCACGAAGCTGAACGCCGCGCTCCGGGCCAAGCGCCCCGACGTCGAGAAGGCGCTGAAAGCCAAGAAGACCGTGTTGGTGGACGTCCGATCGAAGCCGGAGTTCGTCGGAGAAATCATCGCGCCGCCCGGCATGACCGAGACGGCGCAGCGCGCCGGTCACATCCCCGGCGCGAAGAACGTCCCGTGGAGCCAGGCCGTGGCGCCCGACGGCACCTTCAAGCCGTTCGAGGAGCTGCTGCAGCTGTACAAGGGGGCGAAGGCCATCGACGGCGGGAACGAGATCATCGCCTACTGCCGCATCGGCGAGCGGTCGAGCCATACCTGGTTCGCGCTCAAGTACCTGCTCGGCGTCAAGAAGGTGCGGAATTACGACGGGTCGTGGACCGAGTGGGGCAACCTCGTCGGCGCGCCCATTGCGAAGGGAGCAGAGTGAAAACGGCGGCGGTCGAGGGCGGTCAAAGGCGGTCGCAGGCGGTCGGGGCCGGCCGCGAACCCGCGCTGTGGGGGCTGGTGGGCAACACGCCACTGATCCCTTTACCGCCCTTGACCGCCCTCGACCGCCCTCGACCGCCCGTCTTTCTCAAGGCCGAGTGGCTCAACCCCGGCGGCTCGGTAAAGGACCGCGCTGCGCTATTCATCTTGCGAGACGGGATCGCCCGGGGCGAGCTGCCGGGTAAACGGCTGCTCGACGCGTCGAGCGGCAATACGGCGATCGCGTACGCCATGCTGGGCGCCGCCGCGGGGATCGGCGTCACGGTCTGCGTGCCCCGCAACGCGAGCGCGGAGCGCCAGGCGCTGCTCGGCGCCTACGGCGCGGAGGTGGTCTTCACCGATCCGCTCGAAGGCTCCGACGGCGCGATCCGCGAAGCGCGTCGGCTCGCGGCGGAGCGATCCAGTGAATTCTGGTACGCTGACCAATACAACCACCCCGCGAACCCTCGGGCCCACTATCTCACGACCGCCGCAGAGATCTGGCGACAAACGGCCGGCCGGGTCACGCATTTCGTCGCCGGCGTGGGCACGACCGGCACGCTCGTGGGAACCGGCAGGCGTTTGAAGGAATTGAGTCCTCGGGTCGAGCTCGTCGCGGTGCAACCGGATGGCCCATTCCATGGACTCGAAGGCTTGAAGCACCTCGAGACCGCCATCGTGCCGGGGATCTACGATCCCATGCTGCCCGACTTGACCGAGTTCGTCGAGACAGAGGAGGCGGACCGAGCGGTGCGCCGTCTGGCGCGCGAGGCCGGGCTCTTCGTGGGTTGGTCCACTGGGGCCGCGCTCGTGGCCGCGGAGCGCGTCCTGACCGCCCGACCGCCTGACCGCCCGACCGCGGTCGTCGTGGTCATCGCTCCCGATTCGGGGTACCGTTATCTGAGCGAGCGCCGGCGTCTGGCGGGAGACGCCGCATGACCCTCGTCCTCGAGCTGCGGCACGCGACGGCGGTCCGACGGCACGGCGAAGCGGACTATCCAGCCGAAGCGTGCGGGCTGATCGGCGGCACGGTCGACGGCGCCCGCAAGATAGCGGTAGCACTCGTGCCGCTCGTGAATCAGCGGACGGACGCTGCGCGGAATCGCTATCTCATCGATCCCGTGTCGTTCCGCCGCGCGCAGGAGCGGCTCGACCGCGACGGGCTCGAGGTGATCGGGGTGTATCACTCACACCCCGACCACGCCGCCGTGCCCTCCACGTTCGACCGGGAGCACGCGTGGCCGTGGCTCTCGTACGTGATTCTGGGAGTGACACGCGGGCACGCGGCGGAAATGAAGAGCTGGACGCTGTCGGACGACCGCGCGGCGTTCGACGAAGAGTCCATCACCATAGAGGAGCGGAAAGTCGTATGGCAGTGACCGTCTTGATCCCCACACCGCTGCGCCCCTACGTGGGCGGCCGCGACGCCGTGCAGGTGGAGGCCGCCAGCATCGGCGAGCTCCTGGACCGGCTGTCCGGCGAGCACATCGCACTGCGCAAACACCTGTTTGCCGACGACGGGCGGTTGCGCAGCTTTGTCAACGTCTACCTGAACGATCGGGACATTCGCCAGCTCTCCGCCCAGGAGACGCCGGTGCGGTCGGGCGATACTGTTTCGATCATCCCGAGTATCGCCGGAGGGTCAGGGGGCACGATGGCGACGGCGGTGCATGCAGGGACGGAGCACGCTGCGCCGCTACCCAACCTGTCGCACGAGGAGATTCTGCGGTATTCGCGCCACCTGATCCTTCCCGATGTCGGAGTAGAGGGGCAGAAGCGACTCAAAGCCGCGCGCGTGCTGCTCGTGGGCGCCGGCGGGCTCGGCTCTCCGGCCGCGCTGTATCTGGCGGCCGCCGGCGTGGGGACGATCGGTCTCGTCGACTTCGACGTCGTGGACAAGACGAACCTGCAGCGGCAGATCATCCACGGTACGGCTGCGGTGGGAAAGCCGAAGCTCGAATCGGCGACCGCGCGCATCCGTGACCTGAACCCCAACGTCCGGGTCGAGGCCTTCGAGACGCGCCTCACATCGGAGAACGCACTCGACATCATCCGCGATTTCGACATCGTGGCGGATGGCACCGACAACTTCCCGACCCGCTATCTCGTAAACGACGCCTGCGTGCTGCTCGGCAAGCCGAACGTGTACGGCTCGATCTTTCGATTCGAGGGACAGGCGTCGGTGTTCTACGCCAAAGCCGGCCCGTGCTACCGTTGCCTGTACGCCGAGCCACCGCCCCCGGGACTGGTGCCCTCGTGCGCCGAGGGCGGTGTGTTGGGCGTGCTCCCCGGGATCATCGGGTCGATTCAGGCGATGGAGACGATCAAGCTGATTCTCGGCGCTGGCGAGCCGCTCATCGGACGCCTGGTGCTGTTCGACGCGTTGAAGCTCCAGTTCCGGGAGCTCAAGCTCGAGAAGGATCCCGACTGCCCGGTGTGCGGCAGCCATCCCAGCGTCACCGAGCTGATCGACTACGAAGCGTTCTGTGGGATCGGCGCCGAGCCGTCCTATGACGGAGCGGAGATCACCGCGCAGGATCTCAAGGCGGAGTGGGAAGGGAACCCGGATCTCCTCGTGATCGACGTGCGCGAGCCGCACGAGTACGAGATCGCCCACATCGCTGGTGCTGTCCTCATTCCGTTGGGCGAACTGCCGGACCGCCTGGGAGAGCTGGACGGTCACCGTGCAGTCGTGACGCACTGCCACCACGGCGCGCGCTCGCTCAAGGCGCTCGAGATCTTGAAGGCGGCGGGCTTTGCGAAAGTGCGCAGCCTGCGCGGCGGGATCGATGCGTGGGCGGTGAACGTGGATTCGTCGCTGCCACGCTACTGACGTCGCATGCCGAAGGGGGGACTCGAACCCCCACGGGCTTGCGCCCACTGGCTCCTGAAGCCAGCGCGTCTACCAGTTCCACCACTTCGGCGCATGCGCGGAACGGCGAATATAGACGGCGGTATAACCTCAAGTCAACTCTTGGCTTGACCGCTCTCAGCACGGTTTCTATCTTGCCCATGCCCGGTGGATAAGCTCGCCATCGCCCGCAACCCACGGGCACGACATGACTACCATCTCCTTGAGACGTGGGAGGCCGGCCTCGTGCTTACGGGAACGGAGGTCAAGTCATTGCGGGCTGGCAAGGCGAGCCTCGGCGAGGCCTACGCGCACGTGAAGCGCGGTGAGGTATGGCTCGAGGGCCTGACGATCGCGGCCTACTTGCCGGGGAGCTACAACAACCCGCGTCCCGCCCGCTCCCGCAAGCTGCTGCTCCACGCGCACGAGATCCGCAAGCTGATCGGCGGCACGAGCCGTAAGGGCCTCACCATCGTCCCGCTCGAGCTGTACTTCAAGGACGGCGTCGCCAAGGTTGCGATCGCGCTCGCCAAAGCGAAGCAGCTGCACGACAAGCGCGAGGAGTTGAAGCGCAGGGCCGAAGAGCGGGAGCTCGCCCGCCATATGCGGGCCCGACGCGGATGATCCGGCTCGCTTGCCTCCTCCTCGGGATCACGCCGCCGCCGACGGTCGTGATCGCCACGCCGCGCGGCGAGACGATCGTTCCCATCACGCTGGAGCGCGGCAGCGCGGCCGTGGCGGCGCCGCTGCTCGGGGGACCGCTCGGCCTCACGGTGGCGCTCGAGGGGTCGCGCGCGACAGTGGTGCTCGCCGGCGCGGCGTTCGTGTTTCAGCTGGGCGCGCCGTTCGTGCGCGCGGGCGGCGTGGTTTACGGACTCGTGGGAGAGCCCTATGTGACCCGCGACACGCTGTTCCTGCCGCTGCACTGGCTCGCCGACTGCGTGCCGCGGGCGCTGGGGGCGCGCTATCACTGGAATCCGGCGGCTACGCGACTGGAGGAGCTTCCGGTCGCGGGAGCCGTCGCCGCGGCGCCTCCCTCCGTCCCCTCCGCCTCCCCGGCTGCTTCCCCCGTTCTCTCCCCGCCGGCCGCCCCTGCCTCTCCGCCGGCCGGTCGGCCCGCCCTCGTGCCCCATCCGCTCACCGGCCTGCGCCACCACCACGCGGTCGTGATCGATCCCGGACACGGCGGTGCGGACCCGGGGAATCCGGGCCGGTACTTCTCCGGGGGACTGGTTGAGAAGGACATCACGCTCGCGGTCGCGCGGCTGTTGCGCGCCGAGCTGGCGCGGCGGGGCATCCCGGCCACGCTCACCCGCACGACCGACACGCTGGTCGATCTCGCGGACCGCGGCGCGCTGTGTCATGCGGACTGCGACCTCTTCGTCAGCGTCCACGTGAACGCCATGCCGGACGGGAGAAACGTCGAGCGGACCAGCGGCGTAGAGACGTACTTCTTGTCCGATGCGAAGACCGAGGACCAGGAGCGCGTCGCCAAAATGGAGAACGACGCACTCCGGTTCGAGACGGCCCCCGCGGGCGGCTCGCGCGGCCCCGTCGACTTCATCTTGAAAGACCTCCAACTCAACGAGTACCTGCGCGAGTCAGCGCGGCTGGCGGAGCTCGTGCAGGATAAAGTCGTCGCCGTACATCCGGGCGGAGGCCGCGGGGTGCAGCAGGCGGGCTTCATGGTGCTGACCACGGCGCGGCGCCCGGCCATCCTCGTCGAGACCGGTTTCGCGACCAACCGCACCGATGGAGCGTTTCTCGCGTCCAGTCTCGGCCAGCACAAGATCGCCTCGGCGATCGCCGATGGCGTCGTGGCGTATCTGCTCGAGTTCGAGCACAAGCTCGTCGCGGCACCGGCAGGCGGGACGTGAGCCGCGCGCCGATCCTGCTCTTGGCGCTGAGCGGTGCCGCAGGATGCGTCTATTACAACGCGATGTGGAGCGCGGAGCAGCTCGCGAAGCACGCGCAACAGGCTGAGGAGCGGGGTGGCTCGCTCGACGCGCGCTCCTATTGGGCGCGGGCAGCGGTAAAGGCCGAATCCGTCGCCGCGCGCCACCCCCGGAGCCGCTGGGCCACGCCGGCGCTCGTGCTGCAGGGGGAGGGGCTCGCTAAGAGCGGCGCCTGCGACCGTGCGACCGCCCCGCTCGAGACGGCCCTGCGCGCGTCGCGGTCGGAGGCGCTGCGCGAGCGCGCCGCGCTCGCGCTGGCCGAATGCGCCCTGGCGGCGAACCCGCCCGGCGCGGCCGCCGGCCCGCTTGTGGAGGTGATGAGATCGCGCGACGCCCGGCGGCGCTCCCAAGCCGCGTTGCTCGCGGGGCGCGCCGCCGAGCTCGCCGGCGACGCTGCCGCCGCTGCGGAGTGGTACGGCCGGTCGACGGCGGCCGCAGCGCCGTCGGCACGGGCTCGCGTCCTGCTGGCGGCGGGACGCATGCCAGACGCGGTGGCGCTGCTGGATACGCTGGCACGCGGCAGGTTCCGCGAAGCTGATTGGGGGCCGCTGCTCGAGGACGTGGCCCGCGCGACGGGACCGGACACGGCCAGTCGGACCCTGGACGCGCTGCTCGTGCGAGCGCGGGTGCCCGCGGGTGCGCGCGGCCGCCTGCTGCTCGCCGATGGCGACCGGCTGTTGGCCGTCGGGCGCGCCCCAGCGGCCGAGGCACGCTATGCCCAGGTCGTCGGCCTCGTGCCGGATTCGCTCGAGGGACAGCAGGCTCAGGTGCGCGTCCTCCGGGCGTTGGCCGCTCAGGCGGACAGCATGGCAGACCTGGTCGCGGTGCAGGCCCGGCTGGGCCGCCTCCGCCAGGGCGCTGCGGCCGGCGAGACGCGCGTGCTCGAGGCGTTACTACGGCGCGTGCTCGACGCCGAGGACGTCGCGGAGGGCAGCCAATTCCGCATGGCCGAGCTGACCCGCGACTCCGTGGGAGCACCGCGTCTGGCGGCGCGGCTGTTCGTCGCCTTCGCCGCAGCGCATCCCGGCTCGGTGTTCGCGCCCAAGGCTGTGGTGGCGGCCCTGGCGTTGCTTCCGGACGCGCGCGATTCGCTGATCGCCGTGCTCGATGCGCGCTACCCCGCGTCGCCGTATACGCTCGCGCTGCACGGCGACGTCAGCCCCGCGTTCGCGGCGGCTGAGGATTCGCTGGCGCAGACGCTCGGCGTGGAGCGAGCGGCGCTACCGGAGCTGCTGCTCTTCGGGCGCGTCGCGCCGCCCGTGCCCGGCCCGCGCGGCCCGATGCTCGATCCACCGCCTGTCGGGACGCTGGCAGCGGCGCCGCCCGCCTCCCCCGCGGCGGACCGGCCGCGCGGGGCGCCGCGCCCGTCGGGGAAGCGCGACGACAGACCGGTGCGCCGCGTGCGCCCCGCCGACCAACCCACCCCCCGGGACTCGCTGTGACGGCGGTTCGGGTCTTCGGCGTCGACTTCCCAAACCCCGTCCTGCTCGCCTCCGGTACCGCCGGCTTCGGCCGGGAGGTACAGGGTGTCATCGACCTCGACGCCTTGGGAGGTATCATCACCAAGGCCGTGACTCCGAAGCCGCGGCAGGGCCACGCCGCGCCGCGCGTGGCGGAGTTCGCCGGCGGCATGCTGAACGCGGTGGGCCTCGCGAACCCGGGGCTCGCGACCGTGCGCGAGCACGAGCTGCCGTGGCTCGCGGCCCGGCTCAAGCGCGCCCGCGTGCTGGTAAACGTGGCCGGCGCGACGGTGACGGACTACGTCGAAGTGATTGCAGGGCTCACCGGCCAAGCGGTGATCACCGCGTTCGAAATCAATGCGTCCTGCCCCAACACCACCTCGGGCGGCCTCGAGTTCGGAGCGACGCCTGAAGGGCTGCGGGAGCTGGTGCGCCGCTGCCGCGCCGCCGCGACCAAGCCGATTTCGGTCAAACTCTCGCCGGTGCTGCCCGACATCGTGGCGATGGCGCGCATCGCGCAGGACGAGGGCGCCGACGCCGTGACGCTCGTGAACACCATTCCCGGCCGGCTCGATGGCCGGCTGGCCAACGGCTCGGGCGGTGTGAGCGGGCCCGCGTTACTGCCGATCGGCGTGCTCGCGACGCACAAGGTCGCCAGCCAGCTCGGGTTGCCCGTGATCGGGGTGGGCGGCATCGGGAGCGTGCACGACGCCCGCCAGTATCTGTCCGCAGGGGCATCGCTGCTTGCCATCGGCACCGCGGCTCTGGCCGACCCGCGTGTGCCCGAGCGCGTGGCGCGGGAGCTTGCCCGTGGCTGAGCTCGTGGTCGCCTTCGACCTGCCGAGCGGTCGCGACGCACTCGCACTCGCGGGACGGCTTCCCGCCCTGAAGTGGGCGAAGCTCGGGTCGCTGCTCTACGTCCGTGAAGGACCGGCGCTGGTGCGGGAGTTCCAGGCGCGCGGCATGCACGTCTTCTTGGACCTCAAGTGGCACGATATCCCGAGCGTGGTGGCAGGTGCCGTGACCGCGGCGCGCGATCTGGGCGTGGCGATGGCGACAGTGCACTGTCTCGGCGGAGCTGCCATGCTAGCGGCCGCTGCGCAGGCCGCGGACGAGCTGGCGCTCGTGGGCGTCACGGTCCTCACGTCGCACGACACGGCGGGCTTCGAGCAGGTCGTGGGCCGCGGCGTCCCCGACTTGGGCTTGGAAGCGGAGCGCCTCGCCCGGCTGGCGCTGCAAGCGGGTCTGCGCGGGGTCGTGGCCTCGGGGCGCGAGTTGGCCCTGCTGCGCGCGGCGCTCGGCCCCGATCCCTGGATCGTGGTGCCCGGCCTGCGCACGCCCGGGGACGCGCCCGGCGACCAGGCTCGGACCGTCGCACCGGACGACGCCGTGCGCTGTGGTGCGACCCACCTCGTGGTCGGCCGGCCGATCACCATGGCCAAGGACCCGGCCGGGGTGTACCAGCGGTTCATGGAGAGCGTATGAAGCGCTGGCTCGCCGGGGTCGCGTTGGTCCTGAGCCCGGCCCTCACGTGCGGTGGTCGGCTCGCCGGGCAGGCGTCGCTCGCGGCTGCGGCCGAGCACGCGCGTGGCGCGTGGCTCGCCCACGATCCTCAAGCCCTTGTCGGACAAAGTGCTAGCATCGTGCTGCAGATCCCGGGCGCCGATCCGTCGTCGCCACTCGATCGTGCCCAGGCCGCGGAGCTGCTGCGCCGACACTGGCGCACGGCGGTGGAGCGATCGTTGACTCTGCGCGGCGTGCACGAGTCGGAGTCGGGGAAAGGGTACGCCGAGCTGGAGCGATGCTACGTCGTGGCGGGGACGTCCGATGAGCGGCAGGAAACGCTCTTCTTGGGGTTCCGGCAGGTGGGGGCGTCGTGGCGGCTGACGGAGTTGCGGAGCGCACCGTAATTAGGCCCCTTGCGGGAACTTACGAGGTCGTCTATAGTTGGAGATTCAATTGGATTTTTCTCCCGGAGCCGACCCCGTTGAAGGTTCGCACCAGCGTCCGACCGATCTGCGAGCACTGCAAGGTGATCAAGCGGCGAGGCGTCATCCGCGTCATCTGCAAGCGCAGCCCCAAGCACAAGCAGCGGCAGGGGTAGGGAATGGCACGTATAGCGGGCGTGGATCTGCCGCGCGACAAGAAAATCCAGTACGCCCTTCCGTACATCTTCGGCATCGGCCCCTCGAACGCGAAGAAGATTCTCGCCGAGACGGGGGTCAGTCCTGACGCGCGGGTGCGCGACCTGCGCGACGCCGAGGTGGCGCGCCTGCGCCAGGTGATCGAGCGCGACTACAAGGTCGAGGGCGCGCTGCGGACCGAAGTGGCGATGAACATCAAGCGATTGATGGACATCGGGACGTATCGCGGGACGCGGCACCGCAAGGGACTGCCGGTGCGCGGCCAGCGCACGCACACCAACGCGCGCACCAAGAAGGGACCGCGGCGCGCAATCGCGGGCAAGAAAAAGCCCGTGCTCAAAAAATAAATGGCACAAGCGAAGCCGGCGGCGGGAAGCGCGAAGCGCGCCAAGAAGGTCGTGGAGGCCGAGGGCATCGCCCACATCACGGCGACGTTCAACAACACGCTGATCACGATCACCGACATGCAGGGAAACGCCATCACGTGGGGCTCGTCAGGCAAGGCCGGGTTCCAGGGCTCCAAGAAGTCCACGCCGTTCGCGGCCACCGTGGCTGCGGAGCAGGCGGCGCGCGAGGCGCTCAACCTGGGCGTGCGCCGCGTGCACGTGCGGGTCCAGGGGCCGGGCTCGGGCCGCGAGTCGGCGATCCAGGCGCTCGCAACGGCCGGCCTGCAGATCCGGTCGATTCGCGACGTCACGCCGATTCCGCACAACGGCTGCCGGCCGCCCAAGAAGCGGCGCGTCTGACCGATGGCACGCTACACCGGACCCGCCTGTAAGCTGTGCCGCCGCGAGGGGACGAAGCTCTTCCTCAAGGGGACGCGTTGCCTCACGGAGAAATGCGCCGTGGAGCGGCGCGCCTACGCCCCTGGCCAGCACGGCCAGTCCTCCGGGCGCCGGCGCAAGGCATCAGAGTACGCCCGCCAGCTGCGCGAGAAGCAGAAGGTCAAACGGATCTACGGGCTATCGGAGCGCCAGTTCCGCAACATCTTCGATCGCGTGCTCAAGGAGCCGGGTGTGACGGGCGAGGCCCTGCTGGTGGCGCTGGAGAGCCGCCTGGACAACCTCGTGTACCGGATGGGCTTCGCGGTCTCGCGGCGACAGGCGCGCCAGCTCGTGCGGCACCGGCACATCCAGGTGAACGCCCGGACCGTCGACATCCCCTCGTACCGGGTACGCCCCGGAGATGAGGTGAAGGTGGCCGACGCGAGCCGCGAGATGGTACAAGTGAAACACGCGCTCGAGCAGTTCGGCCGCTCGCAGCCCGTGACGTGGATTCACGTCGATCCCGACAAGGCGCTCGGCAAGATGACGGAGCGGCCCACCCGCGACGCCATCCCGATCGCCGCGCAAGAACAGCTAATCGTCGAGCTCTATTCCAAGTGATGACGACTCTGGATTTGACCGGCCTCGTCCGGCCCCATCTGGTCGAGATGACCAAGCGGGAGGACAACCAGAACGCCGCCGAGTTCCGCCTGCAGCCGCTCGAGCGGGGCTACGGCTACACCCTCGGCAATTCGCTGCGACGGATGCTGCTCTCCTCGCTGCGCGGCGCGGCGGTGTGGGCGTTCCGCCTGGACGGTGTGGTGCACGAGCACCAGACTATTCCGGGCGTCGTCGAAGACGTGCATCAGATCATCCAGCGGCTGAAGCAACTGACCCTCGTCGTCGCGCCCGACGTCGACGAGGCGGTACTCCACATCAAGCACGGCAAGTCGGGTCCCGTCTACGCCCGTGACATCGAGGCGCACAGCGCCGTCACGATCGTGAACCCGGACCAGCTGCTGTTCACGCTGCAGGAGGACCGGGAGATCGGGGGCGAGCTGTACGTCAACAAGGGCCGCGGCTATGTGGAGGCCGAGCAGCATCCGCTCGACCGCACTATGCCCGTGGACGTCGTCCGCATCGACTCGATCTACAATCCGGTGCGGCGGGCGAACTTCACCGTTGCGGAGACGCGCGTCGGGCAACGTACCGACTATGACCGGCTCACGCTCACGGTCGAGACGAACGGGACGATCACGCCGGAGGACGCGGTGGCGTACGCCGCCGCGCTCGCGCAGGAGCACTTCCGCTTCTTCGTCGACTTCGGCAAGGTGCCGATGGTGGCGGCGTCGCCCGCGGGGAACGGCGGCGCTGCCGCGGGCCGGCTGCGCGAGGTGCTGAGCCGCAGCATCGACGACGTCGGCTTGTCCGTGCGGTCGGTGAACTCGCTCAAGAACTCGAACATCCGCACGCTCGGCGACCTGGTCCAGTACCGCGAGGAGGACTTGCTGAAGGTGAAGAACGTCGGCGAGAAGGCGCTGGGGGAGATCGCCGAGCTGCTGCGTCGCGAAGGGCTGAACTTCGCGATGAAGGTCGAGGAGGCTGAAGGTGAGCTGCGCGTCCTGGAGCAGGGCGTGCCGCCGCAAGCCCAGGTCACCGAGGGAGAGGGCGAGTAATGCGGCACCGCGCCAAGGGCCGGCAGCTGTCGCGCACGGCGAGTCACAAGAAGGCGCTGCTCGCGAATCTCGCCACCAGCCTGTTCCGCCACGACCGCATCGTCACGACGGAAGCGAAGGCCAAAGAGCTGCGGCCCTACGCCGAGCGCCTCATCACGCTCGCGCGGCGCGGGGATCTGCACGCCCGCCGCCAGGTGGAGCGACGCATCAAGGACCGGGCGGTGACCCACCGGCTCTTCAAGGACCTGGGGCCGCGCTTCGCTGCCCGTCCCGGCGGTTACACCAGGATCATCAAGCTGGGCCATCGCTCGGGCGACGGCGCCGAAGTGGCTCGGATCGAACTGCTGGGTGAGTGACGGAACGGCGGGGAGATGGCGCCGGCGCGAGGGGGACCCTGGGTCCCCCTTTTCGTTAGGCTGCTTTCGTGACGCGGTTCGACTTGAGGCAGCGGGTGCACACCCGCAGCCGTCGCGTGGTCCCGTTCACGACCGCACGCACGCGCTGCAGGTTGGGGTACCAGCGGCGGTTCGTCTTGTTGTTCGCGTGGCTGACGTTGTGTCCCGTCATGGGGCCCTTGCCACAGATCTCGCACACTCGCGCCATGGACCGGTCTCACGGAAAAGATGAGTGCCAAGCATCGTAGCCCCGCCCGTCCGGGCAGGGCGCCCAAACCTAAACCCGCCGGCGGGGTCGGGCAACCCCGCCGGACCGCGCTGATCACCGGCATCACCGGCCAGGACGGCTCGTATCTCGCCGAGTTGCTGCTCGCCAAGGGCTACGAAGTGGTGGGCGTCGTGCGGCGCACCTCCCACGACTCCTACGAGCGCATCGGCCATCTGCTCGACCGCGTCCACATCGTCCCCGCCGATCTGCTCGACCAGCATTCCCTCACCAGCGTGGTGAAGGACGCCGCGCCCCACGAGGTCTACAACCTCGCCGCCCAGAGCTTCGTGCCGACGTCGTGGAGCCAGCCGGTGCTCACGGGTGAGTTCACGGCGCTCGGCGTGACCCGCCTCCTCGAGGCGGTCCGTCTGGTGCGCCCGGAGGCACGCGTGTACCAGGCGAGCTCCTCCGAGATGTTCGGCAAGGTGCAGGAGACCCCGCAGCGGGAGACGACGCCCTTCTACCCGCGATCCCCCTACGGGGTCGCCAAGGTGTACGGGCACTGGATCACGGTGAACTACCGCGAGTCGTACGGGCTGTACGCGACGAGCGGGATTCTCTTCAACCATGAGTCGCCGCGGCGCGGGCTGGAATTCGTGAGCCGCAAGATCAGCCACGGGGTCGCGCGCATCGTGAAGGGGAAGGACCGGGAGCTGCGGCTCGGCAACCTGGATGCGCGGCGCGACTGGGGCTTCGCCGGCGACTACGTGGACGCGATGTGGCGCATGCTGCAGCAGCCCCGGCCCGCGGATTACGTGGTGGGGACGGGCGAGACGCACACGGTGCGCGAGTTGTGCGAAGTGGCGTTCCGGCACGTCGGGCTCGACTGGAAGCAGTACGTCAAGGTGGATCCGCGCTTCGTGCGCCCGGCGGAAGTCGACACGCTGCAGGCGGACCCGGCGCGGGCCCAGCGCGAGCTCGGCTGGACCCCCCGCGTCGACTTTCGCGCGCTCGTCGAGATGATGGTGGACGCCGATGTGGAGCGCGTCGCGTGAAGGTGCTGGTGACCGGCGCGGACGGGTTCGTGGGACGCTGGCTGATCCGACGCTTACTCGACGACGGTCGCGAGGTGTACGGCGCAGTGCGTCCGTCGCAACCGGTCCCCGCCGGCGGGGGCGGGGACCTCGCTCCGGAGGAGCGCGCCGCGGTGCGATGGGTGCCCTTGGAGCTGACCGATGACGCGTCGGTGCGGACATGCGGGGACCCGCTCTACGACGCGGTCGTGCATCTCGCGGCGGTGGCGTCGGGGCCCGACGCCGCGCGGGATCCCGGCCAGGCGTGGGACGTGAACGCGTGCGGCACCGCACGCCTGGTTCACGTGCTCGCCGCGGCCAAGGGCGAGGGCCGGGCCGATCCGCTCGTGCTCGTGGTCTCGACCAGCGAAGTGTACGGCTGCGGGGAGCCGCCCCCCCGGCCGCGGCGGGAGACCGATCCCGTCGCGCCGTGCTCGCCGTACGCCGCCAGCAAGGCCGGCGCGGAGCTGGCCGCCCTGGAGACGTGGCGCCGAGCGGGGCTGCGTGTCGTGGTGGCGCGGCCCTTCGCGCACACCGGACCGGGCCAGGATGTGCGGTTCGTCGTGCCGGCGCTGGCCCAGCGACTCAAGTTCGCCAAGCGCGTCGGGGCACCGGTGGTCAAGGTCGGCAACCTCGAGCCCGTGCGGGAGTTCCTGCACGTGCGCGACGTGGTGGACGCCTACGCGCGGCTGCTGGTGCGGGGACAGCCGGGGCAAATCTACAACGTGGCCTCGGGTGAGGGCGTCACGCTCGAGCAGCTGTTCTTCAAGCTCGCCGACCTCGTGGGCGTGCGGCCGATTCCCGAGGTCGACGCCGAGCTGATGCGCCCGGCGGACATCGCCCATCTGGTCGGGGACGGCGCCAAGCTCCGAGCGGCGACCGGCTGGACGCCGCGCTACTCGCTCGACGACACGCTGCGAGACGTGCTCGATGCCCAAGCGAACTGACCTGCGCCGCATCCTGCTGCTCGGGTCGGGCCCGATCGTGATCGGGCAGGCCGCTGAGTTCGACTATTCGGGCACGCAGGCCGTGAAGGCCCTCAAGGAAGAAGGCTACACGGTCGTGCTCGTGAACTCGAACCCGGCCACGATCATGACCGACCCCGAGCTCGCGGACCGGACCTACATCGAGCCTGTCACACCGGACTGGGTGCGCAAAGTGATCGAGCGCGAGCGCCCCGACGCCCTGCTGCCCACGATGGGGGGCCAAACGGCGTTGAACGTGGCGATGGCGCTCGTGCGGGACGGCACGCTCGAGCGCCACGGGGTAGAGCTGATCGGGGCGAACGCCCGCGCGATCCAGATGGCCGAGGACCGCGCAGAGTTCGCGGCGGCGATGCACCGCATCGGCTTGGCTACGCCCGTGGGGCGCACGGCCGCGACGGTGGCGGAGGCGCTGGCGATCGTGGCCGAGACCGGGTATCCGGCGATCCTGCGCCCGTCGTTCACGCTCGGCGGGACCGGTGGCGGTGTCGCATACAACCGCGCCGAATTCGAGGAACTGGTCGCGCGCGCGCTCGAGCTCTCGCCGGTGCACACCACGCTCATCGAACGCAGCGTGCTCGGGTGGAAGGAGTTCGAGCTCGAAGTGATGCGCGACGCCCGAGACAACGTCGTGATCGTCTGCTCGATCGAGAACGTCGACCCGATGGGGGTTCACACTGGCGACTCCATCACCGTCGCGCCCGCGATGACCCTGACCGACCGTGAGTACCAGCGGATGCGGGACTCGGCGATCGCTATCATTCGCGAGATCGGGGTCGAGGCGGGCGGCTGCAATATCCAGTTCGCCGTGAATCCCGCCGACGGCGAAATGCTGGTGATCGAGATGAACCCGCGGGTATCGCGCAGCTCCGCGCTGGCGTCCAAGGCGACCGGATTTCCCATCGCGCGCATCGGAACCAAGCTCGCCGTGGGCTACACCCTGGACGAGCTTCCCAACGACATCACCCGGACGACGCCGGCGTCGTTCGAGCCGGTGCTCGACTACGTCGTGGTGAAGGTACCGCGGTTCGCGTTCGAAAAGTTCCCCACCGCGGACTACCGCCTCACGACGCAGATGAAGTCAGTCGGTGAGGCGATGGCGATCGGGCGGACCTTCAAGGAAGCGTTCCAGAAGGGGCTGCGCGCGCTCGAGGCCGGGCGGCCTGGATGGGTCATCGGGCCCACCCTCGCCGACGACCGGTTGACGAGCGACGGCCTCGCGGACGTCCGCGTGGCGCTCCGCACTCCGACCCCGGAGCGCGTCTTTCAGATCAAGCGGGCGCTGCTCGCTGGGCTGCCCGTCGAAGCGGTGGCCGAAGCGACGGGCATCGACGCGTGGTTCCTCTATCAGATGGAGGAGCTGATCGGGGCCGAGCGCTGGTTCGCGCGGCTCGAGTCCGTCGGCGCGGCGGAGCTGCGACGCATGAAGCGGCTGGGGTTCAGCGACCGACAGCTCGGCGACCTGCGCGGCAGCTCCGAGGACGCGCTGCGCGCGCGGCGCTGGGAGCTGGGCATCCACCCCGCCTACAAGACGGTGGACACGTGCGCCGGCGAGTTCCCCTCCTCGACGCCGTACCTTTACAGCTCGTACGACGCCGAGAACGAGTCCGAGCCCTTCGGGGAGCGGGGGATCGTGATCCTCGGGAGCGGTCCGAACCGCATCGGGCAGGGGGTGGAGTTCGACTACTGTTGCGTCCGCGCGGGGCTCGCCTTCCGCGAGCTGGGCTATCGGACCATCATGATCAACTCCAACCCCGAGACGGTGTCGACCGACTTCGACATCTCGGACAAGCTGTACTTCGAGCCGCTCACCTTCGAGGACGTGATCGAGATCGTCCGCTGGGAGCGGCCCAAGGGAGTGGTGGTCCAGTTCGGCGGGCAGACGCCGCTCCGGCTGACCAAGCCGCTCGAGGCGGCGGGCGTCCCGATCCTCGGCACGCCGCCCGATTCGATCGACGTCGCCGAGGACCGCGAGCGGTTCGAGGCGCTGGCTCGGCGCCTGGGCGTGACGCAGCCGGCCAACGGCACGGCGCGCTCGGTCGCCGACGCGGTAAAGGTGGCCCAGCGTATCGGGTATCCCGTGCTGGTCCGGCCCTCCTACGTGCTCGGCGGTCGGGCCATGGAGATTGTGTACGACGACGGGTCCCTGCGCGATTACTTCGAGAAAGCCGCCCGCGTCGCGCCCGAGCATCCGGTCCTGATTGACCGCTTCCTCGAGGACGCCTTCGAGGGCGACGTGGACGCGATCGCCGACGGCCGCCGGACGGTCATCGCGGGGGTGATGCAGCACATCGAGGACGCCGGCGTGCACTCCGGAGACTCGGCGTGCGTCATGCCACCGTATTTGATCGGCGACCGCCAGGTCGCGGAGATGCGCCGCTACACCAAGGCGTTCGCGGAAGCGCTCGGGGTCGTCGGGCTGATCAACGTCCAGTACGCCATCAAGGATGGGGTGGTCTACGTGCTCGAGGTGAACCCGCGGGCCTCCCGCACGGTTCCGTTCGTGAGCAAGGCGACCGGGGTGTCGCTGGCCAGGCTCGCCGCCGCGGTCACCGTCGGGAAGACCCTGGACGAACTGGGGCTTCCCGATGACCTTCCGCTCCCCGGGGTGGCGGTGAAGGAGGCGGTCTTCCCCTTCACGAAACTCCCCGGGGTCGATACCATCCTGGGCCCGGAGATGCGGTCGACCGGGGAGGTAATGGGGTTCGCGGACAGCTTCGGGATGGCGTTCGCCAAGGCGCAGATCGCCGCGGACGGGAGCCTGCCGCTCGCGGGAGCGATCTTCGTGACGGTGAACGACTCGGACAAGCCGACCGTGGTCCCGATCGTGCGCCGTTTCCACGAGCTGGGATTCCGGATCGTGGCCACGGCAGGGACAGAGCAATACCTGCGGGCGCGCGGCGTGCCGGCCGAGCGGGTAGCCAAAGTACACGAGGGACGCCCCAACGCGATCGACTTGATCGTGTCGGGGGAAGTCCAGCTGCTCATCAACACGCCCCTCGGCAAGTTCACGCAGGCGGACGATTACGCGATCCGGCGCGCGGCGCTGATGCACCGCGTGCCCTATACGACGACGATGTCGGCGGCGAGCGCCGCCTGCGACGCGATCATCGCTCTGCGCAGCCGTACGGGCAGCGTGAGGAGTCTCCAAGAATGGCACGAAAGAACGAGCACCGAAAAGCAGCCGCACGAGGCCGCAAAGCCCGCGACGGGAAGTCGCACGCCAGTCGTGAAGGCGTAGCCAAGGCCAAGGCGGCGGCGAAGTCCGCGCCAGCGCCACCCGCGCCCAAAGTCAAGTTCCGCGGCCGCGTGCTCGAGAACGAGCCGCTGGCGCGCTACACCACGTATCGGATCGGCGGGCCGGCGCGTTACTTCGTGATGCCCGCCGACGTCGATGACGTCGTCAAGGCGCTCGAGCTGGCGCAGGGTCGCGGACTGCCGTGGCTCGCCCTCGGCCTAGGCTCGAACTTGCTGATCAAGGACACAGGCTTCCCGGGCGTCGTGATCCGCCTCGGCAAGGGGCTCGACCGGTTCGAGATGAAAGGCGCGACGGCGATCGTCGGCGCGGGCCTCCCGACGCCGCTGCTGGCGCGTCGCACAGCCGAGGCGGGGTTCGCCGGCGTGGAGCGCTTCATCGGAGTCCCCGGCACCGTGGGGGGGGGCGTCTACATGAATGCCGGCTGCCACGGCGCGGAGTTTGCCGAAGTTGTGACGGAAGTCACCGTGATGGACGCGAAAGGCAAGATCAAACAGCTCCAGCGCAAACAGATCTCGTACAAGTACCGCGCGTCGAACCTCGGCCCTGTGATCGTGCTTGAGGCCAAGCTGGCGCTGATCGAGGAGCCGCCCGCCAAGCTGAAGGAGCTGCAGGGGAAGCTGCTCCGCTGGCGCAAGGCCGGGACGCCGTTCGACCAACCGTGCTGCGGCTCGGTGTTCAAGAACCCGGGGGGCCCGCGCACCGCCGGGGCCTTGATCGACGAAGCGGGCCTCAAGGGGTTTACCATCGGCGGCGCGCAGGTGTCGGCGCTGCATGCGAACTACTTCGTCAACACCGGCAGCGCCACGGCGAGCGACGTGCTCAAGCTGATCGAGCACGTGCGCAAGACCGTCGCCAAGAAGCTGGGCGTCGAGCTGGAGCTCGAGGTCAAGGTCATCGGCTAGTGCCTGATTACTTCGTCCACGAGTCGAGCTACGTCGACGAGGGCGCGCGGGTCGGCGCGGGCACGAAGATCTGGCACTTCTGTCACGTCATGCCCGGCGCCGTGATCGGCGAGCGTTGCAGCCTGGGCCAGAACGTCGTGGTGATGCCGGGGACGCGCGTCGGGAACAACGTGAAGATCCAGAACAACGTCTCGATCTACGAGGGGGTGGTGCTCGAAGACGACGTGTTCTGCGGGCCGTCCTGCGTGTTCACCAACGTGTTGAACCCGCGCGCCCATGTCTCCCGCAAGCACGAGTACCGGCCGACCGTCGTGAAGCGCGGCAGCTCGATCGGCGCCAACGCGACGATCGTGTGCGGCGTGACCCTGGGCGAGTACGCCTTCATCGGCGCGGGCGCCGTCGTCACGGCCGACGTTCCGGCCTTCGGCCTGATGCTGGGCGTTCCCGCCCGACGTGTCGGGTGGATGTGCCAATGCGGCGAGCGCCTCGCGGTGGCGAGCGGGCGGAGCGAGTGCGCTGCCTGCGGCGCCACGTACGCGGAGTCGAACGGCGCGCTGCGCCCGATTGCTCCGCCCCGTCGTCCCGGATAAATTGTTGCGCCTTCGAAGGATACCGACCACGTGAACGTGCCGCTGCTGGACCTCGTGGCGCAGTACCGCGCCATCCGGGACGAAGTGCTGCCCGCCCTGCAGGCGGTCATCGAGTCGCAGCAGTTCGTCATGGGCCCTGCCGTGGCGCAGTTCGAGGCGGCCGTGGCCCGGCTCTGCCGGGCGCCGCACGCCATCGCGTGCGCCAGCGGCACCGACGCGCTGCTGCTGCCGCTCAAGGCGCTGCGCCTCGTGCCCGGGGACGAGGTGATCACCACCCCATTCACATTCTTCGCGACCGCCGGCGCGATCCACAACGCGGGCGGCACGCCCGTCTTCGTGGACGTCGAGCCGGGCACCTTCAACCTCGATCCCGCGGCCGTCGCCGCGGCGCTGACCCCGCGCACCCGGGCCATCGTGCCGGTGCACCTCTACGGGCAAATGGCCGCGCTGGAGCGGCTGCTGCCGCTGGCGCTGGCGCGCGACGTGAAGGTCATCGAGGACGCCGCTCAGGCGATCGGGGCACGCCGCAAGATCGACGGCCAGTGGCGCATGGCCGGCGAGTTGGGCTGGGTGACCGGCTTTTCCTTCTTTCCGAGCAAGAATCTCGGCGCCTGGGGCGACGGCGGGATGATGGTCACGGCGGACGCCGCGGTCGCGGAGCGCCTGCGCAAGCTGCGACTGCACGGCGGCGCCAAGCAGTACCATCACGACGAGGTGGGTACCAACTCCCGGCTCGATACCGTGCAGGCGGCGGTGCTGCTCGCGAAGCTGCCCCATCTCGCGTCCTGGTCCGCCCGGCGCCGCGAGATCGCGGCCTATTACAGCGAGCGCCTGGCCGACCTGCCCGCGCTGCAGCCCCCGGTCGTGGACCCCTGCAACGAGCCCATCTTTCATCAGTACACGGTGCGGGTCGAGCGCCGCGACGAGCTGCAGGCGTACCTCAAGGGCAAGGCCATCGGCACGGCGATCTACTACCCGGTGCCGCTGCATCTGCAAAACTGCTTCAGCCACCTCGGCTACCAGCGTGGCCAACTGCCGCAGTCGGAGCGGGCGGCCACAGAGGTGCTGTCGCTGCCGGTATATCCGGAACTCACCCGCGATCAGGTCGATTACGTGATCGATGCGATCCGCGGGTTCTATCGGTGAGCCGCCTGAAGCTGGGCGTCATCGGTGCCGGGGTATGGGGCAAGAATCACGTACGGACGGTGGCCGGACTGGCGGACGCCGAGCTCGCCGCGGTGTGCGACACCGATCCGAAGGTCCGAGATCGGGTCGCGCGGCAGTACCCGGTCACGCACGTCACCGCCGACGTGGTCGATCTGCTGAGCCGGGTGGACGGAGTGGTCGTGGCCGCGCCGGCGGCCAGCCACGCGCGCATCGCGCTGCAATGTGTCGAAGCCGGCAAGCCGTGCCTGGTCGAGAAGCCGTTTGCGTTGACGGTCCGGGACGCCGAAGCGGTCGCCCGCCTGGCGGCCGACCGGAAGGTGAGCGTTGCGGCCGGTCACCTGCTTGTGTTTCATCCAGCAGTCGAGCGGCTGCGGGCGCTGCTGCAGGAGGGCGAGCTTGGTAAGATCTTCTACCTCTATGGGTTGCGCGTCAATCTCGGGCAGATCCGCGCTGACGAGAACGCCCTCTGGAGCTTCGGGCCGCACGACGTATCGATGGCACTCTACTTGCTAGACGACCAACCGATACGGGTCGCGGCGCAGGGGCGGAGCTACCTCCAGCCCGGGGTGGAGGACGTAGTCTTTCTCACGATGGAATTCGCCAGCGGCATCCTGGCGCACGTGCAGCTCTCTTGGCTCGACCCACATAAGGAACGGAAGCTCACGGTAGTGGGAGCGAAAAAGATGGTAGTGTTCGACGACATGGAGCCGCGCGAGAAGCTCCGGATCTACGACAAAGGCGTCGACCGCCCGCCGGAGTACGGCTCCTATGGGGAGAGCCTGGCGATTCGGGAGGGCGACATCTTCATTCCCAAGATCCCGAACATCGAGCCACTCGCGGCGGAGCTAGGCCACTTCGTCCGCGTCGCGCGCGATGGCGAGGTCCCGCGGGCGAGCGCCGCGGATGGGGTCCGCGTCGTGCGCGTGCTCGACGCTGCGACGCGGTCGCTCGCCGCGGGCGGGACGCCGGTAACTCTATGACGACGGCAACCGCAAAGTCGACCGCGGACGTCCTGATCGCCAAGGCTCAGGACCGCTCGGCGCTCATCGGCATCGTGGGGCTGGGTTACGTGGGGCTACCGCTCGCGATGGAGTTCGCGCGCGTCGGGTTCCGCGTGCTCGGCTTCGACATCAGCAAGCCCGTAGTAGACGGGCTCGGGGCCGGCCATTCCCACGTCCAGGACGTCCCCGGCACGGAGGTCGCGGGGTTCGCCAAGGCGGGGAAGTTCGCAGCGACCACGGACTTGAGCCGGCTGCGCGAGCCCGACGTCGTCTCGATCTGCGTGCCCACGCCGCTCTCCAAGACCAAGGACCCCGACGTGAGCTACGTGCTCGCCGCGACGAACTCGGTCAAGCAGACGCTCCGGCGGGGGCAGCTCATCGTCCTGGAATCCACGACCTACCCCGGCACTACGCGAGAGCTGATGCTCCCGGCACTCGAGAGCACGGGTCTGAAAGTGGGCGAGGACTTCTTCCTCGCGTTCTCCCCGGAGCGGGTGGACCCCGGCAACCCGCAATGGAATACCCGCAACACTCCGAAGGTGGTCGGGGGGATCACGGAGACGTGCTGTCGGGTCGCGCTGGCGGTCTACGGGCCGGCGATCCAGCGGCTGGTGCCCGTGTCCTCCACGGAGGCGGCGGAGCTGGTGAAGATCCTCGAGAACACGTTCCGCAGCGTGAACATCGGTCTCGTGAACGAAATGGCGATCGTGTGCGACAAGCTCGGTGTGAACGTCTGGGAGGTGATCGACGCCGCGGCCACGAAGCCCTTCGGGTTCATGAAGTTCACGCCCGGCCCCGGCGTCGGCGGGCACTGCATCCCGCTCGACCCGCACTACCTCGCCTGGAAGATGCGTACGCTGAACTACCGCACGCGGTTCATCGAGCTGGCGGGAGAGATCAACGCCGCGATGCCGGAATACTGGGTGGCCCGGGCGGTCGACCGCCTCAACGAGCAGAGCAAGGCGGTGCGCGGCAGCCGCGTGCTCGTGGTGGGCGTGGCCTACAAGAAGGACATCGACGACATCCGTGAGAGCCCGGCCCTGGACGTGCTCCGGCTGCTGCGCCGGCACGGCGCGATCGTCGACTACCACGATCCGCACGTGCCGCAGCTGAAAGACGACGATCTCGAATTGCGGTCGGTGCCGCTCACTGCGGACACACTCAAGACCACCGAGTGCGTCATCATCGTGACCGATCACTCGGACGTCGATTACGGCCTCGTGGCGCGACACGCTCGCCTCGTCGTGGACACGCGGAACGCGCTCGCGGCAGCGCGAGGGAGGGTCCCATGAACGTCGCGGTGATCGGAACCGGGTATGTCGGCCTCGTGGTGGGCGCGTGTCTCGCCGAGACCGGGAACGACGTGATTTGTGCCGACGTCGACGAGGACAAGATCGCGCGGCTGCGGCAGAACCACCTGCCGATTTACGAGCCGGGGCTCGAGCCGCTGGTGACGCGGAATCAGCGCGGCGGTCGGCTCCAGTTCACGACGGACGTGCCCGGGGCGATCGAGCGCTCGGACGTCGTCTTCATCGCCGTGGGAACGCCGCCCGATGAGGACGGCTCGGCGGACTTGCAGCACGTGCTGGACGTGGCTCGGACGGTCGGCCAACACATGAATCGGCCGAAGATCGTGGTCACGAAGAGTACCGTCCCGGTGGGCACGGCGGAGCGGGTCCGGGCGGAGGTCGCGAAACACACGACCGTCGCATTCCACGTGTGCTCGAACCCGGAGTTCTTGAAGGAAGGGGCGGCCGTCGAGGACTTCATGAAGCCCGACCGCGTCGTGGTGGGGGTCGATTCCCAGGAGGCAGCCCAGGTGATTGGCGAGCTGTACGCACCGTTCGTGCGGACGGGCAACCCGATCATTTTCATGGATGTCCCGTCGGCCGAGATGACGAAGTATGCGGCGAACGCGATGCTGGCAACCCGGATCTCGTTCATGAACCAGATCGCCCGGCTGTGCGAAGCCGTCGGCGCCGACGTGACGCACGTCCGCAAGGGCATCGGCACCGACCGCCGCATCGGATCCGCCTTCCTCTTCCCGGGGCCGGGCTACGGCGGCTCCTGCTTCCCCAAGGACGTCAAGGCGCTGCTGCGGACCGCGGAGACGAACGGGGTGTCGCTCGACGTCGTCAAGGCGGTCGAGGTCTCGAACGAGCGCCAGAAGCGGGTGCTGTTCGAAAAGCTGCAGCGCCACTTCGACGGCAACCTGGACGGGCAAACCATCGCCGTCTGGGGGCTTGCTTTCAAGGCGGAAACCGACGACGTGCGGGAGAGCCCCGCGCTCGTGCTGGTGGAAGAGCTGCTGTGTGCCGGCGCCAAGGTGCGCGTGCACGACCCGGCGGCGCTCGAGACCGCGCGGCGACAGTTGGGCGATCGCGTCACCTACGCCGGCCAGGCGTACGACGCGCTGCAGGGCGCTGCGGCGCTGGCGATCGTCACGGAGTGGCTGGAGTATCGCAACCCGGACTTCGCGAAGATCAAACAGCTGCTCTCGCGGCGGCTCATCGTGGATGGGCGGAATCTCTACGACCCGTCGCGCCTCGCCCGCCTGGGCCTCACCTACGACAGCATCGGCCGCCCGCGGGCATGCGCGTCCTCGTAACAGGGGCCGCGGGATTCCTCGGCTCGCACCTGTGCGATCGGTTGCTCGCCCAGGGCCATCGCGTCGTGGGCATGGACAACTTCGTCACTGGGTCCTCCGCCAACGTGGCTGACCTGCGGGATCACCGCGACTTTCAGTTCGTGCTGCACGACGTCACCAACTTCATCGAGGTCCAGGGGCCGCTCGACGGTGTGCTCCACTTCGCCAGCCCCGCCAGCCCGGTGGATTACCTGGAGCTGCCGATCCAGACCCTGAAGGTGGGCTCGCTCGGCACCCACAAGGCGCTGGGGCTGGCCAAGGCAAAGCGCGCCCGGTTCCTGCTCGCTTCGACGTCCGAGGTGTACGGCGACCCGCTCGTGCACCCCCAACCCGAGAGCTACTGGGGCAACGTGAACCCGGTGGGCCCGCGCGGCGTCTACGACGAAGCCAAGCGCTTCGCCGAGGCCATGACCATGGCCTACCACCGCTACCACGGTCTCGATACGCGCCTGGTGCGGATCTTCAATACCTACGGCCCGCGCATGCGGCCCAATGACGGGCGCGTCGTGTCCAACTTCATCGTGCAGGCGCTCAAGGGCGAGCCGCTGACGGTGTACGGCGACGGCTCGCAAACCCGCTCGTTCTGCTATGTGGACGATCTGATCGACGGGATCGTGCGGCTGTTCGAGCGAGGCGATCCCGAGCCCACCAACATCGGCAATCCGAACGAGTTCACGGTCCGTCAGCTCGCTGAGGTCGTGTTGCAGCTCACTGACAGCCGGAGCCAGATCGTGGAGCGGCCGCTCCCCGTGGACGATCCCAAGGTCCGGCAGCCGGACATCGCGCGCGCGCGGGCGACGCTCGGCTGGGAGCCTGCGGTCTCGCTCGAGCAAGGGCTACAGCACACCATCGAGTACTTCCGCACGCTCGTCTGCAAGTGAGTCCCCGGGTCCTGGTCACGGGGGCCGCGGGCTTCATCGGCTCGCACGTGTGTGAGGCGCTGGTCGGGCGCGGGGACGAGGTCGTCGGGGTCGACAACTTCGACCCGTTCTATGCGCGGGCCATGAAGGAGCGCAACCTCGACGGCCTGCACCGGCAGCCGCGGTTCCGGTTCCTCGAAGCGGACGTGGCGCGCGACCCGCTGCCCCTCGACGGGGTGACGGTCGTGCTGCACCTGGCGGCCAAGCCGGGCGTGCGGCCCTCACTCGAGAATCCGGCCTCCTACAGCGAAGCCAACGTCACGGGGACGGTCCGGGTGCTCGAGGCGGCGCGGCGCGCCCGGATCGGGCGGGTGGTGTTCGGATCGTCGTCCTCGGTATATGGGGACGCCACTCCCGCGCCGTTCGCCGAGGACACGGCAGCCGTCTGGCCCATCTCGCCGTACGCGGCGAGCAAGCGCGCCGGGGAGTTGATGGCGCACGCCTTCGCGCACCTGTACGGAATGCAGATCGCCTGCCTGCGCTTCTTCACCGTCTACGGGCCGCGGCAGCGGCCCGATCTGGCCATCCACCGCTTTACCGACCTGATTGCTCGCGGCAGCCCGGTGCGCATGCACGGCGACGGGTCGGCCGAGCGCGACTATACCTATATTACGGACTGTGTGGACGGGGTTCTGGCGGCGGTAGAGTGGACCGCCCGGGCGCAAGGGAGCGGCGGGGGGGGGATTGCCGAAGCGATCAACGTCGGCGGTGGTGCGCGGGTGCGGCTGGACCGCCTGATCGAGCTGGTCGGGCGAACCCTGGGGCGGGAGGTGCGGATCGAGCGACATCCCGATCAGCCGGGCGACGTGCGGTTGACGGCGGCCGACCTGCGCCGCGCCGAGCGCCAGCTGGGCTACCGGCCCAAGGTCGGGATCGAGGAGGGCATCCAGCACTTCGTGCGCTGGTACCAGGAGATACATGGACGTCAGTCCTGAGCACCTCGTGGCGCAGGCTCGCGAGCGGTTCGACCTCCAGGACTATTACGGCGCGATTCACCTGCTCGAGGAGGTCGTCGCGAGCGGGCGGGCGTTCGCCGACGCGCATCATCTGCTGGGGTTGTCGTACTCACTCGCCGGCCAGCAGGAGCAGGCGCTGGCCCACCTCGACCGCGCGCTGGCGCTGAACGCGCGCTACGTCGAGGCGCTCGTCCATCGGGCGATCGTATTGAACGAGCTGGGGCGCGAAGCCGAGGCCGACGCGGCGTTCCGGCGAGCGGCGCAGGTGGGCGGCGAATCGCGCCAGGGGCTGCCGGCCCACGTGGCAGCCAAGCTCGCCAACCAACACGCCGCGCTCGGCGACGCCTACTGCGAGGCGGGAGCGCTGGTCCAGGCGATCGACCAGTACCACGCGGCCCTCGCCCTCGGACCCGCGTTCCACGACCTGCGGTATAAGCTGGGGCGGATGTTGCTGCAAGCGGGCCGGGCCCTCGATGCACGGGAGCACTTCGAGATCATCGTCCGCGCCCGACCGAACTACCTGGACGCGGCCGCGATGCTCGGCCTCGCGTGCTACCTCGCCGGCGACGGTCTCGGGGCGAAGCAGGTGTGGGAGGCGTGCCGGGACCGGCGGCCGGAGGATCCGCGCGTGGAGGCCTATCTCGCCATGTTGGCTCGCAACGACACGGGCGCGGCGGCGGCCGGCGCCCGCGAGCTCGCGCCCTCCACCGTTCCGCCCGACCATCCCACGCCTCCCGCCGCGAAGGGCAGGGGAGGCAAGAGGAAGAAGCCGTGAGGCGACTGGGGTTCGCGTGGCTCGTGCTGGCCTTCGCTTGCTCGCGCAGCGCCGCCGATCACGAGGAGCTGGGCGACCGGGCCTACGCGGCGGGGGAGTTCCGCAACGCGCTGGCCGAATACCAACTGGGACTGAAAGCCCACCCGGGGAGCGCCGACCTGTGTGCCAAGGCCGGGGCCGCGGCGCTGCATACCGGCGAGTATGCGCTCGCCGGCGCCCAGTACGTCGCCCTTGGCCAGACGGACCGCTCCCGCGCCGCCGAAGCGGCGGATGGGCTCGAGCGCGTGGTCCGCGCCGCGCTGGCCGCGAACGAGCGCAACGCGGCGGCGAGCGCCCTGCAGGGATTGCGGACGGTGTCGCCGAGCCGGCCGCTCGGAAAGTACACCCGGCTCGCCGCGCTGGACGCAGCGGAGCGCGGCGACACCGCGGCGGCCCTCGCGCTCTTGCCCAGCGCGGTGGCCGCTGCGGGCAGCGCCCGCACCGCGGATTCTCTGCTGTTCGTCTACGGCATGGCCGCCGTGCGAGCGCAGGCGTGCAGCACCGCGGTGCCCGCGTTCGAAAGCGTGATCCGCCGGCAGCGCGAGCCGGCCATCGCCGAAGGGGCGCGCGAGGGGCTGGGGCTGTGCGCGCTGATCGAGGGCCAGCGGCTGCTCGCCGCCGGCAAGCCCGCCGACGCCGAGGATTGGTTCCGGCGCGCTTCCGCGCCGGGGTCGCCGCCGGATGTGGTGCGCGGCGCGTTCTTGGGCCTGGGCGACGTGAAGCTGGCGCAAGGCGACATCCCGGATGCGCTCGAGAACTATCAGCAGGCGCTCGCCGGCGGCACGCCTGGCGACACGATCGCCCAGCGAGCGCACGAGAAAATCAACGCCGTGGGGAAGGCCGACGCGCCGTCGACCACGCCACCGAAATCACCGTGAGGACCCCGACTCGGCTCCGCCTGATCGCGCTGGTCGGCCTCGTGGCGTGCCATCACGCGCCGAAGGTGACGCCCGCGTCCCAGCCGGACCTGGAGCTCGCGCGTGCCCGGCGCCAGTTCCGCAGCGGCGATTTCGCCCACGCGCTGATCTCGCTGCGGCGCCTGACGTTCGAGCTGGGCCCGGGGCAGCCCGAGCTGGGGGAGGTCCGTTATGACCTGGCGGAGTGCTACTTCCAGACGGGGGACCGGGTCCAGGCCGCCCACGAGTTCCGCCAGGTGGCGGACCAGTACCCTACGAGCGAATACGCCCCGCTTGCCCTGCTGCGCGCTGGCGACGCGAACCTGCGCCTGTGGCGGCGCCCCGAGCTCGATCCGACCTACGGCCAGTCGGCGCTGGCGATCTATCAGGAGCTCGCCGGCCGCTACCCCGGCACTACGGCCGCGGCCCGCGCGCAGCAGCACGTGCAGCAGTTGCGGGAGTGGTTCGCAGAGAAGGACTACAAGAACGGGCTGTTCTACCTGAAGCGGCGGGCGTTCGATTCCGCGATCATCTATTTCAAGGACGTGATCGCGACCTATCCCGGGACGCCGCGCGTGCCCGACGCGTTGCTCCGGCTCGTCGACAGCTATCGTGGCATCGGGTATACCGACGAGCTGAAGGAGACCTGCACCCACCTGCGCCGCTTCTACCCGCAGGCGCGCGGTCTGGACGAGAGCTGCCCGGCCGATTCGAGTACCAGCGCGCCGTCCACGCCGTCGCCTTCCTGAGCCCGAGCGGTGGAGGCACTGTTCGGCGGCTCGTTCGATCCGGTGCACGTCGGGCATCTGATCGTGGCGGAGGCGGCAGCCGACCAGCTCGACGCGGCCGTGCGGTTCGTCCCGGCGCGCGAGCAGCCGTTCAAGCGCGCGGCGTACGGCGCCACCGCCGAACAGCGCGCGGAGATGCTCGACCTCGCGGTGGCGGGCAATCCGCGGCTCTCCGTCGACCGTATCGAGCTCACGCTCCCCTCCCCGTCCTACACGGTGCGGACGCTCCAGGCCCTAGCGCGACGCGAGCCTGGGAACCGGTTCACGTTACTGCTGGGGGCGGACGCCGCTCAGGAACTGTCGAGCTGGCACGAGGTCGCAACATTGCCCGAGCTGGCCGAGCTCGCGGTGTTCGCTCGGCCGGGCGCGGCCGTGCCGCGGCACCGCCTGATCGGTCGCGTGCTCGAAGTGCCCGGCGTGGAGGTATCGGCTACCGTGATCCGGGAGCGCGTGCGGCGCGGCCTGTCCATCCGGTATCTCGTCCCCGACGCGGTACGCGACTACATCGCCGCGCGCGGGCTGTATCGTTAGAGGACTGATGCTCAAACGTCTCGTCACGAAGGTCGTCGGCACCCGCTTCCAGCGCGAGCTCAAGCGGATCCAGCCGCTGGTGGACGCAATCCACGGCCACGAAACGCGGCTCAAGGACCTCTCCGACGCCGAGCTCAAGGCCCAGACGCCCAAGTTCCGCGCCCGCATCGCCGAGCGGACGGGCGCACTCGCGGCCGAGGTCGAGCGGCTGCGGCGCGCCAAGCACGACTGCCCCGACGCCGAGGAGCGGCTGCGGCTCTCCGATCAGCTTGGCAAGGCGGAGCAGGCGCTCGGCACGGCGGTGCAGCGCGCCTTGGACGAGCTGCTTCCGGAGGCCTTTGCCGCCGTGCGCGAAGCGTGCCGGCGGCTGCTCGGCACCAAGGTGGTAGTGACAGCGCACGAGCTCATCTGGGACATGGTCCCCTACGACGTGCAGCTGATCGGCGGGATCGTGCTGCACCAGGGCAGGATCGCCGAGATGGCGACGGGTGAGGGCAAGACCCTCGTCGCCACGCTGCCGCTCTACCTGAACGCGCTCGCCGGGCGGGGGGCGCACCTCGTCACCGTCAACAACTATCTCGCGCGTCGCGATTCGCAGTGGATGGGCCATCTCTTCACGTGGCTCGGCCTCACGGTCGGGTGCATCGACGACACCGAGCCCGGCTCGCCCGAGCGGCGGCAGGCCTACCTGTGCGACATCACCTACGGCACGAACAACGAGTTCGGCTTCGATTACCTGCGCGACAACATGGTGATCTCGCCGGACCACCGGGTGCAGCGTGGGCATGCGTACGCGATCATCGACGAGGTCGACTCGATCCTGATCGACGAGGCCCGTACCCCGCTCATCATCTCGGGTCCCGTCGGCACGGAGTCGAACGAGAAGTACGCGCTGTACAACGCGCAGGTCGTCCAGCTGGTGCGCAAGCAGACGGCGGTGGTGAACGACCTCATCGCCAAAGCCGAGCCGCTGCTGGGCGACGAGAAGACGGCCTACGACGGCGCCGTGCTGCTGTACAAGGCGCAGCTCGGCATGCCGAAGAACAAGAAGCTGATGAAGCTGCTGCAGGAGACGGGCGTCAAGTCCACGGTGCAGCGCGTGGAGCTCGACCGCTTGGCGGACCGCAAGCTCCCTGCCCGCGATCAGAAGATGCGGGACGTCGAGGACGATCTGTACTTCGTGATGGACGAGCGGGGCCGCTCGGTCCACCTCACCGACAAGGGCGTCGAGACGATGTCGCCGCAGGACCCGACGCTGTTCGTCGTGCCCGACATCTCGCATGCGGTGCACGAGATCGATCACGATGAAACACTCTCGGCCAAGGAGAAGGTCGAGCGACGGCGTGTCGTGGAGTCCGAATACGCTCAGAAGAGCGAGACGTTACACATCATCCACAAGCTGCTGCAGGCCCACGCGCTGTACGAGAAGGACGTGGAGTACGTCGTGCAGGACGGGCAGGTGCTCATCGTCGACGAATTCACCGGCCGTCTGATGCACGGGCGGCGTTGGTCCGACGGACTGCATCAGGCGGTGGAAGCGAAGGAGGGCGTGGCGGTGCGCGAGGAGAACCAGACCCTCGCCACCATCACGATCCAGAACTACTTCCGGATGTACCACAAGCTCGCCGGGATGACCGGCACCGCGGAGACCGAGGAGCGGGAGTTCTGGGAGATCTACAAGCTCGACGTGATGGTGATCCCGACCAACCGCCCGGTGCGGCGCATCGACAAGCACGACCTCATCTACAAGACGCGGCGCGAGAAGTACAACGCGATTCTGGACGAGATCGAGCGGCAGCATCAGCGCGGGCTCCCCGTGCTGGTCGGCACGGTGAGCGTCGACGTGTCGGAGACGCTGTCGCGCATGATCAAGCGGCGCGGCCTCAAGCACGAGGTGCTCAACGCCAAGCAGCACCAACGCGAAGCCGAGATCGTGGCGCAGGCGGGTCAGCCGGGCTCGATCACGATCGCGACCAACATGGCCGGCCGCGGCACCGACATCAAGCTCGGCCCCGGTGTGAAGAAGTGTCAGGTGTGCGGCATCACGTCGCACGAGCCGGCGTTCGGGCAGCAGGTCGAACGGCCCGATTTGACGCAGCCCGAGATCAAGACGCTGGGCTGCTACGACGACCCACCCTGCGGCCTCGTGATCATCGGCACCGAGCGGCACGAAGCGCGCCGCATCGACCGGCAGCTGCGCGGCCGGTCCGGCCGCCAGGGCGACCCCGGGCAGAGCGTGTTCTTCCTCGCCCTCGAAGACGACCTGATGCGGCTGTTCGGCTCGGACCGCATCGCCCGCTGGATGGACCGCACCGGCGCCGAGGAGGGGGAAGTCATCACGCACCCGTGGGTCACCGGCGCCATCGGCCAGGCCCAGAAGCGGGTCGAGCTGCAGCACTTCCAGGCCCGCAAGAAGCTCCTCGAATACGATGACGTGATGAATCAGCAGCGCGAAGTGATCTACTCCCTGCGGCAATTCGCGCTCGAGGGGGGCGAGGAACTTAAGGCGGAAGCCTTGCATATGGTCGAGGCGGCGGTCGAGCGGCTTGCGGACGGGCTCGTCGCGGAGTTCGACGACCCCGCCCAGTGGGACCGCGCGCTCTTCGAGACCGAGTTCCTGCAGAAGTTCCTGATCTCGGTGCCCGGCGTCACCGATCCGACGGTGATCCACAACCGCGACGACCTGGTACGGGCCGCGCAGCAGGCGGTACGCGAGGCGTTCCAGGCGAAGCTCGACAACCTGAAGGGCATGGAAAAGGACGTCGAGGCGCAGCTCGGTGCCCAAGCGGGTTCCGTCCGATTGGGGGAGCGCGCCTTGTCGCGCTTCATGCTCGGCGTGATCGACGAAAAATGGAAAGACCATCTGTACGACCTCGATCAGCTGCGCGAGGGCATCTACTACCGCTCCTGGGGGCAGAAGGACCCGCTCGTCGAGTACAAGACCGAAGCGTTCGACATGTTCAAGGGGTTGATGAGTGACGTCGAGAACACCTTCGCGGAAGGGTGGTTCAAGGACTGGTGGCGCAACATGCCCATCGAGATCTCGGTTCCGGGCGGCGCGCCCGCCGCCCGGCCGCCGGCGCGCACCTTGACCGGACCGGCGGGCGGGCACCCCGCGCGCCGCGCCGCCCCGGTCGTGGCGACCAAACCCGCGGCGGACGGGCTGATCACATCGGCCGAGCAGCCGCCCCCGCTGGAGCGGGCGGCGGCGCGCGGCGCGCCAGAGCCCGCCTTCGCCCGCAACCCCTATGCCGGCGTCGGCCGTAACGATCCGTGCCCGTGCGGCAGCGGCAAGAAGTTCAAGAAGTGCCATGGGGCGGCGATGTGAATCGCGGATTGCGGATTGGGGATTGCGGATCGAAGGCGCGTTAGGGCAAATCCGCAATCCGAAATCCGCAATCCGCAATATTCCGGTGCTGGATATCCCGCGTCGGCACCTACGTTTCCCTCCATGCCCCTGCGCCTCGCCGAGCACCCCGAGCAGGACCGCCCCCGAGAGCGCCTCTGGAGAGTCGGCCCGACCGCGCTGACCGGTCAGGAGCTCTTGGCCATTCTGCTCGGGACGGGCTGCGCGGGCCGGGATGCGCTGGTGGTTGCGGGAGAGCTGCTCGGCCTCGTGGACGGCTCGCTCCGCCGGCTCGGTGGCCGCCCACTGGCGGAGCTGGCGCGCATCCCCGGCGTGGGCCGGAGCAAGGCCGCGCGGGTGGCGGCGGCGCTCGAGCTCGGCCGGCGCGTCGGCTCGGAGGCAGAGCCGCCGGCGGCGCGGATCCGCGGGCCGGCGGACGTGCAACGCATCTATGGCGCGCGGTTGCGGGATCTCGCTGTCGAGGAGTTCCACGTGCTGGCCCTGGGGAGCCAGAGCCAGGTGCTCGGCGACTTGCTGATCACGCGGGGCATCCTCAACAGCTCGCTCGTCCACCCGCGGGAGGTGTTCCGGGCGGCGATCGCGGAGGCGGCCGCAGGAATCATCGTCGTCCACAACCACCCGAGCGGCGACCCGACGCCCTCGGCGGACGATCGGGCGGTGACGCGGCAGCTCGTGGACGCGGGCCGGTTGCTCGACCTGCCGGTGTACGACCACGTGATCGTGGGGGGCGATCGTTACGTGAGCTTCGCCGAGGCGGGATTGTTGTAGTACCCCCGCCCGGCCAGAGTGCCGGCGCGGTGGGGCCTTTCGTGCCCCCGCGTTGACTCGGCAGCGGAGTCTCGCCATCGTCCACAGGTGACCAGCACCGCCCCTATCCTCGCCCCCGAGCTCGCGCGGGCCGTGGCGGCCCAGCGGGACCGCCTCGACCTGGACTTGCTCGCACGCGCCTACCGGGTCAGCGCGCAGGCGCACCACGGCCAGAAGCGCCTCTCCGGGGACGACTTCGTCTCGCACAGCGTGGCGGTGGCCACGATTCTCGCCGAGCAGCTGATGGACTCGACCACCATCGCAGCGGCGCTGCTGCACGACGTGGTGGAGGATTCGAACACGTCGCTGGACGACATCCGCCGCGACTTCGGCGCCGAAGTGGCGGAGCTGGTGGACGGCCTCACCAAGCTGTCGACGCTGACGTTCCGCTCGACGGCCGAGGAGCAGGCGGAGAACTACCGCAAGCTGCTGCTCTCGGTCGCGAAGGACGCGCGCGTCATCATCATCAAGCTGGCCGATCGGTTGCACAACATGCGCACGCTCGAGCATCTCGATGTGGAGAAGCAGCGCCGCATCGCGCTCGAGACGCGCGAGATCTACGCACCGCTCGCGCACCGCTTCGGGATGGCCGGGGTGAAGGCCGAGCTCGAGGATCTCGCCTTCAAGTTTCTCGAGCACGAGGAGTACCGGGCGCTGTCGCGCTCCGTGCGCGCGAAGAAGGCCGAACGCGAGCGCACCATCGAGCGGCTCCGCGACCCGCTGGCCGAGGAGCTGACTCGGGCCGGGCTCGTGGGCTTCGAGATCACCGGGCGGCCGAAGAACCTGTGGTCCATCTACAAGAAGATGAGGAAGCGCGACAAACCGTTCGAGGAGATCTACGACCTGCTCGCGGTGCGCGTGCTGGTGAACACCATCCCCGAGTGCTACCACGTGCTCGGCATCATCCACCACGAGTGGACGCCGCTGCAGGAGCGCATCAAGGACTACATCGCCAGCCCCAAGTCCAACGGCTACCAATCGCTCCACACGACTGTCTTCGGGCCCGGGGGCCAGCTGTACGAGATCCAGATCCGCACCCGCGAAATGCATCATACCGCCGAGTACGGCATCGCAGCGCACTGGCTCTTCAAGGAGGGGAAGAGCCCGGACGAGCTCGACCGGCACCTGGCGTGGTTCCGCCAGCTCATCGAGCTGCAGCAGGACGCGCACACGCCCGAGGAGTTTCTCGAGTTTCTGAAGGTCGATCTCTACCAGGACGAGATCTTCGTCTTCACGCCGCGCGGGGACGTGAAGCGGCTGCCGAAGGGGGCGACGCCGATCGACTTCGCCTTCGCCGTGCACACCGAGGTCGGCCAGCACTGCCAGGGCGCTCGCATCAACGGCCGGATCGCGCCGCTGCACCGCCCCCTCAAGAACGGCGACACGGTCGAGGTCATGACGAGCGCGCAGGCGAAACCCTCGCGCGACTGGCTCGCACACGTGCAGACGGCCCGGGCTCGCCATAAGATCCGGCAGTGGATCCGCCAGGAGGAGCATGAGCGGAGCCTCGAGCTGGGGCGCGACATCTTGGCGCGCGAGGTGCGCCGGCGGCGGCTCGAGCCGCCCGACGAGGCCCGCCTCGAGCGCGCCGCTGCCACCCTCTCGGTCGGCACGCCCGAGCAGCTGCAGGCCGCGCTTGGCACGGGGGACATCGCGCTTGGCACGATCATGCGTGCGCTGTACCCAGACCTCCCCGCCGACGAGCTCCAACCGCCCAAGCCCACGGCGTTCGGCCGCGTCATCGAGCGGCTGCGGCTCGGCCGGGGCATCAAGATCCAGGGCGTAGACGGTTTGATGGTCCGCTATGCCCAGTGCTGCCAGCCGGTTCCGGGGGACGCGGTGGTGGGCTATGTCACCCAAGGGCGCGGCATCTCGATCCACCGCAGCGACTGCCCGAACCTCCTGGTGCTCTCGGCCGAGGCGGAGCGGCGCGTGGAGATCGATTGGCAGGAGTCGGAGGGCGAGACGTTCGTGGTGCGGCTCGCCGTGGGCGGTGAAGACCGTCGCGGTCTGTACGCCGATATCTGCACCGCGATCAGCGAGTCGGGCACCAACATCAAGAGCGCCGAGCTCGCGACCAAGGACGGGGCGGTGTTCGGATCGGTGCTCGTGGAAGTCGAGAACCAGACCCACCTCAACAAGGTGATCCGGGCGATCCGGCGGTTGAAAGGCGTGACCGAAGTGTCGCGTCGCGAGTCGGGTCCTCAGACACAGCCGATCGTTAGTTAGCTTTCATCGCATGCCTTTCGACCTCGTTGCCCCCTACCCGCCGGCGGGGGATCAGCCGCGCGCCATCGGCGAACTGGCCCAGGGCCTGACCCGGGGCGACCGCTACCAGACGTTGCTGGGCGTCACGGGCTCCGGGAAGACGTTCACGATGGCGCACGTGCTCGCGAGCTTCGGCCGCGCGACGTTGGTGCTGTCACACAACAAGACGCTCGCGGCGCAGCTCTACGGCGAGCTGAAGGGGTTCTTCCCGAAGAACGCCGTCGAGTTCTTTATCTCCTATTACGACTACTACCAGCCCGAGGCGTACGTCCCCCAGACGGACACCTACATCGCCAAGGACTCCTCGATCAACGATGACATCGACCGGCTGCGGCTGCGCGCGACGTCGAGCTTGATGGAGCGCGACGACGTGATCATCGTGGCCAGCGTCTCGGCGATCTACGGCCTGGGCGACCCGGAGCTGTACCGCCGCCGGCTCGTGACGGCGGCGGTCGGCGAGCAGCGGGGCCGGGACGAGCTGCTCGAGGCACTCGTGGCGGTGCAGTACCAACGCAACGACGTGGCCTTCGAGCGAGGCACGTTCCGAGTGCGGGGCGACACCGTCGAGGTGTTTCCGGCGTACGACGAGCAGGCGGTGCGGATCGAGTTTTGGGGCGACGCGGTGGAGCGCATCGCGAAGATCGATCCGACGAGCGGCGATACGATCGCCGAGCTGCGGCGCGCCGCGGTGTACCCGGCGACGCACTTCGTCACCGAGCGACCCACAATCGAGCGCGCCGTCGCGGCCATCCGGCAGGAGCTGACCGCGCGCCTGGCGGAGCTCCGCGCCCAGAACAAGCTGCTCGAGGCGCAGCGGCTCGAGTCGCGCACCCACTTCGATATCGACATGCTGCTCGAGGTCGGGCGTTGCACCGGCATCGAGAACTATTCGCGCCACCTCACCGGCCGGCAGGTGGGGGAGCGCCCCGCGTGCCTGCTCGACTACTTCCCTGACGACTACCTCTGCATCATCGACGAGTCACACCAGACCATGCCGCAGCTCGGTGGGATGTACGAAGGCGATCGCTCGCGCAAGCAGACCCTCGTCGACTACGGATTCCGCCTGCCGTCGGCGCTCGACAACCGGCCGCTCCGGATCGACGAGTTCATGGGCCTCGTGCCCCGGATCGTGTTTGTGTCGGCGACGCCGGGGGACGAAGAGCTGAAGCTCTCGGGCGGCGTCGTGGTGGAGCAGATCATCCGGCCGACCGGCCTCGTGGACCCTGCCGTCGAGATGCGGCCGGTGAAGGGCCAGGTAGACGACCTGTTGCACGAGATCCGGCTGCGGGAGAAAAAGAATGAGCGCGTGCTCGTCACGACGCTCACGAAACGCATGGCCGAAGACCTCACGGACTACCTGCAGCAGCATGGAGTGCGCGTGCGCTACCTGCACTCCGAGATCGACGCCATCGAGCGCGTGGAGATCATCCGCGGCCTGCGGCTCGGCGAGTTCGATGTCCTCGTGGGGATCAATCTGCTGCGCGAGGGGCTCGACCTCCCCGAGGTGTCCCTCGTCGCCATCCTCGACGCGGACCAGGAGGGGTTCCTGCGCTCCGACCGCTCCCTCATCCAGACGGTCGGCCGAGCGGCCCGACACCTGAGCGGCAAGGCAATCCTCTACGCCGACCGGGTCACCGGCTCGATGCAGCGCGCGCTCGATGAGATGCAGCGACGGCGTGGGCGGCAGCAGGCCTACAACGAAGCACACGACATCACGCCGCGCTCGATCGTCAAGTCCGTGGACCAGGTGCGCTTCACCACGCGCGTCGCGGACGCCAAGACGGCCAAGGCGGTGGGCCCCGCGCTGCGGCGCCCGGCGGACGCGCGCGAGCGGGAGGCGCTCAGCCGGCTGCTCGAGACGCAGATGCAAGCCGCGGCCGAGGAGCTGGACTTCGAGCTCGCCGCGGTGCTGCGCGACCAGCTCCTCGAGCTCAAGGCCGAAGGGGATGCGGCGCACCATGCGCCTCCGCGCGAACGACCTCAACCGGTTCGGTGAGGAGCTGGGTCGCGACCTCGCCGCGCCGGCGGTGATCGGGCTCTCCGGCGAGCTCGGTTCGGGTAAGACGACCCTCGTGCAGGCGATCTGTCGCGGCCTGGGCGCCCGGGTGTTGGCGACGAGCCCGACGTACGCCCTGGTGCACCACTACGCAGCCGGTGCCACTCCCGTCTACCACGTGGACTGCTATCGTCTCAAGGCTGCCGACGAGGCGCGCGATCTCGGGTTCGAAGACATGATCCGGGAGCGCGCCATCGTGCTCGTGGAATGGCCGGAGCGGGCGGGGGCATGGGCGCCACCGCTGGATCGGCACTTTCACCTGAGCTACGGTGAGCAACCCGACGTTCGCGAGCTCGAGGAGGTCCGATGAGGGGAGGATTGTCGGTGCCTAATTGCGGATTGCGGAAGGGTTGATGGGCGGGGTGTGGCTCGCCATCGATACCGCCACGGAGATCGCGAGCGTCGCCGTCGGATCGCCGGCTGGCGCGGAGGCGGGAGCGCTTGTGCGGGGAGCGCGCCGTCACGCGGCCGCGATCGTTCAACTCGTCGATCACGTGCTCACGCAGGCGGGACTGCGGCCGGCGGACTTGGAAGGCATCGTGATCGGGGATGGGCCGGGAAGCTTCACAGGCCTGCGGATCGGTTGGGCAGCGGCGAAAGGGCTGGCGCAGGAGGCAGCATTGCCCCTCCGCGCCGTGCCGTCACTCATGGCGGCGGCGGCCGGCGTCGCCGGACGGCTGGATTCGGTGCCGGTCGCTGCGTGCTACGACGCCTTGCGCGGACAGGTGTATGGCGCGGTGTACGTGTTCCGCCCCGGTGAGGTCGAAACGGCGATGGCGCCGGCAGTCACCACCGTCGCCGAGCTGGCGCGCGCCGCCCCTCCCCTGGTCCGCCCCCAGGTCGCCGTCGGCGACGGGGCGATGCGCTATCCGGAAGACGTCCTCAGGTGGAGCGGTGCCGCGCCAGTACCGCTGGAGAGTTTGACGCCGAACGCCACCACGCTGCTCTCGCTCTTCACCCGGAAAGGGGCGGCACGCTCGCTGGATGAGCCGCTCGTCGCCGAGCCCGCCTACGGCCGGCCGGCCGAAGCGCAAGCGAAATGGGAGGCCCGCCACGGCCGGCCCCTACCGGATCCGTCCCGCCCAAGTGGCTGACGTGGCGCCCGTCGCCGCGATCGAGCGCGCCGTCTTCTCCGACCCCTGGTCGGCCAACGACTTCACCGAGTGCTTGGCCGCCGGGGCCCCGTTCCTCGTCGCCGTCGTAGGCCGCGCCATCGCGGGCTACGCTGTCGCCCATTTCGCCGCGGGTGAAGGGGAGATTCTCAACTTGGGCGTGGCCCAGGTGCACCGGCGCGGCGGGGTCGGGCGGGCGCTGGTCGAGCAGGTGCTCGAGACGTTGCAGGGTCGTGGCGTGCGGGTCGTCTATCTCGACGTGCGGGAATCGAACGCCGCGGCCCGCCGCTTGTACGAGAGCATGGGCTTCGCTGAGGTCGGGCGGCGGGCGCGCTACTACCGGCGTCCGGTCGAGGATGCCGTGATCCTCCGGGCGGCCATGCCAGCGGCCGGGATGTCTGCAAAACTTTAGCCCAAGTGGCGTATCTTTGATTGACAGAATAACTTGCGATTCATATACTGTTGTCGCCCTTGGTCCCTGCCCGCCCATCGTTTGGAGGCCTGTTGTGAGTCGCAGCCTGAATAAAGTCATGCTAATCGGGAACTTAGGGGCCGATCCCGAGGTGCGGAGCACGAACAACGGTTCCCGGGTGGCGAATCTCTCCTTGGCGACCAGCCGCCAGTGGACGGGACAGGGTGGGGAGAAGCAGGAGAAGACCGAGTGGCACCGCGTGATCTGCTGGAACAACAAGGGCGCCCAATTGGCTGACCTGGCCGAGAAGTACATGAAGAAGGGCGACCGGATCTACGTGGAAGGGCGGATTGAGTACCGCACGTGGGAGGATCGCGAGAAGCAGACCCGCTACGTCACCGAGATCATCGCGCGAGAAGTGATCCTGCTGTCGTCCCGGGGAGGGGGAGGCGGTGAAGGCGCCGGCGAGTTCGCCCGGGCCAAGGCCGCGGCCAAGGTAACGCCCGAGGGCAAGGCGGAGTCGCTCGACGCGCTCCCGGAGGCGCTGGATGAGGAGGACGACGATCTGCCGTTCTGATCGAGCAGCCCTGCTCGCCCTTGTAGCAGGGCTGCTCGCGGGGGTGGTGGCGCCGCCGCTCGTGGCTCAGGACACGACCCAGGCTCGGGCGGACAGCTCGAAAGCGGTGCAGGACACGTCACAGGTGCCGCCGCCCACCGCGGCCTTCCAGGAAGGACAGCTTCCCGCCAGCCATACCGTGGTCACGGGCGAGAGCCTATGGTCCATCGCCCAGCTGTATTTCAGCGATCCGCTACTGTGGCCCGAGATTTACCGTCTGAACACTGCCGTGATCGAAGACCCGCACTGGATCTATCCTGGGGAGGTGCTGCACATCGGGTCTGTGGTAGCGGTGGCTCAGGCGCCTGAGAGCGCAGCGGTCGCCCCGGCCGACACGGTGCGGGCCCAGGCGGACACCGTGACGGCGATCGCGCCCGACACGTCGACGGCGTTCGATACGGCTGGGGTGGTGGAGGCGCCCCCGCCTGCGGCCACCGACGCCTACGAGACGATCTTCGAGCGGCGCCGCACACCCCGCGAACAGGTGCAGGACGTGCTGCGGGCGTACTCCAACCCGCTGTATCGACCGCTGCGGCGCGGTGAGTTCTATGCGGCGGGCTTCCTGACCGAGAACGAGCGACTGCCGTGGGGCCGGGTGTTGGGGAACACCGCGACTCCAGCCATCCCGCGCCTGACGGAGCGCTCCACCGCGACGCGGTTCGATCAGATCGCGCTCGCGCCGCCCCGCAACGCGTCGTACCACGTCGGCGATTCGCTGCTGATCGCGCGCATCGATCGGGACATCGCCGGTTGGGGAGGGGTAGTGGTGCCGGTCGGCGTGGCCCGGGTGACGGAGCTGCAGCGCAGGCAGGTGCTGGCGGACGTGGTCATGCAGTTCGGCCGGATCCACGACGGCCACCTGGCGATGCCGCTCGAGCCGTTCAAGGACCCGGGTCTCGCCCGGCCCACGCCCGTGGAGCAAGGCCTCGAGGGACAGATCGTGGCCGAACGCGACATCCACGGGCTGACGGACCTGCAGCAGATCCTGTTCATCAACCGCGGTCGCGCCGAAGGGGTCACCCCGGGCGACGTGTTCGAGGTGTTCCGACCGGCGTCGGGCGTCCCGGGCACGGCGTCCGAAGAAGTGCGCATGGTGCTCGAGATCGTGCATACGCGGGACCATTCGGCGTCCGGACTGGTGCTCAACATCAATCATCCCGACGTTCGCCCCGGAATGCCAGTCCGTCTCGTCCGGAAGATGCCCTCCTGACCCGCCGCCGGCTCCTGGCGGGGCCGGCGCACCGCGCCCGTGGTTCTCGTACCGCATCTCCTGGCGCTGGGGCTGTACGGCCTGGCCACGGCGCTTGCGCTCGCGCCGTTCGCGGGGCTTCGGCCCGCACCGCGTGCTTTGACGCTGGGCGCCCCCCTCTCGGGCGCTACGGCGCACGTGGTCGGCGTCGCGCAGCTCACGCCGGTGGGCGTCGCTCCGGTGCTGTCGATTCTCGCGCTCTTCCTGATGCTGCTGCAGGTCATGAGCGAGCGCGTGTTCCGCGCCTCCGCCGTCGCGCTGTTCACCGGTCCGCTCGCGACCGGGCTCGTGGGGCTGGCGTTGCTGATCGGACTGGGACCCGGTGCCGAGCCCTCGGGCGGCGGCAACGCCTGGTTTATCTTGCACGTGACGCTCAGCGTGCTCGGGCTCGCGCTGCTGGCGCTCGCCTTCATCACGGCGGCGCTGTATCTGCTGCAGTTCCGCGAGCTCAAGTCGAAACGGTTCGGTCAAGTGTTTCGTCTGTTTCCCCCGCTGGAGCGGCTCGATCGCTTGAACCACGTGGCCCTCGTCGCCGGCTTCCCCGCGCTGACGCTGGGCGTCCTGCTGGCGCTGGGCTATGCGGTGCGCTATGCCGGTGGCATGCACGTGGACCCGGCACAGATCGTGTGGGGCTCGTTCACGTGGGTGGTGTTGGGGTCGGCCGTGTGGATGCGGGTGGTGCGGCATTGGGCGGGCCGACGGGCGGCGTTCGCGAGCATCGCGGGCTTCGTGGCGGTGGTGCTCGTGTACCTCGCCCTCAAGCTCGCCGCGCCGGGGACGCAACGCTTTCTCTAGGGCGGCAGCGCGCAATGAGCATCGCGGTCGTCGGAGTCAATCACCGGACGGCGCCCCTGGAGGTGCGCGAGCGGTTCGTGCATGCTCCCCGCGAGGTGCCGGCTTCCTTGGAGCGGGTGCTGTCGGCCGGCGCGGGCGGCGGGGTCCTGCTGTCCACGTGCAACCGCACCGAATTTTACCTCGCCGAACCGAGCGACTCGACGGCCGAGACGGTCTGGGCCATCCTGGGCGAGCGCCTGGGCGCCGGTCGCAGTGCCAGCGAGTACGGATACTTCCAGCGCGACCGCGAAGCGGTGCGCCATCTCTACCGCGTCTCGGCGGGTCTCGACTCGATGATCCTCGGCGAGTCCCAGATCCAAGGCCAGGTGCGCGAGGCGTGGGAAGCATCGCGGCCCCAAGCCGGCCCCGTGCTCCATCGCCTGTTCCAGTCCGCGCTGCTTGTCGGGGCGCGCGTCCGAAATGAGACGGCGCTCGGCACGGGGGCGGCGTCGGCTCCTTCGGCGGCCGTGGCGTTGGCTGGCAAGATCTTCAGCCGGCTCGCGGGACGCTCCGCGCTGGTCCTCGGTGCGGGTGACATGGCCGAGCTCGCCGCGGGCTGCCTCGTGTCGGAAGGCGTGCGCGTCACGCTCGTCGCGAACCGCAGCTATGAGCGGGCGCGCGCGATCGCCGAGCAGCTGGGCGCACGGGCGCTCACGTTGGACGAGGCCTGGGAGCACTTCGCCAACGCCGACATCGTGCTCAGCTCCACCGCGGCGCCTCACGCCGTCGTGACATGGGAACGCGTGGCCCCCGCGATCGGACGCCGCGGTGGACGGCCGCTCTGCATCCTCGACCTCGCGGTGCCACGGGACGTGGAGCCTGCCGTGGGGCAGCTCGAGAACGTGTTTCTGTACGACATCGACGACCTACAGGCGGTCGCCGCGCACGCGGCCGCCGAGCGGCATCAGGAGGTTCCGGCGGCCGAGCGCATCGTGCGCGACGAGGTCGAGCGGTTCTGGGCCTGGTACGGCGGGCTGGCCGTGGTGCCGGTGCTGAAAGAGTTTCGCGGGCGCCTCGACGACGTGCGCGCGGCCGAGCTGGAGCGCGCCCTCAAGCGCCTCGCGCACTTGTCGCCGGAGGATCGGGCCCAGGTGGAGCTGTTCAGCCACGCGCTGCTCAACAAGTTTCTGCACCACCCCACGATTGCGCTCAAGCAGGCCGCGCAGGCCGGCCGCGGCTACGGTCTCCTGGAGTCGCTGAAGAAGCTGTTCGGCCTGGAGCGGCCGGATGGCTCGTAACGTCCTCGTCACCGGTGGGGCGGGGTACATCGGCAGCGTGGTCGTCGAGCAGCTGCTGGCGCAGGGCCACGCCGTCGTCGTCCTGGACGACCTGAGTCGAGGTCATCGCGCTGCGCTCGACCCCGGCGCGGAATTCGTGCAGGGCGGGATCGGCGACCGGCGCATCCTGGAGCAGCTGCTCGCGCGCCATCCCTTCGACGCGCTCGTTCACCTCGCGGCGTACGCATTAGTCGCGGAATCGGTCGCGCATCCGGAGATGTACTTCGCGAACAACGTGGCGGCGGGCCGGGTGCTGCTCGATGCCGTGGTCGCGGCGGGCGTGCGCCGCGTGATCTTTTCGTCGTCCTGCGCGGTGTACGGCCACCCGCCCGCGATCCCGATCCCGGAAGACGCGCCCCGCGCACCCGTCAATCCGTACGGGCAGACGAAGCTCGAGTTCGAGCACCTGCTCGCCGACTACACCCAGCGACACCAGGTCGCGTCGATCAGCCTCCGCTACTTCAACGCGGCCGGCGCCACGGCCCGCTACGGCGAGGACCACGATCCGGAGACCCACCTGCTCCCCAACGTCCTGCAGGTGGCGCTCGGCCGACGGCCAGCCGTGGACGTCTACGGCACCGACTATCGCACCCCGGACGGCAGCGCGGTGCGGGACTACGTGCACATCGCGGACATCGCCGACGCCCACGTCCGAGCACTGGACGCGGACCTGACGGGCGCCCAAGCGGTCAACCTCGGGACCGGAGCGGGCCATTCGGTGCTGGCCGTGGCCGCGGCGGCGCGGCGCGTCACGGGGCGGTCGATCCCCACGGTGGCGTGCCCGCGGCGCCCCGGAGATCCGCCCACGCTCGTCGCCGCCCCGGGCCGCGCGGAGCAGCTGCTCGGGTGGCGCCCACGGCGCTCGGCGCTGGACGAGATCATCGCGAGCGCGTGGGACTGGCACCGGACGCACCCGTCCGGGTATTCGAACTGACCTGTTTCGGCCGCTTTCTTGGGGGGGAGGGCTGACGCGTGCTGCTGCTACAGGTGGGTCGGGCGGTGCCGACGACGCCCTGGGAGCTGGTGCTCACCTCGAGCCGCGAGACGAAGTTCGTGCTCGCGATCTTGGTGGTCTTCTCGGTCGTCTCCTGGTACCTCATCTTCCTCAAGTGGTGGCAATTCCGGAAAATGCGGCGGCAGGCGGACCGGTTCATGGGGGAGATCGAACGGGCGACCCGGCTCGAGGACGCCTATCATGCCGCGATGCGGCTGCCCTCCTCGCCCTACAACCGGCTGCTGCGTGAGGGCATCCAGTTCTTCTCCGAGCTCAAGCCGGGCAGCCTGAAGGGCGGCCTGAAGGGCGACGGGCCCGCCACGGTCGGGCCGCCGACCACGCTGACGACCACCCAGCTCGAAGCCCTCCGGATGGTGCTCGCCAAGGAGGTGGCTGCGGAGCGGGACGCGGCCGCGCGGTTCATCCCCTGGCTCGCCACCTTCGGGTCCGTGAGCCCGCTGCTCGGCCTGCTCGGCACGGTGCTCGGCGTGATGGATGCCTTCATCGGGATCGCGTTGGGGGGGTCCGGGAACATCGCCGCAGTCGCACCAGGCGTCGCGGAGGCGCTCGTCACCACCGTGGCGGGCCTCGCCGTCGCCGTGCCGTCCGTGATGGCGTACAATCTGTTCGTCAACCGCCTCGGCCTGTTCGCCGGCGAGCTCGAAGGGTTCGCGCAGGAGATCATCGGCACGATGGCGCGCGAAGGGAGGCTGTGAGTGGCCGGCTTGCTGGGCGGCGGCGGCGGGCTGCGCGGGCACGGTGAGCTGCCGCTCAACGCCGACATCAACGTCACGTCGCTCGTGGATGTGGCTTTCGTGCTGCTCATCATCTTCATGATCACCGCGCCCATCATGCAAGGCGGAGTCGACGTGCGCTTGCCGCGCGCCGCAGCGCGCCCACTCGACCCGAAGCAGGGGCTCATCGTGACCGTCGATCGGGAGGGGCGCATCTTCATCGAGCAGGCACCGTTGTCCTACGAAGATTTCCGCGCGACCTTCGGCGCGCTGGTGCGGACCAAACGCCCTAGTGGGGTGTACCTTCGGGCCGACGGTCGGGTCCCCTATGCCAGCGTCGTCCAGGTACTCGCGGTGATCCGGGCGTCGGGCGTGAGCGACGTCGGGCTCGTTGCTGAGCCGGAGACGATCGAGCGGTGAGACAGCGGCGCCGGGCGTCCCCGAATGTCGGCCTGGGCCTGGCGGGGACGATGCTGGTGCATGGAATCGCCAGCCTGTTCATCTTTGCTGGCGCGGCCGGCGCCCGCAAACCGGCGCCGCCGACCTACAAGGTGCGGCTAATCGCCGCTCCCGCGCCGACCGACGAAGAGCGCAAAGCACCGGAAGCCGTCGAGCGGCCGGCCGAAGAGAAGCCCGCTCCGGTGCCCACCAAGAAGCCGCCGCCTAAGAGCACCGCCGCGAAAGAGGCGCCGCCCAAGACGGCGGACGACACGAAGCGCGAAGCGGCGCCCCGCACGACGCCGAAGACGGCGCCGCTGCCCGGCGAGACGCCCTCGACCGGGAGCGATGTCGCGACGGTCAGCACCGAAGGCGTCGAGTTTCCGTTTCCGGAGTACTTGCAGAACATCGTGGGGCAGGTGCTGCGGCGCTGGCAGCGTCCGCTCCAGAGCACACCACTCGAAGCGGAGGTGTCGTTCCTGGTGCATCGCGACGGTTCGGTGAGCGATCTGCAGTTCATCAAGCGCTCCGGCAACTTCGCCTTCGACCTCGAAGCGCAGGGCGCGGTCGAGGAGGCTGGGCGGTTCAAGGCGTTCGGGGCGCTACCGGATGGATGGACGCCCGACGTGTTGTTCGTGCGGTTCTACTTCTCGGGGAAGCGATCATGAAGGCGGCGAGACGGTCAGACGGTTGGGCGGTTAGGGGCTGCGTCGCGGCCGCGGCGTTACTAGCCGTCTACCCGTCCAACCGCCTGGCCGCCCAGGATACGTCCGCCATCGACCGCGGCGTGCGCATCGGCATCATCTACCGCCCGGGGGTCCGTCCCGGACTGGTGGTGTTGCCGGGTCCCGCGCCAGCGCTCGACTCGGCGCGCGTGATCATCGCTCGAGACTTGGACTACAGCGACCGGTTCGAGCTGATCACGCTGCCGGGCGGAGACTCGATCCGCTTCAGTGGGGCTGCCTCGTCGCCGGTGGGCCGCCCGCCGACCGGCGGGCGGGCCGGCGGGGGGGGGGCCGCGGCAGGCCTGAACTATCCGTTGTACCAGGCCCTGGGGGCCGATTTCGCCGTCGGGATCGCGCTGGCGGCGGACACGACGGTTCTGGCGGTGCACGATGTGGCCGCGGGCGGCGTGCGGCGCGAGTTTCGCGCCGTGCTGCCCCCGCTCAAGGACCCGGGGTTCCGCATGGCGGTGCACCGTTTGGCCGACCATGTCCTCGAAGCCACGTTGGGTACCGGCGGCATCGCGGCCACGCGCATCTTGTTCGTGATGGACGGCAAGGTGTATGTGATCGATCAGGACGGCGCCGACCGGCAGCTCGTCTCCTCGAGCGATCACCAGGCGATGTCTCCCGCGTGGGCGCCGGACGGGCGGCGCTTCGCGTACATGGAGTTCTGGGCTGGTCACGGACAGCTTTTCACCCAGCCCGTCGGGAGCGGCAAGCGGCAGCCGGTGGCCACCACGGGCCAGGCGCTCGACTTCACGCCGGCGTTCTCCCCGGACGGCAAGACGCTGGCGTTCAGCCGCGCGACCGAAGAGGGCACCGACATCTACACGGTTAACGTCAAGGACAACTGCTGTTTACAGCGCTTGACCGTGGGGCGCTTTTCTGACAACTTGTCACCGACCTACAGTCCCGACGGCCAGCGGGTCGCGTTCGTCTCGACGCGCCCGGGGTTGCCGCAGATCTATGTGATGGCGGCGGACGGGACGGACCAGCAACTCTTCGCGCCGTTCGACTACGGCGTCACCGGTTCGTCCAACGCGCCGGACTGGTCACCCGACGGCCAATCCGTCGCCTTCCACCGCGACGTGGGGGGCACCCTGCAAGTCTTCGTCCTCGACGTACGGACGCGGGCGGTGCGGCAACTCACCTCCCTAGGGCGGAACGAAGATCCAACCTGGGCGCCCGACAGCCGTCATGTGGCGTTCGTGTCGGATCGTTCGGGGTACCGGCAGCTCTGGATCATCGACCTAGAAACCGGCCGCATCCGCCCGCTGCTGCAGCAGAGCGGCGCGCGTCTGCCGGCCTGGTCTCCACGGATACCGGAGACCGCCTCGTCCACCCCTTGAATTCGGAGAGGGCGCACACGATGAAACGCCTATCCTTGCTCCTGCTCGGCGGTATCGTGGTAGTGGCGGTGGCTGCGTGCGGCGGTGGGGCCCCGCCGCAACCCCCGACCCCGCAGCAGAACGTGGACTCGATCGCGCGGGCCGAGAAGGAGCGGCAGGATTCGATCGACGCGGCGGCGGCCGCGGCCCGGGCGCGCGAGGAGGCCGAGCGGCAACGCCAGCAACGGATTGCCGACTCGCTCGCGGCGATGGGAAAAACCACCGAAGCCGTACGCACCATGCTGGCCACGATGATTCACTTCGACTACGACAAGTCGAACATCCGGTCGGAGGACGCCAGCATTCTGGACCAGAAGGTGGCGATTCTGCAGGCGAATCCCAATCTGCGCATCCGCATCAGCGGGCATTGCGACGAGCGTGGGTCGGACGAGTACAACCTGGCGCTCGGGAATCGGCGGGCGACCGCGTCGAAGCAGTACGTGGTGAGCCACGGCATCGATGCGGGGCGCATCGAGACCGTGTCCTACGGCGAAGAGCGCCCGCTCGCGCAGGGACACGACGAGGCGGCGTGGGCGCAGAATCGCCGGGACGAGTTCGAGATCATCGCGGGCGGCGACGCCCTGAGGCAGCCGTGAGGCACGCGTAGATGTCTCTGAAACCGTTGCTGGTGCTCGCCCTGGGGCTCGCCGCCGGATGCGCCCTGAAAGGGGACGTCCGGAAGGTCGAGCTCCAGGTGGAGGCGGCGCGGGCCGAGCGGGCCCGCGCCGATGCGGAGCGCGCGGCCCAGCTCGATTCGGTGCGGGTCCTGCTCGCCGCGGTGCAGCAGGCGCTCGCGGCGCAGCAGGCATATCTCGTGCAGCTGCGCGGCGACGTGCGCACCGACCTGCTCGCCGTCCAGCAGCAGCTCGTCCAGGTGCAGGAGCTGACCGGGCAGAGCCAGCAGCGCCTGAGCGAGCTCCGGGCGCGCATCGAAGAGCGCGCCCAGCAGCCCGTGCCGCCGGTCGACACGGTCCGCAGGGCCGGGGGGGCCGGGGGGGCCGGGCCGGGCGCCGGCGCGCCGGTCGGGCCGTCGGGCAATCCGGCCGGCCCCGGGCCGAACCAGATGTACGATCTGTCGCTGCAGCAGTTCCGCCGTGGCAGCCTCGCCACCGCCCGCATCGGCTTCCGGGAATTCCTCCGCGTGTTCCCCACCCACGAGCACGCCGCTGACGCCCTGTTTTACGTGGGGGAGACGTGGGCGGGCGAAAACGCCGACTCCGGGGCTGCCGTGTATCAACAGGTGGTGAAGACCTACCCCAATTCGTCGCGGGCCCCCGCGGCCCTCTACAAGCTGGGCCTCCTCGCGGAGCAGCGTTCTGACAAGGCGGCGGCCCGCACGTATTACGCCCGGGTGATCGCCGGCTATCCCCGCTCCGACGAGGCCAACCTCGCGCGCGACAAGCTGCAGCGTCTGGGGCGGTAGCCGGCGCCGCGGCGCTCGCCTGGGGGCCCGGACAGCCCCGGGGGGCCGGCGGGCCGGGGGGGTCCGAGGGGGCCGGCGTGCCTGAGAGTCCCAATGCCCGCGCCGAGATGCCGTTCCTCGATCACCTCGAGGAGCTGCGTTGGCGCATTCTCTGGAGCCTGCTCGCTATCGTGCTCGCCACGGTGGCAGGCTGGGTCATCGTCGAGCGTGTGGATGTGATCGGGCTCTTGATCCAGCCCATCAGGCCGCTGCTCCCCGACGGCAAACTCAAGTTCACGCACCCTACCGAGCCGTTCTTCATCACCCTCAAGTTCGCGTTCGTGTTGGGGCTCGTGCTCTCGTCGCCCGTGGTGATCTACCAGGCGTGGGCTTTTCTCGCGCCGGCGCTATACCCGCGCGAGAAGCGCTTGATCGTGCCGGCGCTGTCGGCGGGCGTGGTGCTGTTTCTCGGCGGGGCGACCGTCGCCTATCTCTGGGTGCTGCCCCGTGCTCTGCGCGTGCTGTTCGGGTTCCAACAGAGCGTATTCGATCCGATCATCACTGCGGAAGGCTACTTCGGATTTGCGGCCCAGATCATGATCGGGTTCGGTGTAGTGACCGAGCTGCCGCTGGTCGTGGTGATCCTCGCGGCCCTCGGCCTCGTCACGCCGCAGCTCCTGGCGAGGAACCGCCGCTACGCGATCGCCCTCTCCGCGGTGGCCGCGGCGCTGCTCACGCCGCCCGACGCGGTGTCGATGCTGATCATGATGGTGCCGTTGCTGCTGCTCTACGAGGTGAGCATCGTCTGCGCCTGGGTCGTCACTAAGCGGCGCGCGCGGCGCGAGCGGGCGGCCAGCGCGGCGGGCATCGTACTGTTGCTGCTTGTCGCCGCGCCAGGACGGGTGCACGCCCAAGGTCCGCCGCCCCGGCGCGACACGTCCCACGTCCGGGCCGACTCGGCGGGTCAGGGCCGTACCCTCGACTCCGCCACCGCACACAAGCTGGGGCTGCCGACCGGACCTACCCGGAGCTTTCCCCCGTCGGACGCGGTGATGGACTCGCTCCTCAAGCTCAAGGGGTACCGCGTTACGCAGTACGTGGCGGACACGATGCTCGTGGAGGGCGACAGCGCCATCTCGCTGTGGGGTCAGGCGTTCGTGGATCGCGACGGCACCAAGCTCGAGTCCGACTCGATCCGCTACCGGCAGGCGAGCTGTCGGCTCGACGCCACCGGCGATCCGCGTCTGTTCGACCAGGGTACGGTGCTCGTCGGGGAGCGGATGCGCTACGACACCTGCATTCGGCGGGGCACCGTGAGCCAGGCCCTGACGCACTTCCAGCAGGGCGGTGCCACGTGGTACATGCGCGGCGACCTGGCCGTCGATTCGGGCTCCACGCGCCTGTACGGAGCGAGCAGCCAGATCACCTCCGACGACAACCCCGTGCCCGACTACCATTTCGGCGCGCACAAAGTGAAATGGCTCAACAAGACCGTCATGGTGGGCCGCCCCGCGGTGCTGTACGTGCGGGACGTTCCGATCATGTGGCTGCCATTCATCTTCCAGGACATCCGGCCGGGACGCCGCAGCGGTATCCTCGTCCCCCGCTTCGGCCTGAACGACATCGTGCGCCCCACGCGGAGCTACCACCGCCACGTCGCGGGCCTGGGCTACTATTTCGTCGTCAACGACTACGTGGATTTTCTGGTGTCGGGCGACTGGTACTCGGGCCGGTACCTGGCCCTGCGGGGGCAAACGCACTACCGCTGGCTCGACCGCTTCGTCACGGGCAGCTTCTCGTTCGACTGGTACAACCAGCTCGACGTGACGGCCCACTCGATCCGCGTCGGCTGGCAGCACCAGCAGAGCTTCTCTTCGCGCACCAACTTCAACGCCAGCATCGACTACTCGACCAATACGAGCGTCATTCAGAGCAACACGGCGAATCCGTACCTCGCGACCGCCAGACTCGGGTCGCAGCTGAATTTCACCAAGCAGTTCGACTGGGGCACGCTCAACATCGGAGGCAACCGGTACCAGGACATCGGGAACGGCCTCATCTCGCAGAACTTCCCGAACATCGGCCTCACGCCGTCGCCCGTGAACATCACGTCGTGGATCACGTGGTCCCCCGGGTTCTCCCTCAACAACCAGCAGACGTTTCACTCGGATTCGACGTCGCTGCTCGTGGCGGGGCCTGGGGGCGTGCCGGACACCCTGGCCCGCTTCGCCGACTCACGCGAGACCCAGCTCAGTTTTCAGACGCCGCTGCGGATCGGGCCGTGGAACTGGTCGAACAGCTTCCAGGTCACCGACCGGATCAGCGACAAGCGGACGGAGTTCGTGTTCGATTCGACGTCGCCGGGCGGAGCCCGGCGCGTCCTGTACGACCAGACGTTCGAAACCCGGGTCGAGTGGCAAACGGGTATCAACCTGCCGTCGCTGCTCACGGGAACGTGGAAGCTGCAACCGGGGCTGTCGATCGTGAACACCACCACGGCAGGGCCGTACGCGATCCGTAATCAGTTCACCGGAGGCCGCTGGCTGCACCAGGGGAAGCGCCTCGCGTTCACCGCGAGCGTGTCCCCGACGTTCTTCGGCTTCTTTCCCGGCGTGGGCCCACTGCAGCGCATCCGGCACTCGATCTCACCGCAGCTGAGCTATTTCTACGCGCCCGGCGCTGCGGTCCCGCAAGAGTTCGCGCGGGCCCTCGACCCCACGGGCCGGAACACGCAGGCGCGCACCGATCCCCAGCAGACTATCGGCCTGGGGCTGTCGCAGAACTTCGAGGCGAAGCTGAAGCCGCCGCCCGGGGACACGACGGGCCGCGAGGCGCGCAAGATCCGGTTGCTCAGCATCAACACCACCTCGATCGGCTACAACTTCGAGCAGGCCAAGGATTCGGGGCGGACCGGCTGGACCACGCAGACGCTGGGGAACACCTTCGCCTCCGATCTCCTCCCTGGGTTCAGCCTCGCGCTGACGCACGATCTCTGGCAGGGGACCGTGGGCAGCGATACCGCGAAGTTTTCCCCGTTCCTCACGAGCATCACGGCATCGTTCTCCGTCACGCCGGCGACGATCCGTGGCATCGGCAGCATGTTCGGGCTGGGCGGCGGAAAGGGTGCCGCCGCGCCTGCCCCCGGCCCCACTCCCGGCGGCCAGCCCGGCGGCCAGCTGCCGGGTCAACTGCCCGGTGGCCCGATCGATCAGCGGGCTTTCGGCGGGCCGCCGCCCCAGTTCGCGGCCGGTGCTGGTGGGCGAGGGTTCAACCTGACCGTCTCCTATTCGGGGACCCGCATCCGGCCGCGCCCCGACTCCGTGGGCGCGCTCACCCCGGCGCAGGGAGGCCAGCAGCAGCTCACGCTGGGACTGTCGTTCAGCCCCACGCAGCACTGGTCGGCGTCATGGACCTCAACCTACGACGTCGACACCAAACAATTCGGCCAGCACGTCATCCAACTGCAGCGCGACCTGCACCGCTGGCACGCGAGCTTCTCGTTCTTGAAGAGCCCGAACGGCAACTTCGCTTTCTCGTTCTTTGTGAGCCTGCTGGACGAGCCGGACATCAAGTTCGACTACAACCAGCAGAGCTTCGCCCGCTAACGGTTTCGCAACCGCGTGTCCTCTGCGGGTGACACGCCCGCTACGGCGTGATGTCATAAGCGGCTCCCCAGGGGTCACTTACGTTGGGGCACGCGCCGTGCCTACAACCTTCCCGAATGCTTCCCGAGGGCATCATGCGTCTCCTGTCGCGATACACCGGCCTGGCGGCCGCGCTCTTGAGCTGGGGCTGCCAGTCGAACACCACGAGCCTCGTTTCCACGCTTCCTCCACCGCAAAACCTCGCCTATCAGCTCGACCCGAGCGGCGACCCGGCCCAGCCGGCCGGGATCCTGCTCGTCTGGGACGACGTGCAGAGCTCGGCCCTGGGGAGCTACCGCATTTATTCACACGGCAGCACCAGCAGCCCGTATGGGCTCCGCGGTGAGACGAGCTCCAACACCTTCCACGACAATGGCGTTCCCCATCTGCAGTACTACGTGACCGCCGCGGACGTGAACGGCGGCGAGAGCGACCCGAGCAACATCATCACGGTCGACGAGCGCTTGCAGCTGCCACAGCCCGCGAGCCTTACCTCGATTTCGCTCAACCAGGCCATTCATCTCCAGTGGGCGGACAACGCCGCTGTGTCCGATCCCGGCCGCTTCGACTGGTACCGCGTGTACAGCATGCCCTACGATCTCGATCACGGGGTGTGCATTACGCAACGGGATTCGATCTCCCTCGAGGGCACTACCGTGTCGAACGAATTCCTGGCCACGCTGCTGGTGAACGGAGTGCCTCGCTGCTTCGGGGTGTCGGCAATCAGCGTCGAGGGCTACGAAAGCCTGTGGTCGCCCCTGTGGCACGACACGCCGCGGCCCGATGCGCGGAACGTGCTGGTCTCGGCGTATGAGGTGAGCCAGTCGCGGTCCGGATTCCGCTTCTGGAACGATGCGAACGGCAACGGCAAAGGGGACCCCGGCGAGCTGGGGCTGGTGCAGGACGGTAACCGCACGGATATCGACTTCTGGGTTCACCTGCAGGCGAGCGATTCGACTCTGTGGATCGTGCCCGAGTTCGCAGGCGACAGCCTCCAACTGTACGACAGCACCCATCCCGTCGCGGACCTGACATCGATCGATTTCGCGCCGGCGTCGGGCTATACGCGCAACATGATCCAAGCCGTCCCCGGATATGGATACGTGTTCCAGCGCAACGAGAACGGCCAGTACCACTACGCGGCTCTGCGGGTTACGGCGGTCGGTCGGCAATACGTCATTTTCGATTGGAGCGCGCAGACCGATCCGGGGAATCCCGAGCTCGTCGTGGTCAAGAGCGGGCTCTAGACGCGCCCCCGCGGGAAGGCGTCACGGAAGGGCGTCACGGAGAAGCGTCACGGAACAACGTCGTTCCGTGACGCCTTTTCGTGACGGTTCTTCGTGACGGTTCTTCGTGACGCCCGTCGTGACTTGGCGTCTGCTCCGCCTTGAACGTAGCTTCCTGTCGCATGCCAGCCTCCGTCACGCTGGACGGTCGTTCTCTCGCGATCGAGGACGTCGTGGCCGTCGCCCGCCGTGGCGTCCCCGTGACCATCGCACCGCGCGCACTCGACGCCGTGCGGGCGTCGCGCCGCACCGTGGAAGACGCGATCGCGCGCGGCGCGACGATGTACGGGGTGACGACCGGCTTCGGAAAACTGGCGCACGTACGGATCCCGCCAGAGCGCGCGCGCCAACTCCAATTGAACCTGATTCGCAGCCACGCTTCCGGCGTGGGCGACCCGCTCTCCGAGGAAGCCGTGCGGGCGATGATGCTGTTGCGCGCCAACGTGTTGGTGCGGGGCACGAGCGGCGTCCGGCCCGCGCTCCCCGAGCTCATCGTGGCGATGCTGAACAAGCGCGTGCACCCGCGCGTGCCGTCGCAGGGGAGCGTTGGGGCCTCGGGCGACCTCGCGCCGCTCGCGCACCTCGCGCTCGCGATGATCGGCGAAGGTGAGGACGGCAGCGCCGTGGAGGCACAGGGCCTGGAGCCGATCGCGCTCGAAGCGAAGGAGGGGCTCGCCTTCGTAAACGGGACGCAGGCGCAAACGGGCCTGGCGGCGCTCGTCGTGCACGACGCCTGGGTGCTGTGGCGAACGGCCCACGCCGCCGCGGCGATGAGCCTCGAAGCGACCCGCGGTACGCCCGAGCCGTTCGACCCCCGGATCCACGATGCCCGGCCGCACCCGTTCCAGCAGCGCTCGGCGGCCCTGTTGCGTGACCAGCTCGCGGCGTCTCAGATCCGCGAGTCGCATCGCGAGAACGATCCCCGCGTGCAGGATGCGTACTCGATCCGTTGCTCCCCGCAGGTGCTGGGGGCCGTGGGGGAGGGCATCGCATTCGCGGAGCGGCTGGTCGCGGTGGAGCTGAACGCCGCCACCGACAACCCGCTCGTGTTCGACCGCGTCGTGCTCTCGGGCGGCAACTTCCACGGCCAGCCGATCGCGTTGGCGCTCGACGTCCTGGGGATCGCGCTGGCGACCCTGGCGGGCATCGCCGAGCGGCGCATCGAGCGGATCGTGAACCCCGACCTCTCGTCCGGACTGCCGGCGTTCCTGGCGCGGGATCCGGGGGTGGAGTCGGGGTTCATGACCGCCCAGATCGCCGCGGCGGCGCTCGTCGCCGACTGTCGGGTGCTGGCGACGCCGGCCAGTGTGCAGTCGGTGCCGACGGAAGGGAACCAGGAGGACGTCGTGCCCATGGGGATGAGCGCGGCCTGGAAAGCGGACCGGATTCTCGCGAACGCGACTCGGATCGTCGCGATCGAGCTGCTCGCCGCCACGCAGGGGCTCGAGTACCTGAAGCCGCTCACGCCGGGCCGGGGCGTCGCGCGTACCTATGCGGCGATCCGGCGTGACGTGGCGCCGTTGGACGGCGACCGCCCACTCACGGCCGATATCGAACGGGTGGCGGCAGGCGTGCGGGCGGGGAAGTTCGATCCGGGGACCGTATGAATGCGGAGTGCGGAGTGCGGAATGCGGAATGGAAGTGCGAGCGTCATGAAGCGAACCACCTTGCACTGCCATTCCGCATTCCGCATTCCTCATTCCGCACTTTGTGGGATCGGGAACCGTGACTGGCCCCAGAGTCGTTCGCGCGCCGCGGGGACTGGAGCGGTCCTGCAAGGGCTGGATCCAGGAGGCCGCCCTGCGGATGCTCATGAACAACCTCGACCCCGAGGTGGCGGAGCGGCCGCAAGACCTGGTCGTGTACGGCGGGACCGGCAAGGCCGTGCGCGATTGGGCGTCGTTCGACGCCGTGTGCCGCACGTTGCTGACGCTCGAGGACGACGAGACGTTGCTGGTGCAGTCAGGGAAGCCGGTGGGTGTGTTCACGACCCATGCCGAAGCGCCCCGCGTGTTGATCGCGAATGCGAACCTCGTCGGCCGCTGGGCGACGTGGGAGGTGTTCCGCGAGCTGGAGCGGAAGGGCCTCATCATGTACGGCCAGATGACCGCGGGCTCGTGGATCTACATCGGCACGCAGGGAATCCTGCAGGGCACCTACGAGACGCTCGGCGCCGTCGCGCGACGGCACTTCGCCGGCTCGCTCAAGGGGCGCATCGTGTTGACCGGCGGGCTCGGCGGCATGGGCGGTGCGCAGCCGCTCGCCGCCACGATGAACGACGCGATTTGCCTCGCCGTCGAAGTGGATCCGGCGCGCGTCCAACGTCGTCTCGACACGCGCTACCTCGATCGCTCGACGCCGTCCCTCGACGAGGCGCTGCGCTGGTGCGACGAGGCGAGGCGCGCCGGACGGACGCTGTCGGTCGGCTTGGTCGGCAACTGCGCCGAGGTGCTGCCGGAGCTGGCGCGTCGTGGCTTCGTCCCCGACGTCCTGACCGACCAGACGTCGGCGCACGATCCGCTGCAAGGGTACATCCCGCCGGGACTGTCGATGGCGCAGGCGGCCGAGCTGCGGCGGCGCGACCCGCAGGAATACCTGCGCCGCTCGGTTGCCGGGATAGCCACGCACGTGCGGGCGATGCTCGACCTGAGGCGGAGCGGCGCCGTGACGTTCGACTACGGCAACAATATCCGTGCGCAGGCGCGGGACGCGGGGGTTGCCGACGCGTTCGACATCCCGGGCTTCGTCCCCGAGTACATCCGGCCATTGTTCTGCGAGGGTAAGGGGCCGTTCCGGTGGGTGGCACTGTCGGGCGACGCACAAGACCTGCATCGCACCGATCGCTTGGTGCTCGAGCTGTTCCCCGAAAACGAGCACCTGCGGCGCTGGATCACGCTGGCGCAGCAGCGCGTGACGTTCCAGGGTTTGCCCGCGCGCATCTGCTGGCTCGGGCAGGGGGAGCGCGCGCGCTTCGGCTGCGCCTTGAACGACCTCGTCAAGCAGGGTAAGGTCGGCGCGCCCGTCGTCATCGGCCGTGACCACCTCGATGCGGGCTCCGTGGCCTCGCCCTTCCGGGAGACGGAGGCGATGCAGGACGGCTCGGACGCCGTCGCCGACTGGCCGATCCTCAACGCACTGCTGAACACCGCCTCCGGCGCCGCCTGGGTGGCGTTCCACCACGGCGGCGGGGTCGGAATCGGTAACTCGTTGCACGCGGGGCAGGTGAGCGTTGCCGACGGGACGGCCTCCGCCGCCCGGCGGCTCGAGCGCGTGCTCACCAACGATCCGGGGATCGGGATCGCGCGTCATGCCGACGCGGGCTATGCGGCTGCGATCGAGACCGCCCGACAACACGCCATCCGCCTGCCGATGCGCGAGGCGAGCGACTGAGGACGCTCCTGGTCGGCGCGCGCCAGGTCGTCACCTGTCGCGGCCCGACACGGGCACGCCGCGGCCGGGAGATGGCGGAGCTCGAAGTCCTCACGAATGCCGCGGTGCTGATCGACGGCGAGCGTATCGCCGCTGTGGGCCGGTATGCTGACTTGCGGCCTGGAACAGGCGACGTGCAACGGGGGGTGGAGGTTGTGGAGGTCGCCGGGGTCCTCTTCCCCGGGTTCGTCGACTGCCACACGCACGCCGTCTTCGGCGCGCCGCGCCTCGACGACCATGAGCGACGCGCGCTCGGAATGGATTATAAGGCGATCGCCGCGGAGGGCGGCGGGATCCTGGAGTCGGTGCGCGACGTCCGCGCCCGCTCCGACGCCGAGCTGGCGGCGCTCACACGCGCGCGACTCGGTGCGCTGCTCAGCCACGGCGCCACGACGATCGAAGTGAAATCGGGCTACGGCCTCGACCGCGAGACCGAGCTGAGACAATTGCGGGTCATCGGGCAGCTCGCGCGGGCGCAGCCCGCCGCGCTCGTCCCTACCTTCCTCGGCGCGCATGAGGTACCCTCCGAATTCCGTAATCGGCGGGGTGACTACCTCCGCCTGGTGTGCGAGGACATGCTACCAGCGGTCGTGCGCGAGCGGCTCGCCGTCGCGTGCGACGTGTTTTGCGAGCCGGGCGTGTTCAGCGTCGCCGAAGCGCGCACGCTGCTCGGCGCCGCCCGCCGCTCCGGCCTGGCCGTGAAGCTCCATGCCGATGAGCTCGAGGGCTCGGGTGGGGCGGAGCTCGCGGTGGAGCTCGGCGCGCTCAGCGCCGACCACCTCGCTGGCGTCTCGGCCGCGGGCATCCGCGCGCTCGCGGCGAGCGACACGGTGGCGGTTCTGCTCCCGGCGACGCTGGTGTTCCTGGGCGGGCACAGGCAGGCGCCGGCGCGCCAACTGCTCGACGCCGGTGCGACGATCGCTCTCGCCACCGACTTCAACCCCGGGTCGTCACCGACCGTGAGCGTGCCGCTCGTCATGGCGCTCGCCGTCTCGCAGCTCGGACTCCGCCATGCGGAGGCCGTCAACGCCGTGACGGTGAACGGGGCTGCTGCGCTAGGCAAGGCGGCCGATCGGGGCCAAGTCGCGCCCGGCTTTCGAGCCGACCTCGTGCTGTGCGACGTGTCAGAGTGGCGGGAAGTGGCGTACTGGATGGGCGCGAATCCCGTAACCGCCGTGTGGACAGGAGGTTCGCTTGTCCGCTCCCTCCGGGCCCCGTATCTTTAGACCCTCATGTCGAAGCTTGAGAAGCTGAAAGACAAGGCCAAGGGCCTCGAGGCCAAAGACCCCAGGGGGGCGATCGAGGCCTGGCTGGAAGTTCTGAAGATACAGGAGGAAGAGGGGGAGCCCAACCCCGACCTGTCCATTTTCAATCGCGTCGGTGATCTCTATTTGAAGGTGAAGGACCCCGCCCAGGCGGCCGATTACTACGACCGGGCTGTAGACAAGTACGCCGAGCTCGGCTTCCACAACAACGCGATTGCGATGTGCAACAAGGTGCACCGGAATGCGCCGGGCCGGCAGACGACCTATCTCAAGCTCGCCAAGCTGTACGCGGCCAAGGGGTTCATGGCGGAGGCGAAGCAGAACTTCGTCGAGTACGCCGAGCGCATGCAGAAGATCGGCAAGATCCAGCACGCATTCGCCGCGCTGAAGGAGTTCACCGACATTTCTCCGGAGAACACCCAGCTGCGGGAGATGTTGGAAGAGCATCTCCTGATGTACGGTGCAGCCGAGCGGCGCCCGTCCACCTGGGCTCCGGCGTCTGCGGCACCCCCTCCGCCGCGCGAAGATGTGTCGAAATCGGGAAAGCGGAAGACGTCCAGCCTCGTGTTCCTGGATGTGGACGCGCCTCCCGGCCCCAAGGGGAAGCCGGTCGCACCGCCGCTCCGCCCGCCCGAGCCGGAGCCTGAGGTCGCACCGCTGGCGCAAAGTCTGCTGGAATCCACGACCCCCGACCCGGACACGTCGCTCGAGATCGAGTCGACCAGCCTGGCGGAGGAGGTGGAACCGCCTGGAGGCGACGGGACCCGGGGAACGGTGCTGGAGGGGTTCGAGTCGACGAGCGCCGAGTTCGGGCAAGTGCAGCTCGACGCCGGCCGGGGCGATGTGCCATCGTTGCGCGAGGAGGAAACGGCCGACGACGTGCGTCCGCTGGCGGAGCTCGAACCCACAGTGCCGGTCGAGGCGGACGAACCCGAGCTCGATGTCGAGCTCGAGCCCATGCTGGACAACGAGATCGAGATCGAGCCGCCCCCGCCCCCGCCCCCACCTCCGTCCCGCTCGGCGCCCGCCAAGGTCACGCCGGTCGTGCCGAAGCGACCCGGCGGGCTACCCGGGTCCGCGCCCCCTCCCCCCGCGCCGCCGAGCGCACGGCCGGGGGTCGGGCCGCCGCGCCGCGTCGAGATTCCCGCGACGCCTGGATCCAAGCCGCGGCCGCCGGCGGCGGAGCCGCCGAACCTCAAGCCGGTCGTGCCGAAGCGCCCGGCGGCCGCACCGCCGGCGGCGCCCGCGCCACCGAAGCGGAAAACCGTGGTCGAAGTGCCGCCGCTCGAGCTCGAGCCCGACTTTGATACGGCGATCGCCGAGGCGGGCCACGATGTGGACGACGAGCCGCTCGCGGTCGAGGACATCCCGCCGACGGGGGGATTCATCCAGACCGAAGATGACACGTCGGTCTCGGAGACGCGGAAGTCGGCGTTCATCGACTTGGGCTTGGACAGCGTGGTCAACCAGGGAGACACGTCGGCCTCTCTGGTGTTCACGAACATCGAGGCCACGCCGGCGCCGCCCACCATCGAGGAGCTCGAGGAGCGCGTCGCCGACGACCCGGACGACCCGGAGGCGCACCAAGCGCTCGGCGAAGCGCTGATCGAGGCGGGCGAACGGGACCGCGGGATCGAGGAGCTCGACCACGCGACGGCGGGTTTCGAGAACCTGGGGAATTTGCCGCAGGCGCGGCACCTGGTGGAGGAGATCCTCCGGCTGGACCCGAACAGTGTGCGTCACCGGCAACAGCAGGTGGAATACGCGTTCAAGGCGGGTGACAAGGCGAAGCTCATCGAGGCGTATCTCGAGCTGGCGGACACGCTGCTGCGGCAGGACCTGCCGGACAAGGCACGTGCCGTTTACCAGCGGGTCGCCGAGCACGACCCCACGAGCGAACGGGCGAAGGCGGCGCTCGCCATGCTCGCGCCGGCCGCTCCGCCGCCGGCCCCGCCGAAGCCGCCCGCGCGGGAGGGGCGGACCGCGCCCAAGGACGCGAAGATGAAGGTGCGCGATGAGGTGGCGGAGGCAGGCGATTTCGTCGACCTCAGCGCGATGATCCTCGACGAGGAGGCGCTGGTGCGCGACACCCGCATGAAGGTCGCGGACGAGGAGCCGACGGGGGACGAGGAGAAGGACTTCCAGGAGATGCTCGCCCGATTCAAGCAGGGGATCGACGAGAACATCGACGAAGCGGACTTCCAGTCGCACTACGACCTGGGGGTCGCGTTCAAGGAGATGGGGCTGCTCGACGAGGCGATCGCCGAGCTCCAGAAGGCGCTGCGGGCGCCCGAGGGCAAGCTCAGGACGTCCGAGGCGCTGGGCGTCTGCTTCATCGACAAGGGCGCGTATGTCGTGGCCGAGTCGATCCTGCGGCGCGGGCTCGAGCTGCCCGGGTCGAGTGATCAGGAGCGGCTCGGCGTCCTGTACTGGCTCGGCCGGGCGCTCGAGGCGCAGGGAAAAAAAGCGGAGGCGCGGGAGCAGTACGGCCGGGTTTTCGCCGTGGATATCCGCTTCAAGGATGTCGGCGCGCGGTCCCGGGCGCTCGCCAAGGTGAAGTGACGTGAGCCAGCAAGTCGCCCCCGTTGCGCTGGCCGACCTCCAGCGGCCTGTGGCGAGCGAGCTGGAGCGCGTGGCGGACGAGCTGCGGCGCATCATCGCCGCGGACTTTCCGGTCATCGCCGACGTCAACGAGCACTTGCTGCGGATGAAGGGCAAGCTGTTCCGCCCCACGCTGCTGCTCCTCAGCTACCGCGCGTCCGGGGCGGACGATGCGCGGGCGGTGACGCTGGCGGCCGTGGTCGAGCTGATCCATCTGGCCACGCTGGTGCACGACGATTCGGTGGACCATTCAGTGCTGCGTCGCGGGATGCCGACCATCAACGCTTTGTTCTCGCACCAGGTGGCGGTGATCATGGGCGACTATCTCTACTCCCGCGCCATCATCGAGCTGGTGCGGCTCGATGATCTGGCACCGTTGCGCGTTTTCGCCCGGGTGACGAACGAAATGACGGTCGGCGAGATGCGGCAGCTCGAGGCGCACGACAAGCTCGCCTACGACGAAGCCCAATACGACCAGCTGATCCGCTCGAAGACGGCGTCGCTGCTGTCGGGCGCCTGCGAGGTGGGGGCGCTCGGCGCGCCCGTGCCCTACCGCGAGGCGCTCGCGCGCTTCGGGATGCGGCTCGGCATGGCGTTCCAGATCACCGACGACCTGCTCGACTACACTGAGCCGGAAGCGGTCACCGGCAAGCCGTCGGGGCTCGACCTCAAGGAGCACAAGGTGACCCTGCCGCTCATCGCCGCACTCGCGGCGATGGGCCCCGCACAGCGGCGGCTGGTGGCCGAGCTGATGGCGACGCCCGATCCTGGGGACGCTGTCGTTGCAGAGGTCGTGCGTCTCGTGGAGACGGCCGGCGGGCTCGACTACGCACGGCGCCGCGCGCTCCAGCTCGCCCAGCAGGCCGAAGCAGAGCTCGAGATCCTGCCACCCTCACCCGCGCGCGACGCCTTACACGACAGCATCGCCTATGCCGTGGAACGGCGCAGCTAAGCCCGTGGCGCGCGGACACCGCGGCCCGCTATTTTACATGGGGTTCCTTGCCGGTGGATTTGTGCTCGGCGGGTTGCTGCACGCGCTGCTGCGGCGCTTTCTCCCCCAGGGCGCGGCCAAGGAGTTCTTCACCACGGCCGTGACGCCGACCTTCGGACCGGTGCATCTCGACCTGCTCGTCGTATCGGTCACGCTCGGTCCGATCGGCTTCGACGTGTCGCTGCTGGCCGTCGTGGGTGTGGCGATCGCGTACTTCGTCGCCCGATCGATCTTCTGAAAACGAGGCGCGTATGTTCGGAGACCTGTCGTTCAGCCACATCCTGATCCTGCTGCTGGTGCTGGTGCTGGTGTTCGGGGCGAAGCGCATCCCGGAGATTGGAAAGTCCATCGGCCAGGGGATCAAGGAGTTCAACCGCAGCCTGAAAGATGCCACCAACGACCAGTCGTCCGCTCCACCGCGCAATCTCTCACCGCCGGGTCCGTCCTCCTCTGTCCCCTCGAGCGGCGATCCGAAGCGGCTGAGCGACTAGGTTCCGGTTTCGGACGTCGTCGGCCGGAACACCTCCTTGCGGCGGTCCACGACATTCGCCTGGGCCCGCAGGGCGGCGAGATACTGCTGCACGCGAGCCTGTTGCGCCGGCCGCAGGATGGCTTCCCGCTGCTGGTCCCGCTGCTTGAGCCACGCCCCGGAATCCGCCGGCTGGTGGGCGATCCCCTGCAGGATGAAGCGGCCCGTCTGGCTGGCGAGCACGCCGGTGCGCTGACCCGGACGGAGTCCGAACGCCGCGCCCAGGACGACGGGGTCACGGGCGATCGCGGCCGGAGGATTGAGGCGCGTGAACGGCCCGAGCTTTTCCAGCGGTAGGCCCCGGGCCCGTCCGGCCTGGAGCAAGTCCGGCGTGCCAGCCAAAGCGGCCAGGGTCTCGTCGGCCCGCTGCCGCGCGATCGCTTTCTTCTTCTCGTACCGTGCGACCTCACGCACCCGGTCACGGATCTGCGCGAGCGGCGGGGTTCCCGCGGCCTGGAGCGAGTCGAGCCGGAACACATAGTTCGCCCGCTCGCCCTCGATCACCGGGCTTGTCTCACCGGGCCGCGCCTCGAACGCCCACACACTCACATCGGGGACCACGTACCGGCCTAGGGTCAGCCGCTCGCCCTGAATCAGCCTTGGTGCCTGCGCCACGGGCAGGTGGAGCCGTTGAGCTGCGCTGTCCAGCCGGCTGCCGTCCGTCTGCTCGGCCGCGAGGTGGTCCAGCGTGTCGGTCCGCGCGTCGATCTCATCGAGATGCCTGCCCTGCGGCACGATCGCGATCAGGATGTGACGGACGTGAAGCGAGTCGCCTTTCGCCGCATCGAGGCGGATCAGATGAAAGCCGAAGCTCGAGCGCACCGGCTGGCTGAGCTCGCCCGGCGCAAGCCCCCGGAGCCCCGCGAGAAACTGGGGATCAAACCCCGCCTCGTTCCGCTTCACCCACCCCAGGTCGCCGCCGCGGGCGCCGCTCACGGAATCGGCAGACTCCTTCTTCGCCACGTCGTCGAACTTCGCCGCGCCACGCGCGATTTCCGCACGCAGTTGCCGCGCCTTGGCGAGCGTCGCCGCCGTGTCGACGGCGTCAGGCACGCGCGGCTGCGCGACGAAGCTGAGCCAGGCGGTCGCCGTACGCTTGAAGTCGCTCTTGTGAGCCGCGTAATAGCGCTCGACCTCGGCATCCGACACGGGGGCCGTCGAGTCCGGCATCTGCTCGGGGCGGATGGCGAGGACGGCCACGGTCACCGACTCCCGCTGGTCGCGCCAGATGCGCCACAGCTTCGCGTCGGAGACGTACACGTCCGCGGTCAGGTACTGCTCGAGCTTGCGCTCCGGGAGGTAGTCGCGGTACAGCTGCTCGATCTGCGCGCGGAATTCCTCGGTCGTGCTGCCGAGGTAGTGCTGCCATTTCGTGATGTCGAACTGGCCGTTGGTCTGGAAGGTCGGGTCTTCCATGACTTGCCGGAGGACCTGCGGCGGCGGCGTGCTGCGCGCCATCTGCCGGATCTCGTCGTCCGACACCTGAATTCCGAGCCGGCGGTATTCGCGCTCGAGCAGGATTCGCTGGATGAACTGGTCGGTCACCTGGTCCTGGAGCTGCTGCTCGTCTTCCCGGCTTAGCCGCCCGGCGCCGCGACGGCGAGAGTCTTCGATGGCGCTCTGGAGGGCCGCCTGGAACTGCGTGGCGCGCACGACCTGGCCGTTGACTTTGAGGACCACGTCGCGCCCGCCGCCGAGGATGTCCGTCACCTGACCGTACGCCAGCCAGCCGATGAACGTGGTGGCCACGATGACGAACACGGGCTTATAAATGGCGCGCATCGAGCGCATCATAGGACGCCAAGCTCCGGATCAGAGGGGACGCGAAGGGGCATAAGTCTAAGAGCCACAACGGGGAAACTCAAGCGATGGGGCAGCGATTCCGATTGACAGCGGCGCCGGCCGAACACTATCTTCGACCAATTCCCGCAAGAACTTAGGCCGTGTACACCAGCGAGATAGAAAAGCTCGAAAAGCGATGGGCCGAGAACCCCAAGGGCCGCAACTTCGCGCCCTTGGCGGACGCCTATCGTAAAGCGGGGGAATTAGATAGAGCCATCGAGCTATGCAAGTCCGGGCTCGAGCGACATCCCGATTACGTAAGTGCCCACATCGTTTACGGGCGCTGCTTTCTCGATTTGAAGAACGACGCCGCCGCGTCGCAGGTGTTCCGCAAGGTCCTCGAGCTCGATCCCGAGAACGTCCTCGGCCTCAGGCTGCTCGCTGAGATCGCGGAGCGGGGCGGGCGCTATGACGAGGCCACGGAGTGGCTGTCACGACTGCTCGTCGTCGACCCGATGAACGGCGATGCCGCCGAGGCCCTCACGCGCGCTAAGGGGAAAGCGGCGCAGACAGCGCCCAAGTCAGCGGCGCCTGCTCCCGGCGTCCCCCCCATGCCCGTCCCCCCGCGGGCAGTCCTCGTCCCAGAACGGTCCGGTGCGAGCGCAACCAGGACCGCTCCGATGCCGAAGCCCGAGTTCGTGGTGGAGCCGGAGCAACCAGCCGCCCCGCAGCTCGAGGCGCGGGCGCCGGCGGGAGACATCGAGACGTTCGACGGGACGCTGGACTTCAACGCCGTGGCACACGACGCGGCTAAGGCGGATGGCCTCGAGGTCCAGGAGGAAGTGGCCCTCAAGCCCCAGGACCTCACGGTCGAGGGACTGGCGGCTACGCAGTACGAGAGCGGCACGTTTGCCGCGCCCGATCTGCCGTCCGAGCCCCAGCCCGAGTCTGAGCTGCCGGTGGTGGATCTGCCGCTCATCATGCCCGAGGATGTGACGCCGTCTCGCTCACCCCAACCGGCGTGGCCTGCTCCGCTGGCGCCACCTCCAGCTCCCCCCTCGCCCGCCGCCCCGCCCCGGTTTCCTCCGCCGGGGGCGCCGGAGACGCCTGCAGCCGTGGTGTTGTCGGACGACGACGGCGCGGCGGACACTGCGGCCCTCTCGCGGGCCGAGCCGGTGTTAACAGAGACGATGGCGGATCTTTATTTGAAGCAGGGCCACCCGGAGGACGCGCTGCGCGTGTACCAGGCGCTGCTGGCGCAGCGCCCGGGCGACGCGCGCCTTCACGCGCGCGTCGACGCACTGTCGCCCGGGGGGAAGCGGAGGCGGGGCAGGGAGGGGGAGATGGGCGAGTCTGTACCGACGTTCCTCAAGCGGATCCTGGCGGGTCGGCCGCAGGTGACGGCCGTGCCCGAGGCGGCCGGCCCGGGGTGGCCGGGGTGGCCGGGGGGGGCGGGTGAGGCGGGGGGGGGGTCGCCGCTGGAGCGCGCGTTCGCCATCGCGCCGCCGGACGCCGGGCTGGACCAGGAGATCGTCGCTCCGGGGGAGGCGAGCCGCCCGGCGGAGGATACGATTTCGCTCGACGAGGTGTTCGGTGAAGTGGGCACGCGGGGATCGCTGCCTGCGGCGGAGTCTCCGCCCGCGACTGTCCCGCCAGCGCCGCCTCCCGCTCAGACCGGCGGATTCTCCTTCGATCAGTTCTTCGGCACGCCGGCGGCGCCCGCGGGCGGCGCGGTGGTCCCCCCGCCGACAGGCGGGAGCCCCAAACCGGCGGCTCGGCCGTCGGGTCCGAAGGCGCGTGCACCGCTCGAAGACGAGGGTGAGCTCGATCAGTTCCAGGCCTGGCTGAAGGGCCTCAAGTCCTAGTGCACATTGCCGTGCTGAACGGCCCGAACCTCAATTTGCTGGGCGAGCGCGAGCCGGAGCTGTACGGCCGCGCCACGCTGGCGGAGATCGAGACGCGCACGCGCGAGCGGGCGCAGGCGCTCGGCGTGAACGTCAGCTGGACCCAGACGAACCATGAGGGCGAGCTGGTGGACGCGATTCAGGCGCTCAAGGGGCGGGCGGACGGCGCCGTCATCAACGCGGCGGCGTTCACCCACACGAGCCTCGCCGTGCGGGACGCGCTCGTCGCCGTACGGGTGCCGTTCGTGGAAGTGCACCTGTCGAACATCTTCGCGCGCGAGCCCGAGCGGCGCCGCTCGGTCCTCGCGGACGTCGCGGTCGGCGTGGTGACGGGGTTCGGAGCCGAGAGCTATCGGCTGGGACTCGAGGGCCTGGTCGGCTATCTCGCGTCCCGCCATGATCGCTGATCCGCGGCGCGCGCGGCAGGAGGCGCTCGCCGCAGCGCTCGCCGCCGAAGAGCTGGACGGGCTGCTGGTCACGTCGCGCGCCAACATCCGGTACCTGACGGGCTTCAGCGGCTCGGCAGCGATCGTGGCGGTGACCCGGGGCGACGTGCTGCTGGTGACCGACTTCCGCTATGACGAACAGGCACGGGCGGAAGCCGGCGCGGTCGCCCGGATCGAGGTGGAGCGCACGAGCGTGTGGGACCGGTTCTTCCAGGCGCTGGCGACGCTCGGGCGGCTGGCCGTGGTGGGCTACGAGGCGCACGTGCTTTCGGTGGAGGACGCCGAGCGCTTCGCGCAGGCGGGCAAGCCGTGGCGCTGGAAGCCGACCAAGCACCTGGTGGAGCGCCTGCGGGCCGCCAAGGATCCCGGAGAGGTGGCGGCGATCCGCAGCGCCGCCGAGCTGGCGTGCGAAGGGTTGCGGCGCACGCTGACCCAGGTGAGGGCGGGGCTGACGGAGCTCGAGATCGCCGGGATCCTGGAGGGCACGCTGCGGCGACTCGGAAGCGAAGGGCATCCGTTCGCGACGATCGTCGCGTCCGGCCCGCGCACCGCGTTGCCGCATGCGCGCTCGAGCCGGCGGGTTGTGGCGGCGGGCGAGTGGCTGTTGTTGGACTTCGGCGCTCAGGTAGACGGCTACTGCGCCGACATCACGCGCACAGTCGTGGTGGGTGCGGGGGCGACGGAGCAGCAGCGCGCAGTGTACGAGCTCGTCGCCGAGGCGCAACGGCGGGCGCGCGGGTGCGTGCGGGCGGGCATGAGTGGGCGCGACGCCGACGCGCTCGCGCGCCACGTGATCGAAGCGCGCGGCTTTGGCGAGGCGTTCGGTCATTCGCTGGGGCACGGCCTGGGGCTCGAGGTGCACGAGGCGCCGCGGCTGTCGAAGACCAATGTCGACCCGCTGCCCGTCGGGTCGGTCGTGACAATCGAGCCGGGCGTCTACCTCGCGGGGCAGGGCGGCGTGCGGATCGAAGACGATGTCCATGTGTCGGCCGCGGGACCGGTCCTGTTATCGGACGGTCGTACGGAACTTCTCGAACTCGTGTAGATTTCGGGCCCATGAACCTCGACATCATCGCGCAGCTGGTGCAGATCCTGAAGGACGCTCCGGAGCTCGGCGCGATCGAGGTGCGCCGGGGCCTGCTGGGGAGGTGGTCGTCGATCCGGGTCACGAAGGCGGGCCACGGGACGAACGCCGGGGGGCAGCACGTGGTCGTGGCGCAGGCGCCGGCACCGGTCACCCCGCCCGCTCCAGGTGGCCCGGTCGGCACCGCCCCGTCGGGTGCCCTGCCCAAGTCTCAGCTCGTCGAGATCAAGTCCCCGATGGTCGGCACGTTCTACGCTGCACCCGAGCCGGGGGCGGAGCCGTACATCAAGGCCGGGAGTCGCGTGGCCACCGGGCAGGTCGTCTGCATCATCGAAGCGATGAAGATCATGAACGAGATCGAGGCCGAAGTCGCGGGCTTGGTGCGCGAAGTCTGCGTGGAGAATGCCCAGCCAGTCGAGTTCGGACAGCCCCTCTTCCGAGTGGACCCGCATGCCTGACGCACCCACCAGCAGCGGCGCGACGTTCAACTTCAAGCAGGCCATCACCCAGATGGTCCAGCGCAACGCGTCCGACCTGTTGCTCAAGGTGGGCCGGCCGGCGACGATCCGCGTGAACGGCGAGCTGCTCACGCTCGACACGGCCCCGCTCAAGCCGGAGGAATTGAAGTCGCTCGCCGAGCAGATCATGACGCCGCGGCAGGTCAAGGAGTTCGCCGAGCACAAGGAGGCGGACTTCGCGATCGGCGTGCCGGGCGTGGGCCGGTTCCGCACCAATGTGTACCAGCAGCGCGGCACCGTGGCGTTCGCGTTCCGGTCGATCCCGTACGAGGTGAAGACGATCCGAGACCTCAACCTGCCGCCGGTGCTCGAGGAGATCGCGATCAAGCCGCGCGGGCTGGTGCTCGTCACGGGGGTCACCGGGTCGGGCAAGTCGACCGCGCTGGCCGCGATGATCAACCACATCAACCTGGGCCGGCGGGTCAACATCATCACCATCGAAGACCCGATCGAGTTCCTGCATCGCGACAACCTGGCGAATATCTCGCAGCGCGAAGTGGGGAACGACACGCTGTCGTTCAACGCGGCGCTGCGGCACGTGTTGCGCCAGGCGCCCGACGTCATCCTGATCGGCGAGATCCGTGATATGGAGACGCTCGACACGGCGCTGAAGGCCGCGGACACGGGGCACCTCGTGTTCTCGACGTTGCACACGACGGACTGCACCCAGACGATCAACCGCGTCATTTCGTTCTTCCCACCGCATCAGCACGACGAAATCCGCCATCTCCTGTCCACGGCGCTCGCGACAGTGGTGTCGCTGCGGCTCGTCCCGAAGAAGGACGGTCAGGGGCGCGTGCCGGCGTCGGAGGTGCTCATCAACACCGCTGCGGTGCAGGACAACATCCGCGACCTCTCGAAGCAGCTCAACATCCCGGATCTGATCGCCCAGGGGTCGGTGCAGTACGGGATGCAGAGCTTCGACCAGTCGCTGTTTCAGTGGTACCAGCAGGGCGTCATCAGCTACGAGAGCGCGCTCTTCTACGCCACGAACCCGAGCGAGTTCGCGCTCAAGGTGTCGGGGGTGGAGTCCGGGCAGAGCCGGGCGTTCGGCGGCTCCACCGCCGCAGCCGGCCTGCGCGGCGACCTCGCGCCCTGATGTTCAAGAAGGTGCTGGTCGCGAACCGCGGGGAGATCGCCCTGCGGGTGATCCGTGCGTGCAAAGAGCTGGGGATCGAAGCGGTGGCGGTCTACTCGGAGGCCGACCGCGAGTGCTTGCACACCCGGTTCGCCGACGACGACGTGTGCATCGGCCGGGCGCCGTCGCGCGACAGCTATCTCAACATTCCGCGCATCATCGCCGCCGCCGAAATCACCGGCGCCGACGCCATCCACCCCGGCTACGGGTTCCTCGCCGAGAACGCCGAGTTCGCCGACATCGTCAAGGCCTCGAACATCACGTTCATCGGCCCGACCGGCGACCAGATCCGCCAGATGGGCGACAAGGCGGCGGCGCGCAAGCTGGCGCAGAAGCTGAAAGTCCCGACGGTCCCGGGCTCCCCCGGGCCGGTCGAAGACGCGGACGCGGGACTCAAGATCGCCGAGAAGATCGGCTTCCCCGTGATCATCAAGGCGGCGGCGGGCGGGGGCGGGAAGGGGATGCGCGTGGCGCTCGACGAGGAGTCGTTCGGCCAGGCGTTCAGCCTCGCGCGACAGGAGGCGCTGGCGGCGTTCGGGTCTGACGAGGTGTACCTCGAGAAGTACCTGGCGCGACCGCGGCACGTCGAGATTCAGATCATGGGCGACGTCCACGGTCACGTGATGCACCTGTGCGAGCGCGACTGCTCCGTGCAGCGGCGCCACCAAAAGCTGATCGAGGAGGCGCCGAGCCCCGCCGTGGACCAGACGCTGCGCCAGGACATCGGCGACGCGGCGGTGCGGCTCGCCCAGGAGATCGGGTACGCCGGAGCGGGCACGATCGAGTTCCTGCTCGATGAGGACGGCTCGTTCTATTTTATGGAGATGAACACCCGCATCCAGGTCGAGCATCCGGTCACCGAGATGTGCACCAACTTCGATCTCGTGAAGGAGCAAATTCACCTCGCGGCGGGGGACCCGCTCTCGTTCGTGATGAACGGCCACCGGCTGCGGGGGCACGCCATCGAATGTCGTGTGAACGCCGAGGACCCGGCGCGCAACTTCCAGCCGAGCCCCGGGACCATCACCGCCTACCATCCGCCGGGCGGTCCCGGCGTGCGGGTCGACACGCACATCTATGCCGGCTATACCGTGCCGCCCTACTACGACTCGCTGCTGGCCAAGGTCATCGTGCACGGCAATACCCGCGCTGAAGCGCTGGCCCGCATGCGCCAGGCGCTGGATTCGTTTATCATTGAAGGCGTGACCACGACCATCCCGTTCCTCAGTCGGGTCATGCGCCACCCCGACTTCGTCGCCGGCACGGTGGACACCAAGTTCCTCGAGCGCGAGCCCCAGCTGCTCCAGCCGTCATGAAAATCGACGTCTTTTTCACGCCGCTGGGCCTCGCTGCGGGAGATCTCGGGGGTCGAGGCGTCGTCGTGATCGACGTCCTCCGGGCCACCACGACGGTGGTCACGGCGCTGGCGAACGGGGCGAAGGCGGTGATCCCGGCCGCGACATCGGAAGAGGCGGTGCGCCTCGCCTCGAATCTCGAGAAGGACGGCGTGCTGCTCGCGGGCGAGCGGAAAAGCCTCAAGATCGAGGGCTTCGCCCTCGGCAATTCACCGCGCGAGATGACCCCGGCCACGGTCGCGGGCAAGACGATCGTGCTCGCGACCACCAACGGGACGCCGGCGCTGGTGGCGGCGCAGGGCGGCGACCCGGTGCTGGTCGGCGCCCCGGTGAACTTCCGTGCGCTCACCGCGCGCGCGCACGAGGTGGTCGCCGGCCGGCGTGACCTCGTGATCATCTGTGCCGGCCGCGAGAAGCAGTTCGCGATCGAAGACGCCTACACCGCCGGCCGCCTCGTGAAAGGCGTGAAAAAGGGCGTCCGCAAGGTCGAGCTGAACGACGCCGCGCGGGCCGCGGTCGCCCTCACCAGGCAGTTCGCGACGTGGCAGGAGGCGCTGGAGAACTCCGAAGCCGCCCGCCAGCTCGCCGACGTGGACCTCGGCGACGACGTCGCGTTCGCTGCGAAGGCGGACCGATTCGGGGTGGTCCCGACGTACGCGAACCGCCGGATCACATGAAGCAGAAGGCGCGCCAGGAACTCGTCGGGATCGGCGCCTTGGCGGTGGGGCTGTTCCTCGGGCTGACCCTGCTGCGCTTGCCCATCACGGGAAGCTGGGGCGACCGGATCGGCTCGCAGCTGTGGCGGGTGGTCGGCGCGGGGTCGGTGCTCGTCCCGGTGCTCGGCATCGGCTGGGCGCTGGCCGCGTTCGAGCGGCTCGGGAGCCTGTCCGCCGCCCGTGCGGCCGTCCTTGGCACCGGGCTCATCCTGCTCCTCCCGTACGGGATCGGCACGGTCGCCGGGGCGAGTTTCCCGGCCGACTACCACCTGTGGACTGCCACGCAAAAGCTGGTGGGGGTGCTCCCGGGCGCCCTCGCCCACGGCGTGCACCAGGCGGTCGGCACGGCAGGCGGGGTGCTGGTCGGGCTGTTCGCGCTCTCGGCGTTGGGGTTGCTGACGGTGGGGTGGCATCCGCTGGTCGTCTTGCGAACGGGGGAAAAGGCCGGGGAAGGGGGAAGGGGGAAGGGGGAGAAGCGAGACGTCAAAAAAGAACCGGAGGCGCCCTTCCCCCTTCCCCGCCCCCCGAAATCCCCGAAGTCCAAGACGCCGCCCTCGGTCCGACAGGCCGTTGTCCCCAAAGGCGTCCTCATCCCGCCCATCGAGCTGCTGAATCCCGCCCCCCCCGAAGACGGGGACGCCGGGCTCGCCCAAATCGAGCAGATGGGGCGCAAGCTGATCGAGACCCTGCAGACGTTCCGGGTAGAGGGCTCGATCGCCGGGCGGACGGTCGGCCCCGTCGTCACGCAATATGAGGTGGCACCTGGGCCGGGCGTGAAGGTCGGCCGCATCGCCGCGCTCGCCGACGATCTGGCGCTCGCGATGCGCGCCCAGTCGCTGCGCATCGTCGCGCCGATTCCGGGGAAGGCGGCGGTCGGCATCGAGGTCCCGAACCCGATGCCGCGCATGGTCCACGTGCGCGAGCTCATCGAAGGCGAAGAGTTCCACCGCGGGACCCGCGTCCTGCCCATCTCGCTCGGCAAGAACCTCGAGGGTGAGCCGGTCGTGGCCGACCTGGTGAAGATGCCACACCTGCTGATCGCCGGCGCCACGGGGTCGGGAAAATCGGTCTGCATCAACGCGATCATCACGAGCTTGCTATACCGCTATCCGCCGCAGGAGCTGCGGATGCTGATGATCGATCCGAAAATGGTGGAGCTCTCGATGTACAACGCGCTCCCCCATCTCCGCCACCCGGTCGTCACCAACAACCAGAAGGCCGCGACGGCGCTCAAGTGGGCAGTGCGCGAGATGGAGCGCCGCTACCAGCTGTTTCACGCCAACCACGCGCGCAACATCACGGACTTCAACCGCAAGGTGCGCGACGGGAAGCCGCTCAAAGGGCAGCGGGCTACCCTCGCCACGTCAGTCCCCGGCTTCGGTCCGGGGATCCAGCAAGAGCTGCCGTTCGACGCCGAATACAGCGAGGGCGTGTTGCCTTACGTCGTGGTGATCCTGGACGAGCTGGCCGACCTCATGATGACCGTGCAGCACGAAGTGGAGACCCCGCTCGCCACGCTGGCGCAGAAGGCGCGAGCCGTGGGGATCCATCTGATCCTGGCAACCCAGCGGCCCTCCGTGAACGTCATCACGGGTCTCATCAAGGCGAACTTTTCCTGTCGGATCGCGTTCCGCGTCGCTTCTAAGGTGGACAGCCGGACGATCCTCGACCAGAACGGCGCCGAGACACTGCTGGGGAACGGGGACATGCTGTTCCTGCCCCCCGGCAAAAGCGAGCCCGTTCGCATCCAAGGTTGCTTCATCTCGACCGACGAAACCGAGCGGCTCATGGGCTGGTATACGGAGCGCCGTGCTCAGCTCGAGCAGCGGGTCGAGGTGGACATCATCGAGCAGATGGAGCAGCTCGAGGAAGCGGAGAAAGCTGGGGAAGGGACGGGGAGGGGGCAGGGCGAAGGTGAGCGGGATCCCTTGTTCCGGCAGGCCGCCGAGGTCTGCATCCAGAATCAGATCGGCTCGACCTCCTTGCTGCAGCGGCGGATGAGCATCGGCTACGGGCGGGCCGCGCGGATCATCGACCAGCTGGAACTGGCCGGGATTCTCGGCCCCGCCAACGGCAGCAAGCCGCGGGATGTGCTGGTGGGGTTGGAAGATCTAGACGAGATCTGTCCGGCCTGATGCCGAGAGTCGGTTGACCGACCCGCGTTAGTAGCAGCATGCGACCCGCCTAGTCCTATGGTGCTCCAACCCTTCCCGGGGCGCTCGCATCACACGTGCAGTGCATTTCTGTGATAGCGTGCGGTCCGAACCTGTACGCCCCGGGCCGGGCACACATCGTCGTCTACAATTGGGGCCGCGCCGGCATCGTGCCGGTCGACGTCGCGGCAGTCTTGCTCTCAGGAGACGCCTACGTGGTGCGAAGCGTGCAGGCGCTGTTCGATGCTCCGCTCGTGAGTGGCGTCTACACCGGCGGGTCGATCAACCTGCCGATGAGTCTGCGCTCGCCCCCCGTGCCGGTGGGCTTGGCGAGCTCGCCGGCGCCCGCGACCCTGCCGGAGTTCGACGTTTTCCTGTTGACCCGGACACGCTGACTAACTCGGATGCTGCGTCAGATCACTGGGGTCGGTGGCACGCTCCGCTCCCCGAGTCGGCGAATGTCTCGCCCGTTATGGGCACGAATCGCCAGGCGTAGCGGTCGCGGTACAGGGTCAGCTGCAGCACACCGAAGACGCCAGCCACTAGTTCGCTGTTCGCTGCGATAACCGTCGGGAGTGCGACGCTCGCGCCGCCCGTGCCCACGTTGAATTCCTTGATGCCCCGCACCGAATCCACCACGCCGTCCGGGGTCATGGGGGCGAAGCGCTCGTACTGGTGCATCTGCGCGTTCAGCACGACGTCCGCCCCCGCGGCGTAGAGCCGGCTCCAGATCGTCCTGATGGAGGCCTCGGACGTGTACCCGGCCTCGCGCGACGAGAAGAACAGCGGATGATGCCAGGCCGCGAGGGTGCACGGCCTGGTGCTCGCGGCGAGGTCGGCTTGGAGCCACTGGTCCTGCTCTGAGCCGGTGCTGAAGGGGACGAAGCTGCCGTTGGAGTTCAAGACGATAATGTGCCAGGCGCCGAGGTCGAAGCTGTAGTAACCCTGGTCGCGCGGTCCGGCGCGGTCACCGAAGTAGTCGAACGACCCGGCCGCCGTACCGGTCTTGTACTCGTGATTGCCGAGGGTGGCGTAGGTGCGCGCCTTGTGCCGGCCCCAGGTCGGGTCGTAGCAGCTCACGTAGGTGCTGAGCGTACCATCGGGGAACGCGTTGTCGCCGAGGGTGAGGACGGTGCTCGGGATGGTGTCGAGGATCCGCGCCGTCAACTCGTCGCTGTCGACACCGCAACTCGCGATGTCGCCGGCCGCGAGCAGTACGGCGTGGGCTGCCGCCGTCACAAGAGCCGCCGTGATCACAGGGGCACTGCGGGCGCCGCGCGCGTCCGTGACCGTGAGCGTGACGGTGTAGACACCGGCCGCCACGTAGGCGTGCGCCGGCGTGGCGCCGGTAGCGGCGTTCCCGTCGCCGAAGTCCCAAACGTAAGCGAGCGGCATGTCGCGGTCCGGATCGAACGAGCGGGTCCCGTCGAAGCTGATCGCGGCCGTGTCCCCGCCCGTGTAGGGCCCGCCCGGATCGGCGACCGGCGGCTGATTAGGCGCGGGCGGAGCCAGAACGGTGGCAGCGCGCTCGAAGTGACAGGCAGCCAGAGCGACGATCGCCACCGACGCCGCAGCGGTGTGGGCGGCTGGCAACGGACGCGGGCGCATGACGGCTGGCTTGAGCTGCATGCGTCGTGCAGGCGGGGGCCTGACGTCCACCCACCAGGTTCCTTCAGCTAAGCGCCCTTGCCGTAAGCCATTGGTGCGACACCCTTAGCGACTCGCCGACGGGGTGCAGCGCGCGCGCTACGGCACGGCCGCCACGGTCCCCAGTGGGTCCTTGTCTCATGAAGCGGGGAGCGACATCTAGCAGGGCTACGATTCTTGCAGCGGATGGCTGCGACCGAGAACCGCGGGCCACGGAGGACAAAATGAAGGGCGCCGCATGGGTGCCGGCCGCGGTGACCGCGGTCTCCATCGCCTGCCTGGACGCAGAGAGGCCGGTCCCGGCGCGCCTGTGCCAGACACCGGGAGACCCCCTCGTTACGGTGCGCGGACTGCAGACGTCCGGGTTTGACAGCAGGACCTTGGCTCGAAATACCGAGGTCGATGCGTCCACCGCCCGGTTCTTCACACCGACCGACATTCCGGTATACGTCGGCGGCGGTGCGAGCATCTGTTTCTACGGCGGCGCCGTCATCGGCACGCTGCCGCCGGGCACGCCGTACGCCCGGATGCACGACACATACGGGCTTGTCGCCCACGGCACCGCGTTCCAGCTCGAGGCTTTCCGGGTTTTCGATTACGGAGACGGCGCGAGCATGGACGCGCAAGAGGATGTGAGCTGGACCGTGCGGGACGTCTACTTCAAGTACATCCGCGACGACTGTGTCGAGAATGACTTCGTGAACAGTGGAACGATCGAGAATTCGCTGTTTGACGGATGTTATGAAGGGTTCAGCTCCCGACCATACACCACCACCCAGGATGGCAGCCTGAACCTGGTGCTCGTGAGGAACTCGCTGTTCCGGCTCCAGGACATGGATCAAGGGTATCGACGGCCCGGCCATGGGGGGTTTTTCAAGTGGGACGCCACGGCTCCCATGATTTCCCTGTTCGACAACGTGTACCGGGTCGATAGCCCCAATATCGAGAACGACGTCCTGGTCCCGCCGGCGAACAAGCTGAAGGATTGCGCCGGCAACGTGATGATCTGGCTGGGATCCGGTCCCTTCCCCGAGCCCCTGCCGAGCTGCTACAGGTTGCTGACCGGTGCCACCGGGCTGGCGTACTGGAACAATGCAGTCGCAGCGTGGCTCGCCAACCACCCGGGTGCGCTGGTGGACATCGGGCCGCCCATCGTCTCACTGTTCTCGCCCGCAGACAGCGCCACGCTGACGGGCGACGTCGCCCTGACGGCTACCGCGGTGGACGACCGAGCGGTGGCGGCGGTCCAGTTCGCCTTGAACGGACAGGCTATCGGCTCAGCCGTGACTACGGAAACGCCGCTCACCAAGTTCACCCTTGTCTGGAATTCGCGCGATCAACCGAACGGGACGTACACGCTCACGGCGGCGGCGCGCGATGCGACCGGCCAGGTGACGACCTCGAGTGCCATCACGGTGCGGATCGTCAATTGAGCGATGCGGGAGCGACGGCTATCGATCGGTTTCTCACCGCCCACCTGGGAGTGTGGCGCGCGTAGGATCGCGCGCCAGGACGAGGGCGAGCACGAGCCACAACAGTTTCGAAGCAATCCAGGTGCCGCTCGTCGTCCCGACCATCATCTCCGCGAACAGGGCAAAGGCGGCGCGTCCCCGACGCGCGGCCAAGAAGCACGCCCATAGGCCGACGAAGAAGGGGATCGCCCCGACGACGCCGGTCGTGGTCACCACCTCGAGCGCGAGGTTGTGGGCATCCCGGCGCGGCCGGACCTTCTCGTGGATGCGCCGCGCGATCTCGAACTGGTTGGTGATCGGGCCCCAGCCCAGGACGGGTCGCTCGATCAACATCTGCAGGAGGACGGGGTAGATCTGCTCGCGCCCGGCGAGGCTGCCTCCCGCCGCCTCGACGAACCGGTTGCGCATCATCGGTACGTGGAGCGCGCCCCACGCGAGTGCCGCCATGGCGAGGAGTACCGCGACCCCGTTCCGCAGTCGCTGCCAGAGGGTGAGGCCGCTCAACGCTGAGACGAGCAGGCCGGCCGTGAGAGCGAGCACGCCACCCCGCGAGCCGGTGTGCACGACGGCGCCGCCGAGCAGACCGACTAGCGGCCAGAACACGAACGGCACGCGCAGCAGCCGCGACGCGCCCCCGTGGCGGAGGCCGACGGCGGCGAGCACCCCGGCTGAGAGGATCAGAGCGCTGAGATTGGCGTTCTGCCCGAGCATCGTCTCGCGCTCGCCGCCAGTCCAAACCCGATTCGCCGTGAGCCCGATCCCGGCGAGCTCCAAGGCTGCCCACAGCGCGCACGCGATGACCAGGGTCATGAGCGCGGCCCGGAACACCCGACGATCGCGCATCAGGTTACCGGCCGCCCAGCAGACGAGCAGCAGCTCGACGAGCTGGCCCAGGAGCTGGAGGGCGAGCAGCGCGTGCTCCTGCGAGCCGACCAGCGCCGCGATGACGAACACCCACAGCCAGCCGCCGAACCACAGCAGCGCAGGGGGGATACGACCGTAACACAGGCGGCGCTCGAGCGGTGTGGTCAGGAGGAACAGCGCCGCCGTTATGGTGGTGGTTTCGAGCGGGATCGACCGCTGCGGCATCTCGAACGGGATCGAGAAGACGAAGAGGTACAGGGCCCAGCGCACAATCGGGTTCATCACCGCACTAGCTTCGTCCTCGGTGGCAGGTACCGGACCCCGAATCGGTGAAGCTGGCCCGTTACCGGTATGAACTGCCACTCGTAGGCGCCGGCGCACGTTCTGGTGAGCGATCACTGAGCGCTTGACTCTGGCTGCGGGTCTTCGTGGTTCCAGCGTTTACCGGTCCACGGCTGATCGCTCAGCTCCCGGCCCCGGAGCACCGTTCCGTCGTCCGCCTGCAGCTCGAGCAGCACGACAGCGCCCGCTCCGCACGCCACCATCTGGCCGCAGGTCGCCTCAACGGGACTCACCACAGGGCCGAGCACCGCGCCCGGTGTGGCACGCAGTCCCGGGCCGTTCTCAGCGGGGAGGTGGGCAGCGTGCCAGATCGTCCACCGCTCCCCCTCGAGCCAGCTGAAGGCGCCCGGGTAGGGCCGCGTGAGCGCGCGAATGAAGTCGTAGACGGCGCGACTCGGCTGGCGCCAGTCGATCCGTCCGTCGGCGGGGCGGCGCCGCGGCAGCACCGGCTCGTCGCCCGCCGGCTGGACCCGGCCGGGGTGTTCGCCCGCGAGCAGGCGCGGCACGAGGCGCAGCAGCATGTCCCGGTTGGACGCCGCGACCCGCTCATATAGGGACGCGCAGGTGTCGTAGGGCGTGATGCAGAACGCCGTCTGGTCGATGATGGCGCCGCGGTCGACGTCTTGCGCGAGCCAGATGAGCGAGTTACCGGTCTGCCGCTCGCCCCGAATCAGCGCCCAGTTGATGGGCGCGCTCCCGCGGAGCTGCGGCAAGAGGGAGGCATGCGCCCCGATCATACCGGTGCGCGCCAGCTGCAGCGCCGCGGGCCGCAGGATCTGGCTCCAGCCGATCACGAACACGACGTCAGCGTCGAGGGTGCGCAGCGCCGCGAGGCCGTCCGGCTCGTTGATGTTTCCCACGCGAGCGAGCGGGATGCCGTAGCGCACGCAGAGCGGCGCGTAGTCCACAGCGCCGCTGCGCTGGGCCGCGAGCTCGGGGCGGAGTGTGATGACGCCGGTGATCGGCGTGCAGGCCGCGAGCAGGGCCTCGAGCGCCGAGAGCCCTTCCACATGGCAGCCGACCCACCCGAAGCGCATCACCAGCGTCAGCGGCGATACGTGCGCGCGACGGCGAGCGCGGTGTGGAGCCCGGCGGTGCAGGAGTTGAGCGCCAGCGCGCCGGGCGCCCCGAGGAACGCCGCGAATTCCCGCTCGAATGCTCGCGTCTTGGGGCCGGTCGTGATCCACGCCGACTTGAGTGTGTCGACGACCGCGTCGATTTCCTCCTGGCCGATGACGGGCGGCGAGAACGGCAGGAACGTCCGCCGCTGCGCCGGGGCGGACGCGACGGGTCCTTGCAGGCCCGTCGGCACGCCGCTGCGGGCCGTCACGCGAGGCGAGCGGTGGGGGCCGGCCGCCACGCCCGGTCGGGCCTGGCGGCCACCGCCTCGGCGGCCACCGAACCGTGCCAGGGTACGTACTTGGGCACGAGCGCGGCGATGCCACGCAGCACTCCCTCATCGTCGCCCAGCGTCATGAGCGAGACGAGGCGGCTCAAGCCCCGGCGCAGCGCGGTGGGGTCGCTGACTCCCGATGCGATGACGTGGATCTTCTCCACCGGCGTCGGGTGCGCGGCTTCGTCCGAGGAGATGAGCTCCTCCTCCAGCTTCTCCCCGGGTCGCAGGCCGGTGAACTCGATCTCGATGTCCTGGTGCGGTACGAGGCCGGAGAGGCGGATCAGCTGCTCGGCCAGCTCGAGAATGCGCACCTGCTCCCCCATCTCGAGCATCGCGATCCGCCCCTCGGCTTCCGGCAATGCCGCGGCTTGCACCACGAGCTGCACGGCTTCCGGAATCGTCATGAAGTAGCGCTTCACCTCGGGATCGGTCACCGTGAGGGGGCCGCCGGCGGCGAGCTGGCGCTTGAACAGCGGCAGCACGCTGCCGTCCGACCCGAGCACGTTCCCGAAGCGCACGGCGCGGAAGTCGGTGCCCGACGCGGCGAGATACGGCAGCTCGAGCACGACCCGCTCGGCTATTCGCTTCGTCGCACCGAGGACGCTGGTCGGGTTGACGGCCTTGTCGGTGGAGATCAAGACGAACTTCTTGACGCCGTGGCGCGCCGCGGCTTCGGCGACACGCAGCGTCCCGACGATGTTGTTCCAGGCGGCCTCGACGACGTTGGCTTCGCACAACGGGACGTGCTTGTACGCCGCCGCGTGGAAGACGTAGTCCGGCTCGTAGGTCCGGAGGACCTGGGCCATGCGATCGGCGTTGGTGATGCTCGCGATCACCGGCACGACTTCGAGGGTCGGGTGCGCGCGGCGCAGCTCGACCCACACGAAGTAGAGCGTGTTTTCCGCCCGATCGAGCAGCACGATGCGGCGCGGCTGGAATCGCGCGACCTGCCGCGCCAGCTCCGATCCGATCGAGCCCGCCCCACCCGTGATGAGGACGGTCTTGCCGGTGAGGTCGCGCTCCACCTGATCCAAGTTGAGGTGTACCGGCTCCCGACCGAGCAGGTCTTCGAGCTGCACGTCCCGCAGCTGCCCGATTTCGGCGCGCTTTTGGAGCAGATCCTGCAGCGGCGGGAGCATCTTGAACGGGATTCTGGTCTCGGCACAGCGGTCGACGATACGCTGCAGCTGGGTGCGGCTGGCAGATGGGATCGCGATGACGAGCAGCTCGACGCGGCGCTGGGCGGCGTGGCGGCGCAAATCGCGGATGCCGCCCAGCACCCGCACGCCGTGCAACGATCGCCCGTGGGTGTCCCGGTCGTCGTCGATGAGGCCGACCACGTTCAACTGGTGCCGCATGTCGTGCAGCAGCTGGCGGAGCAGCTGTTCACCCGCTTCACCGGCGCCAATAATGAAGGCGCGTTTGCCCTGCGGCGCCTTCATCTTCACCTGGGCGCTGACCTCGCGCGCGACGCGGACGGAGAACCGGAAGCCCCCGACCAGGAAAATCGCCAGCAGCCAGTCGAGCATCAGGACGGCGCGCGACATGCCGCGGGCGTGGCCGCTCAACCATAGGATCGCCAGGAACGCGACGGAGCTGAGCGTCACGGCGGTCGTGACGTTGATGAGGTCCCGCATCCCCACGTGCCGCCAGTAGTCCCGGAACAACCCAAAGGAGTAGAACGCGAGCGGTCGCAGCGCCACGAGGTAAGGCAGCGTTGTGACCAAACGTCGCAGCTCCTCCGACGGGATCGCGAAATCGAAGCGCAGCGCGTAGGCGCCGAGGTAGGCGAGGGCCACGAGCCACGCGTGGAACGCCCAGGTGAGTGGCCCCCGGTGGGGGTAGAGGCGCTTCAGCAGACGTGTGAGGATGTTCAACGCCGCTCCTTCCGCAGAGAATGAATCGGGCAATCCCGCTGCCCGCGATGCACACGACGTGCGCGCCCCCAGGGCCGGCCGGGCGGCTCCCCGAGCCGATTGCGCCACAACGCGTTGCGCCCGCCAGCTGGCGCGCGCGCGCGCGCTCGTGCCGCTCACGCGCTACGGATTTGCGGGGCGACGTGCTGCGCCCACGCCACGCGTCGCCCCACCACGACCCCGCCGGCCCGCTGCGGCGTGAGGCCGGGCGCCGGTTCTCAGCGGTACCGGCCTTGCAGTGGCGGCCGTCGGTCCCGGGACGTGGAGTCCCAGGCGATACGGCTTACACTCGACATGGCGCACGAAGGACCGTCACTCCCCGAGCCGGCTCGGCTCGACGCAATCGCCGGGGCACCCCGGCCCCGGGCCCCGACGCGCTACGAGCAACCGCCCCGGCTCCTGCCGGCGGCGGAGCCGGACTGGCGCCGCATCCTCGGCGCCGTCCGGCGGCGCCGCTGGGTGGTGCTGGCCGTCACCCTGCTTGGCACGGCGGCGGGGGTCGTCGCCGCGGCCAAGTTCGTCGGGCCGCGCTACCTCGCCCGGGCCCGTCTCTGGGTCGGAGCAGCGGAGCCCAACCCCAACGCCATCCGCGGCACCACGCCCGCACCAGGGGCCGAGCGGCTGCTCGGCGTGGAGGCGTGGGTCGATTTCGTGCGCTCGGACGCGGTGCTCGATACCGTGGTGCGCGAGGTCCGCTTGTACCTCTATCCCAAGACCCCGGTCGACGGCACGGCGCTGCTGGGCTTCCGGCTCAAGCGCGACGTGCTGCCAGGACATTACCGGCTGGAGGTGGATCGCGACGGAGGAGGCTTTACGCTCTTCTCAGCGCAGGGGGGCGTCGTACAGCACGGGGAGCGGGGGGATTCGGCCGGCCCGGCGCTGGGGTTTGCGTGGGTGCCGGGAGCGGCGGTGCTCACGCCTGGACGGCGCATCGAGTTCACGCTCCTCACCCCGCACGACGCCGCCGAGCTGCTCGCCAGCCAGCTGCAGGTGACGACGGACCCGGAGGGGACGTTCGTGACCGTCCAGCTGACGGGCACCGACCCGCAACTGACCGCTGCGATCGTGAAGGGGGTGGCGGATCGGACCGTGGCCGTCGCGGCCGACCTGCGGCGCCACAAGGTGGCCGCACTCGCCGATATCCTGGGCGAACAGGTGCGGCACGCGCAGGCGAGCCTGACGGCGGCGGAGCTCGCGCTCGAGAACTTCCGCGTCCGGGCCGCGGGGGTTCTACCGGTCGGCGTAGCGGCGCCGCCGCCGTCGCCCGCCTTCACGAACGCGTTCGAGCTGCGCGTGGCGGTCGATCAGCTCGGCCGCGACCGGCAGGCGATCGATCGGGTGCTCGCCCAGCCGCCCGATTCGGGTCTGTCGGTGGACGCGCTCGCCGCCATCGACGCCGTGCAGAAGTCGCCTGAGCTGACGCAGGCGTTGAAGGAGCTCACCGACAAGCAGGCCGAGCTCCGCGCCCTGCGCTATACCTACACGGATCAGCACTTCCCCCTCCAGCAGCTGGCCGACGCGGTGGCGACGCTCGAGCGCCGCACGATTCCGGGCATGCTGCGCGCGCTGCGCAACAACTTGGCCGCGCGTGAGCACGACCTCGGACAGCGCGTGGACTCGACGGTGCGCTACCTGAGCAACATCCCGCCGCTCTTGTTTGAGCAGACCCGGCTGGAGCGGGACGTGCAGGTGGCCGGCCAGCTTTACGCTTCGCTGCAGCAGCACTACGACGAAGCCCGCGTGGCGGAGGCGTCGGCGCTGCCCGACGTCCGCATCCTCGATGCCCCCGTCCAGCCGTACCAGCCGATCGGCAGCGTCGCACCGTTCCTGGTGATCATGGCCTTTCTGGCGAGTGGCGGCCTGGGGGTGTTGGGTGCCGTGGTGATCGACACGCTCGACCCCCGGTTCCGCGATCCTGGTCACGTCACGCAAGGCCTGGGGTTGCGGATTCTGGGCGCGCTCCCCCACTTGAGCCGGGCCCGCAACGGCGAGGGGACCGCGCAGGCCATCGAAGCGATGCGGACCGTGCGCGTCAAGCTGCAGCACGCCTCCAACGGCGGGAACCCGCTGCTCCTCACAGTTACCAGCCCGGGGGTCGGCGAAGGGAAGTCGCTCGTCTCGGCCAACCTGGCGCTCGCGTTCGCGTATGCCGGGCTCCGTACTATCGTGATCGATGGCGACATCCGTCGCGGCGCGCTGCACCGTCTGTTGCGCGGGAGCCGCCGGCCCGGCCTGACCGATCACCTCACCGGGCGCGCCCCGCTCGACAAGGTCCTGCAACCGACCCCGTACAAAGGTCTGTCGTTCATCGGGTGCGGATCACGCATGCACAATTCGCCGGAGCTCTTGAGCGCGGCGACGATGGTCGATCTCCTCGCCGCGCTGCGCAGTCGCTACGACGTGGTTCTGGTCGACACCGCCCCGCTCGCCGCTGGGGCGGATCCCTACACGATGGCGTCGCTCACCACCAACCTGCTGATGGTGCTGCGGGCGGGCGTCACGGATCTCGAGCTGGCACAGGCGAAGCTCGAGAGCTTCGAGGATCTGCCCGTGCGGGTCGTCGGCACCGTGCTGAACGACGTCCAGCCGAAAGGAGCGTACCGGTACTATGCTTACTACGTACCCGGTTACGAGACCAAGGAAGAGGCTGACCTGGGACCGGAGAAGCCGGTGCTCGGAGTCCCAAGTGTCTAGGTGGGGGGGATCCCGCCCGGCGGCGGCGGCGCTCATCGCCGCGCTCGGGCTGGTGCGCCCTGCCGCTGCTCCCGCCCAGACGGGCGCCGATTCGCTGGCGCACCGCACGCTTGCCACGCGCGCCGAGCTCGACAGCCTGGCGCGGGTGCTCGCGGGCTCGTCGGCGCAGCGGCAGACGCTCGAGTTCGTGCGGGCGCGGCTCGGGGCCGGAGACTTTCAAGCGGGGGATCGCATTCTGTTGCAGATCCCCGCGCTGCAGAGTGCGGTGCAGCCCGTCGGACAGCCAGCGACTCTCCTCGCCCCGGGGCAGCAAGCCCGCGCCGATACCTTCACGGTCGGTCGGGAGCAGCAACTGACCCTGCCCGTCGGGGGCACGATCCCGCTGCGGGGCGTGCTCAAGTCCGAGCTTCAGAGCTACCTCACCGAGCAGCTGAGTCAGTACCTCAAGTACCCGACGCTCCAGGCTCGCCCCTTGCTGCGCGTGTCGGTCCAAGGTGACGTCCAGCGCCCTGGCTTCTACTTCATCCCGCCCGACGCCCCGCTCTCCGATGCGCTCATGGCAGCGGGGGGCACGCTCCGGGACGCCAAGGTCAAGGATCTGCGGGTGGAGCGCAACGGCACCACCGTGTTGAAGGGGCGTGCGTTGCAGGAGGCGATGGCGACGGGGCGGACGCTCGAAAACGTGAACCTGCAGGATGGGGACCAGCTCACGGTTCCAAGCGGCGGCCAGGTGACGGAGCACATGCGCTTCGTCTGGCTCGTCGTCAGCATCACCGGCGGGATCTACGGCCTGACGCGGCTGTTCTAGCCACGCTTCAAGATTCGGCGCCTTCCCTAAAGGATGGGCTCGGCACGGCACGGTCCTGAAGGACGGCGTGCTCGAATGCGCTTCAGCGCAGTGCTTGCCGAGCCCACGCTGCAGCGTAGGAATAAGCCGCTCGGCGCTAAAAGGATGTGGCGTTCCGGCGCGGGCGCGCTACCTTATCGCGTGTGACGAACGGTGTGCGCACTGACCCGGCCGCGTGGACCGACGACCGCCACAAGCGTGGCCTCGCCGGCGAGGAGCAAGCGATCCAGTACCTCCTGGCGCGCGGTTGGCACATCGTGGCACACCGGTTCCGGGTTGGCCACACGGAGATCGACCTGATCGCGCGCCAGGGGAGCCTCGTGGCATTCGTCGAGGTGAAGGCGCGGCGGGGAACCGCATTCGGCAGCCCGCTGGAGGCGGTGACCGGAGCCAAGCGGCGGGAGCTGGTGAAGGCGGCGCGCGTGTGGGTGGACCGGCATGGGAGGCCGGCGGACGTCTATCGCTTCGATTGCATCGCAATCATCGACCATAAGTTGGAGCATCTGGCGGACGCGTTCCGACCCGGCTGGCGGTAGCCTGGTGTTCGGTATATATTCGGGTCTCCCACAGGGGAGGCTCCCAACCCATGTCGAGGACACTCATGGCGGCCGAAAACGACGTTCCGAGGCTCACCGACGAACGCAAGAAGGCCCTGAACCTTGCCATTACTCAGATCGAGAAGACGTGCGGCAAAGGCGCCATCATGCGGATGGGCGCGGATGCGCCGCGCGTGCGGGTGGAGGCCATTCCCACGGGTGCGATCAACCTCGATGCGGCCATCGGGATCGGCGGGATCCCGCGCGGCCGTGTGACGGAGATCTTCGGGCCCGAGTCCAGCGGCAAGACCACACTCGCCCTGCATATCGTGGCGAACTCGCAGCGGCAGGGCGGCGCCGCCGCGTACATCGATGCCGAGCACGCGCTCGACGTAGAATACGCCAAGAAGCTCGGTGTGGACATCGACAACCTGCTCGTCTCTCAGCCCGACACCGGCGAGCAGGGGCTCGAGATCACCGAGATCCTGGTGCGCTCGGGGGCGGTGGACGTGGTGGTGGTGGATTCGGTAGCGGCGCTCGTTCCCAAGGCCGAAATCGAAGGGGAGATGGGCGACTCGCTCCCCGGCCTGCAGGCGCGCCTCATGAGCCAGGCGCTCCGCAAGCTCGCCGGAGCGATCAACCGTTCGCGCACCGCCGTGGTGTTCATCAATCAGCTGCGCGAGAAGATCGGGATCATGTTCGGCAACCCCGAGACCACGACCGGGGGCCGCGCGCTCAAGTTCTACGCCTCGGTGCGGCTCGACATGCGACGCCTCGGGCCGGTCAAGGAGCGTGAAGTGGTGATCGGCAACCATGTGCGCGTGAAGGTGGTGAAGAACAAAGTGGCGCCGCCGTTCCGCCAGGCCGAATTCGACATCATGTTCGACGAGGGCATCAGTCACGAGTCGTTGCTCGTGGACATCGCGGCGGAGGCCGGCATCATCGAGAAGTCAGGTGCGTGGTACGCGTACGGCAAGGAGCGGATCGGACAGGGTCGCGAGAATGCGAAGCTGTATCTCAAGGACCATGCCGATCTCGCAGTCGAAGTCGAGGCGAAGGTCAAGGAGCACCTCGGCGTGAAGGCCACGGCGGTCGCTGCCGACGAGGAGGCCGCCTCGCCCGAGGATTGAGTGCCCGCCCCGATCCTCACGGGCCTCGCCCCCGATCCGCGGCAGCCGGGCTACCGGCTGGTCGATGTGGACCGGGGGCGATTCGCGTCCCTGCCGGGCGACGCGCTCGAGCCGCTCCGGCTCGAGGTCGGACGGGAGCTGCCGCCGGCAGCGCTGGCGCGGCTGCGGGAGCTCGCCGACATCGAGGCGGCTTGCCGGGCCGCGCTGCGCGCCCTGGCGCGGCGGTCGCATGCGCGCCTCGACCTGAGCCGCAAGCTGGTCAAGAAGCAGCACCCGCCAGCTGCCGTAGAGGCAGCGCTGCAGCGGCTCGCGGCGCGCGGCCTCATCGACGACCGGCGCTTCGCGGAGCAGTACGCCGGGGTGCGGGCCGCGCGCGGCCGCGGCCCGTCGCGCGTCGTCAAAGATCTGCTGGCACAGGGGGTCGATCGCCGGATCGCGGAGGAATCGGTGCGCCGCGCGCTCGAGGAAGAGGGCGTGAACCCGGAGATCGAGGCGCGGGCGGTCGCGGCGAAACGGGCGCGTCAGCTCGCCGACCTGCCCGTCCCGATCCGCAAGCGGCGCTTGCTCGCGTACCTCGTGCGGCGAGGGTACGGCGGGCCGGGGGTTGCGGGGCTGGTGGACGCGCTGTGCGCTGCCCCCGGCGCTCAGAGGTAACTCTCAGCTAGCCTTTCAGTTGCCCCTTGCGCGACGCTATATTCACCCCCATGCGCGCCGTCGACATCCGCCAGAAGTTTCTCGACTACTTCACGGCTCCCCCCCGGCGGCACTGCGCAGTGCCGAGCTCCCCGCTGGTCCCGGCGGACGACCCCACGCTGCTGTTCACCAACGCGGGGATGGTGCAGTTCAAGCGGGTGTTCCAGGGGCTCGAGCGGCGCGACTATAGCCGGGCGGTAACCTGCCAGAAGTGCGTCCGCGCGGGCGGCAAGCACAACGACCTGGAGCAGGTCGGCCATACCGCCCGTCACCACACCTTCTTCGAGATGCTCGGCAACTTCTCCTTCGGGGACTACTTCAAGAAGGAAGCCATCGAATACGCTTGGGAGTGGGTGACGTCGCCGGACTGGCTCGGTATCGCTCCCGAGCGGCTGTACGTCACGGTGCACCATACCGACGACGAAGCCCGCCAGCTGTGGCGCAAGATCACCGGAATCCCCGACGCCCGCATCTACGGCCTGGGAGACGCGGACAACTTCTGGCAAATGGGGGAGACCGGGCCCTGCGGGCCATGCTCCGAAATGCTCGTCGATATTCGCGGGAAAGGAGAAACGGGGAAGGGAAAAGGGGAACTCGGTCTCGACGAGTTCGTCCGGCTGAGCGAGGCCGGGCAGCTGCTGGAGATCTGGAACCTCGTGTTCATGCAATACGATCAGCAGCCCGACGCATCCCGCATCCCGCTTCCCGCGCCTTCGGTCGACACGGGCGCCGGCCTCGAGCGTGTGACGTCGGTGATGCAGCACGTCCCCTCCGACTACGACACCGACCTCTTCACGCCCATCATCGAGCGCGCCGTCGAGGTGATCGGAAAGAAGTACGAGCGCGGAGCGGGCGGCGCGTCGTACCGGGTGCTGGCGGATCACGCGCGGGCGGTGGCGTTCCTGCTCGCCGACGGGGTGTATCCGTCGAACGAGGGGCGCGGCTATGTGCTGCGCCGCATCCTGCGCCGTGCCGTGCGCCACGCCTGGCTGCTGGGCCGCCGCGAGCCGACGCTGGCGCACCTGGTGCACACCGTCGAGGGTGTCATGGGCGACGTGTATCCGGAGCTGGGCCGAAAGCGCGCCCACATCGAGAGCGTGACGCGAGCCGAGGAAGAGCGCTTCTTCGATACGATCGAGGGCGGCCTGGCGCGTCTGGAGGAGCTGAAGGGGACGAAGGTCATCTCGGGAGACGACGCATTCAAGCTGTACGATACCTATGGGTTCCCGATCGATCTAACCCAGTTGATCGCCGCGGAGCGGGGCCAGACGGTCGACGTCGCCGGATTCGAGCGCGAGCTGGGCAAGCAGCGCACCCGGTCGCAGGCGGCACTGGAACGGAGCAAGGGCGGGCCCGCGATCCGCATGAAGCGGAGCGGTCAATGGCGCACCGTGAAGCCCAAAGGGAAGCAGCGGTGGATCGGGTACGAGGCGACCCGGGCCGAGACGGACGTGCTCAAGTTTCGCCAAGCCGACGACCGCGTAGAGGTCGTGCTGGAGCGGAACCCGTTCTACGCCGAGTCGGGCGGGCAGGTGAGTGATACCGGAAGGGTGAAGGGGGAAGGGTGGGAGCTGGAGGTGTCCGACGTGGAAAGGGTGGACGGCGCGAGCGCCGTCGTGGGGCACTTCGAGCACGAGTTCGAGCCCACGCCCGTGCTTGCCGAGGTGGACGCGCGGCGGCGCAAGAACATCGAGCGCAACCACACGGCGACGCACCTCGTGCACGCCGCCCTGCGGAAGATCCTCGGCACGCATGTGCGCCAGCAGGGGTCCGTGGTCGCGCCCGACCGGCTACGGTTCGACTTCGCGCACCACGGGCCGGTCGACGACGCCACGCTGGCGCGCGTCGAAGAGGAGGTGAACACCCACATCTGGGAAAACCTCCCCGTCGAGACGCGTGAGATGAAGTACAAGGAGGCGATCGCCGCGGGCGCAATGGCGTTCTTCACCGAGAAGTACGGCGACAGCGTGCGGGTGGTCGACGTGCCGGGCGTCTCGCTGGAGCTGTGCGGCGGGACGCACGTGCCGGCGACGGGCCAGATCGCGCTGTTCCGCTTCACGCACGAGACGGGGGCGGCCGCGGGCGTGCGCCGCATCGAGGCGGTCACGGGACCGCTCGCCTACGAGCTCGTTCGCAAGCTCGAGCAGCAGGTGGACGAAGCGGCTTCCGTGCTCAAGACGCAGCCGGAGCATCTGGTGCGCCGCATCGAGCAGCTGCTCGAGGAGAACCGCAAGTTGGAGAAGCGTGTCGACGAACTCATCACGACAGGGCAGGCACCAGCGACGCAGGAGACGGTGCAGAGGATCGGCGACGTCGAGTTCCATGTCCATCGGAGCGAGCTCGATGACCGTCGTCAGATCGGCATAATGATGGATTCTTTCAGAATGAGTCACCCGAGTGCGGTGTCAATCATCGTGTCGGGTATGTCCACCTCGCCCAGTGTTCATGTCGGAGTGGCTGACAGTCTCATTCAGAAGGGTCTCAAAGCGGGCGATATTGTACAGATCATCTCCTCGTCGACGGGTGGGAAGGGGGGCGGACGCCCTCATTTTGCGTCTGGCAGCATTGGTGATCCTGCAAAGGTCGATTCAACCTTGAGCCAGTTGCCGCAACTTCTCGGCGACTACGTCAAGAAGAGTGACTCGAACTGAGGTCTTAGCATGGCTCGACGCGCGTCGCCCTGTGCCGCCGGCGGCGCTGCGTGCCTGCCTGGCGGCGCCGGTGACCGATAGCACCGAACCGCTCCCGGAGCACCTTGCCGAGCTCGGTCACCGCGTGCTGGTGCGGGTGGCGGGGCACCCGGGCGGAGGCCGGGAGCTGGCGCTCGATCTGCTCGCGGCCGATGCGTTCGTCACGTACGCGTTCGAAGCGCAGGCGGAAGCCGACGTCGCCGGCCTGGTGGCGCTCGCCGAACGGGTCGCGGGAGCGAGGACGTGAGCTCGCTGCTCGAGCGCCGGCCGGGCCTGCTCGCCCTCGTGGACCCGAGCCGGTCGACGCCGGCCGAGGCGGCGCAGCTGGCGGGCGCGGCGCGCGACGCCGGGGCGGCCGGCCTCCTGATCGGCTCGTCGTTCGACGGCACGCATGACACGCAGCTGGTCGCCCGGGCGGTCCGCCAGGCCGTCCCGGGCTTCCCCGTGGCGCTGTTCCCCGGATCCGCCATGCAGCTCACCGACGAAGTGGACCTGGTGCTGTTCCTCTCACTCGTCTCCGGGCGGAATGCCCAGTACCTGATCGAGGAGCACGTCCGCGCCGTCCCGTTCCTGCAGCGCCATCCCGTGGCGACGCTCTCGACCGGCTACATCCTGGTTGACGGCGGGCACGTGACGAGCGTCGAGGCGGTGAGCCAGACCCGGCCTCTCCCGGCGGACAAGCCGGAGCTCGCGGCGGCGCACGCCACGGCGGCCCAGCTGATCGGCATGCAGGCGATCTATCTCGATGCGGGGAGCGGCGCGCCGCGAGCGGTAGAGGTCGACGTGATCCGGGCCTGCCGGGCGGCCGTCCCGGGACTGCCGCTGTTCGTGGGCGGCGGGATCCGGCGCCCTGAGCAGGCGCGCGCGGCGCGCGGCGCGGGGGCGGACTTCGTCGTGATCGGCACCGTTCTGGAGGAGGGAGGCGGCGCGCGCGAGGCGCTCGCAGCGTTCGTGCGCGCCGTACGCGAGCCGGGGATGATGCGGTGACGCCCGCCGAGCGAGCGCGGGCGGGCTTGACCGGGCTTGCCGCGCTCGCCGCGCAGGTGTCCGAGCGACACGCCGACGACATCGCCCGCCTCGCGGGTCGCTACATCGAGACGCTCGAGGGCGGCGGAACCGTGTTTTTTGCGGGCAACGGCGGCAGTGCCGCAGACGCTCAGCACATGGCGACGGAATACGTCGTCCGCTACAGCCATAACCGGCGCGCGCTGCCGGCCATCGCGTTGACGACCGATACGTCGCTCCTCACGGCGTGCGGCAACGACTTGGGCTTCGACGAGATCTTCGCCCGCCAGATCGAAGCGCTGGCCCGCCCCGGCGACCTGGTGGTGCTGCACTCGACGAGCGGCGAGAGCCCGAACGTAGTACGGGGCGCGCAGGCGGCGCGCGCCAAAGGAGTCCGCGTCGTGGCGCTGCTCGGCAAGGGCGGGGGCGAGGCGCGCGGGCTGGTCGACGATTGCCTCGTCATCCCGGCGGATGAGACTTCGCACATCCAGGAGCTGCAGCTGGCTGTCGAGCACGTCATCTGCGACATCGTCGAGGCGACTCTCAAACTGTGATCTCGTTGGCCGGCAAGCGCGCGCTCGTCACCGGCGGCGGCCGCGGGATCGGGCGGGCGACCGCGGTGCTGCTGGCGCAGGCGGGCGCGAGCGTGGCGGTCGGCTACCGGAGCCGGGAGGCCGACGCGGACGCGACGACGGCGGCGGTCAGGCGGTCGGGCGGTCAGGCGGTCAGCATCGCCGGGGATCTAGGGGACCCCGGCGCCGCCAAGCACGCGGTGGAAGCAGCCGCCCAGGCACTGGGCGGGCTCGACCTGCTTATCGCGAACCACGGCGTCTGGCCGCCCGACGACGTTCCCGTCGCCGCCATGACCGACGCGCAATGGGAGGGGACGCGACGCGCCAACCTCGACGCTGTGCTCTATGTCTGCCGGGCGGCGATCCCACGGCTCCCGGACGGCGGCAAGATCGTGGTGGTCTCCTCCACCGCCGGGCAGCGGGGCGAGGCGTTCCACGCTGATTACGCGGCCACCAAGGGCGCCGTCATCGCGTTCACCAAGTCGCTCGCCGTCGAGCTCGCGCCGCGGATCACGGTGAACTGTGTCGCGCCGGGATGGGTCGATACCGAGATGTGTGAACAGCCGTTTTCACGGGGCACGGGAAAGGGGAAACGCGACATCGAAGCCGGCATTCCGCTTGGGCGTGTCGCGCGCCCCGAAGACATCGCCGGACCGATCGTGTTTCTCTGCTCCGAGCTGGCGCGGCACATAACGGGCGAGATTCTGAACGTCAATGGCGGGAGTGTGTTGTGCGGGTGAACCGATTGCGGATTGCGGATTGCGGATTGCGAATTGGCAGCGCGAACCCCGCAGCGCATCGTCCGGGTCTGGAGCTGGCCGGCAGATTCGGCAATCCGCAATCCACAATCCGCAATCGATGAAGTTCCCGGACCGTCTCCCGATCCCGCCCGAGGTGCTGAAGATTGCGCAGAAGCTGGAGGACTCTGGTTTCGAAACCTGGTGCGTCGGGGGGGCGATCCGCGACAACCTGCTCGGGCTCGAGAACCACGACTTCGACCTGACGACCGCGGCGCCGCCGGAGGAGGTGCGCAGGCTCTTCAAACGCACTGTCCCCGTGGGCATCGAGCACGGCACCGTCGCGGTGCTGGACGCGCACAACCGGCCGCACGAGGTCACCACGTTCCGGCGGGACATCAAGACGGACGGGCGACACGCCGTGGTGGAGTTCGGCGTGTCGCTGATGGACGACCTCGCCCGGCGGGACTTCACGATCAACGCGATCGCCTACCACCCCGGCCGGCACGAGTGGCGTGATCCGTTCAAGGGGGTGGAGGACCTCGAGCGCCGCCTGATCCGCTCCGTCGGGGACCCGAACTGGAGGTTTCAGGAGGACTATCTCCGGATCCTGCGGGCGTTGCGCTTCAGCGCGCGGTTCGAGTTTCGCATCCACGTCCACACACTCGACGCCGCGAAGGGGAACGTGCAGGGCCTGGCGCAGCTGTCGGCAGAGCGGGTGCGGGACGAGTGGTTCAAGGGGATCGCCACCGCGAAGCGGGTTTCGAAGCTGCTGGCGCTGTGGGTGGACGTGGGGGCGGCGAGGATCTGGCTGCCGGAGATACGGGAGCAGGGAGATGGGAGAAGGGAGAAGGGCGCGCTCGACAAGCTGCCGCGCGATCCGGTCTTGATCACGGCGTACCTCGCGACCGATCCGGCCTCACTCCTGACGAGGCTCAAGTGTTCGAACAAGGAGATTGAGCGGGGCAGGGCGATCGGGGCGTGGCGCGACAAGTATCCCGACCCGAAGCGTCTCCCCGAGGTGCGGCGCTGGCTGTCGCAGGTGGGGGAGTACGCGGAGGATCTGCTCGCCTTGCCACCGGCACGTACTTCTCCCATCTCCCTTCTCCCCAAAGTCGTGGGCGCGATCCGGGCCGCGAAGGATCCTCTCACGCTCCAGGACCTGGCGGTCGACGGGAGCGACCTGATCGCGGCCGGGGTCCGGGCCGGCCCCGACGTGGGCGAGGTGCTGCAACGCCTGCTCGCCGAGGTGTTGGAAGACCCGCAGCGCAACACGAAAGCATACCTGCTGTCCCGTGTCTAGGGCTCTGGTGTACGCGCTCGTCGCGGCGCTCGGGAACCTGGTCGGCGCGCTCGCGGTGACGCGGCGGGCGGCGCGCGGCCTCACCGTCATCGAGCACTTCGTCGCCTTCGGTGCGGGCTTCATGCTGGCCGTGGCGATCGTGGAGCTGCTTCCGGAGGCGTTCGCGCGCTCGGGGGGCGCCGCGCCGGCCCTCGTGCTGGCCGGTTATCTCGCCGTGCACCTCACCCAACACACGCTCACGCCGCACTTTCACTTCGGTGAGGAGACGCACGCGGTGAACCGGCTGGCGGGCACGTCGGCGCTCGTCGGCTTGCTGTTGCATACGTTCTTCGACGGCGTCGCGATCGCCAGCGCCTTCCTGGTGCGGCCGGCGCTCGGCCTGATCGTGTTCATCGCTATCTTCTTGCATAAGCTGCCCGAAGGCGTGACGATTGCGAGCCTGTACATCGCGGTCGGGCGGTCCGGCAGACAGGCGGTCGCCGCCGCGGCGTCCCTCGGGGTGGCGACCCTCGTGGGGGTCGTGGTCACCGACCGAGTGGGCTTCCTGGTGCGGCACGGACTCGCGCTGGCGGCGGGAGTGACGATCTACGTGGCGGCATCGAATCTGGTGCCGGAGTTTCAGGGCAAACGCGGCTGGAGGCTGCCGGCCGCGTTTTTCGCAGGCGCTGCGGTCTTCTTTGTCACGAAGACGTTGCTGGATCGTGCCTGAGCCTACCCTCTTCGCCCGCTCGGCCGAGCCGCTCGCGGCCCGCATGCGTCCGCGGAACTTGGACGAGTTCCTCGGCCAGGAGCAGCTGCTCGGCCCCGGCAAGGCGCTCGGCGAGCTGATCCGCCGCGGCGACGTGGCCTCGTGCATCTTCTGGGGCCCGCCGGGGTCCGGCAAGACCACGCTGGCGCGCATCGTCGCCAACTACACCGACCGCCACTTCGAGCCGTTTTCCGCCGTCACCGAAGGCGTGGCGCGGGTCCGCGAGATCATCAAGGCGGCGGAAGAGCGGCTCAAGTACGAAGGGCGGGGCACGATCCTCTTCTGTGACGAGATCCACCGCTTCAACCGAGCCCAGCAGGACGCCTTCCTCCCGTGGGTCGAGAACGGGATCGTCACCTTGATCGGCGCGACCACGGAGAACCCGAGCTTCGAGCTCACCGGCGCGCTGCTGTCGCGCTGCCGCGTGTTCGTGCTCGAGCCGCTCACCGCAGACCACATCGCGACTGTGGTGCGCCGCGCGCTGGCGGACAGAGACCGCGGGCTCGGCGCCCTGAGCCTGGCGATCGACGACGACGCGCTGGCCCTGCTGGCGCGCGAAGCGGACGGCGATGCGCGGCGGGCGCTGCAGGCGCTGGAGGCGGCTGCCGAGTACATCACGGGGAAGGGGGAAGGGGAAAAGGGGAAGGGTCCTCCGACCGCCCGACCGCCCGACCCCCTGACCGCCGCAGTTATCAGCGATGCGCTGCAAAAACGCTTCGCGAAATACGACAAAGGCGGCGAGGAGCACTACAACCTGATTTCAGCGCTGCACAAGGCGGTGCGCGGCTCAGACGTCGAGGGGTCGCTGTACTGGCTGGCGCGCATGCTCGCGGGTGGCGAGGATCCGCTCTACCTCGCCCGGCGTCTGGTGCGGATCGCGACCGAGGACGTGGGGCTCGCCGATCCCCAGGCGCTGTCGCTTGCGCTTGCCGCCAAGGATGCCTATCACTTCCTCGGCAGCCCCGAGGGAGAGCTCGCGCTGGCGCAGGCGACCGTATATCTCGCGACCGCGCCCAAGTCGAACCGCGTGTACGCGGCGTACGACCGCGCCATGCAGGCGGCGGAGCAGCATCCGGCGGAGGCGGTCCCGCTGCACGTCCGGAACGCCCCTACCAAGCTCATGGAGGAGTTAGGATACGGAGCCGGGTACAAGTACGCGCATGCGTACGAACACGCCTACGTGCCCCAGGACTATCTGCCCGAGGCCCTGCGGGGACAGCGCTGGTATGAGCCGAGCGACCTCGGGTACGAGAAGACCATCGCGGAGCGGATGGAGTTCTGGAGACAGCTGAAGGAACGGATCGAGCGGGAAACGGGAAAGGGGAAAGAGGAAACGTAGTGGTACGATACCGCGCGCTTCCCGGTTCTCGTTTCCCGGTTCCCGTGGTCTTGCTGTGTCTCGCCTGCGCCACCCTGAGCCGGCTCACTTTCCAAGAGCCCGAACTCCGGCTCGAAGCGATCAACATCACCGGGCTGGGCATCACCGGCGGCACATTCGACCTGGTGTTCGACGTCTACAATCCCAACGACTACCGCATCCGCTCCAACCGGCTCGAGGTCGGTGTCGACCTCGAGGGCACGCACTTCGGCGACGCGCTGCTGGAGCGGCCGCTCGACCTCTCCCCCACGAATCACAGCCGCGTCGTCGTGCCGGTGCGGTTCGAATGGGCGGGCGTGGGCGCCGGCGCGAGGGCGATGCTGACGCGGCAGGCGCTGGGGTACGGGGTCACGGGCACCGTATTCTTGGACACGCCGCTCGGCGACCGAACGGTCACGCTGCAAGGCAAGGGGAACGTGCCATTGAAGAAGCTGCTGTGACCCTGCCGTCCGTCTGCGGCGAGGTTGATCCAGATCACCGATCCCGATAGTCCCTTGCCGTACGTTGCGGTCGGGTGAGGTGGCTGGCGCCGCGCCAGTCCCTCACCAGCAGCACGCTGCTCAGAGCAAAGCCGCCGAAAGGCGGCGACGCAGAGCCACGGGGCTACCGCGGGTACGCCGCCACGTCCGCCGGGCCGCCAGCGATCGACACGGGTCGAGCGTTGGCGGCCCGTTCGTCTTGACCACGATGCCATCGAAGAGCGGTGACAACTGTAACTCGACGTTTTGCGCCCTGGGCCTTGCTCACCCTGTCACGGACGGAGGATCCTGGTATGCGCAAAGCACTCGCCCTGCTCGTCGTCATCGCCGCTGCGGCTGCCGCGGCGTGTATCCAAGTGCCGACCGATTACCGGCTGCTGCTGTGTGTCCAGAGCGGCGACTCGATCTCGAGCCCCAACGCGCACTGCGCGGTGGTGGATACGTTGCGTCGGTAGGACCCAGCCCGGCCGTCGGCGCCGACCTGGCCGACGGCCCCGGTCGGGTGGGCCGCGCAACCGCCGACTTCCCACTTCCGACTTGCGGCCGCCTTGGTATTTTAGATGCGAAACCCCTGCCATGAACGGAGCTTAGCCGCATCCGAACGCTGATCGAAGTACAGCCACCCGCCGAGCGCGCGTTCCTCGTCGGTGCGCCGCGGAAGGGCACCGCCGAGGCGACGCAGGTGGAGGAGCACCTGGACGAGCTCGGACGGCTCGCGGACACCGCCGGCGCCGCGATCGTTGGGCGGACCTACCAGCGAATCGAGGCTCCCACACCCAACTTCTACCTCGGGCAGGGCAAGGTCGAGGAGCTGAAGGGTGTGCTCCACCGCATGGGCTCCACGCTGGTGCTGTTCGACGAGCCGCTGTCGCCGGTACAGGGAACGAACCTCGAGCAGGTGCTCGCGGTGCGGGTGATGGACCGCACCGAGGTCATCCTCGACATCTTCGCGACGCGGGCGCGCTCGGCCGAGGCGAAGCTGCAGGTGGAGCTGGCGCAGCTCGAGTACCTCTTGCCGCGGCTCACCCGCATGTGGACGCACCTCTCCCGCATCCGTGGTGGCATCGGGCTGCGCGGGCCGGGCGAGACCCAGCTCGAGACCGACCGCCGGGCCATCCGCCGCAAGATCTCCGTCCTCAAAAAACGGCTGGAAGACGTAGCCGACCACCGCGCGAACCAGCGCCAGGGACGGCGCGCCTGCCCGAGCGCGGCGCTCGTGGGCTACACCAACGCTGGAAAGTCGAGCGTTCTGCGCGCGCTCTCGGGCGACGACATCTTCGTCGAGGATCGCCTGTTCGCGACGCTCGACACCCTGACCCGCGAGGTGGATGTCGGCGACGGATACCGGTTTCGTCTCACCGACACCGTCGGCTTCATCCGCAAGCTGCCGCACCACCTCGTTGCCTCGTTCCGCGCGACCCTCGAGGAAGCGCGCGCGGCGGACCTGCTGCTGCACGTGATCGACGCGGGGCATCCGGCGTGGGAGGAGCAGGTGGAGGTCGTGGAGAGCGAAATGCGGAACGCGGAAGGCGGAACGCGGAACAGCCGTGGCAGTGCCGACCGCAAGCGGGTGATCTACGTCCTCAACAAAGCGGATCTCCTCTCTGACCCGGAGGCATTTCTCGCCCAGGTGCGGGAGCGCTATCCCCACGCAGTGCTCACCTCCACCGTTTCGCGTTCCGCTCCGCGTTTGGGTGTCGAGGAACTCCGCCGCGCGCTCCGGACCTCTGCCCAGGCGCTCCGTCCGGTGGCCCGGGTCTGGGTGCCGGTGGGGGATGGGAAGCTGCTCGCTGCGCTGCACCGCGACGCGGAGGTGATGCAGGAAGCGCAGGTGGATGGCGTGGTGGAGGTGACCGCGCGGGTCGAGGCCTGGCTGCTCGGGAAGCTGCGGCGTCAGGGCATCGAGGTGGAGATCGCGCCGTGAGGTCAGTGGGCGTGATGCAGTAGACGTCGCCGCCCTGCAGTGTCACATATAGTTCTCCTCGCACGTCCCGTCCTAACGACACTCGAACGCCGACAACAGCTGACGCTGGCGCGACATTCGCACGGGCTGCGGGCCAGGCGGTTCTTTAGGCCGCGCTTTGCAAGAAACATTGCCGAATGCGAACCACCAGCACACAGTGGCGCTTCAGGACCGTAAAAAGTAACTCATTGCAACATCGAAGTATGACCTATGTCACGGACGCTATGGAGCGCATCTTGCTAGACTCCCTTGCAGATCGCGCTGCAACAGAGCAAAACCGTCGAAAGACGGTGACGCAGAGTCGCGGGGCTTCAGCGGAACCATCCGCCATGCCAGCCGGGCCGCCAGCGTTTCGACACAGTGTCGAACTTGGCGGCCCGGTTTCGTTTTGCGGCCCGCCCCGTAGCAACGCCCGGACGATGGGGGAGCGGTCATGACGTTCAAGCACAAGCTGTCGTGCCGGTTGGCACTGCTCAAAGATCGAGGGCTGATCACCGCGATCGCGGTGCTCGCCGCCGCGGCAGTCGTCAACTGCGAGCGCCCGCTCTCCACTACGGATCCGATCACCTCTGTTGCGCGCGTCGTCATCTCCCCGAATAGCGTCACGCTTCAACCCAACGAATCGGCCGACTTCACGGCCGCCAGTTTCACAGCCGCCGGCGACAGCTCTCCCGTCGGCGTGCTGTGGCATGCGAGCAGCGGCGTCATCAGTGATACCGGCACGACGGGTCACCGCCATTACGGCCGGTACAAGAATGCCAGCTGCGGCGACTATCTGCTGATTGCCAGTAACAGCCCAGGTTGGCGGTCGGATACCGCCAAGATCGCCGTTCGCTGCCCGGTAGCCGTAGCGTCGGTGGCCGTGTCGCCGGCGTCGGCGGCACTGCAGGTCAGCCAGACGGTCCAGTTGGCGGCGACGCCGCAGGACACGAGCGGCAATCCGCTGGCAGGACGGGTGGTGACGTGGGCGAGCAGCAACATCGCCGTCGCGCCCGTGACCGCGAGCGGCCTGGTGACGGCAGTCGCCGTCGGCTCGGCCACGATCACGGCCACCTCCGAGGGCAAGACCGGAACAGCGGCGGTGGCGGTCGCGATCGTGCCGGTGGCGTCGGTGGCGGTGACGCCCGCGTCGGCGACGCTGCAAGCGGGGCAGACGGTGCAGCTCGCAGCGACTCCCAAGGACGCAAACGGCAATGCGCTGTCGGGTCGGGTGATCGGCTGGTCGAGCAGCAACCCGTCCGTGGCGACCGTGAACGCGAGCGGGCTCGTGACGGGTGTCGCGGCTGGCTCAGCGACGATCACGGCCGTGTCCGAGGGCAAGAGCGGCGGCGCCGCGATCACCGTCAACCCGGCGCCAGTGCCGGTGGCATCGGTGGCGGTGACGCCCGCGTCGGCGACGGTGCAAGCGGGGCAGACGGTGCAGCTCGCAGCGACTCCCAAGGACGCCAACGGCAATCCGCTCTCCGGGCGGGTGGTGACGTGGGTGAGCGGCAACAGCGCCGTGGCAACCGTGAACGCGGGCGGGCTCGTCACGAGTGCTGCGGCCGGCTCGGCGACGATCACGGCGACGAGCGAAGGCCAAAGCGGCACGGCGACGATCACCGTGACGACGGTACCGGTGGCGTCAGTGGCGGTTACACCGGCGGCGACGAGCCTGCCAACGGGCGGCACGGTGCAGCTGACCGCGATCCCGAAGGACGCGAACGGCACTCCGCTGACCGGGCGCAGCGTGGCGTGGACGAGCTCGAACGGCGCGGTGGCCACGGTCAGCTCGAGCGGGCTCGTGACGGCGGTCGCGACCGGCTCGGCGACCATCACGGCGACGAGCGAGGGCCAGAGCGGGAGCGCGAGCATCACGGTGAGCAACGCGCCGGTGGCGACGGTGGCCGTGACCCCCGCGTCAGCGAGCGTGCAGGTCGGGCAGACCGTGCCCCTCACCGCGACTCCAAAGGACGCGAGCGGCACCCCGCTCTCGGGCCGCGTCATCAGCTGGTCGAGCAGCAACACCGCGGTCGCGACGGTGAGCTCGAGCGGCGTCGTGTCCGGTGTTGCGGCGGGCGTAGCGACGATCACCGCCACCTCGGAAGGGCAGAGCGGCTCGTCGAGTATCACGGTCAGCAACGTGCCCGTGGCATCGGTGGCCGTGAGCCCGGCGTCGGCGAGCGTACAAGTCGGGCAGACTGTGCAGCTCACCGCGACTCCAAAGGACGCGAACGGCAACCCACTCTCGGGCCGCACCATCAGCTGGTCGAGCAGTAACACAGCAACGGCGAGCGTGAATTCGACCGGGCTCGTCACCGCGGTGGCCACAGGCGCGGCGACGATCACGGCAACGAGCGAAGGGCAGAGCGGGACGGCGAGTATCACGGTGACGCCGGTACCAGTGGCGACGGTGGCGGTGACGCCGGCGTCCGCCAGCGTGGACGAAGGCAAGACCGTGCAGTTGACGGCCACCCCCAAGGACGTGAACGGGAACCCGCTGTCCGGTCGCGTGGTGACGTGGACCTCGAGCAACACAGCAGCCGCGACGGTCAGCTCGAGTGGGCTGGTGACGGCGAAGCTGGCTGGCTCGACTACGATCACGGCGACCTCCGAAGGGCAGAGCGGCACGGCGGCCATCACGGTCGTGCACGTGGCTGTCGCTTCGGTGGCGGTCGCCCCGGCGTCGGCCAGCGTGAACGAAGGCCAGACGGTACAGCTCACGGCGACCCTCAAGGATGCGAACGGCAACACCCTGACGGGGCGCACGGTCACCTGGGTGTCGAGCAACACCGCGGCGGCGACGGTGAGCGCGAGCGGACTGGTGACGGGGAAGCTGGCGGGCGCGGCGACGATCACGGCCACGAGCGAAGCGCAAAGCGGCACGTCGGCCATTACGGTGGTGCACGTGCCCGTGGCCTCGGTGGCCGTGACGCCGGCTTCGGCGTCGGTCTCGACCGGACAGACGGTGCAGCTCACGGCGACGCCCAAGGATGCCAGTGGCAATGCGCTGGCGGGCCGGACGGTCAGCTGGGCGTCGAGTAACACGGCCGTCGAAACCGTGACCAACAGTGGGTTGGTGAGCGGCGTGACAGCCGGTGCGGCGACCATCACGGCGACGTCCGAGACGGTGAGCGGCACGTCCGCCATTACGGTGACGGCGGCGGCGTCCTCGTTCGTCCTGGTGGGCGCGGGCGACATCGCCGACTGCGACGCCTCGCCCACAGCGGCGCTGCTGGACAACATCCCGGGGACGGTGTTCACCGCGGGAGACAACGCCTACCCCAACGGCTCGAGCTCGGACTACTCGCAGTGCTACAACCCCTCGTGGGGCCGGCACAAGGCGCGCACCCGCCCCTCCCCCGGCAACCACGACCATAACACGTCGGGCGCCGCGGGCTACTTCGGCTATTTCGGGGCGCAGGCGGGGCCGAGCGGGCTGGGCTACTACAGCTACGATCTCGGCGCCTGGCACATCATTTCGCTGGACAGCAACATCGACATGAGCGCCGGCTCGGCGCAGGAAACGTGGCTGCGGGCCGATCTCGCCGCGAGCACAAAGCGGTGCGCGATCGCCTACTGGCACCATCCGCGATTCAGCTCGGGCACCAACCACGGCAGCGAACCTGCCACGCAGCCGTTGTGGCAGGCTTTGTACGACTTCGGCGCGGAGATCGTCATCTCCGGGCACGATCACGAATACGAGCGCTTCGCCCCGCAGACGCCGAACGGCAGCGCGGACCCGGCGCGGGGCATCCGCGAGTTCGTGGTGGGCACGGGCGGCGCGGGCCTGTATTCGCTGGGGACGCCCCTGCCGAACAGCGAGATCGGGAACGACAACTCGCACGGGGTGCTGAAGCTGACGCTATCGGACGGTTCCTACACGTGGGAGTTCGTCCCGGTGACCGGTGACTCATTCCGGGATTCCGGCAGCGGCACGTGTCATTGAGGCGTGGAACGTGAGCTACGAACCTGATCGAGGGAGCGGCATATGACGTTCAAGCACAAGCTGTCACGCCGGCTGGCATTGCTGAAGGATCGCGCGGTGCTCTACGCCGCGGTGACCCTCGCCGCGGCGGTCATCAGCTGCGAGCGCCCCCTCGCCACGGATCAGGGTGCGGACATCGCCGCCCTGGTTGTTTGGCCCAAGACAGTTACCCTGCAACAGAATCAGACCACCGATTTCGTGGCCGTCGGCATGACGACGGCCGGAGACACCGTGCTGGTCCCCGTCAGCTGGAGCGTCACGGGCGGCTCGATCGTCGACTCGACGACCAGCAAGGGCCAGCACTACGGACATTACAGGGCAGGCGCAGACGCCGGCACCTTCAAGGTAGTGGGCAAGCACCTGGCGACCGGCAAGTCAGACACCGCGACCGCGGTCGTGAGCCCCGTCGTGGTGCCAGTGACTGCCGTGGTGGTCGCGCCGGCGACGGCGAATGTGACGGTCGACAGCACCGTGCAGCTCGTCGCGATCCCCGTCGATTCGGCGGGTACGGCGCTCGGTGGACGGACAGTCACGTGGACGAGCGGCGCGCCGGGCGTGGCGACGGTGGACGGCAGCGGCCTGGTGACGGGGGTCGCCGCCGGCTCCGCCACGATCACGGCCACGAGCGAGGGAAAGAGCGGCAGCGCGGCAGTCACGGTGGCCGCCGCGCCGCCAGCGCCGGTGGCGTCGGTGAGCATCAGCCCGGCGTCGGCGAGCGTGTCGGTGGGGCAGACAGTGCAGCTCGCGGCGATGCCGAAGGATGCAAACGGCAACCTGCTGAGCGGGCGGACGGTGAGCTGGTTGAGTGGTAACCCCGGCGTCGCGACCGTGTCGGCGAGCGGTCTCGTGACCGGCGTCAGCACCGGGGCCGCAACGATCACCGCGGCGAGCGAGGGGAAGAGCGGCACCGCGGCAATGACGGTGTCCAGCGTGCCTGTTGCGTCGGTCGCCGTGAGCCCTACATCGGCGAGCGTGGCGGTGGGGCAGACGCAGCAGCTGTCGGCGACGCCAAAGGACGCGAACGGCAATCCGCTGACCGGGCGGACGGTGAGCTGGTCGAGCGGTAACACCGCCGTCGCGACCGTAGCGGCGAGCGGTCTCGTGACCGGCGTCAGCGCCGGCGCGGCGACGATTACCGCGGCGAGCGAGGGGCAGACTGGCACGGCAGCGATCACAGTGACCAGCGTCCCCGTGGCCTCCGTGGCCGTGAGCCCGACGACGGCGAGCGTGGCGGTGGGGCAGACGCAGCAGCTTGCGGCGACGCCAAAGGATGCGAGCGGCAACCCGTTGACCGGGCGGACGGTGAGCTGGTCGAGCGGTAACACCGCCGTCGCGACCGTATCGGCGAGCGGTCTCGTGACCGGCGTCGGCGCCGGCGCGGCGACCATCACTGCGGCGAGCGAGGGTCAGAGCGGCACGGCGGCGATCACGGTGACCAGCGTCCCCGTGGCCTCCGTGGCCGTGAGCCCGGCCGCGGCGAGCGTGCCGGTCGGCCAAACCGTGCAGCTCACCGCGACGCCGAAAGACGCGAACGGCAACACATTGTCCGGGCGCACGATCGCGTGGGCGAGCAGCAACCCAGCGGCAGCGACCGTGAACACCAGCGGCCGTGTGACCGGCGTGGCGGCCGGCACGGCGACGATCACCGCGACGAGCGAAGGCAAGAGCGGCACGGCGGCGATCACCGTCACCGCGCCGCCAGCGCCCGCTCCCGTGGCGTCGGTGGCGGTGAGCCCCGCCTCGGCGAGCGTGCCAGCGGGCCAAGCTGTCCAGCTGAGCGCCGTGACCAAGGACAGTGCCGGGACGGTCCTGACCGGCCGGGCGCTGACGTGGGCATCGAGCAACGGCGGGATCGCCAGCGTGAACGGCAGTGGACTCGTCACGGGAGTGGCGGTGGGTGCGGCGACGATCACCGCGACGAGCGAGGGGAAGAGCGGGACGGCGGCGATCACAGTCACCGCGCTCCCGCCGGTAACGGGCTCCTGCCTCGCGTTGGCGGGACCGACGATCACCCTCTCGGGCATGAGCACCAGCCCGTACCAGAACACCAGCCTGGTGAGCGGCACCAAGATCGACGCCACCACGGCGCAATGGCTGCTCAACACCCCCGATGTGTGGGGCTACATGGGCAGCAGCTCGAACCTGTGCTGGCACAGCGGCCAGATTCTCGGCACGATCCCGCCGTCCACGCCGTATGAGGACAACCTCAACGGCTACCATCTCATGTACGGGGTGGACGTGCACGGGGCGAGCCCGCTGGTGGAAGGCCTGACCATCTTCACGGGCGGCGATGGGATCACGTTCGATGCGGCCGAGGACGCGAACTGGACCGTGCGGGACGTGCACATGACCTACATTCGGGATGACTGCATCGAGAATGACTTCCTGAACAGCGGGCTGGTGGATCGCTCGTTCTTCGACGGCTGTTATGATTTCATGTCGGCGCGCGCCTACGGGGCGGGGGCGCCGGATGGCAGTGCCAACACGGTGACGGTGCAGAACTCGCTGATCCGGGTGCAGGCGATGGACAAGCTGTATCCGGGGCTGCCGACGCCGGGCTACGGGGGCTTCTGGAAGTGGAGCGGGAGCGGCAGCCCCAATACCGACATCGGGCCGATGTTGGTGATTACCAACACGGTGTTCCGGGCCGATGCACCGCCGGTCGAAGGCAATGGCGCCGGGCTGTACATGGCCCCGGTCCCCGGGAAGCTGAAGAGCTGTGCGAACAACGTCATGGTGTGGCTGGGGCCGGGGAGCTTCCCCGAGCCGCTGCCGAGCTGCTTCACCGTGCTGACGGGCCAGGCGGGCCGGGACTATTGGGATAACGCCGTGGCCCAATGGAAGGCGGCGCACCCCACCCTGGTGGACATGGCGCCGCCGATCGTGTCGCTGTGGTCGCCGGGCCTGTCGGGCTCGAGCACGCTCACGGGGACGGTGACCCTGGTGGCGACGGCCGTGGACGACCAGGCGTTGCTGGGGGTGCAGTTCGCGCTCAATGGCCAGTCGATCGGGGCGGAAGTGCTGACGGCGGCGACGCCCGCGAAGTTCCCGCTCACGTGGGACTCGCACGGCCTAGCGAACGGCACGTATACGCTCACAGCCACGGCGCGCGACGCCGCCGGCCACCGCACCACCTCGGCAGGAGTCACGGTCACAATCAGTAACTGACGCTGTTGCTACCTGCGACACCCCCTCTCCTCTGACGAGGAGAGGGGGTGTTTTTTCAGCGCGCACAACCCGGTGGTGTATCTTTCCGATGTGCACGACAATCCGACGCAGGCGAGCAACGTGGTGGCGCTCCCGCAGTGCGCGCCGGACGTGGCCGACAACGCGCTCCCGACGAGCGAGTTTCTCAAGCCGTGACCCGCCGAGCGGCCACGCTGATCGCCGTGGTGACGTCGGCGGGCCTCGTGGGAGCGGGCGCGCCGAGCCAGGGTGCGAGCCGCGCGGCCGGCTCGTGTCTCGCCCAGGCGGGCCCAGCCATGGCTCTGACGGCGGTGCAGCGGCGCCGGTTCGACAACACGAACCTGGCCGAGAGCACCAAGGTCGATGCGTCCACTGGTCAGTTCTTGACGCCCGGGAATATCGCGATCTTTATCGGCGGTGGCCCCAGCATTTGTTTCCACGGTGGTCAGATCATCGGGCAATTGCCGCCGTCGACGCCGTACAAAAAGATGCACGATACGTACGGCATGGTCGTGCACGGGGCGTCATTTAAGCTCGAGGATCTCGAGGTCTTCGACTATGGCGACGGCGTCAGCATGGACGCCAACGGGGATGCCACGTGGAGCGTCCGGGATGTTCATTTCAAGTACATGCGCGACGACTGCGTCGAGAACGACTTCGTCAACAGCGGGACGATCGAGAACTCCCTGTTCGACGGCTGTTATGAAGGCTTCAGCGCGCGACCCTACACCAAGCCCACGCAGGACGGCAGCAGCAACCTCGTGGTCGTGAGAAACTCGCTTTTCCGGCTGCAGGACATGGATCAGGGATACTTACGGCCGGGCCACGGAGGGTTCTTCAAGTGGCATCCGACGGCACCGATGATCTCGCTCTACAACAATGTGTACCGGGCCGACAGCCCCAACATTGAGAACGACGTCCTGGTCCCGCCGCCGGCCAAGCTCAAGGATTGTGTCGATAACGTGATGATCTGGCTGGGGCCGGGGCCGTTCCCTGAAGCCCTGCCGAGGCGGCCGGGGTGCTTCAAACTGTTGATGGGCGCCGCAGGCCGGCAATACTGGGATAGCGCCGTGGCGCAATGGAAGGCCCAGCACCCGAGCGCGCTGAAAGACATCGCGCCGCCCATCGTCTCCATGTGGTCGCCGCCGGGGAGCACGACGTTGAGCGGTACCGTGATCCTGACGGCGACCGCAGTGGACGATCAGGATGTCGCGGGGGTGCAATTCAAGCTGAGTGACCGGAACATCGGTCCGGAGGCGACGACGGAAGCGCCGATCACGAAATTCACGCTCTCCTGGGTTTCCCGCGGCGTGCCGAACGGCGCGTATACGCTCACGGCGACCGCGCGAGACGCCGCCGGCAACACCACGACCTCAGCGGGGATCTTGGTCACGATCAGCAACTGATCGCCCGCCACGGATCCGAACTCCTCGTCTGAGGTTCCTCGCGGAAGTGCCGACCCGCTAATCCGTTTCAAGAAGCAGCGTCGTGCAGGGTCGCGACCGCTGGGCCGTAGGATGTTGACGTAGATCACAGCCCACTTGGCAAGCGGTTCGGTACGTTGGCCTGAGCGCGCTGCTCAGAGCAAAACCGTCGAAAGGCGGTGACGCAGAGCTACGGGGCTACGGCGGCTGGATCGCCATGCTCGCCGGGCCGCCAGCGATCGACGCGAGTCGACGTTGGCGGCCCGCTTCGTTTTTGGACCTACCGGACAACAGGTGTGACATGGCGTTCACGCACAAGCTGGCCGCTCGACTAGCTCGGCTCAAAGATCCCGTTGCGATCGTGGCGGCGCTGGCCGTCGCCATGATCGTCGTCAGCTGCGAGCACCCCGTTACCGATCCCGGCTCCATCATCGCACAGCTCGTTGTTTCCCCGCAGACCGTCACCCTGCAGCAAAACCAAGCGGAAGACTTCCTGGCCGTCGGTTTCACGGCCTCGGGCGACAGCGCCGATATCGCGGTGTCGTGGAGCGCGACGGGCGGGACCATCGACTCGAGCTCTGCCGGCAAGCGCCATTACGGGCACTACACCAGCGCCAGCTGCGGGACCTTCACGGTCACGGCGACGAGCCACCCGGGCAACGTGTCCACGGCGGCGAGCGTCACGGTGACGGGGTGCCCGCTGCCGGTCGCCGCGGTGACGGTGACGCCGCCGACCGCCACGATTGGGGTGGGACAGACGGCGCAGTATGCGGCGATCACGCGGGATGCGTTCGGCAATCCGTTGGGGGGCCGGACGGTGACCTGGTCCAGCAGCAACCCGGCGGTGGCGACGGTGAACGGCACCGGGCAAGCGACGGGGGTGGCGGTGGGCGCGGCGACGATCACGGCGACCTCCGAAGGTAAGAGCGGGACGGCGGCGATCACGGTGGTGAACGTGCCGGTGGCGTCAGTGACGGTGAGCCCCGCCACGGCCTCGGTGCAAGTAGGCCAGGCGGTGCAGCTCACGGCGACCCCGAAAGACGCGAACGGCAATCCATTGGCGGGTCGGACGGTGACGTGGACGAGCTCTAGCACCGCTGCGGCCACGGTGAATAGCAGCGGCCTCGTGACGGGCGTGGCGGCGGGCTCGACGACGATCACCGCGACCTCCGAGGGGCAGAGCGGCGCGGCGGCCATCACGGTGACGTCGCCGGTGAGCGGCGCCGTCAATCACGTGTTCTGGGTCCTCGAGGAGAACACCGACTACGCGAGCGTCACCACGTCGTCCATGCCCTATCTGATGGGCCTGGCGGCCCAGTACGGGCTCGCGACCCAGTATTACGCCAACACCCATCCCTCGATCGGCAACTACCTCATGCTGACGGGCGGGCAGATCATCACGAACAACGACAGCTACTCGGGGCCGGCGATCGCCGCGGACAACATCGTCCGTGAACTGACCGCCGCGGGGAAGAGCTGGAAGCTGTACGCGGAGGATCTGCCGTCGGCGGGTGACGTGCAGATGGGCGTGGACAACGGCACCTACACGAGCCGGCACAACGGGCTCGTGTACTACACGGACGTGCAGAATGATCCGCTGAAGGCGCAGCACGTCGTGCCGTTCACCCAGCTCGCGACCGATATGGCGGCGGGCGCGCTTCCGAACTACGGCTTCATCGAGCCGAACCTCTGCAACGACGCGCACGACTGTGGGCTGGACGTGGCGGACAGCTGGCTGCAGGCCAACGTCGCTCCGTTGCTCGCGAACCCGCAGTTCCAGCAGGACGGGCTCCTGATCGTGACGTTCGACGAGTCCAGCGGAGACAACACGCATGGCGGTGGGCGCGTGACCCTCGTGATGATCGGGCCCAAGGTGAAGCGCGGCTTCCAGTCCACGACGCTGTACCAGGAGCCGAGCCTGCTGCGGTTCACGCTCAAGACGCTCGGCATCACGGTCTATCCCAACGCTGCGGCGACGGCGCCCGACATGGACGAGTTCCTCATCCCGTGACTGAGCGGACCCCATGACCTTCATGCACAAGCTGGCCGCTCGTCTGGCGCGACTGAGAGCTTGGACGGTGGTCGTGGCGACGCTGGCCGTCGCTACGATCGTCGTCAGCTGCGAGCACCCCGTCACTGATCCCAGCTCCATCATCGCACAGCTCGTTGTTGCCCCGCAGACCGTCACGCTGCAGCAAAACCAAGCGGAAGACTTCCTGGCCGTCGGCTTCACGGCCACGGGCGACAGCGCGGATATCGCCGTGTCCTGGAGCGCGACGGGGGGGACCATCGACTCGAGCTCCGCCGGCAAGCGCCATTACGGGCACTACACGAGCGCCAGCTGCGGGACGTTCACGGTCACGGCGACCAGTCACCCGGGCAACGTGTCCACGGCGGTGAGCGTGACGGTGACCGGGTGCCCGCTGCCGGTTGCCGCGGTGACGGTGACGCCGCCGACCGCCACGATCGGGGTGGGACAGACGGCGCAGTATGCGGCGATTACGCGGGACGCGTTCGGCAATCCGTTGGGGGGCCGGACGGTGACCTGGTCCAGCAGCAACCCGGCGGTGGCGACAGTGAACGGCGCCGGGCAAGCGACGGGCGTGGCGGTGGGCGCGGCGACGATCACGGCGACGAGCGAAGGGAAGAGCGGGACGGCGGCCATCACCGTTAGCGCTACAGCGCCGCTGCCTGCAGGATCGTGCCAGACGGGCTCTGCAGTGTGGGTGAGCAGTCCGTTTAGCACCCAAAACGGTTCGTTCACCGTTCAGTTTGACGCCACCCCGAACGCGGCTCCCATGGATGGCGTCATGGGTCTGTCGGCCGGTCCGACGACGTTGTACGAAGCCTTGGCCGTGACGGTTCGCTTCAACCCGGCCGGACAGATCGACGCGCGCAGCGGGGCGGTGTACACGGCGGCGAACGCCATTCCATACGCCGCGGGCACCAGCTACCGGTTCCGGTTCGTGGTGGACATTCCCAGTCATACCTTCGCGGCCTACGTGACGCCGTCGGGGAGCGCGGAACTTACCGTCGGCACGGGCTTGGCCTTCCGGACCGACCAGCCCCCGGTGTCGGCCCTCGACAATTGGGCGTTGCACACCGAGTCCGGGACTGACAGTGTGTGCAATTTCAGTGTCTCGTCGAGCACCCCCCCAACACCCGTAGCGTCAGTAGAGGTGACACCCCCGTCGGCCACGGTGCAGGCCGGCCAGACGGTGCAGCTCACGGCGATCCTCAAGGACGCGAACGGGAACCTACTGTCCGGCCGCACGGTGACCTGGTCCAGCAGCAACACCGCGGTCGCCACGGTCGACAACAGCGGTCTCGTGAGCGGGGCGGCGGCGGGCTCGGCCACGATCACCGCGACGAGCGAGGGGCAGGGCGGCACAGCAGCGATCACGGTGACCCCGCCGCCCCCACCGGCTCCCGTGGCATCGGTGACCGTGACGCCGGCCCCGGCCTCCGTGCCGACGGGCCAGACGGTCCAGCTCACGGCGACCCTCAAGGATGCGAACGGCAACACCCTGACGGGCCGCACGGTCACCTGGGCGTCGAGCAACCCGGCCGTCGCGACGGTGACCGGCAGTGGGCTCGTGAGCGGGGTGACCGCCGGTGCGGCAACGATCACGGCGACGTCCGAGACGGTGAGCGGTACGTCGGCCGTCACGGTCACGGCCCCGCCCCCCCCGGGGAGCTCGCAGTTCGGCCACGTGTTCATCGTCACCGAAGAGAACACCGACTACGCGGACGTCACGACGTCGTCCATGCCCTACCTGATGGGCCTGGCGGCTCAGTACGGGCTCGCGACGCAGTACTACGCGAACACGCATCCGTCGATCGGCAACTATTTCGAGCTGGCTACGGGTCAGATCCTGACCAACGACGATGGTTCGTCGACGATCGAGAATGTGCCCAACGTCGTCCGCAGCCTGGTGGCGGCGGGGAAGACGTGGAAGTCGTATGCGGAGAGCATTCCGAGCGCGTGCTATCTCGGTGGGGATACGGGGGACTATGCCCGGAAACACAATGTCTTCGCGCTGCTGTCGGACGTAGCGAACGACCCGAGCGGGCAGGCCTGTAACATCGTCCCGTTCACTCAGTTTGCGATAGACCTGACGAACGGCACGTTGCCCAGCTTCTCGAACATCGTCCCGAATCTATGCAACGATGCGCACGACTGCGGTCTCAACGTCGCCGACAGCTGGTTGCAGACCAACATCGCGCCGCTGATCGCGAGCCCGGTGTTCCAGCAGGACGGCCTGTTGATCATCGTGTTCGACGAGTCAGGCGGCGACAACACCAACGGCGGCGGGCGGATCGTGTGGGTGGCCGTGAGCCCCAAGGCGAAACGCGGCTATCAGTCCACAACGCTGTACCAGCATCAGAGCACGCTGCGACTGATTCTCAAGGGGCTCGGTGTGTCAGTGTTCCCGGGCGCGGCGGCCAGCGCGCCGGACATGAGCGAGTTCTTCACGCCGTAAAGGCGAACTGATCAATTTGTGGCCTTCGCGCACAAGCTGGCCGTTCGTCTGGCACGACTAGAGGATTGGACGATGATCGTGGCGGCGCTGGCCGTCGCTACGATCGTCGGCAGCTGCGAGCATCCCGTCACCGATCTCGGCTCCATCATCGCACAGCTCGTTGTGTCCCCGCAGACCGTCACCCTGCAGCAAAACCAAGCGGAAGACTTCCTGGCCGTCGGCTTCACGGCCACGGGCGACAGCGCGGATATCGCGGTGTCGTGGAGCGCGACGGGCGGGACCATCGACTCGAGCTCTGCCGGCAAGCGCCATTACGGGCACTACACGAGCGCCAGCTGCGGGACCTTCACGGTCACGGCGACCAGCCACCCGGGCAACGTGTCCCAGGCGGCGAGCGTGACGGTGACGGGCTGCCCGCTGCCGGTCGCCGCGGTGACGGTGACGCCGCCGACCGCCACGATCGGGGTGGGGCAGACGGCGCAGTATGCCGCGATTACGCGGGACGCGTTCGGCAATCCGTTGGGGGGCCGGACGGTGACCTGGTCCAGCAGCAACCCGGCGGTGGCGACGGTCAACGGCACCGGGCAAGCGACTGGGGTGGCGGTGGGCGCGGCGACGATCACGGCCACTTCCGAAGGCAAGAGCGGGACGGCGGCGCTCACGGTGACGACCGTGCCCGTGGCGTCGGTGACGGTGAGCCCTGCCACGGCGTCGGTGCCGGCGGGCCAGACAATGCAGCTCGCAGCGACGCCGAAAGACGCGAACGGCAATTCGCTCTCCGGCCGCACGATCAGCTGGTCGAGCGGCAGCACCGCAGTCGCGACGGTGAGCGCGAGCGGACTCGTGACCGGTGTGGCCGCGGGTTCGGCCACGATCACAGCCACGTCCGAAGGGCAGAGCGGCACAGCGACGATCACGGTGAGCACGGTGCCCGTGGCGTCGGTGACGGTGACCCCCGCCACGGCGTCGGTGCAAGTGGGCCAGACGATGCAGCTAACGGCGACCCCGAAGGACGCGAACGGCAACTCGCTCTCCGGCCGCGCGATCACCTGGTCGAGCGGCAGCACCGCAGTCGCAACGGTGAGCGCGAGCGGAGTGGTGAGCGGCGTGGCGGCCGGGTCGGCCACGATCACGGCGACGTCCGAAGGGCAGAGCGGCGGTGCGACCATCACGGTGAGCACCGTGCCGGTGGCGTCGGTGACGGTGAACCCCGCCACGACGTCGGTGCAAGTGGGCCAGACGGTGCAGTTCGCGGCGACCCCGAAGGACGCCAGCGGTAATCCGTTGTCGGGTCGGTCGGTCAGCTGGGCGAGCAGCAACACGGCGGTCGCGACGGTCAGCGCGAGCGGGCTCGTGACCGGGGTGACGACCGGCGCGGCGACGATCACGGCGACGAGCGAAGGGAAAAGCGGGACCGCGGCGATCACGGTGAGCACCGTGCTCGTAGCGTCGGTGACAGTTAGCCCAGCCTCGGCGTCGGTGCAGGTAGGCCAGACGGTGCAGCTCACGGCGACCCCGAAAGACGCGAACGGCAATCTGTTGGCGGGTCGGACGGTCACGTGGGCGAGCAGTAACACGGCGGTCGCGACGGTGAGTGCGAGCGGGCTCGTGACGGGTGGGGCGGCCGGCTCGGCGACGATCACGGCCACGAGCGAAGGACAGAGCGGCAGTGCGACGATCACGGTGAGCACCGTACCCGTAGCGTCGGTGACGGTGAACCCCGCCACGGCGTCGGTGCAGGTGGGCCAGACGGTGCAACTCACCGCGACCCCACAAGACGCGAACGGCAATTCGCTCCCCGGCCGCACGATTACCTGGTCGAGCGGCAGCACCGCCGTCGCGACGGTGAGCGCGAGCGGGCTCGTGACGGCGGTGGCGGCCGGCGCGGCGACGATCACAGCGACCTCCGAAGGACAGAGCGGCTCGGCGACGATCACGGTGAGCACCGTGCCCGTAGCGGCGGTGACAGTGAGTCCCGCCACGGCGTCGGTGCAGGTGGGCCAGACGGTGCAGCTCACCGCGACCCCGAAGGACGCAAACGGAAACCCGCTGAGCGGCCGGACGGTCACTTGGGCGAGCAGCAACACGGCAGTTGCGACGGTGAGCGCGAGCGGGCTGGTCACGGGGAAGACCGCGGGCACGGCGACGATCACGGCCACGAGCGAGGGGAAGAGCGGCGCGTCCGCCATCACGGTCACACCCGTGCCGGTCGCGTCGGTCACAGTCACCCCGGCGTCGGCGAGCATTCAGACGGGGCAAACCGCGCAGCTCACGGCGACGCCGAAGGATGTGAACGGCAATCCTCTCACCGGGCGTACGGTGACCTGGGCGAGCAGCACGCCGGGCATCGCGAGTGTGAACGCGACTGGCCTCGTGACAGGGGTCGTGGTCGGGACGGCGACGATCACCGCGACGAGCGAGGGCCAGAGCGGCACGGCGTTGATCACGGTGACGGTACCCTCGAGCGGCGGGACGCCGGATCCGACCCTGCTGCTCGTGGCGACGACTTCGCAGGTGCCGCTCACCGGTGCGTACAACGCGCTCAACGTGCCGGCGATCGCCGCCGGCGGCTGGTACCTCGACCCGACCACGGGGGTGAAGATCTACAAACTCACGTCCGGCACGTTCCCGACGTCGAGTCCCAACTGGGGGCATGATTACTCCGAGGGCGGGGACGAGGTGTCGCTGCCGTACAACGGCAACACGCGCGCGGTGCTGGTGCGGCAGAACGGCGGCGCCTGGTGGCTGGTGGACTTCACGCCGGGGGTGGGCGTCGGCAACGGACGCCAGCTCGCGGGCCGGCTGGCTCCCTGTTTTGACCAGTCGTTTTCATTCTCGAACAATCCTGCCACGCCGTATTACGCCTACGTCAGCAACTGCAGCGCCATCATCCGCTTCGATATCCGCACGCTGACGGAAGCCCCGGGCAACGGCTGGCCCATCAGCGAGAGCAACGCTTGCTGGCTGCAGCAGAGCGAGAATGACGGGTTGTTCACCTGGTTGCGCGGGCAGAGCGGGCCCACCGTGGCCGCGTTCGAACCGGCCACTAACACCCTGAAGACCTACACGAACTCAGGCGTCAACGAGCCGCGCATCGACCGCGCGGGCCGCTACATCGGGCTGTCGATGAACTCGCCGCCCGAAGCCTTGTTCGTGTGGGATTTCACCACTAGTAGCATCATCTGGCAGACCAGCGGCGATCCTGGGATTCCCTTCTCGCACAACGCCAGCTTGCGGCGGCGCTGGTTGGTGGTGGACTGGAACTCGAGCGCGCCGCATCAGTACGCGATGTTCATCCCCGACGTGGCCAACTCGGGGCAATACATCGGCGGTCCCGCCAACGCCAATGACTTTTATGGCAATGGGAATTGGATTCAGCATCCAGCCGATCTCAACGATCAGTGGGCGGTGTTCAGCACGATGGAGGGGCTGCAGTCGAGCGGCGGCGGCTGGCTGGCGCCGGGCGGGATGGTGCTGATCACGCCGAACGGCCAGCGGCGCCTGCTAGGGCATCCTTACAACACCGGGACGAACTACACCTTTTACAGCTTTGTGCGGTTTGCGCCGGACGGGCGGTACGTCCTGTTCACCTCGGACATGGACGGCTCCGGCCGCAATGACGTCTTCCTCGCCGAGCTGCCTTCCCGCTAGGGACGTCGATCAGTAGCTGGCGCTCCCCCGCGGGGCGGCTCGGTTCCCGCGGGCAGCTCACGGGTCGAGCGGCGCACGTACTGCCGGTACGGTCCGGGGAGCATGACGCGGACAAATTCCTTAAGGCGCCGGACGAGTCGTGCCCGTCCCCAGCCGCGAAAGCCCGCGAGCTGGCGCACCTGGGAGGCGGGAGTGGTGACCTTCGGGCAGAATCGTCCCAGCACCCAGCAGCCGCCGACCCGCTCGGGAAGGGGTGTGGGCTCGGACGTGAACAGATAGTGGAGCCCGGCGACTGCGGCGGACTCGAGCACCACCGGGGAGATGTCACCGCCGGGAACCGACGCGACGGTGCAGGGCTCGCCCAGCAGATCGGCGAGGCGATCGCAGCTCGTGCGCCACTCGGCGACCATCTGGTCGAGGGTCTGCTCCCGGAAGATGTGGGGATGGGTGCGCGAGTGGCTGCCGATGATATGGCCCGAGCGCCGCAGCGAGCGGATCCCGGCGGCGTCGAGGAAGGTGCGCTCCCCGATGCGGCCGGTGATGATGAAGAAGTGGCCCCGCCAGCCGCGCCGGGCCAGCTCATCGCCTACCTCCAGCGCGCTCTTGCCGCCGTCGTCGAAGGTCAGCACCAGATGCCGGCCCGGCGCCGTCAGGTCCAGGGCGGTTACGAGCTCGGGTCGGAGGGAGACGCCGGCAAATGCGTCGAGGTGCCGCCGGAACGCCGCCCGGCCGAGCGTGTACGCGGAGGCGCCGGGGGACTGAACCCCCGACTCGTGCGGCTCGTCGGTGACATCGTGGTAGGCGAAGCTCGCGACCGTAGGCACGCCGTCTCAGCGCGACAGCGGCAGCTGGGCATGCCGAGCCTGGCGTTCCGAGCCTACGAGGAGCTCCCCGAGAGCCCGCAGGAATCCGAGCCCGTAGCTCAAATGCATGACTGGGAACACGAGCGCGAGCGCGGCGGCGGCGCGGAAGCCCGCGTGGCGCCCAGCCGTGATCGAGCATCCCAGCACGGCGAGCAGATAGGCGGCGGCCGTCGCGCCGAGCAGCACGCCGGCCAGGCCGACCCAGGGGCTCAGGACGGCGGTCGCCGCCAGCAGCAGCACGAAGGCGGGTGGAACGAGCTGCCGGCCCGTCATCACGGCTCCCAGTTTGCGGGCTACGAGCGGCTTGGAGTAGCCGTACTGGTAGTACATCCGGGCTACCTGAGACAGCGAATCCCGGGCGTAGTAGCGGGAGACCACGTTGGGCGAAAGCAGGATGCGCCCGCCACGCTTGATCAGCCGGGCATTGAACTCGCTGTCCTCATCCCGCGCCAGTTGCTCGTCGAACAGGCCGACGCGCTCGAACGTCTCTCGGCGGCAGCAGAAAAACGCGACCGTATCGACCCAGCGCGGTTGCCGCACACCGATGCGGAAGTAGGCGTTGCCGACGCCGAACGGGTGCGACATCGCGAGCGCGATCGCTCGTCCGATGGACGTCTGGTTCCCGGGCACCGTGATCAGCACGCCCCCGACGCTGTCCGCGCCGGTGCGCTCGAGCGCGGCGACGAGATCGCTGATGTAATTCGCCGGGTAGACCACGTGGGCGTCCATGCGCAGCAGGATCTCGCCCCGGGCCGCCCGGATGCCGATGTTCAGGGCGACGGGCTGGATGCGCCCGGGATTGTCCAGGACGCGGATGATCGGATGTCGGGAGACGTAATCGTCGAGAATCGCCCGCGTGCGATCCTCACTTTGACCATCCACTACGAGCACTTCGAGCTGCTCGCGGGGGTAGTCGCTCGCGAGGATCGAGTCCAGGCAGCCCGCGATGTAGCGCTCCTCGTTCCGACACGGCACGATGACCGACACGGTGGCGACCCGCCCGGCTCGGGTGCTCATGCGCGCATCACCTCTGCGGGCTTGGGAGCCGGGTCGGGGGTGGGGTCGGGGTCGGTAGGGGTGGCTGGGGCGCGAGTAGCCACGCCGGACCGAGCCCCGAACAGCCGGCGGACGAGTGCGGCCCGCAGCGTCCCGGCGAGGTCCCCGACGCCCTGCACCCATTCTCCGACGGCAGGCCAGCGGTCGTCCCCGCTCCACGTCTCGCTCCGCGTGCCGGGGAGCTGCGGCCCGAGCACCTCGCGCAGTCCCTGCAAGAGGCTCGGATAGGGCTCCGGGCATCCCGGAGGCGGACCCGCGGCGACGTACAGCAGGCGTTTCACGTCGCCCCAGAGCCAGCGGAGCGTCACGCCGGTGTCGTAGCGGGTCCGCGGCTCGACGGGCGCGCCGCGCAGCAGGTCTACCCACAGCTTCGGGAAGTCGACCCCGGATGCTACGGCCAGCTCCAGCGAGCCCCAGAACCGCCCGTTCACTTCGATCAGGCACGGCTCGGTTGCGCCGTCGTCCCGGAACTCGACCATCGCCGGGCCGTGCCAGGCCAGGGCGGAGAGCAGCCGGGCCGCCGGCGTCTGGAGGCGTGGATCGAGCGCGGTGGAGCGCCGCAGACTGCTCCCCGATCCCGACGGCCGAACGTCCCGGAGGCGCTCGTGTGCAAACCAGGCCACGGGCTCGCCGCGGTCGCACAGCGCGAACACGCCCTTCCCCTGGCCGGGAACGATGCCCTGAATCACCGGCCAGAATTCACCCTGCCGGCAGGCGCGCACTCCGGCCTCGAGGCCGGCGGCGTTCGGCACGTAGCGGGCGCCGTGGTCAGCCACGAACCGCTCGCCGTCCCAGAAGTCGCTGAAGCGAGGCTTGAGGATGCAGGGGTAGCCCACTGCCCCGGCGGCGGTGTGACAGTCGACGAGCGACTGCGGGAACCGTGTGGGTGGGATCCTCAGCCCGCAAGCTTGGGCCAGCTCCAGCGTTTGCGCCTTGTTGAAGGCGCCGACGAGCATCGCCTCGGGACCGCAGCCCAGCGCCATCCCTAGCGCTTCCCACTGCTCGCGCTCCGCGTTGCACAGCACGCAGGAACGCTCCCGCTGAGGGAGCACGACGCGGACCCGCTGCTCCAGCGCCCAGGCGCGCAGCGCCGCGAACGCCGGCACCGTTTCGCCGGTCAAGCGGAAGTGGGCGCGGCAATAGCGCGACCAGGCTGCCAGCGGCCGGCGCTGGGGACTCGCCACAAACACCACGTACCCCGCCCGGCCGAGCGACCGCACGCAGGCGAGCGCTTGGGTGGTCTGTCCATCCAGCACGAGAATCCGCTCGACTGTCACTGCCGCGGCTCCGCCCTGCGGTCAGGGAACGGCATTGGGCGCCCCCAGGAGGTCCGGCTGCCGCCCGCGCTGCGTCGTGACCGAGCGATAAACAGCGATCACCTGCTGCGTCGTCTGCCGCTCATCGAGGTCGGTCACGGTATCACGGCCCGCGATGCGCTGGCCCCGCCGCAGCACGCGCTCGAGCGCGGCGGCGATGGTCTCAGGCCGCTCATCGGCACACAGCTCGCAGCCTTCGATGCCGCGGAGGCGCAGGGGGACGTCGCCGACGGGGACCGAGACCACGGGAAGATTGCAGGCCAGCGCTTCTTTGACCGTGTTGGGCGACCCCTCTTGCGCCGACGGGAATACGAGCACGTCGCATGCATTCATGAGCAGCGGAATGTCGGTATGGGGCGTGCCCCACGCGACCACCAACTCGGCGGGCGTTGACTGGTTGAGGATGTCAACCGCCTGCCGCGCCAGGGGGTGTCGCTTGCGTGGGTCCGCGGGGTTCCCGACGAACAGCACCAGGTGCTTGTCGAGCGCCAGGCCGAGGCGACCCCGCGCCTCGTCTCGGGGGATCACGCGGAACAGCTTCAAATCGAGACCCGACGGGATGACGTGCGGCCGCACGGAGCGGGGGAGGTAGTCCTTCATGTGCTCCGAGACGACGATGGCCGCGTCGGTCCAGCGCGCGACCAGGCGACACGCCAGCTGGAGTACCCTGCCGGCCAACGTGATCCGCCCGCCCTGGCCCACAATGCCCTGCACATCGTCACCCCGGAACGTCACCACCAGCGGCAAGAGCTTCGGCAGCGCCAACAGCCCGCTCATGCCGAATTGGGCGTGCACCAGATCGTAGGGGTGCTGCGACATGCGGCGGCGCGCGCGCACCCAGGCCCGCAGGTAGTTCCACGGGTTCTTGGCCCCCTTGAAGTGGAACACGTCCACCTGCACGCCCGCCGCTTGTAGAAACTCCGCCTGCCGCTTGATGAAGTAGGTGGTCCGGGGACGGCCGTCAGGCACCGGCCACTCGCTGGTGATCATGAGGACCCTGATCGGTGCGTCGGCTGTTCGCATCGCTTTCTCATTGCCCCGGGGTGGAGCGGCCGCCGGGGTGAGGCCCCGCGCCAGCCTGCGGAACGCCCGGGCCGCCGCGACGGCCGGTATCAGAAATAGTCTCGCGGCCCCGGTCCAGTCACGCGCGGCGATCCGGCCACCGAGCTGCCGCACGTACAATCGGCTGTTCACGCGCGCGATCGGGAAGCGGTACCCATCCTCGTGGAACTCGACCCGTCCCCATCCTCGCAGCCCGAGCACGCCCCGCATGGGTTCGGCAACGAGCGGCTGCCAGAACACGTCGCGATGGATCTGATCCACGTAACTCAAGTAGCAGCCCAGGCCGGCGAGCGCGCCGTGGCGCCGAGCCGTGGCCAGGATATAGTCCCAATCCAGCGCACCGCGGCGGATCGTGGACATGGTGAAGACCACATCGCACAGGGCGATCCGGAGGCGCCCCCACACCCGCTGCAGGCCCTGGAGGACAAGTTGATCTTCCGGCGGGGGCGCCGCAAACTCGGACCCGTCGACCACGATATGGCGCCGGTGCCCTATGAGGACCGTCGGAAAGACAGTCTGCTCGCCGACGACTCCCAGGCGGCCGTGTTGCACGTCGAGAGGCGACGGGCAGCCGTCAATCGTGTACGTCGTCGTTCCGGCGATCCACCCGCCGATGTCACGACCGGCGATCGAGGCTTGCAACCCGGCGACGATCCGGTGGTCCACCCGAGCGGACCGCTCGAGCAGCAGCAGGTCGACGTCGTCTCCCATGTCCGGATAGTCCTGAAACACCTTTGGGAACACGAACTCGATGCCGTGCGCTTCGCAGGTGCCGCTGACTTGGCGGACCAGCGCCAGCGTGGAGCGCACGCGCTCCCGCTCGCTCGCCACCGCTCGGGCGAAGCGGTCGGGGACTCGAAGGCCCAGCGTCGCGAGGCGTTCCGCCGTGCGCACGAGCACGCCGTTGGCTCGCGTGATGTCGAGGAGGAGATCCCAGTCGACGGGGTCCGGCGCATGCGCTGCAATGCTCGCGTCCACCAGCAGCCGCAGCACCCAGGAGGCGTGCCGGCGCTCCGTCTCGTAATTCACGCTGCGTCGAGCCTCTCGAGCGCGACGGTCCGGAGGGCGGCCTGCGCGGCCGCGAGGTCGTCGTTCCGAAGCCTGACGGCGGCACGCACCCACGGGAAGACGGTTTGGTACGCCGTCCAGCGGCGCCGCAGGTATTCCACGGAGTACTCGCCCTTGCGCGCGTACGACTGCTCGGGACCGGCATCCACCAGCACGGGCAGGGTCGGGGTGGGCGTGATCAGCTTGAGCAAGCGGATCCATCGCCAACCCCGCCCGTCCGCTACATCGACGAGCGTGTCGTAAAAGTATCGATCCATGATGAGGACCCGCTTCCTGATGCCCTCGATGTAGGCGCGGTAGCACAGGAACAGGAGCAGGTCCACCGGATAGATCAGACGCCGGAGCAGCTTGCTCCACACGATGGCATCCCAAATTCCGCGTAGCACGACTCGGGCGGGGCTGCGCGATCCGGTTGGGACCGGGTTGCGGTCGCCGTTTGACGGCGCGCGCGCCGGCTTCCCATTCGGGCGGCGCATCGGGCCCTTCAGCCGATCGCGCAGCATGCGCGCGTAGGCGTACACACCCACCTCGTCGTCCAGGTGCAACACGGCCACGGGTCGCTGCCGCTCCTCCAAGGCGGTGCGCAGCGACGCGATCAACGTCGATTTTCCTGCCCCATCCAGTCCCGAAAGCGTGATGAGCATTCCTTGCGCCTTTCTGTTGGCGGCCTGCGTTAAGCAACGGTGCAGGTCCCGCATGCCCCGTACGCACGTGCCGTGCCATGCTGCCGAGGATTAATTCGTTGGGGGGTAAGGCATTAGCTATCCCGCCTGGACTGGAACGGTCCGCGTCCCGGCCGTTTGTGGCAGAACTGCTACAGCAGCGCTGTGCCGGCGCCGACGCACGACGTGGTCCCAGAGACCGCCGAGAAACCCGAGGCCGTAGCTCAAGTGCAGGGTGGGGAACACCGCGGCAGCCGCGACACCGGAGGCCGCGCCGTGGCGCAGCGCCGTGTGGAACGCGCACCCCAACACGGCGGCGGCGTAAGCTGCGACGATGCCGAAGAAGAGGAGCCGCGCGCCCGGCACCCAAGCGCTCGCTGCGGCCGTCAGCGCCAGGGAGAGGATGAACAGGGCGGGAATGAGCTGCCGCAGGCTCATCACCCGGCCGACTTTCCGGAAGACGAGCGGCTTGAAGTAGCCGTACCCGAAGTACATCCGCGCCACCTGGCGCAGCGATCGCCGCGCGTAGTAGTGGGACACGACATCGGGGATGAGCAGGACGCGCCCGCCGTGCCGGATCAGCCGCTGGTTGAACTCGTCGTCCTGATTGCGCACCATCTCCTCGTCGAACAAGCCGATGCGGCCGAAGACGTCCCGCCGCCAGCACCCGAACGGGATGTTCTCCACCAGGCGAGGCTCAGTCACGCCGATCCGGAAGTGCGCGTTGCCGACCCCGAATGGATGCGCGAGTGCCGCCGCGATAGCGCGCGCGATCGGCGTGTCGTCCGTGGGGAGCGTGGCGATGACGCCGCCGACGTTATCGGCGGCGGTCTCCCGCAGTGCGGCGACGAGCCGGGGGATGTAGTGCGGCGGGTATACGGCGTGCGCATCCATACGCATGACGACGTCGCCCCGCGCCGAGCGAATCGCCGCGTTCAGGCCTGTCGGTGTGACCTGCCGCGGATTGTCGAGCAGGCGAATCGAAGGATGTTGGGCGGCATAGCGCGCGACGATGTCGCGACTGTGGTCGCGGCTCATCCCGTCCGCGACGAGCACTTCAAGGCGCTCCTGTGGATAGTCGCTCGCGAGAATCGAGTCGAGGCACGCGCCGATATAACGCTGCTCGTCCCTACACGGGATGACCACCGAGATCAACGGCAGGGGGGGCCCGGTTGCGCGGGCGGGAGACGGTGACGTGTCGGGCCGCGGGCTCGAGCCCTCGGTGCCGCGCCCGGCGGGGGCGCGGCGAGCGAGCGCCGCGGCTTTCTCGTCCGGCGGGAGCTCGCACACCACGGCGCGCAGGCTGTAGCGCCACAGCCCTCGATCCAACGGATAGATGGAGAAGACGTCGATCTCCACTCCGACCTCGAGCAGCGCGCGCATGTCGCGCTCGAAGAACGTGGCTACGCGAGCAGGGTATTTGCTGGTGAAGACCGCCAGCCTCACGCGCTCACCACGAGAGCCCGTGCTCGCGCAGCCACAGTTCGAGCGAGAGGATCTCGAACACCCGCTGGTACAGCCCTCCGCGACTGATGGCGCCGCCCCGGGCCCCGGCCCGCGCGTCGCGGAACTGGCGCAGCCAGCGTGGCACGAGGCCGGGGGCCAGGATCGGCCGGGTGCGGGCAGCGGCACCGAGCAGCAGATCTTCGAGCACCGTGTGAAAGCCGGCGGGGAGCATGACGTCGAGCGGGATCGTGAACCCGTGCTTGGGATGGGTGGCCACGGTCTGCGGCAGCCAGCGAGTGGCGAGCTCGCGCAGCACGACCTTACCCCGGCGGCCGTCCGTCTTGAGGCGGTGCGGCAGCGTGAGCCCCAGCGCCACCAGCTGCTCGTCGAGCATGGGCACCCGCACCTCGATGCTCGCCCGCATGCTCATCATGTCCACCTTGCGCAGCATGTCCGAAGGCAGGCTGACGGCGAACAGGTTCTGGGTCATGCGGCGGGACAGCTCCTCGACATCGGACACGCCGGGCGGTTCGAAGCCGTCGAAGTGCCGGTACACCGGCGCCATGCGCTCCCGCGCCGCCGGGAGCACGAGCTCGCGCTTCTGCTCCTCGCTCAAATAGTTGGACACGCCCGCCAGCAGCACCGCCGAATCGGCGTGCCCCGCCTGGGCCAGCCGCACGGCCTTTGCCACCTGACGGCCCCAGTCCCGGGTCCATCCGGCGAGGCGGTCTCCCGCCGCCCGGGCGGCGCCGCACATCCAGTCGGGGAGGCGCATGAGGCGGATCAGGCGGTTGGCGTACCAGAAGCGGTGGTAGCCGCCGAACCCTTCATCGCCGCCGTCTCCGGAGAGCGTGCAGATGATGCCCCGGTCGCGCACCGCGCGGGAGATCCAGTAGGTCGGGATCAAGCTGGTGTCCGCGAAGGGCTGGTCGAAATGGCGCAGCAGGTCCAGGACCGATTCGGGAGTGAGCGCCTGGTCGCCCAGCTCGATCGTGTGATGCTGCGTTCCGTAGTGCCCCGACACCGCCAGCGCGGGAACGGTTTCATCGTGGGCCCGATCGGGGAAGTGGACGTTGAACGTCGTCGTCCGCTGGCCCGTGATGCGGCTGTGCGCGGCGACCACGAGCGACGAGTCGATTCCACCGGACAAGAGCGCCGCTACCGGGACGTCCGCCACCGATTGGGCCGCCACGGCGTCGAGCAGCGAGCGCGAGGCCGACTCGACGGCTTCCCCGAGGGTGCGGACGGGATCGGGGCGCGCCTCGATCCGCTCGTACTCGCGCAGGTGATGCCCCTGCGTGCTGATGGTGAGACAACTCGCCTTGGGGAGAGCCTCGATGTTCGCGAAGCCGGTCGCCGGCTCCGGGATGTAGCCGAGGCCCAGAAAGTCGTAGCAGGCCTGGCGGTCGATCGCGGGCCGGAATCCCGCCAGCGCGAGGAGCGCCTTCATCTCGCTCGCGAAGGCCCACTGGCCGTCGTGCCGCGCGAAGAACAGGGGCTTCACCCCGAAGCGGTCTCGGGCGAGGAACATGCGTCGCGCCCGACGGTCGTAGATCGCGAACGCGAAGATCCCGCGCAGGCGGGAGACCATCTGCTCGCCGTATTCTTCGTACAGGTGGACCAGCACCTCGGTGTCGGAGGTGCCACGGAAGCGGTGGCCGCGGTGCTTCAGCTGGGTCGTGAGGTCCCGGTAGTTGTAGATCTCGCCGTTGAAGACGACGTACACGCTGGCGTCCTCGTTCGCCATCGGCTGGTGGCCCGATGGGGAGAGGTCGATCAACGCCAGGCGGCGGTGGACGAGCTCGCAGTGCTCGTCCGTCCAGTACCCATCGCCATCGGGGCCCCGATGCGCGAGCAGAGCGGCGGCCCGGGCGGACCAGGCCGGGTCGGGAGGCAGCCGCTCGGGGTGAAACCGTCCCGCTAGGCCACACATCGGAGAGATCTCGGTTCGGTCATGGTGCTGTTCTGGGGCAATGCAAAACGCGTACGGCACGCTCCGCTGGCCAACTCGCGGTGGTGCTTAGTGTTATATACGTGTAGCTCGTGGCGCTCCCGCGCTGGCTGTGGCAGCAGTGTAACAAGTTGGGCGCTAGCGGCTGCGCCACCCCTCTCGGAAGGCCTGCTCGGCGGCGCGCCCACGGGTCGGGCGGCCGGCGGGCACGGCAACCGGTGGAGGTAGCCCGGTTGCGTCCCCGCCTCCGTGGCTCATGCTGGCGAGCCCGTAGGCCAGCACCAACCACAACAGCTTAGAGGCGATCCAGTTGCCGCTCATGTTGGCGGCCAGCACGACCAGCAGCAGGGCGAACGGCAGCATCCCCTGGCGGCCACGCCGCGCCCGCCACGCCCCGACGCAGCAGAGGCCGAGACCGGCGAGGAAGGGGATCGTGCCGGCGAGGCCGGTCGAGCTCAGCACCTCGAGCACGACGTTGTGCGCGTCCCGCCGGCGGAAGATCCGCTCGTTAAGGCGGAGGCCCAGCTCGTACTTGTTGTTGACGGGTCCCCAGCCGATGAACGGACGCTCGCGGGACATCTGGAGCAGGCTCGGATAGATCCGCTCCCGCCCGGCGAGCGCTCCGCCTTCGACCGCCTCGGTGAAGCGGCGCCGTACCGAGTCCGATTGGTATGCCGTGAAGATGACCAGTCCGATCGCCAGCGCCGCGATGACGGCGTTGCGCACGCCCAGCCACAGAGTGCGCGCGCCGCTGAACATCAGGGGGAGGAGCCCGGCGCCCAGCGCCACGATCCCGCCGCGCGAGCCCGTGTCCACGACGGAGAGGCCGAGCAGGGCGATGATCGGCGCGACCAACCAGCGCGGGCGCACCAGGGGTCGCTCCGCACGGTACTGGAGCCCGAGCAGCGCTACGAACCCCGCGGCGAGGATCATGGCGCTGTTGTTGGCGTTCTGCCCCAGCGCGGTGATGCGCTCACCGCCACCCCAGATCGCATGGGAGGTCCGCGCGATCCCCAGCACCGGCAGGAGGGCACGAACGGTGCAGGCGAGCGCCAGCACTACCAGGGTGAAGCGAGCGACACGGGGGGACTGCAACAGATTGTACGCTGCCCAGAACACCAGCACGACCTGCAGCAGGAGGGCGAAGAGCTTGGTCACCTCGGTCCCGTAGCTGGCGTTGTTCACGTCGGTGGCTGCGGCGTGGCGCGCGTTCCACGCAGCGGAAACGGCAAACGCGTACAGGTACACGGCGAACCAGACCAGCGCCGCGGGCCGTCGCGCGTAGCACGCCCGCAGCTGGAGCGGCGTCGCGAGCAGGAAGATCGCCGCCGTGATGGTCGGAATCTCGACCGGGAACGACCGCTCGGGAAACTCGAACGGAATCGAGAACACGAGCAGGGCGAACGCCCAGCGCACGATGGGATTGAGGGCGGGCGTGACGAGCGCGGTCGCGACTCCCGGTCGGACTGGCGCAGCGGCGCCGAGTGCCGGGCCTGGCACCCTCCACCCGAGCGTCACGGGAACCGGCGCCGCGCTTCGCGCAGGCGCGTGAGCACGACGGCACGTAGATCGGGAGGGAGGCCCGTGGCCAGCGCGACGGGGAGCACGAAGACGAGCGTCGTCGCAACCCCGGCGGCCCACACGATCCAGTGCGTCGCGACCACCCGGTCACCGAGAAGCGCCGCGGCGGCGAACAGCAGGGTCATCACCAGCAGCGGCCGCAGCATCCAGCCGCGGGTCGCGGCGGACGGTGGGCCGAGGCAGGTCCGAACCAGCCGCGGATACGCGATGCTCTGGGTGAGGCGCCCGGCGAGCACCCCGGTGCAGACACCGACCATCCCGAAGCGCATGGTCAGCAGCGTGGAGAGTCCGATCGTGAGCGCGGCCGCGGCGGCCGTGACGGCCACGCGGAGGCGGGGCCGCAGGGCGGCGTCGATGACGAAGGCGTCGCTCCGGATGAACGCCGTCTGCGCCATGATGAGTACGATCAGCAGGTTGATCGGTGTGCCGGCATAGTTCTCGGGGCCCACCCACAGCCCCAGCAACGAGTGGTTCCAGAGCAGGATGGTCGACCCGACGACGGTCACGAACAGCCAGGTGAGTGCCAGCAGCTCGCGGCGCAGCCGCGTGGCCTTGTCGTACTGCTGCTCCCCGATCACGCCCCCAATGCCGGGGATCGCGCCGCCGGCGGCGAGCACGTGCACGTTCACCGCCAGGCGGGTCGCGTACCCGGTAAGCACGTATGACGTGACCGCGGCCGGTGACACCACGATGCCCAGAATCACGGCGTCGCTGGCGAGCAGCAGCTTCGTGATTGCCTCACCGGCGGAATACCACAAGCTCAACCCGAGCAGCTCGCGGACCTCGGCCCGGGTGGGCCGCTCCACGCCGAACCAGCGGACGTATTTCTTCGACACGAACCAGAAACAGAGACCCAGCAGCGCATAGAACGCGATCTGGGAGCCGGCCGCGCCGGCGACGCCCAGGCCGACGTAGACGGCGCCCGCCGTCAGCGCGCCGCCCACCACCTCGAGCAACGCCTGGAGGCCCATCCGCTTGTACCCCAGGTTCATGCCGCGCAACACGGACTCGGGGAGCGACGCGAGGTTGGCGAACAGCAAGGCGACCACCAGCAGCGCGCAGGTCGCCCGGACGGCCGGGTGCAACGTGGGAGCGACCTTCGTGATCGCCGGGGCGAACCAGATGAGGGCGCCGCCCAGGAGCACCGTGAGCGGCAGGAACAGCAGCCACACGACGAGCGAGGCGCCGACGTAGCGTCGCTTAGCGCGGTCGTCGGGGCTCGCCTGGAGGTTGGCGACGACGAGGCGCAGGGCCTGGGTCGGGCGTCCGTCCCCCGCACTCATGTACCCGACGAGCCGCCCGAGCATCTCCCAGACGCCGTACAGGGAGCGCCCCAGTCCCGACACGAGCACCGGCACCACCAGGAAGCCGACGGCGACTTTCGCCGCATAGTCGAGCAGCGACGCGGCGACGTTGAGCGAGGCCCGCTGGGTGAGACTGGCGGCGGGCGTCCGCTCGAACGGACCGGGACGCGGCGGTGTCGCCGGCGCGGACGAGACGGCGTCAGTCGCCACGATGAGTCTCGTCCAGCACGGTGCCGACGGCCCCAACGAGCCGGTCGAGCGAAGCGTCGTCCGTCGGGAGGGTGACGACGCGGTCACCCGGAGCAAGGTGACGCAGCACGTGTGCGAAGGCGGCCCGATACGCGGCCGCCAGGTCGACGATCTCCCGGTCGGTGAAGTCGCGGAGCTCGTCGTCCCGCTTGCTGCGCCCGCGCAGCCGTCCCATCAGAATCGGGTCGGGGGTGTCGAGCAGCACCACCCGGTCGAGCAGTGGGGCCCACTCGGCCGCCCTACGCCGCCACCAGCGCTCCGTGCGCCCGTTGCCGAGGGCGGCGGGGCCGAATACGCATACCCAGCTCAGCGCGAATACGGGGCCTTCGTCGAGCACCACGAGCCGGGTATGGCGCAACCGGCGCCGCAGCAGGAGGCGCAGAGCCCCGAGCCGCATGACCTGCGCCAGGATCGGCCAGGAGACGGAGCGGGTGCCCCAGCAGAGGCCCACCAGCGCGGGCAGGGACCGGAGCGCGCCCTCGAAGATCAACGGTCGCGGCAGGTTCCAGACGCTGGCGCGGACGGCGCCGGGCTGTGCGCTCAGCCGCTGGGCGAGCGCGCTCTTTCCCGAGCCCGCCGGGCCGACGAGCTCCACCACGACAGGCCGCGCCGCTTTGCTCCTCTCTCCCATCGGGACCTTACAGCTCCTGCCACAGGATGGCCTTGAGGTCGGCCACCACGTCCGCCAACGGCTGCCCAGCGTCGACGACGCGGGCGCCGGCGGCGTTCCAATCTACGCTCCACACCAGCTCGCCGCGCTGCCGCACATAGTCGGCGGGCTCGTCGGTCTTGCGCCGCACCGCCACCTCGGGATCGACCAGCAGCACGATGAGCAAGTCGGGAAGCAGGATCTGCTTATAGTAAGCCGCCTCGATCGCGATGAGCCACCGCCCCAAGCGCGTCGGCTCGAGCCGGTCGGCGAACAGCTCGAGCTGCGGGCCGGAGAGCTCCCGGTTTTGCGGGATCGGGTAGCGCTCGCACAGCGCGAGGCCGCCGGCGAGGGAGAACTGGCGCGCCTTCACGTAAAGCCGATACCGGTCGCGGGCAGTGCAGACGTCGCGGAGTGCCGCGAGGTAGCCCCGCGCCTGCAAGCGCTCCGCGTCGGTGACCGCGCACACGCCCATCGCTCCCGCGGCCTTGAACACGGCGCCGATGGCCAGCGTAAGGAGCGAGCGCGGGGGGCGGCCGAGGTGCGCGGTCATGATGGCGAATTCGTCGGACAGCCACTGGCGCAGCTCGCGCACGCAGGTGGACTTGCCCGCGCCGTCTCCACCCACCAGTGCGACGACCGTCCCGCCGTGGGCCAGATGCTTGCGTCCCTCGGTCCACAGGTCGAGCCGGCCGCCCAGGGTGACGAACCAGCGCAGCACGCGCGTCAGGGTGACGGTGAGCGGCGGCCGCCGGGCGTGCGGGCGCAGCCGGCGGTGCAGCTCGCGCCCCAGCGCGACGCGCGCCCAGCGACGGTACCCGGGGCGCAGGGATGCGATGCACGCGTCGATGAACGGCACGTCCAGGCAGGGGAGGTGCGTGGCCAGGAGTTGTTCGAGTCTGGCGCGGTCGGTCTTCGCCAGCAGCGCGTCGAGCTCACCCTGAATCCCCGTCAGCCACGCCGGCTGGCGACGGCGCAGCGTGTCGATCGCGCTGTAGCGCTGTACCATGCGGGCCGCGAACGTGATGAGCTCGAACTCGCCTGCGGGGACGCGGAACACCGTCCCCTGGACCGCCGAGGCGAGGAGCGGCGTCTCGATGGGAAGGCGGTACACCGTACGCCAGATGCCCCCGATGACGAGGCGGTAATGCGCATGCACGTGGATCAACCGGCCCGTGACAGGGTCGAGCCCGAAGTAGCTCTCGATCCCCGCGATCGCGCTCTGGGGCGGCGGGTCGGCGCGCCGGAACCCGAGGGTGGTGAGGACGGACCGGAAGCGCGCCTCGCCGGGGCGGTCCACCAGCAGGTCGATGTCGCCCTCGCCGCTCATCCACCGGTTACGCTTCCAGTTCCCTTTCCACTGGAGACAGGCGACCCGTTCGTCGCGCAGCGCGTCACCCAGCTGCTCGACCAGCGAGCGCGGCGCGTCCCCCCCCGCCGGGGAGCGCTTCGGAGGGGTGGGATGGGGGCCGGCGCCGGCGCGCGACCTCGTGGGGGTGGTGCCGCTCACGGCTGCACCCCGGTCGGCGCACTGCCCGTGATGCGCGGCTGAAGCCGCGACTCGGCGCCTTCCGCTGAAGCGGAGGTGCTATGCCCGTTTACGGGCACATGCCGAGCCGCGAGTTCCCTAGCGCACCCGGCGGCCGGGGGCTGAAATCGCTCGTTCAGCGCTCTGCTAGAGCGGTGGCGGCGTCGATCGAAGCACATCCTGCCAGTTGTTAGCAGGAGCCGTGCGCGGGGGCGCACTTACCTAACCACTGCAATGACACACTGTTACACCAGTCGCCCCAGCTACACGCGCCCCGCCGTGTCGCAGCTGTGCGACAGATTGACGAGGTGCCGCTGTCAGTGGCACGTGCCGCTTCCCGAGTCCGTAGCCGTCTGTCCGGCGACCGGGATGAACTGCCACGAGTACGAGCCGTCGGCCAGGGTGAGCTTGAGGACGCCATTCACGCCGGTGATGCGCACCTCGCTGTTGGCGATGGGCGTGCCGAACGGGTAAGCGCTGGCCCCCCCTCCCGTGCCCACGACGAACTCCCGAATCCCGTTCACCGGGTCGGCCGCACCGGTTGGGGTTTGCGGGGCGAACCGCTCGTAGTTGTGCTCATGCCCCGAGAGCACGATTTCCCCTCGGGCGTCGTACAGTGCCTGCCACAGCGGCTGGGACCCGACCATGCTGCCGTGCGTGGTGCCGGAGCTGAAGCGCGGGTAGTGCCAGTAGGCCAGAGTGCAGCGGGCCGGATGCGCAGCCAGGTCGGCCCGGAGCCACGTCTCCTGCGCCGATCCGGCGCTCATGGAGACGAGGCTGTTGAGCGCCACGATGTGCCACGCGCCGAGATCGTAGCTGTAGTACCCCGTGGTGGGATCGCCCGCCGCCGCCCCGAAGTAGGTGAAGTAGTCGGCGGCGGTCGGGCTGGTGTCGTACTCGTGGTTGCCAAGCGTGGGGGAGGTGCGGGCCTTGTGCCGGCCCCAGCTCGGGGTGTAGCAGTTCTGGAAGTTCGCGAGCGACCCGCTCGGGTAAACGTTGTCGCCGACCGTGAAGACAGTGCCGGGGACCGCGTCGAGGATGGCCGCCGTGGCCGAATCACCGGTGGAGGTGCAGCTCGCGACGGTCCCGGCCCCGACGAGCGTGACGGTCGTCGACGCCACTGCGATGCTCGCCGTGGTCGTGGCGGGAGCGCTGGCGGCCCCACGCGCGTCGGTGACGGTGAGCGTCACGGTATAGGTGCCGTTGTTCGCGTATGTGTGAGCTGGCCGCACGCCGGTGCCGGTGCTCCCGTCGCCGAAGCTCCAGGCGTAGGTAAGCGCATCCCCGTCGGGATCAG
>Ga0209375_1000005_pt1 | contig 174441 bp, 173 predicted proteins | sample GraSoiAngelo_131_FD_185888 | JGI IMG/M metagenome (GOLD analysis project Ga0209375, IMG submission 185888) | Grasslands soil microbial communities from the Angelo Coastal Reserve, California, USA - 14_0929_02_30cm (SPAdes) (version 2) | ecosystem: Environmental > Terrestrial > Soil >...
AGCCCAGGCGAAGACCCTCTTCTGCGCCTGCCACGCGGCCCAATACGACCCCCGGGATCACGCCCGGGTCGTCGATGGGCCGGCGCCCCGGCGCCTCCCCATGCTGCCCATCAAGATGGTCAATGGCCTCTTGACGGTCGCAGGTGGGTTCACGGGTCGAGTTGGCGGCGAGCACCCGTGAGGGAGAGTGCCACTACAGCGCGCAGGGCGTCGCTGCACTGCCTCGAGGCTCAACCAGGCCACAAACGCACGCCGAGTTGGGGACTCCCGTGGCGGGCGCGGTACCGCTAGCGCGGCGCCCTCGGGAGCGTCACGTGCAGGCCGAGGCCAAGGATCGCGGCAAGCTGGGCGCCCGCGAGCGGCACGCCGACGACAGCCCGCCCGGGTGTTCGGTGGCACGCGCGGTAACCTCAAACTCTTCATCGGAAAGCGACCGAAGAAGAAAAAGGGGGACTATCAGTGGTTCCGCCGTGAGGAGATGCCGGCGCTGCTCGAGGCCTGCCTGGCGCGCTATCCACGATGGCATCCGTTTCTCCTCGTCGCCTTCGCGGCCGGCACCCGTTGGGGCGAGACGGTGGCCCTCTATCGGACGGACGTCGACTGGGCACTCGGCCGGATCCACGTGCAGCGGACGTGGTCGGAAAAGGGTCGACGAATCGAGGACTGCAAGGACGGCGACGACCGCTGGGTCAAGCTGGCGGCGCCGACGGCACTCGAGGCGCTTCGCACGCATCTCGAGACCATCGAGCTCGAGGCCCAGGTCCGCGGCTGGAACCATGACCAGCGGGAGCTGGTCTTCCCGAACACCTTCGGCCGGATCCCTCGGTTCTGCACGTTCCTCTCGAAGTTCTGGATTCCCCTCTTGACGTTAGCGAAGCTCCCCTACCGGTCGCCCCACTCCATGCGCCACTCCTACGCTACCTGGATGCTCGAGGACGGCGCCGATCTGCGCTACGTAAAGGACCAGCTGGGGCACGCCTCGATCGAGGAGACGGAGGGCACCTATGGGCACCTCGAACGCCGTCGGCACGAAGCCGCGACCGACCTCGAGGCGTACCTGCGTCCCGTCACTTCGCGTCAATCTGCGTCAGTAAGGCTCGGCGCACCGGCTCGGGAGCGATCGGAACGCGCAGCAGGACACGAGGCGCAAGTGCAGCTACGACTGCAGTTTGAGGAGGCGTTCTCCCGCGTCCCGAAGCACGTCGTCGGTCTTCGGAAAGCAGAACCGGATCTTCGTGCGGCCGAGCTCGGGGTGGGCGTAGAACGACGTGCCGGGCACCGTCGCCACCCCGACCTGCTTGATGAGCCACATCGCGAACGCCGTGGGGTCCTGCACGCCGTACTGCTTCATGAAGTGGGCGACGTCGGTGAGGATGTAGTAAGCGCCCCGCGGCTTCCAGGCGACGAACCCCGCCTTCTCGATGTAGCCGTAGAGCAGGTCGCGCCGCGCCTGGTATTCCGCCCGAAGACGCGCGTAGTACCCGTCCGGCAGCCCGAGCGCCACGACCGCGGCTTCCTGCAGCGGGTGGGGCGCACCGACGGTGACAAAGTCGTGCGCCCGTCGGATGCCGGTGCTGAGCTCGGCGGGCGCGATCGCGTACCCGATCCGCCAGCCCGTCACCGAGTACGACTTCGAGATGCCCGAGATCGTCACGGTGCGCTCCGCCATGCCCGGCAGCGTCGCGATCGGCGTGTGGCCGAGACCGTCGTAGACGATGTGCTCATAGATCTCGTCGGTGATCGCGAGCAGGTCGTGCTCGAGGCAGAGCGCCGCGATCGTCTCGAGCTCGGCGCGGCCGAAGACTTTTCCCGTCGGGTTGTTCGGGCTGTTGAAGACGATGGCGCGCGTCCGGGGGGACACCGCCTTCCTGAGGCGGTCAGCGTCGAAGGTGAAGTCGGGCGGCTCGAGAGGGACGAAGACGGGCTCGGCGCCCGAGATGATGCAGCCGGGACCGTAGTTCTCGTAGAACGGCTCGAAGACGATCACCTCGTCGCCGGGGTTCAGGACCGCCAGGAGCGTCGAGAGCATCGTCTCGGTCGAGCCGCAGCAGACGGTCACGTTCCGCTCGGGATCGACGTCCATGCCATAGAACTTCGCGTACTTGTCGGCGATGGCACGGCGGAGCCGGGGCGCGCCCCACGTGATCGCGTACTGATGGAAGTCGCCCTCGAGCGCCACGTGCGCCGCCTCGATCAGCTCCCGCGGCGGCGGGAAGTTCGGCATGCCCTGGGCCAGGTTGACGCCGCCCACCTGGCTCACGATCCGCGTCATCTCGCGGATGACGGACTCGGTGAACCCCTGGACCCGCTGCGAGATCGGGGGTGGAGGCACTACGGGACGATGACGTCGCGCTCGATGGGGTCGACCTGGACGCCCTTGCCCTTGAGCCACCGGACGCCGCGCTCGAGCGCGCCCTCGTCCCCTTCGAGCTCGAGCGCGATCCATCCGTAGTCGGCCTTGACGTCGGCCCGCCGAATGTTGATGACGAGGTCGAAGTCCTTGACCAGACGGTAGACGATCGGCTCCTGGATCAGCTCCGGCGGGAACGTCAGCCGTACGCGTATGCGCGGCATCGTGAGCACCGGCTCAACGGCCCCCGGCGATGGCGGGGACGATCGACACCTGGTCGCCATCCTTGAGCGCGGTCTTCTTCGACTGGAGGAAGCGGATGTCCTCCTCGTTGACGTAGATGTTGATGAAGCGCCGCAGCTCGCCCGACTCGTCTACGAGTCGTTCCTTGAGCCCGGGGAACTGACGCTCCAGGTCGTCCACCAGGCCCTCCACCGTGTGGCCCTTGGCCTGGACCTCGGCGTTGCCCTTCGTGATCGAGCGGAGCGGCGTCGGGATCCGTACGAGCACCGGCATGCGCGTTCCTCCTACGTCGCGTGGGACTTGAGGTCGGCCAGCGCGCGGTCGAAGGCCGAGAGTGACGGCTTGATCTTCACGTGGGCCTCGAGGCGATCGTAGAGGGCGTCCGGCGTCTTGAGACCGTTGCCGGTAATGCAGATGACGATCGAGTCGGTCCGTTGGATGACCCCGGTCTCGATGAGCTTCTTGGCGGCCGCGACGGTGACGCCGCCCGCGGTCTCGGTGAAGATGCCCTCGGTCCGCGCGAGCAGCAGCATCCCCTCGACGATCTCCTCGTCGGTGGCGTGCGCCCCGAAGCCCCCCGACTCCTTCACGGTCCTGTACGCGTAATAACCGTCGGCCGGGTTGCCGATCGCCAGGGACTTCGCGATCGTGTTCGGCCGCACCGGCACGAGCACGTCCGTGTCGTTCCGGATCATCGTGACGATCGGCCCGCAGCCGGCCGCCTGCGCGGCGTGCATTTTCGTCGTCACGGGCTCGGTGATGAGCCCGAGGGCCTTGAACTCCTTGATCGCCTTCCAGATCTTGGTGATGAGCGACCCGCCGGCGCACGGCACGATGATATGTCCCGGTGTGCGCCAGCCCAGCTGTTCGACGATCTCGAATCCGTAGCTCTTGGATCCCTCCGAGTAATACGGTCGAAAATTCACGTTCACGAACGCCCAGCGGTACTTGTCGGCGATCTCCGAGCACAGCCGGTTGACCTCGTCGTAGGTGCCGTGCACGGCGACCAGGGTCGGGTTGTAGACGAGCGTGGCGAGCACCTTGCCCTGCTCGAGGTCGGCCGGGATGAAGATGTAGGACTTGAGCCGGCCCTCGGCCGCGTGGGCCGCCACGGAGTTGGCGAGGTTGCCCGTGGACGCGCAGGCGACCGTGTCGTAGCCGAACTCTCGCGCCTTGGTCACCGCGACCGAGACGACACGATCCTTGAACGACCACGAGGGGTGGCAGACCGAATCGTTCTTGACCCAGACCTCGCGGCAGCCGAGCTCGTCGGCGAGGTTCTGCGCGCGGATGAGCGGCGTGAACCCGACGTGGTGGCCGACCGCGACGTCGCCCTCGACCGGCAGCAGGTCCTTGTATCGCCACATCGAGGGCGGCCCGGCGGCGATCGACGCGCGCGTGACGACGGTCTTGAGCGTGTCGTACCGGTAGTCGACCTCGAGCGGACCGAAGCAGAACTCGCAGACGTGGACGGGGGTGGCGGGGTAGCGGCGCCCGCACTCGCGGCACCGCAGGCCATTCAGCTTCTCCATCGGGCCGTCTCCATCGGTAGGGGATTTGAGCCCCGCGTTTTGTTGCACCGACAGCAAGACATTTCCACCACTAAACACTCAACCCCGAACGAAGTCAATCGCGTCGCGCGTCGGGCTTGATCGTGTGGGTGAAGAGGACCGTGCCCTCCTCGTCGCGGAGCCGCACCGTGAGCTGGGCGGGCTCGATCGTGACCTCGCCGAAGTTGTTGACGCCGCCCCGGGCGAAGAGCGAGCGCGGGTGCAGGCCCTCGTCGAGCGGCCGCGGCCGGCCGAACCCGGCCGAGAGCGGCCCGGCGACGAACTCGTGGAACGACCATGCAGGCGTCGGGTGATGGCGGGCGAGCTCGGCGTGGTGAACGTCGGCCACGACGAAGACGAGGTTCGTCACGCCCTGCTCGCGGAGCTGGCGGAGGATCGCGTCCCGCTCGACCGCGAAGCCCGTCCCGCCCTCCTGGGGCGTCCCATACACGCTCGCGTTCGACCACGAGTCACGCCGCTCCGGGCTCCCGGTGGGGATCGAGAGCGGCACGCTCGAGACGGCCACCTTCCAGGTGGCGGTCGACGTGGCGACATTGTCGACGAGCCAGCGGCGCTGCGCCGCGCCGAGCATGGTCTTGCCGGGGCCGTCGGGCTCGGCGTTGGGGCTTCGGTACTGGCGCGTGTCCAGGATGAACACCTCGAGGAGCCGTCCCCAGCGAAACTTCCGGTAGAGGCGGGTGGGCTCCTCATCCGGCGGCACGATCGGCCAGTACTCGACGAATGCTCGCCGCCCCGTCGGCATCAGGGGCTCCGTGGGGCCCGAGAAATCGTTCCGCACCTCGTGGTCGTCCCAGATCGCGTCGACCGACGTCGCGCGAAGAAGCTCCTGCATCGCGGGGTCCTCGCGCTGGTAGCGATGGCGTGCGCGGTACTGATCGAGCCGCGTCGCGATGAAGTCGGCGCCCGGCACGACGCCCGGCCGGTCGCACTTGACGTCGGCGTAGATCGTGTCGCCGACGAACAGGAAGAAGTCGGGCCGGGCGCGCGCCATCGCCTTGAAGATCCGGTAACCGCCGTCCACCCGGCGGCAGAAGCCGCCACCGCCGAGGTCGCCGCTCCAGAGGAACCTCACCGGGGCGCCCTCGTCGTGGGGGGGCGCCGTCACGAACTCGCCCCTCACCGTCTCACCGGCCCCCCGCGCCTCCCAGGCGTAGCGCGTGGCGGGCGTGAGCCCGGACAGCACGCGCTTGCCGGTGAAGTCACCTCGACGCGTGATCTCGAGGACCCCCGTGACGCCGTCGCCGGTGGCGGGCTTGAGGGCCACCGCCACCTCGCCCTCGGCGCCGAGCCTGGCCCACACGACGGCGGTGGTGGCGGTGACGTCGCCGATCGTGACGAGGAGCGCGGGTCCGGCGCCGCCCGCGGCGCCCAGCGCCAGGGCGACGAGGACGAGCGCCGCGGCGAGGGCCCGCACCGGGCCGCGCGGCGCGCTAGACGAGCGGGTCGTAGTTGAAGTACTGGCCCGAGGTGACGTTGGGCACGAGGTGGTGCTGGAGGGTCCCGGGGAAGATATCGATTAGCTTCTCGACCGTCCAGCCCTCGGCGTCGTGGATCCGCATGAGCGGGCGGTGCTGGGCGAAGAGCATGATCTCCTTGCCGCGCACGCCGAAGATCTGGCCGGTGATGTCCTTGGCCTGGTCGGTCGCCAGGAACGCGGCGACCGGGGCGATGTGGGCCGGCGACAGCTTCTTGATCTTCTCGACCCGCGCCTGTTGCGCCTCGGTCTCCGTCGGGATCGTGCCGATCATCCGCGTCCAGGCGAAGGGTGAGATGCAGTTCGCGGTGACGTTGTAGCGCGCCATGTCGAGCGCCGTCACCTTCGTCAGCCCCACGATCCCGAGCTTCGCCGCCGCGTAGTTCGCCTGGCCGACGTTGCCGACGAGACCGGAGGTGGACGTCATGTTGATGAAGCGCCCCCACTTCTGTTCCCGCATGAGCGGCGCCGCGGCGCGCGTGACGGCGAACGATCCCTTGAGGTGGGTGTCGATGACGGCGTCCCACTCCTCCTCCGTCATGTTGAAGATCATCCGGTCGCGCAGGATGCCGGCGTTGTTGACGACGATGTCGATCCGCCCGAAGGCGTCGACCGCGGTCCGCACGATCGCCTGCCCACCCGCCATGGACGCGACCGAGTCGTAGTTGGCCACCGCCTGGCCCCCCGACCGCGTGATCTCGCTCACGACTTCGTCGGCCGGGACGTGGCCGCTGCTGGTCCCGGACTCCGTGCCGCCGTAGTCGTTCACGACCACCAGGGCGCCGTGACGCGCCATGAGGAGCGCGATCTCGCGCCCGATCCCTCGCGCCGCCCCCGTCACCACCGCGACCTTGCCCTTGAGCATCATGCGCCGAGCCCTCCGGCGATCGAATGAGAAGCGCCGCTCACGATAGCACAGCCGGCCTCGGCTGGCCGGATGAAGCGGGCGGCCGGCGGCGCCGAGCGTCGAGGGCGGCGACGAAGGCGCCGGAGAACACGAACACGACCGCCGAATAGTAGACGAACATCACGAACGCGACGAGGACGCCGAGCGGGCCGTAGATCTGGTCGTACGCGCCGACCTGCTGGACGTAGACGCGGAAGAGCTGCTTGGCGGCCTCCCACAGCACGCTCGCGAGCATCGCGCCCGCCAGCGCCGCGCCCGGCCGCGGCCGCCGTCGCGGTACGAAGCGGTAGCCGAGATAGAACATCACCGCCGAGAGCGAGAGGGAGAGACCGAACGACACGATATCGAACCACTCCGGCGGGACGGGCAGGAGGGCATTCATCGCCAGCGCCTGGAGCCCGTGATAGATCCACGACACCGTGGTCGTGATGAAGAGGAGCATGCTCAGGAGCACCACGAGGGCGGCGTCCGTGACCAGGTTCCGGAAGAAGTTCCGGACCACCCCTCCCTCGACCTTCACGCCGAGCAGCCGGTGCAGCACCAAGCGGCAGGCGCCGAAGAGCGGGGTCGAGGCCACGACCAGGACCGCGGTCCCGAGGAGGCTCCCCACCGCGCGGGTCTCGACGATCCGGACGAGCACGCGTGCGATCTGCCGCTGGTAGACGGGGAACTGCTGGGTGACCTGTTCCACGACGTGCCGCGACGCCTGCCCTGTCGAGAGGACGAACCCCATGATCGAGACGCCGAGGATCAGGATCGGGATCAGGCAGATGAGGAAGAAGAACGAGAGCCCGGCGCTGAGCAGGAAGCCGTCGGCTTCGACGAACCGCGACAGGGCTCCCCGGCCGTGGACGCTCAAGGGCTAGAGCTGCCGGAAGAAGTAGGCGCGGTCGCCGCCGAGCACCTCGACCCGACGCACCTTGCTGTCACGCATCACCTCGAGGGTCAGGCGCTCGCCGGGCTCGTGACGCCAGAGGCGCACGTAGAGGTCGCGGCGGCTCGCCACCGCCTCCGCGTTGAGCGACACGATCAGGTCGCCCTCCTGCAGGCCGCCCCGATCGCCCGGGCCGTCGGGCACCACGCCGGCCACGACCACGCCCTCCTCGACCGGATGGGCGAAGACACCCAGCCAGGCACGCCGCGGCCGGCTCACGACCCGCCCGTGGCGCAGGAGCTCGTGCTCGTGCTTGCGGTAGTAGTCCGTCGGAATCGCCAGCGAGCTTCGCGCGATCTCGTTCAGGTTCAGCGAGACCACGCCCACCATGGCGCCGGTGAGCGTGAAAAGCCCGCCGCCGCCGAAGCCCGGGTTCGTCGCGCTCGTGACGATCGAGCGATCCAGGAGGTACTCCCAGTACGCCTCGAACTCGCCGACATGGACCACGAGCCCGCCCGCCACGCGGCGCTCCTGGGTGCCCGTCGAGGCCAACGCGATCACGGCGGTGCCCGGCTCGAGCGCCTCGCCGTTGCCGAGCTTCGCGGCGCGAAGCCCCTGGCGCTTGACCTTGAGCAGCGCCAGGCCCACCTCAAAGTCCTGGGCGACGATCTCGGCCCGTGCCCGCCGGGCCTTGGCGAAGGCGACCTCGACGGACTGGGCGCCCATCACGACGTAGTTCACGGTGAGGATCAGCCCGGACGAGTCGACGACCACGCCGCTCCCGAGGCGATCGTTGCCCAGGATCTGCGTCGAGGGATGCTCGCGGGCGACGGTGGCGTGGATGTGGACCACGGGTGGCAGCAGGTGCTTGACGATCTCGACCGAGGCGTCCATGGGCGATCGGCTACTTCCGCTTCAGATGATAGCCGAAGAAGTCCTCGATGCGCCGCTGCGCGTCCACGAAGGCGGCCGCCTCGAAGCCGACGGTCGCCCCGCAGCACTCGCCCGGCTTGTTCCGGTTGCCGACGTCGGGCAGGTACGTCCGCCGCTGGCCGACCACGTCGAAGTAGTGGACGGCGCCCGGATAGAGGACGATCGTGGCGTCCGCGCCGCGGCGCCGCATGTTGGCGACCATCTCGACGCAAGGGCCGGGGAGCGTCCAGTCGTCGGCCTCACCCATCAGGATCAGCAACGGCCGGGTCACGAGCTCGTTCACCAGCGAGTAGCACCCGCCCGGGTAGACGCCGATCGCCGCCGCGAAGCCCGGCGACGGCAGCGTGACGCCTCGCCTGCGCGCGCGCTCCAGGCTCGGACCGTTCACGGCGGCGATCGCGAACACGCCGCCGTTGGACCAGCCGATGACGCCGATGCGGCTCCGGTCGACGAACGGCTGCGCCTGGAGGAAACGCAGCGCGCCGCCGGTGTCGTCGAAGCGCTCGGTCGACGGGAGATCGGGTGTGTCCGCGTCGCAGCCGCGACCGATCCCGCGCGCGGCCCAGCTGTCCACGATCAGCGCGACGTAGCCGCGCTCGCGGAACCAGCCCGCCCAGTCGCGGGTCGACGCGGACACGCCGTGGCAGCCGTGCAGCAACACGACCGCAGGAAACGGGCCCTCGCCGGCGGGACGCAGCTCCCAGCCCGGCACGCGGAGCGGCGCGCCCGGAGTCACGTTCGGGAACGCGACGCGCGTGGAGGCGCAGCCGACCAGGGCGAACACGGCGAGCAGCGCCACGGAGGGGCGGCGGGGCATGGGGTTGAGGATACACCGAGGCCCGGGTATGCTGGCCCCGTGAATCGCGTGGTCCGCGTCATCGCGTACTCCGACTACCTGTGACCGTGGTGCTTCCCGGCGGCGGTTCGCCTCCGGCGATTGCGCGAGGAGCTCGGCTCCGTCGTTACGATCGAGTCACGGGCGTTCCCCCTCCGCCCGGCGCCCGCGCGCGGGGTCGCCTTCAAGTCCACCTACCGCGAGGAGGGGTGGCGGCGGTGCGCCGAGATGTCGGCGGCCGACGGCATCCGCTTCACCCCGTGGCCCCACGCGGAGCTGCCGGGCTTCAGCCTCCCCGCCCTGGAGGCTGCCAAGTGCGTCGCCAAGCAGAGCGGCGAGCTTTTCGAGCGCGTTCACCTCGCGCTCTACGAGGCGTTCTTCACGGAGAGCCGTAACATCGCCGACGCGAAGGAGGTCGCGGCGACCGTCGCCGCAGCGGGCGCCGACATGGAGCGCTTCACCGCCGACTTCGAGGCGGGAATCGGCCGAGACGCGGTCATGAGCGACTACGAGGCGGCCGTGAGCGAGCACGGCGTCCGCTCGATCCCGACGGTCATCGTCACCGACACGGGCCGCGCCGTGGTGGGCCTGGCCGACTACGCCGTCTACCGCGCGGCCGTGGAGGAGGCCCTCGCCTAGCCGCGGGCTCACGCTCGAGCACGCGCCGCTCCTCTTCGGCCGGGACCCGACGCCAGGACTCCTGGCCTTCGACCTCGCCGAGGGCGGGAGTGCGATCCGCCTCTACCGGCGCCAGGCGGACGTCATCCATACGGAGACCGTGCCCTTCTCCCCGTTCCTGCTCCTGGCGGACGCGGCGCTCGTCGAGTCCACCGCCGGGCTCCTGTCGCTCGAGCCGCTCGACGGCCCCAGCGTCTTCCGCTGGCTCGCGCGTTACCGCGCCTGGGCCGACGCCCTCGCCGCCCGCGACCGCTGCCGCGAGGCGAGCGGCGCGGGCGCGAACATGCCCGGGGCGCCCTATCGCTTCCTCGCCGATCCCGTCCATCAGTACCTCCTCGTGGCCGGGCGGACCTCGTTCGGCGGCCTGGCCTTCGGCGATCTCCGGCGCCTGGCGCTCGATATCGAAGTCGTCACCACGGCGGGCTACGAGTTCCCGAGCGCCGCGCGCGCCGACGACCGGATCGTCGCGGTCGCCCTCGCCGACTCCTCCGGCTTCCGTCACGTCGTGCGGGGAGACCGGCTCGACGAGCGCCTCCTGCTCGAGGAGTGCACGCGGATCATCCGAGAGCGCGACCCGGACGTGATCGAGGGCCACAACATCTTTCGCTTCGACCTCGAGTATCTGGAAGCGCGGGCGCGTCGGCACGACGTCGTGCTCCGCTGGGGCCGCGACGGCAGCGCGCTCCGGAGGCGGGTCGCGCGCCTGCAGATCGCCGAACGGACGATCGACTACCGGCGCTGGGACGCCGCCGGCCGGCACGTGGTCGACACCTGGATGCTTGCCCAGCTCCACGACGCGGGCGCCCGCGACCTGCCGAGCTTCGGTCTCAAGGAGCTCGCGCGCCACTTCGGCGTCGCCGCCCCGGACCGCACGTACATCGACGCGTCGCAAGTCGCGCGGACGCTCCGGGAGGACCCCGAGCGGCTCGTGGCCTACGCGATCGACGACGCGGTGGAGACGCTCGGCGTCGCCGCCGTGCTCGCGCCGCCCTACTTCGCCCAGGCGCAGGTCGTCCCGTTCGACTACCAGACGTGCACGCTGCGCGGCGCGGCCGCCAAGATCGATGCGTTGATGCTCCGCGAGTACCTCTACCGGCGCCACGCCGTGCCCGCCCCCCAGCCGACCGCACCGGTGGGCGGCGGCCACACGGTCATCTGCCAGCAGGGTGTTGCCCGCCCGGTCCTCCACGTGGACGTGACGTCTCTCTACCCATCGCTGATGCTCGCCCACTCGATCGGGCCGGCCTCGGACGCGCTGGGCGTCTTCCCCGCGCTGCTCCAGCATCTCCGCGACTTCCGGATTCGCGCCAAGCGACTCGCCCGGGAGACGGCCGAACCGGCCGAGCGTGCCCACCTCGGCGCGCTCCAGCAGTCGTTCAAGATCCTGATCAACGCCTTCTACGGCTACCTCGCATTCAGCGGCGGTCACTGGAACGACTACAACGCCGCCAACCGCGTGACGGCGGAGGGCCGCGCCGTGGTCGCCTCGCTGCTCGAGCGGCTCACCGGGCTCGGCGCCACTCCCGTCGAAGCGGACACGGACGGCGTCTACTTCGTCCCACCGCCGGGCCACCGCCCGGACGACGACGACGCCCTGCTCGAGCGGATCGCGGTCGGTCTGCCTGCCGGGCTCCAGCTCGAGCTCGACGGCCGGTACGCGGCGATGTTCAGCTACAAGATGAAGACCTATGCGCTCCTGGACGCGCGCGACCGGCTTCAGCTCAAGGGCTCCGCGTTCCGCTCGCGCGGCCTCGAGCCGTTCCAGCGGCAGGTCATCGAGGAGGTCGTCCGCGCTCTCCTCGACGGCCGCCCGGACGAGGTCCGGCGGATCATCGACCGCCGGCTCGCCGATTTCGGCGCCCACCGCGTCGACGTGCGCGCGTTCGCCAGGACGGAGACGCTCCAGGAGTCGCTCGACGCTTACCGGCTCAAAGTCAACGCCGGCGCGCGGTCGGTCTCCGCAGCGTACGAGCTGGCGGCGGCGGCAGGACGCGCGCTGGAGCCCGGCGATCAGATCTCGTACTACGTGACCGGCCACGGCGCCGGCGTGGCCGTCAACGGGCACGTGAAGCTCGCGAGCCAGTGGGACCCGGCGCGCCCCGACGAGAACGTCGAGTATTACCAGGCCAAGGTGCGCGAGATCTGGGAGCGCTTCCGCCCGTTCACGGAGTTCGACGGGCTCCGACCGTACGTCGAGGAGCCGGAGCCCCAGCTCAACCTCTTCTGATTAACGTCGGGGGGAGCGACGCCGCTCCACCCCGACACCCCCCACCGATCACACGTGGCAGTCACGCACAGAGGATGGATTGCGCGGGCCAAGCCCGCGCTCGAACCGGGACCGGGACGTCCGCACACGACGCGGAGGGAACGGGTCTCACCCACCGGCTGTCCGGGCGTCCCGGGCCCCACGGTCGGGTCAGATTCACCATACGAGAGACAGTTGACTCGGGGTCGGGCTATCGGCCGGGCGGTCGGCGCGGCGACGCGCGGCGAATCCGACTTCGGCGGAGAGTCTCCGCACGAGCGCTTCGATGCCGGCGACGTAGTCGCGCCTGGCATACGCCGAGTCGGCGTAGAGCCGCTCGTACTCGGGGACGAGCTCCGGGAATTCCGCCCGGAGGAACTCGAAGAACGTCTCTCGCGTCCCGCGTCGCAGGAACAGCACATTCGATTCGGCGATCTCGGCTCCGGCCTCGCGCGCCCGGACCAGGAGCGCACGCAGATTCGCCTCGCCGTCGGTCAGCCGGGGGAGCACCGGCATGATGAACAGGCGCGTGGGGATCCCGCCGGCCGCCAGCGCCGTCATCGCCTCGAACCGGAGATCGGGCCGGGGCGCGCGGGGCTCGAGGCGCCGCGCGAGGGCCTGGTCGAGCGTCGGGATCGAGAAGTTCACCGAGACCTCCGAACGCGCGGCGATCTCTCGGAGCAGCGTCAGATCACGGCGGACGAGGACCGATTTCGTGGTGATGGACAGTCGCACGCCGACCACCTTCGAAGCCGCCTCGAGCACCCTCCGGGTGACCTCGAACCTGGACTCTGCCGGCTGGTAGGGATCCGTTGCGGTCCCGAGGGCGACGAGCAGCCCGCTGCGCCGAGCCCGCTTGAGCTCGGCGACGAGCGAGCCCGGGTCGGTGAGCTTGACGTAGATGCGTCGCTCGAACGCCGCGGGATCGTTCTCCCCGAGGAACTCGTGAGTGTAGCGGGCGAAGCAGTACTTGCACGACATCTCGCAGCCCCGATAAGGATTGACGGTCCACCCGAACGGCATCGGCCGGGCGTTCAACCGGTTCACGAGGCTCGCAGCTCGAAGTTGCCGGTATTCAACGCCACGACGCTCGTCGAACGTCGGCCCCATCCGATCCCTCATTCCCGGCGCCGGAACCCCTGGCTTGATCTTAATAGTCATCACCTGTTGAGTATATCTCACCAAGAAAAAGGCCCGGGAACGAAGAATCCCCGGGCCGATTCTCTAGCGGCGCCAGCCTCCGCCGGGCCCGCCGCCTGGACGCGGACCACGGTCACCGCGAGGCCCGCCGGATCCGCGTTGCGGCTGGGGCCGCGCCTCGTCCACGACGAGGTTCCGATCTCGGAAGAGGCGTCCGTTCAGCATCTCTATCGCCTTCGTCGCCTCCTCTTTGGTGGCCATCTCGACAAACCCGAATCCGCGCGGCCGTCCCGTGAACTGATCGGTGATGATTCGAACCGTCTCGACGGTGCCAGCCTGTGCGAAGAGTTCCCGGAGATCTTCCTCCGTGGCCTGGAACGAAAGGTTACCGACAAACAGCTTAGCGGCCATCGCGCGACCCTCCTAGCCCTCACGAAAGCGGCGGAAAAAAGGGAGACTTCTTGATACCCTCCCTCGCGACACCGACAGATTAGTGACAGGGGGCGACACATGTCAAGGGAACCCGCTCGCTGGACAGGAACCATCAGAGATAGACGCCACGGGTCGCCCCGCCGTCCACCGTGATGCAGATCCCGGTGAGGAACGACGCGCGCGCGGAGGCGAGGAAGCAGACGAGATCCGCGATGTCCTCCGGGCGCGCGATCCGCTTGAGCGGGTACGCCGCCATCGCCTCCGCGCGATACTGCTCGACCGTCTTCCCAGCCGCCGCGGCCTGCTGCGCGATCAGCCCCTCCCAGCGCTCCGTCGCCGTCGCCGCAGGCGAGACGGCTGTGGCCAGGATCCCGTGCGGCGCGCCGAGTTCGGCCAAGCCCTTGGTGAAGTTCACGAGCCCGGCGTTGGCGACGCCGCCCGGCAGGTAGCCGGTGGTCGGGTTGCGCGCGGCGGCGCCGACCACGTTGACGATCCGTCCGCCGCCCTGCGCCCGCATCAGTGGGAACACCGCGCGCGCCATCCGGATGTAGCCGAGGAGCTTCAGGCTCCAGTCGCCGGCCCACTGCGCGTCCGGGATCGCGAAGAAGTCGCCGCCGCGGATCGCTCCCGCGTTGTTGACGAGGATGTCGATCCTGCCGAAGCGTTGATGGACCTCGCGGGCGACCCGCTCCACTTCGTCGAGCCGGCCGAGGTCGCCGGCCACGATGAAAGGCTCGGCGCGCGTCTCCCGCGCGATCTCCCGCGCCGCCGTCTCCAGCGTCCCCTTATCGCGCGCGCACAGCGCGACGCGGGCGCCCTCGGCGGCGAGCGCACGGGCGATCGCGCGGCCGATGCCCCGGCTCGCTCCGGTCACGAGCGCGACTTTTTCCTTGAGCTCGAGGTCCATGGTCAGCCTCCTGTCAGTCCTTGTCACTCCTTGCGCGCGCGCGGGAACGGCGGCACGTCCGACTCCCCGAGATCGGCCAGCCGGTCGAGCGCGCGGGCCACCGCGCGCGCGAAGGGCTCGAGGTCGAGCCCGAGCGTCCGGCCGTGTAGCCGACGGCTCCCCTCCTCCAGCAGCGCCCGCGCGCCCCGGAGGTTGCCGTTCGCCAGGTGTTGATAGCCGACGGCCACCTGGATGAGGCCCTGCAGCGTCTCCTTCGCCGCGCCGCCCGCCCGCGCCCAGTACGGCTCGAGCAGCTCGTGGACCTCGAAGTGGAGGCCCGCGTCGTGGAGCGTCGCCGCAGCGTCCAGCGCCGTGGCCAGCGACGGCCCGGGGCTCTCGAGCGGCAGCGTGGCCATCGCCCCGCTCGCCCGCCGCGCCCGCGCGCGAAGGGCTCCCGCGTGCCGCAGTTCGTCGGCGCCGAGCCAGTCTCCCGCGAGGGCACGCTCGCCGCAGTCCGCCAGCGCCGCGAGCTCGCGGCGCGCCCCGGCGTCGGAGAGCGCGGCGAGGATCAGCGCCGCGAGCCGGTTACGCGGCGCGAGGGGCAGCGTCGGGATCACGCGGAGCCGGAGCCGCTCGGCTGGTCCACGGGCGCCTCGGCGCGCGGGTCGGCCGGGCCGTCGACGGCCGGCGCCCGCCGCACGCGCTCGACCCGCGTGCCTGCGATGAGGTCGTGCAGCGCGCGCTTGTCCTGACGGAGCGCCGCCATCACGTAGCCGAACCCGAGCGTCGCGCACGACACGAAGTACGCGACGTACCGTAACAGCGACACCCCGAAGGACGGCGGAACGCCGTCCTCACCGACGACGACGCGTACGCCCACGATCGCCTTGCCGACCGTCTGGCCGAAGAGCGTGTGGAGCACGGTCCCGTACGCCGCGGCGAACACGAGGGTGAACGTCCACAGCATCGGCGCGAGTGTCCAGGCGTCCTCGACCTGCGTGGACCAGACCAGGTGCGAGAGGGCGCCGTACGACGCCTGCACGAGGGCGAGGATCGCGAAGTCGAGCGCCGCCGCGAGCGCGCGGAGCCAGAAGCCGGCGGCACGAGTCTCGGCCATGCCGCGTATAATATCGCCATGATTTCGGTGCAGGATGGCCAAAATCGGATCCTCACCCAGATCACTCGTGCCACCTCTCCCGAGCTCGTCCCCCTGGGCAAGGCACTCGGTCGCGTCATCGCCGAGGACGTGCGGGCGCCGTTCGACGTTCCCCCCGCCGACAACTCGGCGGTGGACGGCTACGCCGTCGGGAGCGCGGACATCCCCGCGGGCGCGACGCGCGATCTTCGGGTCGTCGCCGACCTCCCGGCCGGCTCCGTGTTCGACGGCGCGCTGGCGGCCGGCGAGACCGTCCGGATCATGACGGGCGCGCCGATGCCGCGCGGCGCCGACACCGTGTATCCACAGGAGGTCGTGACCAAGCTCGACGGGGGTCGGGTGGAGATTGGACCGATCGCCAAGGGCGCGAACGTGCGGATGCGCGGCGAGGACATCCACGCGGGCACCATCGTCATCGAGCGCGGGACCGTCCTCCGACCGCAAGAAGTCGGGCTGATCGCCTCGCTCGGCCAGGTCCAGGTGACGGCCCATCGCCGGCCGCGCGTCGTGCTCCTGTCGACGGGCGACGAGGTGGTCGAGCCGGGTCAGCCTCGCACGCCCGGCCAGATCTACGACGCGAACCGGTTCACGCTCCGCGGGTCCATCGAGCAGTGCGGCGGCGAGGTCGTGGACCTCGGCATCGTCCCCGATGTCCGCGACGCGCTCGGCGCGCGCCTCGCGGACGCGGGCGCGACCGGCGACGTCGTCGTGACCTCGGGGGGCGTGTCCGTCGGCCTCTACGACCTCGTCAAGGAGGTCCTCGACGAGATCGGCGCGATCGAGTTCTGGCAGGTCGCGATGCAGCCGGGCCGTCCGCTCGCGGTCGGACGGATCGGGTCGGCCCACTTCTTCGGCCTCCCCGGCAATCCCGTCGCCTCGATGCTCGCCTTCATGCTGTTCGTCCGGCCGGCCATTCACAAGCTCGCGGGTCGTCGCCGCCTCTTCCCCGAAGTCTACGAGGCACGCGCCACCGAGACGATGCGCAAAAAGACGGGGCGGCGCGAGTTCAAGCGGGGCATCCTCCAGTGGAGAGACGGCGGCTGGGAGGTGCGCACCACGGGGCCACAGGGCTCGGGCATCCTCTCCTCGATGGTCGCCGGCAACTGTCTCATCGTGCTCGAGGAGGAGCGTGGCGACGTCGCGCCAGGCGAGCCCGTGCTCGTCGAGCCCTTCTGAGAGCGGTCGCGTGCCCCCGCGGATCACCGTCGAGCTGATCGACCACGCGAAGCCCGCGGTGGAAGCGTGCCTCGGCGATGCGGCGCGCCGCCTTCCCGGCCTGCGCCATGCTGATCTGCGCGTGGAGGTCGTCGAGGGCAAATGGGCCGCGGCCGAGAACGGCGCGCCCAAGGGCGCGGGCGACGACGAGCGGCTGGCGCTCGGCGTGCGCGTCCTCGCGGGTGAGCGGATGATTGCGCCGGGCTACGTCGGCCTCACGCTCGGCGCCGCGGATCTCGCCGAGCTCGAGCACCGGCTCCGCGATGCCCTCGAAACGGCCCACCGCCGCGCGACGTTCAACGCCGAAGCGAAATCGGACGCGCGCGAGAAGCTCGGCCCGCTCGGCGAGGCGCTCGCCGACACGCGGCTCGCGCCGGTCGCGATCCGCCGGGACACCGTCGCCGCCGTCTACCGGGTGGATCCGCGCGCCGTCGCGCTCGCCGAGATGGTCAGGTACACCGCGGAGGTCTCGCGCGCGGTCGTCGCGGCCGACCTCGCCGTGAAGTACAACTGGGTCTCGACGCTCACCCAGCTCGCGCGCGAGCTGTTCGCCTCGACCGAGGGCGCGCTGATCGACCAGACGTTCGCGCTCACCCAGGGCGCGTGCTCCGTCGTCGCGGTGGCGGGCGCGACGAGCCTCGACCTCCACGACGTCCTCGGCCACCAGCGAGGCTGGGAGATCCTGCTCGAGGGCATCGCGGAGCCGTGGATCCGCTTCCCGACATTCCACGAGTTCTCCGTCGCGCTCGCGCGAGAGGCGGCGGAGCTGGCCGCGGCGCCGCCCCTGCGCTCTTCTGACCGTGAGACCGTCGTCGTCACCGACCCGCACTACAACACGCTCGTCGCCCACGAGATCATCGGGCACCCCGTCGAGCTCGACCGCGCGCTCAAGATGGAGACCGCGTATGCGGGACGCTCGTGGCTCCTGCGTGGCCTCACTGAGCACCACGTCGGCCGCCCGGTGGCGTCGCCGCTCGTCACCGCGTACTCCGACCCCTCGCTCCCGGGCTATGGACACTACGCGTACGACCACGAGGGCACGCCGGCCCGCCGAGTCGTCCACATCGACCGGGGCGTCCTTCGCGGCTTCATGAACAGCCGGCAGACCGCGGCGATCTTTGGCGGCGAGCCGAACGGCCACTGGAAGGGGACGCGCGCGTCGCTCGTCCCGCTGATCCGCATGTCGAACACGGTCTTCGACGCGGGAAGCCGCAACCCCGAAGACATCCTGAAGGAAGTCGATCACGGCTGGTACGTGACGGGGCACCGCATTCCGTCGATCGCCGAGAGCCGCGAGAACTTCCGGATCTCCGCCCGCCGGGTCTACGAGATCGAGAACGGCCAGCTCGGGCGCCTGTACCGAGACGGCGGCATCATGGCCGACTCGCGCGCCTACCTCATGAACGTGGACGCGGTGGGCTCGGACTTCCACCTGTACCCGATCTCGAACTGTGGCAAGGGGCAGCCGATGCAGATCAAGAAGCTCGGCAACGGCGGCCCGACGATGCGGAGCCGCGCCAGGCTCGCGGGAGGCCGATGATGTGCGCGGCGGACCTGGCCCGGGCCGCCGAGCAGGCGCTCGAGCTCGTCCGGAGCCAGCCCGGGGTCCTCGAGGCCGAGGTTTTCGTGGCCCGAAACCAGGCGCTCCTCGCGCGTCTCAACTACACCTCGCACATCCCCTCCAACGGCGTCGAGGAGCCGAAGTCCACGGCGTGGTGTGGCCTCGGGATCCGCGCGGCCTTCGCCGGGGCCGCGGGCAGGCAGGTCGGCTTCGGCAGCGAGCCGAGCGACCTCGGCGTGGCGGGGGCGCGTCGCGCCCTCGACCGCGCGCGGGCCTCCGCCGTCGCCGACCCCGACTTCGTCTCGCTCCCGCGTCCGTCGCGCGCGGCGCGCGCGCTCGTCGACTATCACGACCCGGCGCTCATGGCGCTCGACGATGCCGCGCTCGTGGAGGCCGGGTGGAAGATCGTCGGCGGCGCGCTCCGGACCTTCACCACGTCCGGCAAGCTCGCCGCCCTCGCGGGCGACGACGCCGGCCTCCGGCGCCTCGGCTTGATCCTCGGGGGCGACGTCACCGTCCTCCAGGAGCGCGTGGCGATCACGTCCACCCACATGCCGCGCGTCCAGACGGACGAGTCCACGCTGCTCACGGCGTTCGTCACCGCGATGGTCGAGGCCGAGAGTGCCAAGGGCTCCGGCGCGTCCGCCGGGACGCGCCTCGACGGCTTCACGGACGAGGCCGGGGTCGAGGCGGCGGCGAACGCGATCGCCGCGATCGGCGGCGAGCGGGTTCCGTCGGGCGAGTACACCGTCGTCTTCGGTCGGCAACCCGTGGCGGATCTCCTGAACAACATCGTCGTGCCGGCGTGCACCGCGCGAGCGTTCTACTCCGCGCGCACGCCGTTTCTCGGCAGGCTCGGCCGGCGTGTCGCCTCGCCCCGGCTCACGATCGTCGACGACGGCGCGCTCCCCGGCCTCGTCGGCTCCAAGGGGATCACCTGCGAGGGATTGCCGACCGGCCGCACCGAGCTGATCAAGGACGGTGTCCTCGTCGGATGCCTGTCGAACTGGTACGAGACCCAGCGCCTGCTCAAGGATCCGGCGCTCCGCGAGAAGCTCGGCGCGGCGGGCGCCCCGGCCGAGCGCGCGCTCGTGCCGCGCAACGGCTTCCGCTTCGGCGCCGGGGGCGGGCGCGAGTTCGATGCGGAGCCCGGGATCGCGGCATCCAACGTCATCGTCGAAGGCGCCGACCCGGTCTCGCTCGAGGAGCTCCTCCGGACGGTCGGGGACGGGCTCTATATCGGGCGGATCTGGTACACGTACCCGATCAACGGCCTTCGTGCGGGCGACTTCACCTGTACGGTCGTCGCGGATTCCTATATCATTCGCGCTGGACGGCTCGCGGCGCCGATCCGGGCGAACGCGATCCGGATCAACGAGAACATCGGGACGATCCTCGAGAACATCGTCGGCGTCACCAAGGACGTGCGGTCCACGATCGTCTGGGCGGCGGACGAGGTCGTGTACGCGCCCGAGATCGCCGTGCAGGGTGTCCGCGTCGACGAAATCGCCGCCTCCACGGAGGAGCTCGACTGATGCCTGACGCGCGTGTCGTCGCCATCGCCCGCCAGTGCCGGGTGCAGATCATCCGCATGCTCACCCACGCAGGCTCGGGGCATCCGGGCGGCTCGCTCTCGGTGATCGATATCCTCACGGCGCTCTACTTCGGTCGGCTGCGCTACGACGCGAAGCGCCCCGACTGGCCCGATCGGGACCGCGTCGTCCTCTCCAAGGGCCACGCCGTCCCCGCGCTCTACGCGGTCATGGCGCGGGCGGGCTACTTCCACGAATCCGAGCTCGTCACGCTCCGCAAGCTCGGCTCGCGGCTCCAGGGCCATCCCGACCGGACCGCCCTGCCCGGCATCGAGGCGGCGACGGGCTCGCTCGGCCAGGGCCTGTCGATCTCGCTCGGCATGGCGCTCGGGCTCAAGCTCCGCGCCGCTCCGGCGCGCGTCTACTGCATCCTCGGCGACGGCGAGATCCAGGAGGGGCAGGTGTGGGAGGCGGCGATGTCGGCGCCGAAGCTCGGCCGGCCCGACCACCCGCTCGACAACCTCTGCGTCATCCTCGACTACAACAAGATCCAGCTCGACAATTTCGTGGCGAAGATCATGGACCTCGAGCCCGTCGTCGCGAAGTGGCAGGCGTTCGGGTGGCCCGTCCTCGAGATCGACGGCCACGACACGGACCAGATCGGGAAGGCGCTCGATGCGGCCGAGGCGACCCGGGGGACGCCGACGTTCATCGTGGCCCACACCGTCAAGGGCAAGGGGGTCTCGTTCATGGAGAACGACCCCGAGTGGCACGGCAAGGCGCCGAAGTCCGCCGAGGCGATTCGCGCGATCCGCGAGATCCTCGGAGTCGGCGAGGCCGCGTGGGGCGACTATCTGAAGACCGACCCGGCGACGCGCGCGATCGTCGACGAGCTCGCCGCCCTGGAGAAGAAGTGATGGCGGCCAAGGCCAGCCGCGTCGCGTTCGGCGAGACTCTCCTCGAGTTGGGCGCGCGGGACGAGCGGATCGTGACCCTGGACGCCGACCTCTCGAAGTCCACGATGACCGCCAAGTTCGCCAAGACCTATCCCGCCCGCGCGTTCAACCTCGGCATCGCGGAGTCGAACATGATCGGCATCGGCGCCGGGCTCGCGCTGACCGGCCGGATCCCGTTCGTCTGCTCCTTCGCCTGCTTCGTCGTCGGCCGCTTCGAGACGATCCGTATCTCGGTCGCGTACACCAACGCCAACGTGAAGATCGTCGGGACGCACTCGGGCATCGCGATCGGCGAGGACGGCTACAGCCAGATGGGAATCGAGGACATCGCGTGCATCCGGGCGCTGCCCAACATCCCGGTGATCCAGCCCGCGGACGAGCTCGAGACCAAGCAGGTCATCGCCTACGCCGTCGAGCACGCGGGGCCCCTCTACCTCCGGCTGACGCGCCAGAGCCTCGACCCCGTGTGCCCGGCCGACTACCGCTTCCAGCTGGGCCGCTGGCTCGTCCTGCGTCCAGGCCACGACGTCACGCTCCTCGGCACGGGCGGCCCGCTCTCCAACTGCCTGGAGGCGGCGAAGCTCCTGGAGGCCGACGGGATCTCCGCGGAGGTCATCAACGCGGCGTGCATCAAGCCGCTCGACGAGGAGTTGCTCCTTGGCTCCGCGGGCAAGACCGGTCACGTCGTGACGGTCGAGGACCACGCGATCCACGGCGGCCTCGGCGGCGCGGTCGCCGAGACGTTGAGCGAGGTGATGCCGATCGAGGTGCGGCGCCTCGGCGTCCAGGGCTTCGGCGAGTCGGGCGACCCGAAGGGCCTCTACGCCAAGCACGGCCTCGACCCCGCCGGGATCGCCACGAGCGTCCGGAAGTTCCTGAACCGGTAGTTGTTCGGAGCGCTCACGAGCGACAAAGCGTTCCGAACGCCTCCGGTGCACGGGACAGGGCATCCGGGACCGAGACGTGTCTGGTGTGGGCGACCTGCGCTAAGAACGTGCGTCCCCCATCCCCGACGAATCCCGGGTCGATCGTGTAGGCGGAGTCCTGAACGGCTTCCTGGAGGCTGATGAATCGGATACCGGCGGCGCGATACGCGGCGAGCAGGTCGCCAAGCATCAAGGCTTCGAACGCGCTGATGTGCGCCACGAGAATGTGCTTGATCGGCCGCCTGAACAGGCGCGCGGACAGGTCCTCGAACGCCGCCAGTCGTGACATCGCCGTCTCCAGGAACAGGCTCTTCAGGCGGGTGATGGCCGGCGTGTCACCGAGCCCGACGCAACGGGCGTACACGTCGTTCCACGCCCAGTCGTCCTCCACCGTGACCGTGACCTGCGCGATGGTATAGCCTCGAGCCGCGAGCCACCGCCGAATCGCTTCACGCTTCTCTCGGGTATTGCCCTCGTGCAGGTAGGGATATCGGAAGTACTTCGGCGAGCCAGGGGGAAGAAGGCGCGCCAGGAGCTCCTGGTTTCGTTCGATGTCGACGGTGTAGTCGGTGGTGCTCACTCGCGTGAGATCCGAGTGCGAGAACGTGTGGTTGCCGAGCAGGAACCCGGCCTGACGCCAGGCGCGCAAGACGCCCTCAAGCTCAGGATTGCTCTGGAGTGGTCCACCGTTCGCAAAGCCGTACACGTCCGGCACGGCGTGCTGCCTCAGGGCCCGGATCACCTGTGCGGCGATGGCCAGGCGGGTGGCCCCGCGGGGCAGGGCGCCGTGAGCCGGAAGGTCGTCCACCGTCACGGCCATCTCCGTCGCGGCGATCGCTCGAGAGACGAGGGCTGTCGGGAGCACCAGGAGCAGCGCGGCGACGCTCCGCCATCTCACCGCGCGATGCCCAGGTCAGTAACGAGTCGCGTCGCGATGATCCGATTCACCTCGGCCGAGTTGTGGTAGTCGAACTCGGAGAGGCGATACCGAGGGTCGCGCGCGTCGAAGAGCCGGGTGTAGTCGAGGGACGCGACCTCTTCGCGCGCGAGGGCTTCGCGGAGCTCCTGGATCACGCGACGCTGGGCATCGTTGTACACCTGTCCGAGAATGACGGCGAAGCCGCGGAGGTGCAACTGCTCGGCGAGCAAGCGGCCCGACTCTTTGAAGATTCGAGCGGTCAGCCAGTAGTCGTGCGCGGTCGCCCGCAAAGGCAGCTCCACACCGAAGTATGTCGTCAGGTTGGACTTCGTCCAGAAGAAGTAGGCGAGCGTCGTGAAGGGGCGTCCGTGCGCGAAATCACCCTTCGCGAGCAGGTCTCCACGGTCGTCCATCTCATAGTACGGAAAGTGGCGCCCCCACCCCGTGCTGACCGTACTCGATCCGACCACGCGGCCGACGTGAGCCGGAATGAGGAAGAAGAGCGCATAGCCGTCCGGCTCGGGGACCTCCTGCCTGAGGCGGCCCGAGCGGGCGAGCGCGAGGAGCTGCGCCGGTCCGTAGCCGGACACCCCGTAGTTGTAGGGCCGCCAGGCCGTGGCACGCTCGCCTGCATAGTATGGCAGGGTCTCCGTCTGTGACAATCCTTCGCCAAAGGTATTCGAATCACCGAAGAAGAGCAGGAACGACGCGCGCGCGGCGCCGGTCTTCGTGGGCGTCTCGCGACGCCCCCACTCGTCGGTCCGGTAGGTGACGTCGTAGATCTGTGTGTCGCCCACCGTGCGGCGGTGACGTGCGACGGCCGACGGGGCCATGACGTAGCCGACGACCGGAGCGCGCACGTAGAACGACGCGGCGCCCGTCGTCTGGGGCTCGCCACGCATCACCGGCCTCGCCGGGGTCAGCATCCACGCCCCGGCCTCGGCGACGACGAGCAGACCGGCGAAGACCGCCAGGTTGATCGTCACGATCCGCGGCAGCGCGGCCACGATGAGACAGACGACGATCAGCGACACCGGGAGCACGAGGAGCGCGTAGAACCTCGCCGCCCCTTGCAGCAAGCTGTCGAGATTGACGTACGCGAGGCCCTCGACGGAGAGCGTCGTCACGACCAGAGCGGTCGACGCGGCCGCCACTGCCATGAGGCGGGCGCGCGTGCGCCTCAACGTTGCGCCGGCGACCCCGGTCCCAGCCATTTGACACCCGGCAGTCCGATGAAGTTGACGATCGCGTACGCCAGGAATCCCGCGTTCACCAGTACCACCGCCGCCTGGAGCTGGCGCCCCTGCAGCATCTCGACGACGGTGCCCAGGAGCCACTGGGCCAGGAGAACGTACTCCGCGACCACGTAGGCCCTCGGCACCCGTGTGACCTCTCCGGTCTTCGGTGTCCGGCCGAAGGCGATCTTCCGTCCAGTCCACGCCTGATGGAGAGACTTGAACGCACCGCTCAGATGGATGGGGATCAGCAGCAAGTTCAGCGCGTACACCCGAAGCACGTCACTGGCGCGATAGCCGCTCTGCAAAAGGTCCCGCGTGTAGAGGGCGTAGTACGGCACGGCGGTCAGCGGCAACCAGAGCGTCTGCAGACCCTCGCCCATCGGAAATGCGAGCACCACGAGGAGGCCAACGTTCACGACCGCGAGTGAAGTGAGGTAGTGGCAGCGCATCAGCCCTTCCACGAACCACCGTCCTCGCGACGATCGGCGCCCCATAGAGCCGATCAGTTTTGGCAGGATGATGAGGCCGCCGTTGGCCCAGCGCCGTCGCTGGATGATCAGGGCACCGAAGTCCGGGGGCGTCGCGCTGAAGGCCAGCCGCTCCTGGTAATTGTACAACTGCCACCCGTGATCGATCAGATCCACGGTGGACTCCGTGTCCTCGATCAGGGTCCGGTCCTGAATGAACTTGCGAATCGGATAGCCCCGCTCGACATCGACGACCGCGATGTCTTCGAGCGCGCGCTTGCGGGCGAGCGCGTTCGCCCCGACCCAGAACGTCGCCCCATAGCGGGTGAACCCCTGGTGGATGATGTACTGGATGTCAGTGGTGGCACCCGCGATCCGCTCGAGAACACCCGGCGCTTTCGGAAAGGCGTTGTACGGCGTCTGCGCCACCGCAATCCGCTGGTGCCCGGGCTGCTCCATAAAGTAGACGAGCCGGATCGTATACTCCGGGTCGAGGATGCTGTCGGCGTCGACCATCAACACGTAGTCGGCGTCCGGCACCGAGAGCTCCGCGCTCGCCTGGTCGGTCTCCTCGAGGACCAACCCCCCGTCCCGGGTCACGCCTTCGCGAAACGACCGCCCCATGAGGCCGATGTAGCTGTTGAGGTTCATCGCCTTGTTGGGTGCGTGGGAAAGGTTGGCGTACCGCTTTCGTTCGAAGCTGCTCACGCTGACGTCGAACAGGCTCACGAGCCATCGATAGGCGGAGACGAGATCCTCTTCGTCCAGGTGACGTGAGGCCGGCCACTGGTCGAGCTCTTTGCTCCGCCTGAAGGACCGTCGCGCCTGGCGGCGATAGACGAGGTCAACGAAGAGCGCATCGACATGGTCTGCGATCGGGTGCCGGACCGCCTGGGTCCGGAACCAGGCGCCGATGTCGCGGTGAAGCCGGGACAGTCGACGCAGTTCTTGCTGGAGGTCGAGCGGGGGACCGGTCCGACGTTCACAGAAGGCGGCGAAGGCCACGGTACACCGGCGTCGGGGTTCTCGGAGCAGCCCGTCGAGCTCCTCGGGCAGGCGCCGCAAGGCCGACAGACTTGCGAGATCGTGAGGGCTCGCGGGTTGCGGTGGGTCGTCGATGAGGAGCACGATCCGACGCTTCGGATAACCTTGCAAGGCGGTCGAGAGGAGGGTCTTTCGAACCACCTGGACCTCTTCTTTATAGGCGGGAACGAGGACCGTCACGCTCGGAGCACGGGGTGTCCGGTAGAGCCGGAGCAACGCGTCGTCCGAGGGGCGCCGATGGAACAAGAGCCGCCTGAGGTACGCGAGGCGGGTGAGCTGGTACACGAGGCTTCCGTAGATGAGATAGGCGACGATGAGGAGAAAGACGAGACCCGTGAGGAGATGCGGCCACGTCGCGACAGCACGCTGACCAAAGAGGCGGACAGCGACGGTGGCGATCGAGAGGAGGGCGGCGATCAGCGTCGCAACGATCCCAACGCGCGTGAGATTGATCTCGCGGTGCGTGTCCGCCGCCGTCGTCGTGGTTGGTCGAGGTACCGCGGGTCCCGGTGACGCTTCGGGACCACTCGACGAAGGTCGGGTGGCTCGGAGCCTCGACGCGGGCGCGCGCATCGGAGCGCCGAGGAGGTGCTTCGCGCGCCCCGAGAGCCCAGCGAGCATGAGGTGCCTCCATTTCAGGAGACCCCATGCCCAGCCTCGTCCACCCTTCCTTCGGTAGCCCGGCTATCAGGCAGCCTTACCTGACCCGTGGCTTTGCGTCCCTGCCTTACGACAGGTTTGCCGTTGTCGGGAAGGGGTCTCCGTGCTTGACCAAGAGTCCGCTTCGCAAGGGCCGAGCCAACCTCGAGGCGAAAGCGGAGGGAGGGAGTCGCACACAAACCTCTTAGTTCGACAGGGACTTGAGCGACACGAATCGCACGACAACCCCGACTCGAGAGACGAAGAAAGACCCCCTACACGTCAGTGAAACGCCAAAATGACACGCCTAGATCCCGAGGCTTCGCGTCAGCTCGTCGATCCGCGTCTTGTGCGCCTTCACCCAGTCGGCGAGCGTCGTCTTCGCGTCCTTGTCCGCGCGCTGGAGCGCCTGGGCCAGGATCGCCTCGGCGTGCGCCTTCGGCAGGACGACGATCCCCTCCTCGTCGGCCACGACGACGTCGCCCGGCGCGACGGTCACGCCACCGCACACCACGGGGACGTCGATGAGCCCCGGCGTCTTCCGCACGCCAGGGATCGGGATCACGCCGCGCGCGAAGACGGGAAAGCGGCGCTCGCGGGTCTCGGCGAGGTCGCGGACCAGGCCGTCCACGACGAAGCCCGCGATCCCGCGCTGCTGCGCGTAGGCGCACACGTTGCCCCCCGCCATCGCCCAGTTCGAGTCGCCCGCCGCGCACACGAGCACCGAGCCGGCGGGCGCCCGGTGGATCGCGACGTGGAGCATCAGGTTGTCGCCGGCGGGGCACGCGACCGGATACGCGGGGCCCGCGAGGCGCTCCATCGGGGACCAGAGTGGCCGGATCCCCGGGTCCATCACGCGGTCGCGCGTGACCACTTCGGCGAGCGTCGTCGGCGAGAGCCTAGCGAAGGCGGCGATGTCCATGCGGTCACTCCGACATTTTGAGGAGGAGCCCGGTGCGCCGCGCGCGCTGGATCGCGGCGAAGAAGCACCAGTGGGCGAGCGCCGCGTAGACGACCGAGAGCGCGAGCCCGGTGGCGATCGGGGCGCGGAACTCCGGCGCGAAGCCGAAGTGCGCGCGGTACGCGTCGAGGAAGTATGTGAGCGGGATCGCCGCGGCAACGGTCGCGACGGGCTCCGGCAGGACCGAGACCGGGTAGTAGAGCCCGGCGAGCACGAGGACGAGGTTCACGCTCGCCCACGCGAAGGCCTCGGCCCGGTTGCCGAAGAGCGCGATCAGCGCGCAGACGAAAACACCGACGATCCACGCGTTCAGGAAGCAGCCCAGGAGGAACACCGCCACCGCTAGCCACCCGGGCGCGAGCACGCGGAAGTCGAAGGCCCACCAGCCGAGCGCCGCGAGCAGGAGGAAGAGTACCCCGCCCCGCGCCATCCCGACCAGCCAAGAGCCCAGCGTCAGGTGCCGGATCCCGATGGGCGCGAGGAACTGGTGCTTCAGCGACTTCGACCACACGTCCAGGAGGACGGCGTACGCGACCTCGAGCTGGCAGACGTTGACGATCGAGAGCGCGATCGTGCCGATCAGCACGAAAGAGGCCTGCGCGGGCGTGAGGTGAAGGAACCGGGTCATGAGGCCAATGGAGAGCACGCCCACGATCGGCCAGAAGAGGAGCTCGAAGAAGAAGAACACGTTGCGCGAGGCCATGAGCGCGTTGCGCACGACCACCGCCCAGACCGCGAGCAGCTCAGCGCGCCAGCTCAACGAACACGTCCTCCAGCTCCGGCTCCCTCACGCGCACGTTCCTCACCGCGATGCCCTCAGCGGAGAGCGCACGGAGAAGGTCGGGCAGACGCTTCTCGGCCCCGTCCACGGTGCACTCGACCCACCCGTCCACCGCTCTACAGCGGAGCACGCCCGGCGCTTCGCCGAGCCAGGGCACGGCGGGAGGGTCGAGCCTCAGCGCGATCACGTCGCCCAGGCGGATCCGGCGCTTGAGCTCGGCCGGCGTGCCGCGGGCGAGGATCCGACCCGCCTTGATGAAGGCGATCTCGTCGCACAGCTCGTCCGCCTCTCGCATGTAGTGCGTGGTCAGGACGATCGTGATCCCCCGCTGCGACCGGAGGTCGGCGATGTGGCGGCGCACGCGCACGGACACGTCCGGGTCGAGGCCGAGCGTCGGCTCGTCGAGGAAGAGCAGCTCGGGGTCGTTCACGAGCGACTTGGCGAGCGCGACGCGCTGCTTGAGCCCCGTCGACAGCTCGCTGTAGGGCGTTCGCCGGTTGGCCCCGAGCTCGCAGAGCTCGATCAGCTCGTCGACGCGCCGTCGGAGCTTCGACCCGCTGAGCCCGTAGAGGCGACCGTAGAACGCGACGATCTCTCCGACGCGCAGGCTCCACAGAAACGACGGTCGGCCGCTCGCCATGTTGAGCCGCCGGCGGAGCCGCGCCGCATCGCGGACGACGTCGTGGCCCAGGACGCGCACGCTCCCTGAGTCCGGCGTCAGCAGGGTCGCCAGGATCGACAGGAGCGTCGTCTTTCCCGCGCCGTTGGGGCCCAGCAGCCCGACGATGGTCCCGCGCGGCACGGTGAGCGACACACCGCGCAGCGCGGCCGTCCGCGTCGGGCGGAGCCATCCCGACTTGAAGGTCTTCGTCACGTCGTGGGCGTCGATCGCGAGCATCGGACTCGATGGTAACATGCGGCGCATGACGGCCCCCGGCGAGTGGCGCTGCGCGGCGGCGAGCGTGCCGCCCGGCCGCACCGCGACCTTCCGTCTCGAGTGCGGCGGGCGCAGCGTGAACGGATTCGTCGTCAACTTCGCCGGCGGCTATCACGCGTACGTCGACCGGTGCCCGCACGTCGGCACGCCGCTCGACCTCTGGCCCAACGAGTTTTTCACCGAGGACGGCCGGGCGCTCGTCTGCTCGACCCACGGCGCGATCTTCGAGCCCGACACGGGGTTCTGCACCGGCGGCCCGTGCGCGGGCGACCGGCTGACGCGCCTGCCGCTCCGGGTGGAGGACGCGTCCCTCGTCGTGACCTGCCCATGAGCGACGCGCGCGAGGTCGAGCAGGTCAACGCGCGCTCCGACCGCGGGCTCGGCCGGACGCGGTCTGACCCAACTTGATTTGACCCGGGCGACGGCCGACAATAGCCGCACGATGGCGGACAGGCGCATCGCGCTCGGCGACGTCCCGCGTTACGTGCGGAGCGGGATCGCGCTCGGGATCGGCGGCGGGCCGGTCATGGTCACGCCGATCGCGATGATCCGTGAGGTCCTCCGGAGCGGCGCGCGCGACCTCCACGTGGTCGCGTCCTCGACGGGAGGCTTCGGCATCGACCTGATGATCGGCGCCGGGGCCGTCGCCTCGGTGGAGTTCGCCCAGATCGCTCTCAACGAGTTCGGGCCGGCGCCGAACTTCCGCCGCTACGCGGAGAGCGGCCGGCTCCGGTGCCTCGACCACACCTGACCCGGGCTCCTCGCGGGGCTCCAGGCGGGAGCCCAGGGGATCCCGTTCATGCCGGTACGGGGTCACGTCGGCTCCGACTACGAGCGATTGCGACCCGAGTTCCGCGTCATCTCGAACCCGTGGGCACCGACCGAGCGCGTCATGCTGGTGCCCCCGATCGTTCCCGACGTGGCGCTGATCCACGCGATCGCGGCGACGAGGGACGGCACGCTTCTGCTCGACCACATGGAGGACGACGCGCTCCTCGCCCAGGCGTCGCGAACGGTCGTCGCGTCGGCGGAGCGTATCGTCGCGTCGGAGGAGCTCCGTCGCACCGGTGACGGCGTGATCCTCGAGGGGATCCACGTCACGGCGCTCGTCGAGGCTCCCGGCGGCGCCAGGCCGACGCTCGTCCGCGGCGTCTCCCCCATCGACGCCGACCAGATCCGCGAGTACGTCGCCGCCGCGGTCGACGACGCGGCGTTCAAGCGCTACCTTGACCGCTACGTCTACGACTGACATCGCGCGATACACCCGGGAAGAGCTGATGGCGTCCGTCATCGCCCGCGAGGTGCGCGACGGCGAGACGGTGGCGGTCGGCACGCTCGCCGCGATCCCCGCGTGCGGTACCTTGCTGGCCCACTTCACCCACGCGCCGCGCGCGACGGTCATCATCATCAATCATCCGGACTACTGGCCCTTTCGCGGCGGCTCGAAGGAGTTCTACGACTTCGCGCAGCGGGGGAAGATCGACCTCTTCTTCCTCTCGGGCGGCGAGATCGACCGGCGCGGCAACCTGAACCTCATGTTCGTCGGAGACCACGAGCGGCCTCGGGTCCGCTTCCCCGGCGGCGCCGGCGCGGCGATGCTCTACTACATGCCCCGCCGCGTGGTCGTCTTCCGTGCCGAGCACTCGCCCCGGATCTTCGTCGAGCGCGTGGACACGGTGACGAGCCCGGGATCGACGCCTCTCGATGTCGTTCGCCCGGGTGGTCCGTGGAAGGTCGTGACGCCGCTCTGCGTGTTCCGCTACGACCCGGGCGGCGCGGGGCTCGTCGTCGAGTCGCTCCACCCGGGCGTGAGCCGGGAGGAGCTCGGGCGACGAACCGGCTTCGCCCCGGCATACGATGGGGCGGCCGGCGTGACGCCCGAGCCGACGAGCGAGGCGCTCGATCTCCTCAGGACGCGCGTGAAGGACGCCGTGGCCCGGATCTACCCGCGTTTCGCCGCGACCGCCTTCGCGCGCTAGTCGTTCCGCCGGAGCAGGACCCAGCCTCCCTCGCGACGGCGCACGCTGAACCTCGCGGGCCCGGTCTTTGCCACCTCGTTCGCGCGGTCGAGGATGAAGCGGCTCGTCTCCACGCCCGCCGGAAAGACGTAAACCTCTCGGCGAGTCGCGAGATGCGGGACGAGTCGCTCGTTGACGCTCACGGCGACGCCCGCCGGAATCTCGCGCATGAGTGCCCGGGCGGCGCGCCGATCGTCGTTCGGCCACCAGCGCGTCACCATGAAGTCGTTCACGGTGCGCGCCGTGAGCACCGTGCTCGCGAAGAAGCCGAACGCGACTACGGCAGTCGGAGTAAGAAGACGCGAGGGGAGGGGGCGGGGCCCTCCGCTCGGAGCGACACTCACTCGGGGCCCGCCCCCTGCCCCGCCCGCGAGCGCCGACACCTCTCGTAGTCGAGCGTAGCCGTCTACAGCGGCGAGGATCAGGAACGGCAGGACGAACGACTGGTACTGCGCGCGGTAGTTGATCAGGACCGGATCGACGCTCAGGAGATTCATCGCAAGCCCGGGGAGCGCCGCGGCCAGCGCGCGCGGCGCCAGGAGCGGCAGGAACCCGAGCGGTGCCAGCATCGCCGCGAGATACACGAGCTTCGGCAGCGTCAGCACGTCCAGCGCCCACGTCCACGGCCGCGCCACCAGCGTCACGAGAATCTCGGGGACGGACCCACCGAGATGGCGGTAGCGGTGCAGGTGCGGGTACGGACCGCCGCGGAAGTACGGCATGACCCAGGCGAGATCGACGAGGAGGACGAGGACGCTCGCGGCGGCCACCGCGACGCCGAGGGCCCAGCGCCGGCGCGCCAGGGCGAGCCAGAGGCCGAAGCCGACGACCGCGACCGCGGCGTCCTCCCTCCCCCCGAGCGTCAGCAGCAGGGCGAGCGCGGACCATCCGTAGCGCCGGGCGTCGAACGCCGACGCGGCCCACACGACGGACGCAATCGCAAACGCCTGGGGGTGGATGTCGCGGATGTTGATCCCGTGGAGCGACGGGTTGACGAGGTACAGGAGCGCGAGGGCCGCAGCCGGTCGCGCGGCGTCGGGCGCCGGGCCCAGGCGCCGCGCGGCGTAAGCGAAGACCGCTACGGCGCCGGCGCAAAGGACGACCATCTGCGCGAGGACGAGGGCGCCTCCGCCGGCCGTCAGCCGCCCGAGCGGCGCCAGCAGATAGAGGACGGGGGAGAAGTGGTCGCCCCAGGCGTGCATGGGCGGAAGCGTCACGTAGGCGCCGTGGCCGTGGGCAATGGACCACACGACCTGGACGTAGTAGCCAAGATCGAGCGCGTGGGTCTGGAGCGCCACATGCCGGCTCACGACGAGGAAGCCCATCAGGAGCGTGTACGCCGCGACCCCCGCCGCGACGGCGCGGGTCGGGCGCACGCCCGGCAGCGCGAGCGGCGCCACGAGCGCGCGGAGCGCTACGACCGCGGCGAGGACGACCAGCAGGTCCTCGGGCCGGTGGATCCCGAGCCCACGCACCGTGAAGCCCCCGGTCGCGACCACCGCGACGGTCAGGAGGAGGACGCCGGCCGCCAGCGTGTCGAGCGGGCGGGCCAGCCCCGTCACGGCAGGCGGGTGTACCTGGCGCGCAGGCTGTCGAAGCGCCGGGAGCGCCTCCAGCCCCGGCGGTGGAGCGTGTACCAGAAGAGGACGGCCAGGATTCGGAGGCCGTAGATCGTCGAGGCGACGAATCCCGCCGTCGACGCCTCCGGGAAGTAGCGCGTCGGCACCGCGATCTCGGCGATCCGGAACCGCGCGGCCACGACCTGGGCGATGATCTCCTGGTCGAAGACGAAGGCGTCGGAGTTCGCCCCGAAGTTCACGGTCTCGAGGACCTCGCGGCGAAACGCGCGGTAGCCGGTGTGGTACTCCGAGAGCCGGAGGCGGAAGACCCAGTTCTCCACGGCCGTCAGGAAGCGGTTCGCGACGTACTTCCACCACGGCATCCCCTGCTGGAGCGCCGAACCCGTCTTGAGCCGCGAGCCCAGCACCACGTCGGCCTCGCCGCGGGCGATCGGCTCGACGATCTGGGGGACGAGCCGCGGATCGTACTGGTAGTCGGGGTGGACCATGACGACCACGTCGGCGCCGGCGCGGAGGGCCTCCGCGTAGCAGGTCTTCTGGTTGGCGCCGTAGCCGTAGTTCCGGTTGTGGACGAAGATCTCGAGCCCGAGCTGCCGGGCGACCTCGAGCGTCGCGTCGGTCGAGCCGTCGTCCACGAGGATCACCATGCTGACGGTGTCCTTGGGCAACTCCTCGTACGTCATCCGGAGCGTGCGGCCCGCGTTGTACGCGGGCATCACCACGATGACCTTCGGATTCCGGACCTCGTCCCTCATGGCTCGCCGTGGCCCTTGGGGCGCGCGCGCACGATGAATTGATACCCGAGCAGCCGCGGCAGGCGCCGCGCGACCACCGCGTTGATCGTATGCGTCGCGGCGACCCAGCGCTTGTGCCAGCTCGTCGGCAACACCTGGTAGAGTGGCGCCGGCGTCGCGGTGAAGCGCTCGACCACGAGTCCGGCGTCGGCGATGAAGGTGGAGAGCGAGCGCGCCGTGAAGAAGTGGAGGTGGGTCCGGTCGAGAATGCCGCGGTCGATGTAGTCGAAGCGGCCGCAGAGAAGCAGGAGCCGGATGTAGAGATGGGCGATGTTCGGCACCGAGACGATCACGAAACCCTCCGGCGCGAGGTGCCGGTCGAGCCCGTAGAGCACCCGCAGCGGGTCGACGAGGTGCTCGAGCACGTCCGCGTACACGATCACGTCGAACGGCCCCTCGAGCAGCGGGATCTCGCGATCGAGGTTCACCACGACCATCCGCTCGCAGTGCTGGACGCCGGCCTGCGCGAGCGCCGCGTCCCCCTCGATCGCGGTCACGCGCCAGCCACGCTCCGTGAGTTTTCGGCTCAGGAGCCCGTCCGCCGCGCCCACGTCGAGGAGGCGCCGGCCCTGCCCTTCGCCGAGCCAGCGCAGGATGATCGAGTGGCTCGAGTGCGGGTCGGGCTTGAGGACGTAGCGCGCCGTCGGTCCGCTCACCGCTCCATCATCGGACGGAGGCACGCGGATCGGCAAGGTTCGAGTAGAGCCGCCGCCCACCGGACTCTCCGATGAGATGGACGCGCTCCGGCGGCAGCGCGCGCACGACCGAGCGCCGTGGGTCCACGGCGGAGAGGAGGAACAGTCGCGCGGGCCCGGACCACGCCGCCTGCAGGCGCGGCACGTCCCAAAAGACGTCCCGTGCCTCGGGGAACGTGGCGCCGAACGCCAGGGTCGAGGGGAGCCCGTTCACGATGCCGATCCGCTGGGGGAGCACGAGGAGCGCCGACGCGCTGTTCTCGATGGCGCCTTCGTGCAGCACGACGTCGCCCGGGCGCACGTGCTCGGCTAGCGTCACGGCCAGCGGCCGCACCGAGCGCGCCCGCACGAGCTGAGCCCGCCCCTCGGCGGCCACCGTCGGCAGGAACGCGATCGTCGTGGCCAGCGCCACGCCGACGCCGAGCGCGGGCGCCTGGCGCCACAGCGCGACCGCCATCGCGACGGTGCCGAGCCCGAAGATGACGGCGCCGCGCATCAGCAGCGGGCGCCACGCGTCCGGCGGCACGCCGGACGCCCCCGGGCTCCGCGCGGCGAGACCGCGCGTGGTGACGTCGAGGGCCGCGAGGACGTCCGAGGGGATCCGCGCGACGCCGCTCCAGACCGCCATGAACGTCAGCGTGGCCAGGGCGAAGAGCACGAGCACCGGTCCGAGGAGCGCGCGCGGGCGGGCGGAGCCGGGCGTGGCGTCGATCGTCTCGTCCCACACGCGCGCCACGAGGAGCGCCAGGGCGGGGAACGCGGGGAGCCCGTGGTGCGGAAGCTTGAAGGGGGACGCGGTGAAGAGCCCGACGACGAAGACCGCCCAGAGGGCGAACAGGAGCCAGAGCCGTGCCGTCGCGTCCTCCCACGGGCGGCGGAACGCGCGCCACAGAGCCCACGGCAGCGCGAGCGCCCACGGCAGGAACGCCAGGAGCGTGATGACGAGGAACTCGATCGAGCCGAGCGACGCGTCCTCGTCGGGGAAGACGCGCGGTCCCGCTCCACTCAGGACGCGGCTCTCGACGAGCGTGTACCGCAGGAAGCCGCGGCTCTCCGCCTCGACGAGCACGTACCATGGCAGGGCCGTCGCGACCAGGAGGAGCACGCCCCACCACGGAACCCACAGCGTGAGGGGCCGTTCGCCGGTGAGCCAGAAGAACATGGCGACGACGACCAGCGGCCCCAACGCGCCCAGGAGGTCCTTCGTCATCGCGGCGAGGCCGAGCGCGGCGTAGAAGAGCGCCAGACCGCGGCGGCCGCCGCCGCGGTACGTGATCGCGAAGCCCGCCCACGCCAGCGTGAGCCAGAGGACGAAGACGAGGTCCGGCTTGACGATGCGACCGCAGAGGAACATGCCGAGGTTCGCGGCCACCATGAGGCCCGCGAGGAAGCCGGCGCGCGCGCCGCCGAGGATCACGCCCAGGCGCGCCGTGACCGCGGCGACGCCGACCGCCGCCAGCGCCGACCAGAACCGCCCGGCCGCCGGCGTCGTCCCGGCGACGGCGAACGAGCCCGACAGGAGCCAGTAGAGGAGCGGCGGCCGATCCAGAGAGCGCACGCCGTCGACCCGCGGCGTGATCCAGTCGCCGAGCTCCGTCATCTGGCGCGCGGCCTCCGCGTGCAAGCCTTCGGGGGGGTCGACGAACGGCGCCGCGCCGAGGCCGACAAAGTACAGGCCCACCGCAACGACGGCAACGCCGAACGGGATGCCTCGCACCGGCCGTGGCTACCCGGAGGAGGCGGTCAGGTGACCTTCACCACGGCCACGGCGGGCAGGCGGCGGAGGAGCTCCGCCAGCGCCTTCTCCAGATACCCGGGATCCCGCGACTCGAGCGTCACCTTCACCTTGTACTCGGGGTTCGAGAATTCCGGGTACGAGCCGAGCAGCAGCACCGGGAAGTCGGCGAGCACCCCGTTCAGGTGCTCGGCGAGCGTCCCCTCGCCGATCGACACGAAGACGTTCCGGAGATGGATCGGCGCGCCACGGAAGCGCTCACGGATCGCCTCGAACTTCTGACGAAAGATCTCGGGCACGCCGGGCAGGATGTACACGTTGCGCATGAGGATCGTCGGGAAGCGCAGCGGCTCGCCGCCGACGAGCTCCGCGCCCTCGGGCGTCTCCGCCATCTTGAGGTGCGCGTCGTTCAGCCGGTCGTGGTAGTGGCTCTGGAGGGCGGCGACGAGTCGCGGGTGGCGCACGACGCGCACGCCCATCGCCCGCGCGACGCCCTCGATCGTCACGTCGTCGTGCGTCGGGCCCACGCCGCCCGACGTGAACACCACGTCGTGGTCGGGGCTCTGGGCCGCCACCTCCCGCGCGATCGGCTCGACCTCGTCCGGGATGACCGAGATCCGGCGCACGTCGACGCCGAGCTGACGGAGCTCGCGACAGAGGTAGGCGGCGTTGGCGTCCGCGATCTTGCCCGACAGGATCTCGTTGCCGATGAGGACGATGCCCGCGGTCTTCGGCATGTCTGCCGCGATTCTATCACCGCCGGTCCGCGATGCTACAATGCCGACGTGCCGGACCAGGCTTCCCTTCGTCTCACCGGCTGGGCGCTCGTGCTCGGCGCTTCCTCCGGCTTCGGCGAGGCCACGAGCCTGGCGCTGGCGCGCGCCGGAATGCACGTCTTCGGCGTGCACCTCGACCGCAAGGCGACGCTCGCGAACGCCGAGCGCGTCGTCACCGCGATCCGCGCGCTCGGCCGCGAGGCGCACTTCTTCAACGCGAACGCGGCGGACCCCGAGCGCCGCGCCGAGGTCGTGGCCGAGATGGAGCGCGTCCTCGCCGACCGGGGCGACGCGGGCGCGCTGCGGGTCCTCCTCCACTCGCTCGCGTTCGGCACGCTCACCCCCTACATCGACGACCCGATCAAGAACGCCGTCACCCAGGCGCAGATGGACATGACGCTGGATGTGATGGCGCACAGCCTCGTGTACTGGACCCAGGAGGTCGTGGCCCGCGGGCTCATGACGCGCGGCGGCCGCATCTACGCGATGACGTCGTCGGGGAGCACGCGCGTCCTGCCCGCCTACGGGCCGGTGTCCGCGGCGAAGGCCGCGCTCGAGGCGCACATCCGCCAGCTCGCCGCGGAGCTGGCGCCGCGCGGGATCGCTGCGAACGCGATCCGCGCCGGCGTGACGGACACGCCGGCGCTCCGGAAGATCCCGGGCCACGAGGCGATCATCGCCGGCGCCCGGCGGCGCAACCCGAGCGGGCGCCTGACGACACCGGAGGACGTCGCGCGAGCCATCGCCACGCTCGCGCATCCCGACACCTACTGGATCACCGGGAACGTCATCGGCGTCGACGGCGGCGAAGAAATCGTCGGGTGACCTACCTCCAGGGGGTAGTGCTCGGCGTCGTCCAGGGGCTCACCGAGTTCCTCCCCGTGTCCTCCTCGGGCCATCTCATCCTCGTCCCTCACGTCTTCGGCTGGCCCGATCAGGGCCTCGCCTTCGATGCGGTCATGCACCTCGGCACGCTCGCGGCGCTCCTCGCTTACTTCCGACGCGAGCTCGTCGCGCTCGTGACCGGCGAGCTCTCCCGCGGGCTCGGCGCGAAGGTCCTCGTCGCGACGGTGCCGGGCGCCCTCGTCGGCATCGCGCTGGGCAGGCTCATCGAGGCGCACCTGCGCTCGCCCGCCGTGATCGCCATCTCGACCGGCGCGTGGGCGCTGGTGATGTGGGCCGCCGACCGACGCGCGGTCCGCGCCCCGGACGCCGCCGGCGATCCGCTCGACCGGATCGGCTGGGGTCAGGGGATCGTGATCGGGTGCGCCCAGGCGGTCGCGCTGATCCCGGGCACGTCGCGCTCGGGCATCACGATCACGGCCGGACTGCTGGGCGGCCTGGATCGTGCGACGGCGGCGCGTTTCGCGTTCCTGCTCGGGATCCCCATCACCGCAGGGGCCGGCGGCCTGAAGGCGCTCCACCTCGCGAAGACGGGCCTCCCGCCCGGGGAGCTCGGGCCGCTGCTCGCCGCACTGCTCACGGCGTTCCTCGCCGGGTGGTGTGCGGTGTGGTTCCTGGTGAACTATCTCAGGCGACGCTCCCTCGGCCCGTTCGTCGTCTACCGGTTGTTGCTCGCGCTCGTGATCGCCGCCGTCCTGCTTCGCAGTTAGGTCGCTCGGTGGTCCCTACCGCCGCCACCAGACCTCCCCCGCCCGGAGCGTGAGCACGGGCGTGAAGCGTTGGCGGCCCGTCATGTGCTCGCCGTGCGCGTCCTCGAAGTCGAACTCTCCCGTCTCGAGCCCGAACACCGCGACGTCGGCCACCGCGCCGGGCCTGAGGGTGCCGAGCTGGCCGGCCCGGCCGATCGCCTTCGCCGGGCTGGCCGTCACGGCGCGCACGACCTCGGGGAGCGGCATGCCGAGGTTGAGGAACTTCGCCATCGTCGTCGGTAGGTCCTTCACGCAGCCCGCCGCGCCTCCCGACGTCAGATCGGACGAGATCGTGTCGGGATAGAACCCCTGCTGGATCGCCGCGCGGGCGACGGGAAACTTCACGTGCATCCGGCCGTGCGCCACGTCGAAGACGATGGAGCGCTCGCGCGCCTGGCGGATCTCGCGCCTCACCAGTCCATTCGCATCGAGGATCCCGTGACCCCGGCCGTGAAGGAAGTGGCTCACGATGTCGCCCGGGCGCAGGAGGGCGAGGATCTCGCCGAGCGGCACGGGGGGGTTGGTGCAGTGGACCATGACGCGCCCCCCGAGCGCGTCGGCCGCGCGCACCGCCCGCCGGAGCGGCTCGAGCCCCGCGTCGCCGACGACCTCGAGCTGGCTCCGCACCTTGATGCCCAGGATCAGGTCGCGGTGATCCTTGCCCGCGCCGATCGCCGCGTCGACGTCGGCGTAGGCGAGATGATTCAGTTCGCCGACCTTGAGGTACATGAGGCCGATCGCCGAGATGTTGAGGAACGCGAGCATCCGCACGCGTGAGCGCGAGAGCACCCACTCGCGCATCCCCTCGAACGTGCCCGCACCGGTCGAGCCCCCGTCCACCCACGTGGTGACCCCGGTCGAGCGCGCGATGTCGTCGGTGCGCGGCCCGAAGTCCGACGAGCCGATGAAGCAATGCGCGTGGAGGTCGATCAGCCCCGGGAGGATGAGCTTCCCCGAGACGTCCAGGACCGCGTCGTCGGCCGCGGCGAGCTGCGGGCCCACCTCGGCCACGAGCCCGTCGCGCGTGCGCACGTCGAGCCGACCGGAGAGCCCCGCGCCGGGATCGAGGACCTCTCCGCCCTTGAGAAGAAGGCCCAACGTCAGCTCGCGTCGAGGACCAGCGCGCCCTCGAGGGGAACCGTGTGCCGTTCGGGATTCACGCCCAGACGAGGTCGAAGAGGCGGCAGGCGTTGGTCGACAGATGGTGCATCACGTCGTCGGCAGGCATCTGCTTGAGCTTTGCGATCTCCTCGGCGACGCGGCTCGCGAACCACGGCCCGGAGGGCAGCCCCTCGAACTCACCGCCGTACTTCCACGGCGCGTCGCTCTCCACCAGCAGCGAGTCGAGCGGCACCCGCGCCACCATCTCGCGGTCGCGCTCCCGGTAGACCACCTCCGGCGTCACCGAGACGTAGTAGCCCGCTTCCACGATGGTCCGCGTCACCTCCGGCGGCGCCTTGTGCCAGTGGAAGACGGCGCGCTCGATCCCGTGCGCCTTGAGCGCCTCGAGCGCGCCGACCGCAGCCCCGTGCGGCGCGTGGAGCGCCACCGGGAGGTCCCAGCGGGACGCGAGCCGGAGGAGGCGGTCGAGGCGGGCGCGGCCGCGCGCCATGAGCGTGGCGGCGTCGGCTCTGCCCTCGAGCGAGTACCACGGGAGCCCTACCTCGCCGAGCCCGACGATCCGCGAGTGGTGGACGGCGAGCTGGGCGGCCACCAGGTCGAGGTCCTCGTCGGTGAGCTGCGTCCAGTCGGGGTGGAAGCCGAGACACGCCCAGACGGACTTGGGCGCCGCGCCCGCGGCCGCGAGCGCGTGCGCGTTCGTCTCCGCGTCGCACCCCACGGCGATCACGCCCCACACGTCGTGCGTGAGCGCCGTCCGCAGCGTTTCGCGGAGATCGGCGAACGCAGGATCGTCCAGGTGACAGTGGGTGTCGATGATCATCGCCGAGAGTCCCCCGTCGGTCTCTAGTTCCCCGCCACCACCATCCGGCCGATCATGAGCGTCGGCGCCGCGGTCCGGTCGCGCAGCACCAGGTCCGCGCCGATTCCCTCCACCGCCTGGAACATCTCGAGGAGGTTCCCTGCCACGGTGACCTCCTCGACCGGATACGTGAGTTCGCCGTTCTCGATCCACAAACCGACCGCGCCGCGCGAGTAATCGCCCGTCACGCCGTTGACTCCGAACCCGATCAGCTCCGTCACGTACAGCCCACGCCGGACGGACCCGATCAGCTCCGACGGCGTCGCGCGGCCCGGCAGGAGCATCAGGTTCGACGTGGACACCGAGACGCCATTCCCGTCGCGCGCGGCGTGGTGGGTCGACGCCATCCCGAGCTTGCGGGCGCTGTAGGTGTCGAGCAGGTACGACCCGAGGACGCCCTCGCGCACCAACACCGTGCGCGCGGTCGGGAGCCCTTCGCCGTCGAACGGGCGCGAGCCGAGGCCGGCGGGGATCAGCGCATCGTCGACGATCGTCACCGCCGGCGCCGCGATCTTCGTCCCGAGACGGTCGAGGAGGAACGACGCGCGCCGGTAGAGGCTCGGGCCACTCGCCGCCCCGGCGAGCGAGCGCAGGAGGCTCGCCGCCGTCTCCGGATCGAAGACGACCGGCACCTCGGCGGTCTTGACCTTGCGGGCGCCGAGCCGCCTGACGGCACGCGCCGCGGCCGTGCGGCCGACGGCGGCCGGATCTTCGATCCCTCCGCGCTTGCGCGCGGTCGAGTACCAGGAGTCGCGCTGCATCTGGCCGTTCCGGGTGGCGACGGGCGAGACGCTGATCCCGAAAGTCGTCGTCGTGTAGCCCCGGGCGAAGCCCTGCGAGGTGGCGTAAACGTAACGCGCGCGGCGGTCGTAGTACTCGGCGCCCTCGGAGTTGGTGATTGAGGGGTCGCTCTCGAGGGCCGCAGCCTCGCACCGCCGGGCGACCTCGATCTTCGCCTCGGGTGTCTCCTCCGGGCTCGTGTCCGCGAGGTCGAGGTCCGGCACACCCTTGATCAGGTCCGCCGGATCGGGGAGGCCGGCGTGCGGGTCGTCGGCCGTGACATTCGCGAGCGAGGTCGCCTCGTCGACGACACGCGCGAGGGACTCGCGCGAGAGGTCCGACGTCGACGCGGCCGCGGACGCGCGGCCGGCGAAGACGCGGAGGGACAGCCGCGCGTCACGCGCGTGGGTGACCGTCTCGAGGTCGCCGAGCCGGACGGAGGCACTGAAGGCGCTGTCTTCGACGAGGTACCCGTCCGCCTCCGTCGCGCCCTGGGCGACCGCCCTCGCGAGGACGCTGACCAGAAGGTCCATGTTCATTGGAACGAGGGCCCCGGGGCCGGCGCACTCCGTGGGTGGCGTGCTGTGGGCACGCGGCGGCTCCGTCCGACAAGGTGCGACCCGGCTCCGTTCCTCATGCCGCTATCCATTCCAGGGGCGGCGTCATACCGCGGTGCCGCCGACGGTCAAGTCGTCGATGCGGATCGTCGGGAGCCCCACACCCACCGGGACCGACTGACCCTCCTTACCGCAGGTGCCCACGCCCTCGTCGAGCTTGAGGTCGCGGCCGACGCGCGAGATGCGGCTCAGCGCCTCGGGGCCGTTGCCGATCAGCGTCGCGCCCTTGACCGGCACCGTCACGCGCCCGTCCTCGACGAGATACGCCTCGCTCGCCGAGAAGACGAACTTCCCGTTGGTGATGTCCACCTGGCCGCCGCCGAAGCTCACCGCGTAGAGCCCACGCTTGACCGACCTGATGATGTCCTCCGGGTCGTCCTCGCCCGCCGGCATGAACGTGTTGGTCATACGGGGCATCGGGGGGTATGCGTAGGACTCCCGCCGTCCATTGCCCGTCGCGACCATCCCCATGAGGCGGGCGTTCAGGCGGTCCTGCATATACCCGACGAGGACGCCCTTTTCGATCAGCACCGTCCGCCCCGTCGGCGTCCCCTCGTCGTCGACGTTGAGCGAGCCGCGACGGTTCGGGATCGTGCCGTCGTCGATCACGGTCACGAGCTCGGAGGCCACCTTCTGGCCCATCCGGCCCGCGAACGCCGACGTTCCCTTGCGGTTGAAGTCGCCCTCGAGCCCGTGGCCGACCGCCTCGTGGAGCAGGATGCCCGGCCAGCCCGGCCCGAGCACGACGGTCATCGTGCCGGCCGGAGCGTCCACGGCACGGAGCTTGAGGACGGCCTGGCGCGCCGCCTCCCGCGCGAACCGGCGCCAGCGCTCGTCCTCGAGAAAGAAGTCGAACGCGACGCGGCCGCCACCGCCGTAGGTGCCGATCTCGCGTCGGCCGCGCTCCTCGGCGATCGCGGTCACGTTGAGTCGCGTCAGCGGCCGGACGTCGCCGACCGTCCAGCCCGAGGCCGTCGCGATCAGCGTCACGACCTCCTCGCCCGTGAGCGACGCGATCACCTGCGTGACGCGCGGATCGGCGGCCCGTACCGCGCCGTCCACCTTTCGCAGGAGCTCGAGCTTCTTCGCGAGGTCGGTCTCGAACGGCGGCTCCGCAAGCGTGTAGAGGTCGTGCGGCCGGCCGCGAGACGGAACGGCGACGACGCCCGAGGTGGACGCGCGATCGGCGATCGCGCGCGCCTGGCGCGCCGCCTCCTCCAGATTCTGGAGCGAGATGTCATCGGTGTGGGCGTAGCCGGTGCGCGTTCCGGAAAGGGCCCGGACCCCCGCCCCTTGACTCACGTGGCGGGAGGCTTTTTTCACTGCTCCATCCTCGAGTTGGAGCTCTTCGTTCACACGGTACTCGAGGTAGACATCGGCGTCGTCAGCGCGTGCGAGCAGGTTTCCGCCGAGGACACGCGCGAGGAGGCTTTCCGTGAGGTTGAAGCGGTCGGCGAAGAAGCTCTCGGGGCGCGTGCGTGCAAGCTCAGTCATTCGTCACTCGGCTCCGTCGGCAGTTAGAGAGGGCTCCAATCCTATCGTGGGCGTGCGCCTACCCCAAGCTTTTCCGCTGTCTCAATCTGTCTCAATTGTATCCAACGCGTCCACCCTAGCGGCGGGCCTGAAATCCCTGGATTATCTCGTGGATTCGTCTGAGACCGACCATCAGCGATGGTCCCGGCGACAGGATGTCGGCGCCCTCGATCGCGTGGATCTCGCCCGCCTTCACCGCCGTGATCCGCTCCCAGCCCGCGCGGCCCGCGATGGAGCCCGTGTCGACGGGCTTGCCACACCACGACGCCAGGATGATCTCGGGATCCCGCTCGATCACCGCCTCCGGCGAGACGATCCGGCCCTGGGCCCCCGGCTCCGCGCGGAGCGCGGAAAAGACGTCGCGGCCACCGGCGATCTCGATCAGCTCGGAGACCCAGCGGATGCCCGCGATGAGCGGGTCGTGCCACTCCTCGAAGTAGACGCGCGGGCGGTCGGGCCACACCGACGAGTACTCGCGGATCTGGTTCACTTCGTCACGCATGTCCTGGATCAGGGCACGCGCCCCGGCCTCGCAGCCGAGCGTGCCGCCGATGAGGAGCACGGCGCGCAGCACGTCGTCGACGGAGCGCGGGTTCGTGCAGAGCACCGTGATCCCGCTGCCGATCAGGTCGCGGACCACATCCTTCTGGAGGTCGGAGAACGCGAGCACCAGATCGGGCTCGAGCGCCAGGATCTTGTCGAGCCTGAACGTGGTGAAGCCCCCGACAGGTACCTTCTCACGCACGGCCTCCGGCCGGCGCGCCGTGCCCGGGACGCCGACCACCCGGTCGCCGGCGCCCACGAGGTAGGCGATCTCCGCGGTGTCGGCCGTGAGGCAGACGATCCGCTGGGGGAACGCGATCGACGTCCTGCCGTACACGGAGGCTAGCCCTCGTACGTCTCGCGCTTCGCGAGGCCGCGCTGGAACGCGAGGTACTGCTGGCGCGTCATGGGCGGCGTGGCCCGGGCCAGGACCTCGCGCGCACCGGTCGCGCCCTCCCAGAGGAGGTCCACCGCCATCGCCGCGAGCGCCTTCGCGGGGACGAGGTACGCGAGCGGCTTGTCGACGATCGCGTAGTCCGCCCCGTGACCGGTGCCGCGGGCGCCGCCGACGTACGGATGGAGGACGGGCATCACCATGGAGAGGTCGCCCATGTCGGTGGAACCCGTCCGGTGGCCGATCTGGCGATAGTGCTCCTCGCCGACGAGGGCCGTCGCGTTCTCTTTGAACGCGCGCGCCATGGTCGCGTCGCACGTCATCGGCATGTAGCCGGGGAGCGTCTCGATCTCGACCGTGGCGCCGAGCGCCAGCGCACCGGCGCGGAGCGCGCGGTCCACCTTCCGGTTGGCGTCCTGGATCGCCTCGACGGTCTTGCCACGCACGTACGTTTCGATCCGCACCTCACCCGGGATCACGTTCACCTGCGAGCCCCCGTGGGTGATGATAGGGTGCACGCGGATCGTGTCCTCGTCCCTGAAGGTCTCGCGGATCGCGTTGATCGCCGCGAGACCGATCTGGGCCGCGTAGAGCGCGTTGATCCCGAGATGCGGTGCGCCGCCCGCGTGAGCGGCGCGCCCGAGATAGCGCACGGTCTTCACGATGCAGCCGTTGTTGGACCCGGGCACCCCGGCCTTGCCGTCCTCCGGCCGCGAGGTCGCGTGGATCATCATCGCGAGGTCGACGTCGTCGAAGTGGCCGAGCCGCAAGAGCTCGGGCTTGCCGCCGAGGAACTCCAGCTTCCCCGCACGCGCCTGGTTCACCCGCCATTCGATGTCGCCGTACTCCTCCGCCGGAACGGCGAAGAAGGCGACGCGCCCGGCGAGCCGATCGAGCGCCCCGGCGTTGATGAGCCCCATCGCCGCCCCCAGCATCGCCGCGATCTGGGCGTTGTGGCCGCAGGCGTGCGCGGCGCCTGTCTGGGGATCACTCTCGGGGTGCCCCGCCACGACCAGCGCGTCCAGCTCGCCGAGCACTGCGAAGGTCGGCCCGGAGCCCGCCCGCCCCTCCGCGTCGGCGCGGACGCCCGTTAGCGCGAGCCCCGCGCGCGGCGCCAGGCCGAGCGTCTTGAACGTCTCCTCGACGAGCCGCGCCGTCTTGACCTCTTTGAAGCCGAGCTCGGGGTGACGCCGGATCTGCTCCCCGAGCCCGATGATCTCCGTGCCACGCCGGTCGATCGCCTCCCACACCCGCCGCTTCAGCTCGTCTTTCGTCATCGACGTTCCCCGTTCATAGGCTCGCCTCGCACGGCGGGGCCCCGATCACAGACTCGCCTCGCCTTCGGCCGCGGCTCGCAATGCGGCCCCACGACATGCTGCGGCTCGCACGGCCACTCTTCCGCACCGTCTCGAAGGCCGCTCGACATTCTACTGCCACGCGACCGCCTGCGCCGGCATACTGGGGGGCCATGGACTACCACCACGTGATGGAAGCCGCCGGCGTCGTGGTCTTCGGCCTGGTCTTTTACTCGTACACCTTCCGGTGGTTCCGCCCAAAGGGGCGGTTCGACCGGCGATGGCGGCCCGTCATCACCGGCCTGGCGTTCGGCGTCCTGGCCCTTGTGCTCATGATCGCCCGCATCCGGGTCCACGAGGATTTGTTCATCGACGCGCGTGTCGTGCCCATCGCGCTCATCACGCTCATCGAGGGCTGGTGGGCCGGGCTCCTCGCCGCGATCGTGGCTTCCGCCTACCGCGGCTGGCTGGGCGGGACAGGCGCGGTGGCTGGCGTCGCCGGGATCCTGGTCACCGTGGCGGCGGCCGCGCTGGTGCGCGGGTGGGCACAGCGCGCGGGCCGCCTGCGCGCCTATCACGCGCTCGTGCTGAGCGGCGCCGTGTTCGTCGTCACCTTCCTCTCGTTCCTCCTCCTGGGATCGCGCGGGCTCACGCTCTTCGAGCCACTCGCGCTGCCGTTCCTGGTGATGTGCGTCGTCGGGCTCGTCTTCGGCGCGTTCCTGTTCCGCGATATCGTCGAGAGCCAGACCGCGGAGAGCGCGCGCCGCGACGCCGCCGAGCTCCGCGCCGTCACCTCGCTCGCCCGGGCGGCGGCGCACGAGATCAACAACCCCCTCATGATCGTCACGGGCGGGCTCGCCATCCTCGCCAAGCGCCTGACGCCCGACAGCGAGGAGGCCCAGTGGGCGGAGCGCGCGAGGGGGGGCGCGGAACGGATCCGGGAGATCGTGGCCCGCATGAACGAGATCACCCAGGTGCGCGAGGCGCCGGAGCAGGGCCAGCTTCCGCCGATGCTCGACATCCGGAAGTCGAGCGAGCCGCGCTGAACAGTCGGAGGCTCCCTCCGACACGCCGGGCTCAGTGAGCGGTGGCGAACCGGTCGGGCAAGAAGTCCCGCACGTCCATGTTCGGCTTGCCCCCGGTGATCCACGCCGTCATGAGCCGCGCGGTGATCGGCGCCAGCAGGATGCCGTTCCTGAAGTGCGCGGTGGCGACCCAGAGCCCGTCGACGCCGGGCCACGGCCCGAGCACCGGAAAGCCGTCGGGCACCCACGGGCGGAAGCCGTACCACGTGCGGGTGATGGCGAGGTCGCCGAGCGCAGGCACGAGCTCGAGCGCGGCGCGGAGGAGGCCGGCGATCGCGCCGGCCGTGACGGCGCCCTCGAAGCCGACGCGCTCGACCGTCGCGCCGACGAGGAGCTCGCCCGAGGGGCGCGGGACCAGGTAGACGTCCTCGGCGTGCACAACGTGGTGCAACACGGGCGGCACGTGGGTCAGCGCGAACATCTGGCCGCGCTTGGGCTCGACGGGCAACCGCCCCCCGAACGACCCGACCAGCTGCCCCGTCCACGCCCCGGCCGCGAGCAGCACCACGTCACCGTCCACGCGCTCACCGTCGGCGACGACGCCGCGCGCCCGTCCGGCCTCGACGACGACGCGCGAGACCGACAGACCAGAGCGGAGGAGCACGCCCGCGGCGACCGCGGCCCGGGCGTAGGCGGCGACGAGGCGCTGGTTATTGACCCAGTGATCGCCCCGCACGAACAGCGCGCCACGCACGTTCGTGGCGAGCGCGGGCTCGCGGTCGCGCACCTCCCTCGCGTCCCACGCCGCGATGCCGAACTCCTCGCCCGGGTGGCGCGCGGCCCGCGCCTCCGCGCGACGGATCTCCTCCGCCGTGAAGAGCGGGTAGATCGTGCCACGGGTGACGTGCTCGACGTCGATGCCGGTCCGCTCGCGTAGGTCCTTCGCCACCTGCGGAAAGAGGCGCCAGCTCGCGATCGCGAGCGTCTCGAACGACGACCGCGCCGTCTCGCCGAGAGGCACCAGCATCCCGGCGGCCGCACCTGACGCCTCCGCACCCGGCGTCGCGCGTTCGAGCAGCGTGACCGCGCAGCCCGTCCTCGCGAGCTCGTACGCCGTCGCGCAGCCGATGATCCCGCCGCCGACGACGACGATCTTCACTTCACGACGCCGCCAGCGCCTCCAGGAACCGCCGGGTCGCGTCGGCCGGCGAGTCCGCGGCGAGAATGGACGACACGACGGCGACGCCGCGCGCCCCGGCCGCGCGCACGTCACGCACGCGTGCGGGTGTGATCCCGCCGATCGCGACGACCGGCAAGCGGACGGCGGCCGCGACGCGCGCGAGCTTGTCGAGCCCCTGCGGCGGGCCATACATCCGCTTCGACGGGGTGTCGTAGACCGGGCCGAAGACGAGCCAGTCGGCCCCCTCGAGCTCCGCCTGGAGCGCGTCGGGGAGCGAGTGGACCGAGGCCCCGACGCGGAGCCGCTTGTCGGCGATCGCGCGGATGTCCTCGACGGTCAGGGACGTCGAGGTGCGCTGCACGCCGTCGGCGCCGACCGCCAGCGCCACGTCCACGCGGTCGTTCACGATCAGGAGCGCCCGGGTGTCGCGCGTGAGGCCGCGGATGCGGCGGCACAGAAAGGCCAGCTCCGCGGCGCCCAGATCCTTCTCCCGTACGTGCACGGCCGGCAGCCCGGCCGCGAGAGAGTCACCCACGACACTCACGAGCTCCCGGCCCCGCGTCTGGGTGCGGTCGGTGACGAGGGTGAGCCTCAGCTCGTCCAATCGGGCACGCCCTCGAGCGGTGAGGACGCGGTCGCGTAGAGCTTCTTGCCGATCCGCCCGGCGCGGTAGGCGAGCCGCCCCGCCTCGATGGCGAGCCGCATGGCCCGCGCCATCGCCACCGGATCCCGCGAGCCGGCGATCGCCGTGTTCATGAGGACGCCCTCGCAGCCGAGCTCCATCGCGATCGCTGCGTCCGAGGCCGTGCCCACCCCCGCGTCGACGATGACGGGCACGGACACTGACTCGAGGATGATCTTGATGTTGTACGGGTTCCGGATCCCGAGCCCCGAGCCGATCGGCGCGGCCAGCGGCATGACGCACGCGGCGCCCGCCTCCTCGAGCTTCCGCGCGATCACCGGGTCGTCGTTCGTATACGGCATCACCGTGAACCCGTCGCGCGCGAGCTTCCGCGTCGCTTCGAGCAGCCCCTCGACGTCGGGGAAGAGCGTGCGCGAGTCGCCGATGACCTCGAGCTTCAGCATCTCGCCGAGGCCCGCCTCGCGCGCGAGGTACGCGGTGCGGATCGCCTCGTCGGCGGTGTAGCACCCCGCCGTGTTCGGCAGCAGCGTGTAGCGCGTGGTGTCCAGGTGATCCAGCAGGGACTCGCCCGACGGCAGGCTCACCCGCCGGAGCGCGACGGTGATGATCTGGGCGCCGGAGGCTTCGTGCGCCTCCTTCATCACGTCCATGGACGCGTACTTCCCCGTGCCGACGATGAGCCGCGAGGAGAACTCTTTGCCACCGAGGACCAGGTTCGTGTCGTTCATGCCGCTATCCCCCACCCATCGGTCGTACGATTTCCACCTTGTCACCCGCGTTGAGGCGCGTCGCCGCGTAGGCGCTCTTGGGCGTGACCTCGCGGTTCACCGCCACGGCCGTGTACTCGCGCTTGACACCCAGGTGCGCCAGCAGCGCCTCCACGCTGGTGCCCTCGGCGATCTCGTGCTCTTTGCCGTTCACCGTGATCCGCATAAGCAAAACGGCCGCAACCCTCGCCGGGTGCGGCCGCGTTCGTCTCTCGCTCGCCATGTTCCCTTCGCTGGAATTACCCAGAGCAGGTTCGAGGGGTCCCGGGCCGCACCCGGTTCTCAGGAATCCTCCCCCCACGGCGCCACTCGAAGTATACCACTCTCGCTACACCGCCTCCGTGATCGCCCTCACCGCTGTGGGGTTCTCGAGCGACGAGAGATCGCCCGGCTCCTTGCCGAGGTACGTCGCGCGGATCACCCGACGCATGATCTTGGCGCTCCGCGTCTTCGGGAGATCGCGCGTGAAAAGCACGCGCTCGGGTTTGAGCGCCTTGCCCATCTGGCGGGCGACGCGCTCGGTGAGCTCGCTGCGGAGCGCGTCCGACGGCGACTGACCCGGTCGCAGGACGACGAAACAGACGATCGCCTCGCCCTTCACCTGATGGGGCACGCCGACGACGCCCGCCTCGGCCACCGCCGGGTGACCCACCAGCACCGACTCGACCTCCGCGGGGCCGAGGCGCTTGCCCGCGATCTTGAGCGTGTCGTCCGAGCGTCCCTGGAGGAACCAGAAGCCGTCCGCGTCGATCAGCGCCCAGTCTCCGTGTACCCAGACGTTCTTCCAGCGCGACCAGTACGTCTCCTCGTAGCGCGCCGGGTCCTTCCAGAAGCCCTGCGTCATGCCGGGCCACGGCGCCGTGACGACGAGCTCACCGACCTGGCCGCGCACGGGCCGGCCCGTCTCATCGAAGACGTCCGCCGCCATGCCGGGAATCAGCCCCGCGAAAGAGCAGGGTTTGATCGGCGCGATCGGAAAGCATCCGAGGATGCCGCCCGAAATCTCGGTGCCGCCCGTGTAGTTGATGATCGGCAGGCGCGCCTTGCCGACGTTCTCGAAGAGCCACCGGTAGGGCTCGGGGTTCCAGGGCTCGCCCGTCGAGCCCAGGATGCGCAGCGAGGAGAGCTCGTGAGCGTGGACGTGCTCGGCGCCGTGGGGCATGAGGCTGCGCACCGCGGTCGGCGAGAGCCCCATCACGGTCACCTTGTGGCGCTCGACAATGGCCCAGAGGCGGTCGGGCTTCGGATAGTCCTGCACGCCCTCGAAGAGCACCGCCGTGGCGCCGTGGAAGAGCCCCGCGGTGATCAGCATCGGGCCCATGAGCCAGCCGAGGTCGGTGAGCCAGAACAGGCGGTCACCCTCGCCGACGTCGTGGCAGTAGGCGAAGTCGCTCGCGGTCTTGATCAGGAAGCCACCGTGGGTGAGCACCGCTCCCTTCGGGCGTCCGGTCGTCCCGGACGTGTAGATGATGAGACACGGCCGGTCCGCCTCGACCGGGAGCGCAGGGCATTGATCCGATTCCCTGGCGAGAACGTCGTGCCACCAGAGGTCGCGCCCCGTGGTCCACGGAACCTCGCCGCCGAGCCGCCGATACACCAGCACGTGTTTGACGCTCGGAGAGGCCGCGACGGCGTCGTCGGCCGTCGCCTTCATCTTCACGACCTGGCCGCGGCGATAGAAGCCGTCGGCGGTCACGAGCGCCTTTGCCTCGCAATCTTGAAGCCGCGAGGCGACGGCCTGGGCACCGTACCCCGAGAAGCACGGCGTGTAGACCGCGCCGATCCTCACGACCGCGAGCGTGGCGATCGCCGCCTCGGGCGACATCGGCAGGAACACGCCGACGCGGTCGCCCTCGCCGACACCGAGACGCCTCAAGGCGTTCGCGAGCCGGTTCACCTCGCGCGCGAGCTCGCGGTAGCTCAGGGTCCGGCTCTGGCCGTCGTCCCCCTCCCAGATGATCGCGGGCTTGTCACCGCGGCCGGCGTCGAGGTTCTTGTCCACACAGTTGTCGGTGAAGTTCAGGAGCCCACCCGGGAACCACCGGGGCCACTCGATCCCGCGCGCGGCGTCCAGCACGCGCGTGTACGGCTTCGTCCAGCGGACGCCGAGGTCGCGCACGACGGCGTCCCAGTACCACTCGGGGTCCTCGCTGCTCCGCCGCTGCAGCGCTTCCAGCGAGCCGATCTGGTGGGCCCGCATGAACCGCCCGATGCGCGAGCGCTCGACATACTCCCTCGTGGGCCGCCAGACGATCTCGCTGCGAACGTCCTCGCTCATCCCGCCTCCGCTCTCGACCTTGCTCCCCGAGGAGCATCGCAATGGCGAAGCCGATGATACCGCTCCCCGACGACTTCGTTAAGAGGTGGCTCGGCAAGGCGCTTGCGCACGCCCTCGCGCTGCCGGCCAAGGCGAAGAGGACTACGCGGTGAGCTCCATGAGCAATCCGGGGACGGGGACGAGGCGGCGGCCGATGGGGTCGGGCGCGAGCCGGAGGCCTTCAAGGGCGTAGGCACCGAGCAGCGGCGCGGCGGCGGGCTCGGCGAACACGAACAGCGTGACCACCGCGCGGCCGCTCACCCGAATCCAGCTGCGGCCGATGTCGTGCTCGACGCGCCGCCCGTCCGCCAGCACAAAGGTTGGGGTAAGGCAATGTGCCGGATTCGATACCGGAGTTAGACCGCGTCGAGTTGACGAGCGAGCGATTCCCTGTCGGTGACGGGTAGCTCGCAGGCGTAGTTCCGGCAGACATAGGCAGTCGCCTTGCCACCCACGGCCTCGCGATTCTGGAGGAGCGGGATGCCCTCGGCGCCCTTCGGGTCGCCCGCAACCAACCCGGCGACGACGCGGTTCGGCAGATACCGACCGAAGACCTCGGCCGCCAGCGGCGCCAGGCCGTTCCCGCCGGGCGGCGCGACCAGCGCGATCTCGACGACGGGCCCCAGATGGAAGTCGAGCGCACAGAGAAAGCGGCCGAAGCCGGACGCATGGCGCGCCATGAGGTCCGCCATCGGTCTGAGCGCCTCGAGCGCCGCCCCTTCGTACCGCCGCTCCCCCGTCAGGATCGCGAGCCTGAGCAGCGTCTCGATCGCGACCGAGCTGCCGCAGGGCACGGCGTTGTCGAAGAGGTTGCGCGGGCGGACGATGAGCCGCTCGTGGTCGGCCCCGGTGTCGTAGAACCCTTCGAGCCGCTCGTCCCAGAAGAGCCGCAGCATCTCGTCGGCAAGCCCGCGCGCCTCGTCGAGCCAGCGACGGTCGAAGGTCGCCTCGTAGACACCGACGAGCGCCGCCGCGACCATCGCGTAATCCTCGAGATAGCCCTTGAGCTTGGCCTGGCCGCCCTTCCACGTCCTGAGGAGCCGGCCGTCCACGCGCATCGCCCCGAGGACGAACTCGGCGTTCTTCACCGCAGCCGCGACGTAGTCGGGCCGGCCCAGGGCGCGGCCCGCCTCGGCGAGGGCGCGGCACGCGAGCCCGTTCCAGGCGGCGAGGACCTTGTCGTCGCGCGCCGGGGGAACACGCCGCGCGCGCGCCTCGTAGAGCATTCGCCGGATGGGCGCGATGCGCTCGGGGTCGGGCTCGTCCGCGACGTAGAGGATGCTCTCGCCCTCGAAGTTCGGGCCACGGTCCACGCCCCAGTAGCGCGCCGCGTACTCGGCGTCGCCGGCACCGAGCACCCGCTCGAGCTCCTCGCGGCTCCACACGAAGAACTTCCCCTCGTGGCCCTCGGAGTCGGCGTCGGTCGCCGAGTAGAAGCCCCCGGCCGGGTCGGTCATCTCGCGAAGGAGGTAGTCGAGCGTCTCCTCGGTGACGCGCCGGCACTTGCGATCGCCGAAGGCGAGCCAGCCGTGGAGGTAGAGCGAGGCGAGCTGACCGTTGTCGTAGAGCATCTTCTCGAAGTGCGGCACGAGCCAGTGCGCGTCCACGGAGTAGCGGTGGAAGCCACCGCCGACCTGGTCGTAGATCCCGCCGCGCGCCATCATCGTCAGCGTCGTGTGGACCATCTGGCGGGCCCGCGCGTTCTTCGAGCGCCGCCAGAAGCGCAGGACGAACTCCCAGATCATCGGCTGGGGAAACTTCGGCGCGCCCCCGAGCCCGCCCTCCCTCTCGTCGAACTGGGCCGAGAGCGCCTGGAAGGCGCCGAACAGGATCTCGTCGGTGAGGAGCTGGGTCGAGCTACGGAGCCGGTCTGCCTGGGTGAGCGCCTCGCCGATCTGGCGCGCCGAGGCCGTCACCTCGCCGCGTCGGTTCGCCCACGCCTCCGCGAGCGCCTGGAGAAGCCGCGGAAACCCCGGCAGGCCGTGCCGCTCGACGGGCGGGAAATAGGTGCCGCCGTAGAACGGCTCGCCCTCGGGCGTGAGGAAGACCGTCATCGGCCAGCCGCCGTGGCCGGTCATCGACTGCACCGCCTGCATGTAGATCTGGTCGACGTCGGGCCGCTCCTCGCGGTCCACCTTCACGCACACGAAGTGCCGGTTCATGAGGGCCGCGATCTCGGGGTCCTCGAACGACTCGCGCTCCATCACGTGGCACCAGTGGCACGCGGAGTAGCCGACCGAGAGGAGGACGGGCTTGTCCTCGGCGCGCGCGCGGGCGAAGGCCTCCTCGCCCCACGGGTACCAATCGACGGGGTTGTGCGCGTGCTGCAGGAGGTAGGGGCTCGTCTCGCGCGCGAGTCGATTTTCGGTCACGCAGTCCTCTTTCATCGGGTCGCCTCGCACGGTGGGGCCCCAGCCCCACGACGTGCTGCGGCTCGCACGACCAGATTCACAGACTCGCCTCGCCTGCGGCTGCGGCTCGCACGACCAGATTCACAGACTCGCCTCGCCTGCGGCTGCGGCTCGCACGACCAGATTCACAGACTCGCCTCGCCTGCGGCTGCGGCTCGCACGACCATCCGCGCCTAACGGGCGAACGGCAGGGCGGCGACTCGCGCCGACACGGTCCCCGCGCCCAGGCGTACCGCCACGGCGCGGCCGGGCTCGGCGTGCTCGCGGCGCACGAGCGCGAGCGCGATCGGGCGCCCGAGGCCGAGCGAGCGCGTCGCGCTCGTGACTCTGCCCACGGCGGTGCCGTCGACGACGACCTCGGCGCCGTGCGGCGGCGCCGCGTCGCCCTCGAGCACGAGGCCGGTGAGCCGCCGGTTCACGTGACCGCGGTCGCGGATGCGCACCACGACCTCCTGCCCCGGGTAGCACCCCTTGGTGTGAGAGACCAGACGCTCGAGCGGGATCTCGGAGAGGAGCACGCTCTCGTCCACGTCGTGACCGAAGAGCGGCGTGCCCGCCTCGATCCTGAGCGATTCGTACGCGGTAACGCCGAGCGGCCGCGCGCCACCGCCGACGAGCGCGTCCCACACGCGGGGGCCGTGTGTCGCCCCGCACGCGACCCAGGCCTCGAGACCGCCCGTCTCCCCGCCGCCCGTCACGAGGCGGACGGCGATCCCGTCGAGCGTCGCGCCGACGTTCGACCACGCCGGCGCGGGCGGCCGCACGCCCGTGAGACGTTCGACCAGCGCGGGCGCCTCGGGACCGACGAGCAGGAACAGGGCCGTCTCCTCGCTCGCGTCACGCAGGGAGACCTTCTCCGAGAACAGATAGTGGTCGAGCGCCGCCAGAACTTTCCGCGCCGTGCCGGGCGGCACGACGAGCAGGATCCTGTCGTCGAGAACCCACACGAAGAGCACGACCTGGACCTTGCCGTGGACGTCGAGCAGCGTCGCCGCACTCCCCTGCCCCGGGGCGAGCGCCTTGATCTCGTTCGAGAGGAGCGCGTGCAGGAAGGTGGCGCGATCGCGTCCCGTGACCTCGAGCACGCCGTCGTGGCCGCGGTCTGCGAGCGCCACTCCGCGGCGCGCGCCGGTGTACTCGGCGGCCGCGTCGCCGTAGTCGTCGGGAAGATCCCAATCGCACACCGTCACGCATCGCGCGCCGGCGACGATGTGCCGGTCGTGCAGGGGCAATCGGTTGGGCACGCGCTCATTCTAAACCCGCGTGCTACACTCCGCGCCGTGAAGCTTCCGCCCGCGCCGCTGGTGCGCCGCTTCCAACGTCGCCTGCTCGCGTGGTACGCCGACCACCACCGCGATCTCCCCTGGCGACGGACGCGCCAGCCCTATCGCGTGCTCGTCTCCGAGATCATGCTCCAGCAGACCCAGGTGGACCGCGTGATCCCGAAGTACCGTCAGTTCCTTCGGCGCTACCCGACCATCCGGAGGCTCGCGCGGGCGCGCCCCGAGGAGGTCCGCCGGATCTGGTACCCGCTCGGTTACAACATCCGTCCCCTGCGTCTCTGGGCGATCGCGCGCGAGACCGTCGCGCGCTACGGCGGGCGTCTGCCCGACGACGCGGCGGCGCTCCAACGCCTCCCGGGCATCGGCCGGTACACGGCGGGCGCGGTCCTCTCGTTCGCCTACGGGCGCGACGCCGCCGTGCTCGACACGAACGTGCGCCGGGTCCTCGGCCGCGTCTTCCTCGGCCCGCGGCGCCTCGCGCGCGTCCGCGGCGAGAAGACCCTCTGGGACCTCGCCGAGGCGCTCGTGCCACGCGGCCGCGCGTACGACTTCAACCAGGCCCTCATGGACTTCGGCGCCACGTGGTGCACGCCACGAAAGCCGCGGTGCCCGCCGTGCCCGATGAAGTCCTTCTGCGCGACCTATCCGAATGCCAATGGCCGCGCCTGACGTGGTCTGAGAGCGCGATGCCGCTCATCATCGAGGTGGCCGCCGCGCTCGTCCGGGACGAGGCGGGCCGCTATCTCATCACCCAGCGGCGGAGCGGCTCTCACCTGGCGGGCCTGTGGGAATTCCCGGGTGGCAAGAGGGAGGTCGGCGAGTCGCCCGAAGCGGCGCTCCGGCGCGAGCTGATCGAGGAGCTGTCGGCGACCTTCACCGTCGGCGAGAAGCTGGATACAGTCACGTGGGAGTATCCCGACCGGACCGTGATCCTGCACTTCTACCGCTGCACGCTCGAGTCGGGGACGATCGAGCCGCGCGAGTCCCAGACCATGGCCTGGGTCGCCCCCGAGCGGCTCAACGAGTTCGCCTTCCCGCCCGCGGACCGCGAGCTGATCGCTCGGCTCGCCAGGACGGGAGGCTAGCGCGCTACGCCGGACGGGGCCCGATCGTGGTGGCGAGCGCTCTGTGCGCCAGCGTGACGAGCGAGACGATGTCGAACACGGGCAGGCCGGTCTCGCGCTGGATGTCCGCCGTGTAAGGCGGCATGTTCGTGCACTCGAGCACGAGCGCGCCGATGTCGGGATGCTCACCGACGAGCCGTCGCGCCACCCGCACGTGCTCCTCGCGCGCCAGGTCGACGTCGAGCTCGAGCTCGTCGCCCAGGAGCACGCGGGTGAACTCCTTCTCCGTCTCCATCCCCGCGACCGCGATCGGGATGTCGCTGCCGATGCCGGCGCCCTCGAGGTGCTCGGGCCCGAGTGTCGCGGCGCTCACGGTCATGATGCCGACGCGCCGCCCGCGCGGGAGCATCTGGTGGACGAGCGGGACGAGGAGCAGGCTCGAGGTGAAGACCGGCACCGTCACCGCGGCGGCCAGCTCCCGCTGGAACTTGACGAGGAACCCGCAGTTGGTCGTGACGGCGCCGACGCCCTCCCGCTCGAGCTGGCGCGCCCCGTCGACGAAGGCGGGGAGCAATCCCTCGGCGCCCCGGCGGACCACGAGGTCGGGGTTGGCGCCCTGTACCCGGTGGTAGCGCACCGGGAACGGGAAGGTTGTGGCGTTGCCCATGTCGCCCGGGATCCTCGGAAAGCGCGTGTCGAGCATGAGGATGCCGACGGTGAAGCCGTACTGGTTGAAGCCGCCGCCGACGCGCCCTGAAGTCATCGCCTCATACTATATGACACGGGGGCACGCGCTACTCGATCACCCGATCCGCCCTGATCAGAATGCTATGCGGGATCGTCAACCCAAGCGCCCTGGCGGTCTTGAGATTAACCACCAGCTCAAACTTTGTCGGCTGCTCGTTCCCTCCCGGCCGCGCCAGGCTGGCGACGAATCCGGCTCCTACCGGGTCTATGCCGCTGAACGCCATGACGACAGGGATCGTCCGTGTGGCATCCTTGGTGGCCCTGATGGCGGGCGGACTCACGGCGACGATGACGTCCGCGTTGAGGCGCACCAAATCGGCGGCGAGGCCGGGCACGCGCTCGGTTGAGGATGGTTGGCGAGGAGTCTAGCCGAACGCCACCACGCGCACCAGCGCCCGGACCTGGACGAGCACCGTTGCGTCGCGCCGGCAGAGCCGGCGGCGGCTTTCTTTCCCGCGCCCGACACCTTATGCTCTCGGCGGAGGCCAACCCATGGAAGAGATGAGCGTCTCCCCCGGACCCCCCGTATCCGCGAAGCGCGGAGTGAGCGCCCCCGGCTCAGGCCCGAGAGACCTGCGCGACTGGATCGCGCGCATCGAGGCGATCGGCCAGCTCAAGCGGATCACCGAGGAGGTGGGCCGTGACGAGGAGATGGGCGCGATCACCTACATGGCCCACCAGGAGATCGGCGCGCCCGCCCTCCTCTTCGAGCGGATCAAGGGATCGCCCAAGGGCTTCCGCTCGCTCTGGAACCCTCTGGGCTCGAGCGTGGACCGGTTCGCCCTCGCCATCGGCGAGCCCGCGGGGCTGCCCGTGATGGAGCTGATCCACCGGTGCAAGACCAAGTTCGCCAACCCGATCCCGCCCGTGGTCGTGGAGGGCGAGGGCTCGCCCGTGAACGAGAACCACCTGCGCGACGACAAGGTGGACATCCGCGACTTCCCCGCCGCGCGCCACTGGCCCAGGGACGGCGGCGAGTACATCGGCACCTGCGATGCGATCATCACGCGCGATCCGGACGGCGGCTGGCTGAACGTGGGGTGCTACCGTCAGATGGTCCAGGGGAAGCAGGAGGTCGGGCTGTACCTCTCGCCGGGCAAGGACGCGCGCCTGCACATCGAGCGGTACTGGAGCCGAAACGAGCCCTGCGAGGTCGTCTGCTGCTGGGGCATCGACCCCGCGCTCTTCATCGCGGCTTCGCAAACCTTCCCCAAGACCGTCTCGGAGCTCGACTTCGTCGGCGGCATGCTGGGTCGGCCCGTCGAGCTGGTGAAGGGCGACGCGACGAGCCTCTACTATCCCGCGCGTGCGGAGATCGTGGTGGAGGGAGTCATCCCTCCCAACTCACAGAAGCTCGAGGGGCCCTTCGGCGAGTTCACCGGCTACTACGGCCGGCCCGAGGACTACGCCTTCCTCATGCAGATCAAGGCCGTGCACCACCGTGACAACCCCATCCTCACACACGCCCTCATGGCCGATTACCCAGCGAACGAGGTCGCGCTCCTCTACTCTATCGCGCGCTCGGCCCGTGTCTGGAACGACCTCGACCGGGTCGGCGTCCCCGGCATCAAGGGCGTCTACGCCCATCCCGCGGCCGCCGGTGGCTTCGCGATGACGATCGTCTCGCTCGAGCAGCGGTACGCCGGCCACGCGCCGCAGGCGCTGGCGCTCGCCGGGCAGGTGCCGGGCGGGGCGTACTTCTCCAAATGGATCATCGCCGTGGACGACGACGTGGATCCCTCCAACATCAACCAGGTCCTGTGGGCGATGTCCACGCGGTGCAACCCCGCCGAGGACATCGACATCCTGCGCCAGACGTGGTCCACGTGGCTCGACCCCACCCAGAACCCGCCCGAGGAGCGGCCCTATGGCTCCAAGGCGCTGATCAACGCCTGCATGGAGCACCGCTACCTCAAGCAGTTCTCCAGGCGCACCAGGCTTCGCCGCTCGGTGTACGAGTCCGTCGCCGCGCGCTGGAGGCAGCTCGGCTTCGACGGAGCCCCCCCGAAGCCGTGGGCGCTCGACGACTAGGCTCATGCTCTCGGTCGGCCTGCTCGTGACCGCCGTTGCCGGCCTGCTCGTGACCGCCGTCGCTGCAGATGCGCAGCTCCCTCGAGAGGTCACGCTCGCCACCAATCCGCCCGGGACCAGCTATTACGCCGTCGCCAGCGGGCTGGCCAAGGTCGTCAGTGGCGCCGCCGGGTTTCAGATGGTCGTCCAGCCGTACACCGGCACCAGCACGATGCTGCCCCTCCTCAACACGGGCGAGGTGGACTTCGGCCTGGTCAACGCCGTCGACATGGGGCTCTCCTACCGCGGGCCCGACTTCAAGATCGGCGGCCGCAACCCCTTCCCCCACGCTCCGAACCTGAGACTGGTCATGCGCGGCTCGCCGCTGCTGGTCGGGCTGCTGGTGCGCAAGGACTCGCCCATCCGGAGCGTCCACGACGTCAAGGGCAAGCGCATGACCGGCGAGTACCCCGCGCACCTCGCCGTCTGGTACAACATGCTCGGTCACCTCTCGAGCGCCGGCCTTGCCTGGCAGGACGTCAGGGTCGTTCCCGTCCCGGCGGTCAACGACGGCGTGGACGCGCTCGTGCAAGGACGGGCCGACGTCACCGAACACGCGCTGGGCTCGGCCAAGGTCAAAGAGGCCGATTCCGCCGTCGGCGTGCGCCACGTTTCCATCGACTGCTCGCCGGAGGGCGAGAGGCGGCTTCGGGCGGCGGTGCCGGGCTACTATCCGCGCTGGGTGAAGGCCGGCTCGGCGACCGCGATCGCCGAGGACACGTGCTTCATCGCCTACGACAGCTACCTGGCCGCCAGCAGGAGCCTCCCCGACCCGGTCGTCGAAGCCGCGCTCAAGGCGCTCTGGGACAACGAGAGCCAGCTCGGGCCGATCCATCCGATGCTCCGAGAGTGGACCCGGGATCGGGCGGTCGGCCCCGACGTGACGATCCCGTATCACCCCGCCGCGGTCCGTTTCTACAAGGAGCGAGGCGTCTGGAGACCCGAGCTGGACCAGCTCCAGCAGAAGCTCCTCTCGGTCGCGCCGTAGCGCGATGACCGAGGTCATCGCCAAATTCCGGCAGCTCGGCGGCGCCGCACGCGTGATCGAGCGCGTGCTCCTCGTCCTCCTCGCGGCGGCCGGCTCGCTCTGGGCCACCCAGGTCCATCACTCTCTCCCGTTCGCGTTCTTCAACGAGCAGTACCTCGGCCTCTTCCTGGCGCTCGGGCTCGCTCCCGTGTTCCTCGTCGTCCGGGCGACACCGCGCGCGCCCATGGATCGCGTGCCATGGTACGACTGGCTCGGCTGCGCGGGAGCGCTCGCGGTCGGCGGCTACGTGACGGTCCTCTACCCGAGCATCGCCTACTCGCTCAGCGCGCTCTCCTGGGACCGGCTCCTCCTGGGCGGCCTCACGATCGTGCTGGTTCTCGAGGCCGTCCGGCGCCTCGCCGGTTGGGCGCTCATGTGGATCGCCGTGGGGTGCATCCTCTACGCGAAGTTCGCCTGGCTCCTGCCCGGCATCCTCTACGCCAAGGGCGCGAGCTGGGAGCGTATCGCCGTCTATCTCTATCTCGACACCAACGGGATCCTCGGCGTCCCGCTCGCGGTCACCGCGACGATCGTCGTCGCGTACATCTTCTTCGGCCAGGCCCTCTCCGCGGTCGGCGGCGACAAGTTCCTCACCGACCTCGCGATGGCGGCGGCGGGCCGCTACCGAGGCGGTCCCGCCAAGATGGCGGTCGTCTCCTCGAGCCTCTACGGGATGGTCTCGGGGAGCGCGGTCGCGAACGTCGTCGTCGACGGCGCGATCACGATCCCGATGATGAAGCGGTCGGGCTATCCGGCGCACCTCGCCGCCGCGATCGAGGCGGTCTCCTCGAACGGCGGTCAGATCATGCCGCCCGTCATGGGTGCGGCGGCGTTCCTCATCGCCGAGTACCTGGCGATCCCGTACGGCGAGGTCGCGCTCGCCGCGGCGATTCCCGCCTGCCTCTACTACCTCGCCCTCTTCGTCCAGGTGGATCTGGAGGCCGCCAAGAACGGGATCGTGGGGCTGCCCCGTGCCGAGCTCCCGAAGTTCCGCAACGTGATCCGCCGGGGCTGGGTCTTCCTGGTCCCCCTCCTCGTGCTCCTCTACACGCTCATGATCGAGAGCTGGGCGGCGGGCCAGGCCGGGATGCTCGCGGTCGCGACGACGTTCGTCGTCGGCGCCCTCCAGAAGGAGACCCGTCCGACCTGGCGCGGCGTCCTCGTGGCGCTCGAGGGCACCGGGCGGACCATGCTCGACCTCGTGGCGATCACGACCCTGGCGGGGATCGTCATCGGCGCGTTCCAGCTCTCCGGCCTCACCTCGAAGCTCCCGCTCCTGCTCGTCTCCACGGCCGGGGGCAACGTCTTCCTGCTCCTCGTGCTGACGGCGGTCGTCTCGATCTTCCTCGGGATGTCGCTGCCGACGACCGTTGTCTACATCACGCTCGCAGTCCTCGTCGGTCCGGCGCTCGCACAGCTCGGCATCGTGCCGCTCGCCGCGCACCTGTTCCTCTTCTACTTCGGGATGCTGTCGCTCATCACGCCGCCCGACTGCCTCGCGACCTACGCCGCCGCGGCGATCGCCAAGTCGGACTTCTGGCGAACCGGGTGGGTCGGCATGCGGCTCGGGATCGTCGCCTACATCGTTCCGTTCGTCTTCGTCTATCACCCGGCGCTGATCTTGAGGGGGGGCTGGCTCGATATCGTCGCCGCGGTCTTCACCGCGTCGCTCGGCGTGATCCTGCTCGGCATCGGCTGTGCGGGCTACCTCTTCCGTCCTCTCGGCTGGGCCAAGCGCGCCTGGCCCTGTCTGGCCGGCATGTTCCTGATCCTGCCGCCCATCCAGGGCCTCCCGGAGCTGGTCCCCGACGTGATCGGGCTGGCGGCCGGTCTCGCGTTCGTGCTCGTCGAGCGCGCCGCGCTCCCAACGCCCGCCGCAGCGCCGGAGGCGCGATGAAGATCGACATCTTCCCGCACATCTTCCCGAGGCGATTCTTCGACCGGATGCTGGAGGTCGCCGGGGGCGGCCTCTACATGCAAAGGCGCATGCGTGGGATCCCCGTCCTGGTCGACCTCGAGCAGCGCTTCAGGATCATGGACCGGTACGAGGGCTACGTCCAGGTCCTCACCCTCGCGTCGCCGCCGATCGAGGCGCTCGCCGGCCCGGACGTGACCCCGGAGCTGGCGCGCCTGGCGAACGACGGGATGGCCGAGCTGGTCGCGAACCATCCCGATCGCTTCCCCGGCTTCGTCGCCTCTCTGCCGATGAACAACCCCGACGCCTCGTTGAGAGAGATCGACCGCGCGATCGACACGCTCGGCGCCACCGGCGTCCAGATCTTTTCCAACGTCAACGGGCGGCCGCTCGATGGGCCCGAGTGGGAGCCGCTCTTCGATCGCATGGCTGCGCGCAGGCTGCCGATCTGGCTCCACCCGGCGCGGCCGGCGGCGTTCGCCGACTACCCCGGCGAGAAGCGGTCACGTTACGACATCTGGTGGGCGTTCGGCTGGCCCTATGAGACGACCGCCGCGATGGCGCGCCTGGTCTTCGCGGGTCTCTTCGACCGCCACCCGGACCTGGTCATCATCACGCACCACATGGGCGCGATGCTCCCGTACTTCGAGGGGCGGGCGGGCGGCGGGCTCGACCAGCTCGGCAGTCGCACCGAGGACGCCGACGACGGGGCGGCTCTTACGCGCCTCAGCCGGCGGCCGCTCGACTACTTCAAGATGTTCTACGGCGACACGGCCCTCTTCGGCGCCCGGCACGCGATGGAATGCGGACTGGCGTTCTTCGGGGCCGAGCGGGTACTGTTCGGAACGGATATGCCCTTCGACCCCGAGAAGGGTCCAGGGTTCATCCGGGACACGATCGAGGCGATGGAGGGGATGCGGGCGACGGCCGCCGAAAAAGCGAAGATCTACGAAGGGAACGCACGGCGGATGCTGAGACTTCGGTTGAAGTGAGACTGCGGGGGCGTCCATGACCAAGAAAGCGAACGTCGAGACCACGGCGGAGGCGTACCTGGAGCTCCTGGCGGCCCGGGGCATCGACTACTTCTTCGGCAACGCCGGGACCGACTTCGCCCCGATCATCGAGGCCTACACCCGGCGCCGCGCCCGCGGACAGCTCTTGCCGCGCCCGGTCACGGTCCCCCACGAGGTCCCCGCCGTCGCCATGGCCCACGGCTACGCGATGGTGACCGGCCGGCCGCAGGCCGTCATGGTCCACGTGATCGTCGGCACGGCCAACGCGCTCGGCGGCGTCATCAACGCCGCCCGCGGCGGGGTACCGATGCTCTTCACGGCGGGACGCAACCCGATCACCGAGGCCGGCTTCCGCGGGAGCCGCGAGCGCCAGATCCACTGGGCGCAGGAGTCCTTCGACCAGGGGGCGATCGTGCGCGAGTTCGTCAAGTGGGACTACGAGTTGCGCAACTTCGCTCAGCTCGAGACCGTCGTGGACCGCGCCCTCGCGATCACCCGGGCCGAGCCCCAGGCGCCAGTCTACCTCACGCTGCCCAGGGAGGTGCTGGCCGAGCGCCACGATAGCTTCGAGTACGCCGACCCCTCACGCGCCCCACGCCCGGGCGACGTGGTCGCCGCTCCGGAGGCGATCGACGAGGCCGCCCGCATTCTCGCAGCGGCGAAGAACCCCGTCGTCATCACCAAGGCCCTCGGGCGCGACCCGCGCGCGGTCGAGGCCATGGTGAAGCTCGCCGAGGTGGCGGCGCTCCCCGTCGTCGACCACTTCCACACCCACGTGAACTTCCCCCAGGACCATCCGCTGCACGCGGGATACGACTCGGCGCCCCACCTCGACGCAGCAGACGCGCTTGTCGTCATCGAATCCGACGCCCCGTGGTTCCCCCAGCTCAAGAGCCCGCGGCCCGACGCCAAGCTCGTCCAGATCGGCGTGGACCCCCTCTTCTCGCGCTACCCGATCCGCGGCTTCGGCGCCGACGTGGCGCTGGCGGGAACCGTGCGGCTCACCCTCGCCGCGCTCACCGACGCCCTCCGGTCCCGGGTGGACGCCCGTCAGGTGGGTGAGCGGCGGACGCGCTGGCAGGCCGACCACGCGCGGCAGCGCGCGGCATGGGCGGCGGCCGCGCAGGGCCTCCAGAACGATCGTCCGATCGACATGGCCTGGCTCTCCCGGTGCGTGGGCGATCAAGTGGACGAGGGGACGATCGTCGTGAACGAGTACGACCTCGACCCGAGACAGGCGTGCTTCCGGGCGCCGGGCACCTACTTCAACGGGCCGGCGTCCAGCAGCCTCGGCTGGGGACTCGGGGCGGCGCTCGGTGCCAAGCTCGCCGCGCCGGACAAGACCGTCATCTGCACGGTCGGCGACGGCGCCTACATCTTCGGCGCGCCGACCGCGGCGCACTTCGTCGCACGCGCGTACGACGTCCCCGTGCTCTTCATCGTCTTCAATAACCGGGCGTGGAACGCGGTGAAGCGCGCCGTGCGCGACCTGGCGCCGGACGGCTCTCGGGCGACGACCGGCCCGATGGTGCTCTCCGACCTCGAGCCGGCGCCCGACTACGAGCTGGTCTGCCAGGCCTCCGGCGGCCACGCCGAGCGCGTGGAGGACCCGGCCGCGCTGCCCGACGCGCTCGCCCGCGCGCTCAAGGTGGTCCGCGAGGAGAAGCGCCAGGCGCTGCTCAACGTGATCTGCAAGAAGCCGTGAGGAGGACGGGACCATGACAGTCATCGACGCCGATGGCCACGTGACCGAGTCCGCCGAGCAAGTGGTGAAGTACATGGACGCGCCGTTCCGCCACCGGCAGCTCGTCTTCCCGATCGTTCCGGCCGACGGCTGGGACCGGCGGCTCATCACGAAGTTCCACGACACCGCCGCGACCGCCGACGCCTGGCTCCGGGCGCTCGACAAGGGCGGCATGGAGCAGGCGGTGCTCTTCCCGACGCTCGGGCTCTTCATGAGCTTCATCAAGGATCGCACCTGGGCGGTGCAGTTCTGCCGCGCGTACAACACCCTCATGCACGAGGAGTTCATCACGGCGAGCCCGCGTCTCCGAGCCGTCGCCCTCCTGCCGATCCAGGACCCCGAGGCTGCGGCGGAGGAGCTCGGGCGCGCGGTCCGCGAGCTCGGCCACGTCGGCGCGATGCTGGCGGCCGACGGCAGCCACGTCCTGGGCGACGAGTGCTTCACGCCGATCTACGAAGAGGCCCAGCGGCTCGACGTGATGCTCGCCGTCCACGCCTCGGGCTCGCATCTGGGCGGCGGCGGCGTGGACTTCTTCCCGCGGTTCATCCAGGCGCACACCTGCTCCCACCCCTTCGGCCAGATGCGCCAGCTCACGTCGATCGTCTTCGAGGGGATCCTCGAGCGCTTCGCCGACCTCCGCCTGGCCTTCCTCGAGGCGGGCGCGGGGTGGGCGCCGTACTGGATGGAGCGGATGGACGACGAATACGACAAGCGCGGCGAGGTCGAGGCGCCCGCGCTCAAGCAGAAGCCCAGCGACTACGTGCGGTCGGGGAAGATCTACTTCTCGTGCGAGGCCGACGAATGGCTCCTGCCCCAGGCCCTCAAGTGGGTCGGCGAGAACCAGATCGTCTACGCGTCCGACTTTCCCCACTGGGACCATAGCTTTCCCGGCTCGATCGACGAGATCCGGAACCGCGGCGACCTCACCGACGCGCAGAAGCGCAAGGTGCTCGCCGACAACTGCCGGCGGCTCTACAAGCTCTGAGACCCGCGGGGTATACTAGGGCATGAGCGCGCGCTGCCTGATGGTCCTGCTGGTCGCCTATCTGACCTTCGACCTCACCGATTCTCTGCTGCCGGGTGTCTACAGCTTCAAGGTCAGGGTCTCGGAGATCGAGGACGCCGCTCAGGTCCAGCGCAGCAACCCGGACACAGTCGCGCTCGCGGTCCCGACGACACCGCCTGAGCGCCGCGTCGAGCCGCGCGACGATTCGCTCGCCCGCCAGCGTCCGGCTGTCACAGAGCCGCCCGTGAGGGATGTGGCGCCACGCCGTCCGGCGCCAGCCGAAGCGCGGCAAGCGCCCGCGCAGTCACTCGACGACCACTAGCACCGTCATCGTCCTCTGACGTTTGCCGCCTCCCGGCGGCACCTCGCGTTCGTCCAGCTTACGAGGAGAGGGGAGATGACTCTGAACCGCTACGAAGGCTTGAGGAATACCTATTATCTGCTGAAGCCTGCCATCCCGTGGCCGGTCCGCATGGCGCTCCGGCGGTTCCTCGCCAGAGGATTGAGGCGCCGGTTCCGCGCCTCGTGGCCCATCAATGAAGCGTCGGGGAGGGCGCCGGAGGGGTGGCCCGGATGGCCAGACGGCAAGGAGTTCGCCTTTGTCCTGACGCATGACATCGAAGGCAAGCGAGGGCTGGAACGGTGCCGCGGGCTGGCCGAGATGGAGATGGGGCTGGAATTTCGCTCGTCATTCAACTTCGTGCCGGAGGGCGAGTATGCGACCCCGGAGCCGCTCCGCGCCTTCCTCCGCGAGCACGGATTCGAAGTCGGCGTCCATGACCTGCACCACGACGGTAAACTGTACCGTTCCCGCCAGACCTTCCAGAGCGCCGCTCCCAAGATCAATCAGTATCTGACGTCATGGGGCGCCGTCGGCTTTCGCTCAGGATTCATGCTTCATGATCTTCGGTGGCTTCAGGATCTCAATATCCGGTACGACGCATCTACCTTCGACACTGATCCCTTCGAGCCGCAACCGGACGGCGTGAACACCATCTTCCCGTTCTGGGTCCCTGGAGACGACGGCGCAGGTTACGTCGAGCTCCCGTGTACCCTGCCACAGGACTTCACGCTCTTCATCCTGTTACAAGAGACGGCGATCGACGTGTGGAAAAGCAAGCTCGAGTGGGTCGCCGCACACGGTGGGTTGGCGCTGGTCAACGCCCATCCCGACTACATGAGCTTCGATCGAAGACGGAGCGCATCGGAATACGGCGCCGACCTCTATCAGGGCTTTCTCGAATACGTTGCCCAGCGTTACCGGAAGACGGGTTGGTTCGCCCTGCCACGCGACGTCGCGAACTACGTCTGCCAGCACAGATCGGCCTTCCCCGCGAGCTCTCTGCGGGTATGAGGGCGCGCCGGCTCCTGCTCCTGGTGTTCGCCTACCTGGTCTTCGACCTCGCCGATCCCATCCTGCCCGGGGCCTTCAGCTTCGAGGTCAGGGACTCGGAGATCGAGGAGGCAGTGCACGTGCGCCGCCGTCCCGAGGACCGACGCGCGGTCACGGCCCAGCCCGCCCCGGCCGAGCGCCGCGGCGAGCCGCGTGAGGATTCGCCGACCCGCCAGCACCTCGGCGTCAGGGCCGAGCCGACCGGGGACACGTCGCCGCTCCATCCGGCGCCGCGCTCCGCGCTGCCCGTGACGGCCTCGTCGCCCGACGACCACTAGCTTCGTCATCCCGTCCGTCTCCTGACCGCTGCCGCCTCCCGGCGGCGCATCGCGTCCGTCCATCTCATAAGGAGACACGAGATGACTGTGAACCGTTACGAAGGCTTGGCGATCGCCATCGCGCTCCTGGTCGTGGGCCGCGTCCTGGTCGCGGTGCTCAAGGCGCTGGTGGAGTGACGTATGCTGTTCTTCATGGACCCCGAGTTCTGGGCCCGGCTCTTCGGTATCGTGATCATCGATCTCACGCTGGCCGGCGACAACGCGCTGGTCATCGCGCTCGCCGTGCGCACGCTGCCCCAACGCCAGCAGTTCTGGGGCCGGGTCTGGGGGACGGCGGGAGCGGTGGGCCTGCGCGTCGCGTTCATCGCGATCGCGACGCTCCTCCTCCGTATCCCCCTGCTGCAGCTCCTGGGCGGTCTCGTGCTCTTCTGGATCGCGTTCAAGCTCGTCCGCAAGGAGACCGGGGCCGAGGGCCACGTCCGCCAGGGCAGCTCGTTCCGAGAGGCGGTCTGGATCATCATCGTCGCCGACGCGATCATGAGCCTGGACAACGTGCTCGCCGTCGCCGCCGCCGCCCACGGCGATCTCTTTCTCGTCGTCTTCGGCATCGGCCTCTCGCTGCCGATCGTCGTCTGGGGCAGTGGCCTCCTCGCCGTGCTGATGAACCGCTTCGCCTGGATCATCTGGATCGGTGGCGGCATTCTCGGCTACGTGGCGAGCGAGATGATTCTGAGCGACCGCAGTCTCGCCCGCGTGATCGAGCACGTCGCGCCCGGCCGCGCGCTCCTGCCGTTCCTGCCCGCCGTCGGCATCGTGGCGCTCGGCTGGTGGTTCTCCGCCAAGAACGGCAGAAAGGGAGTGCCCGGGCGCGCCTGATTCAGTATCCTAAGCGGCGTGGCGCAGGATCTCCGGAGTTACCTCGACCTCGTCAAGCGCCGAACGCCGGGCGACTTCGAGATCGTCGTGCGCGAGGTCGATCCCGCCTACGAGATTACCGCGCTCGTCGTGAAGCTCGAGCGCGAGGCCAAGCGCCGGCCCGTGCTCCTGTTCGAGAAGGTCAAGGGGACGCGCTTCCCCGTGCTCACCAACCTCCACGCAAGCCGTTCGCGGCTCGCCGCGGCGATGGGCGCCCCCCCGGAAGGGACGCTCCGCGCCTACCTCCACGCGATGGAGAAGCCGATCCCCCCGAAGATCGTCCCGACCGGGCCGGTGAGAGAGGTCGTCCTCACGGGCGACCGTGTGAACCTCTACGACCTTCCGCAGATCGTCCACCACGAGGGCGACGCGGGCCCGTACGTCACCGCCGCCATCTCCTTCGCAAAGGACCCGACCGCCGCCATCTGGAACTGCGCCTACAATCGCCTCCAGATCAAGGGGCGCGACACGACGTCGATCCACCTGACGACGGGGAAGCACCTCTGGGAGTTCCACCGGATCGCCGAGGCGCGCGGCGAGCCGCTGCCCGTGGCGTTCGTGATCGGCGTCCACCCCGCGATCGCCCTCGGCGCCCTCGCCATCGGCTCGATCGACGAGGACGAGCGGGCGATCATGGGCGGGCTCCTGGGCGAGCCGCTCGAGCTCGTCCGCTGCGAGACGTCGGACGTGCTCGTGCCGGCGCACGCCGAGATGGTCCTCGAGGGCGAGATCCTGCCGGGCACGCGCATCCCCGAGGGCCCGTTCGGCGAGTTCACGGGGTACAGCCTCGGCGAGCGCCCGCGCGAAGTGGTCCGCGTCCGCGCGATCACCCACCGCCGGGACGCGATCTTCCAGGACATCACGGTCGCCCACCTCGACCACCTCTTGCTCTCTACGGTCCCGATCGAGGCGAACCTCTACCGGGCCGTCCGCGCGATGGTGCCGACGGTCACGGCGGTGCGCGTGCCGGGGCCGTTCACGTGCTTCGTCTCGATCGAGGCGCGCGTCCCGGGCCAGGCGAAAAACGCGATCCTCGCGGTGCTCGGCGCCGACCTCTACATGAAGCGCGTGGTCGTCGTCGACCATGACGTGGACGTGTTCGACGACCGGCAGGTGAACTGGGCGATCGCCACGCGCTGCCAGCCCGACCGCGACATCACCGTCGTCACGAACGCCCGCGGCTCGGACCTCGACCCCTCGACGCGCGAGGACGGCTACACGGCGAAGTGGGGCGTGGACGCGACCGCCAAGCCATCCCTCGCGGCCTACACGCCCCGCCATCGCGTGCCCCCCGACGTCTGGCAGCGGATCAACCCCAAAGACTTCCTCGCCTAGCGTCCGGTGGCCCGGAGCTTCGTCCGCCGTCTCGAGGCCGCCGCCCAGCGCGCCCCCGACAAGGCCGCGCTCCTCTGGGATGAAGGCGCCCTGACACATGGCGAGGTCCAGCGCCGCGCGCGCGCCTTCGCCGAGCGGCTCGCGGAGCGCGGGGTTCGGGCCGGCGACCGGGTCGCCGTCACGATTCCCAACCGCTGGACGTTCGCCGTCGCGCTCCTCGGCGGCTGGCAGCTCGGCGCGACCGTCGCGCCCCTCGATCCGCTCCTCAAACGCGACGAGCGCGCCGCGATCCTCGCCGACCTCGCCCCCGCGCTGCTCGTGGAGTCGTCGGACGTCGCGGCGGGCGAGGACGAGGCGAGTGCCGGGACGGGGGGCGGTGCGCTGGGGGTCGAGGGGACCCGTTCCCTCCAAGCGATCCCCGACGCACCGGCCCCTGCCCCGGCATTAGTGCTCTACACGTCGGGCAGCACGGGACGGCCGAAGGGCGCGGTGCTCTCACACGCGGCGCTGACGTTCGCCAACGAGTCCTGGACCGGGCCGGTCATGCGGCTCACGCCCGGCGACGTCGTCCTCGCGACGCTCCCGCTCTCCCACTCGTTCGGCCTGAACGGCGCCCTCCTGGCCTCGCTGTCGGCCGGCGCCTCGGCCGTCCTCGTCGAGCGCTTCTCCCCAGAGGGGGTGCTCGAGGCGATCAGCCGTCACGGCGTGACCGTCTTGCCTGGCGTGGCGACGATGTTCCGGCGGCTCCTCGAGAGCCCCGCCCTCGGGGCGGCCGATCTGTCTCGCGTGAGGCTCGCCGTCTCGGGCGCCGCTCCGTGTCCCTGGGAGCTGGCCGAGGAGTGGCGTCAACGGACCGGGATCCGGATCGTCCGTGGCTACGGGATGACGGAGCTGTTCCGGCCGATCTCGTATCTGGCCCGGGACACCACCGAGTCCCCGGAGGCGATCGGAAGGGCGGTCCCCGGTGTCGAGGTCAGGACCGTGGACGACGCGGGCCGCGTGCTGCCCGCCGGCGAGGTCGGCGAGCTGTGGATCAAGAGTCCGGCCGCGATGCAGGGGTACCTGAACGATCCGGAGGAGACGCGCCGGGTCCTCGGCCTGGACGGCTGGTTCAGGACCGGGGACCTCGCGACGCTCTCCGCGGACGGCCTCGTGCGAATCGTCGGACGCAAGCGCGAGCGGATCCTGCGCGGCGGCCACTCGGTCTTTCCCCAGGAGGTGGAGGCGGTTCTCCTGACCCACCCGGGGGTCGCCGAGGCCGCGGTGGTCGGCGTGCCACACCCCACGCTCGGCGAGGAGGTCCACGCCTTCGTCGCGCTCCGACCCGGCGCCGGGACCGCGGCGGACGAGCTCGTCCTCTACTGCCGGGAGCGGCTCGCCGCCTTCAAGTACCCCCGGCAGATCACGATCGTCCCCGCCCTGCCGCGGAGCGCCACCGGGAAGATCCTCAAGTCGAGCCTCCGCGACCCGCGCTGAGGCCCTGACAGGTGTCATGATTTCCTTGGCGTCATCTTCATGATGGAGTAGCATCGTCTATCATGAACCGACCCTTACAGGTCTACCTCGACGAGCGGGATCTCGGGCGCCTCACGGCGTGGGCGCGCGAGCGCGGGTGGACGAAGTCGCAGGCGATCCGGGCGGCCGTTCGTGCCCTCACCCGGGCGCGTGACGAGGATCCCCTCCTGGCCGCGAGCGCGATGCTCGACGCCCTCCCGCCCGACTGCAGCGAGCAGTTCGACCGCTACCTCGAGGAGACGTTCGTTGCGGAAAAATCGGTCCGAGCCCGGGGTCGGACGCGGCGCGCCCGACCGGCTGTTCGTCGATAGCAGCGCCTGGATCGCCCTGCTGAGCGCCCGCGACCGGCGCCACGGGGACGCCGACGCGATGTTCCGCCGTGCGGCGGCCCGGCGCGCCCGCCTGCTCACCACCAACCTCGTCCTGGCGGAGGTGCACAGACTCCTGCTCCTGTGGGCCGGCGTACGTGCGGCGGCGCGCGCGCTGGATCGCTTCGAGGCGAGCCCCCTCACCGTCGTCGAGTTCGCCACCGCGGAGCACCACCGGGCGGCGCGGCTCTGGCTCGAGCGGCTCGGCGGCCAGCCCGTCACCTATACCGACGCCGTCAGCTTCGCCGTGATGGAGGCGACGCGGTGCGCCGCCGCCATGAGCTTCGACCGCCACTTCGCGCGGGCGGGCTTCCCGCTCTGGCGGGGCTAGCGCTCGAGCTCGACCAGGTACTCGCGGATCCGCTTGGCGTCCGGTGCGTCGGGCTTGAGCGCCAGGTACTTCCGGAACGCCTCGCGGGCCCGCTCGGAGTCCTTCTGCTGGTAGTACAGGAACCCGAGCTGGCGGAAGGGGTCGGGGAATGCGGGATCGAGGTCAGCCGAGCGCTCGTAGTGCTCGAGCGCCTTCCGGGCGAAGTCGTCCTTGTCCGCGGCGGCGCGCGCACGCTGCGATTGCAACCGGTAGAGGTCGCCGTAGTAGAGGTGGAGCGTCGGGTCCTTCGGGGTGATCGCGGCCACGCGATCGAGCTGCGCCTCGGCCAGCTTGAACCGGCCCGCCCGGATGTCGAGGAGCGCGTTCTCCCGTACAACCGTCCGCATCCGGAGAGCGAACTCCTCCGAGGTCTTGACCGTGTCGGCGGCGGCGGCCGCGGCGGCGTATCGCGTGTTGACGAGCTCGGTGGTGCTCTCGATCCGATCTTGCAGCCGCGGGTGACTCCCGAAGAAGAAGGTCTCGAGGCTCCCCCGGTCTTTGGACTCCGACATGAGAAGCTGGAACACCTTGGGCGCCTCGTTCGGATCGTAGCCCGCCCGGACGAGCTTCTCCATGCCGCCCTGATCCGCCTCGCGCTCGAGGTCGCGGCCGTAGCCGTTGATCGCGGCGATCGCCGCGAGCTGGAGCCCGATGCCCAGGATCGCGTTCGCCGTCTGGCTCAGGACCGCGGCGCCGACGTAATCGCCCGACTTCGTGCGCGAGCCCGAGGCGACCGCGACGCCGATGGACGCGGCCACGGCGAGCACGGTGAAGAGGATCTGCTTGTTCGTCGCGTCGCGCGTGAACCGGAGCGCGTGGCGGCTCGTGACGTGGGTCATCTCGTGGCCGAGGATCATCGCGAGCTGGGCCTCGTTGTCGAGCCGGCTCAGCAGGCCGGAGTGCACGTAGATGCGTCCATTCGGCATCGCGAAGGCGTTGAGCGTCGGATCGCTCATCACGCCGAACCTGAGCCCCGGTCCGCCGGCCGCGCGCACCTCGTCGGGCAGGAGCCGGTCGCCGATCTTGCCGAGGTACTCGTCCAGGAGCGGGTCGTCGTAGATCTTCGCCTTCTTGGCGAGCGCCTCCTCCTCCTTCTCGGCCTGCGACCACAGGCTGACCTCGTCGGACTCGGGTTTGAAGGGCTTGCCGCCGGCACCGATCGGGGGAACGTTCCGGGTCGCGCAGGCGGCGGTCAGGAGGGACGCGATCAGGAGCCACGATAGGCACCGCGCGCCCCAGCGGTTCGGTGGCATGCGCCTAGTCTACTCCCGGCCCTCGGACCCGAGCCGCCCTCAGTTCCGCGACGCCATCTGCTGGTGGAGCCGCACGAGCGCCGCCGACCGCTCGCCGAGGAGCGCCGTGTCTCCCGCCTCGATCACGAGAAGCCGGTCGATCACGGCGAGCGCCTTCCGCCACTCCTGGCGCTGCGCGTAGATGGACTTGAGGTTGTTGAGCATGCGCGCCACGATGGTGCTCCGGGTCGCCCTCGCGAAGTGGGCCTCCGCGAGCTTCACCGGCCGTCCGACCGCGCGCGCGACGATCGCCTCGGCCTCCCTCCGGGTGATCACGCGCCCACCGCCGAAGGGGTCCACCACCACGTCGCTCCCGGCCACGCTCACCGTGACCACGAAGTGCGCCGGCAGGCCGACGCCCTCGATCGCCAGGCCCACGCGTCGCCCCACCTCCATCGTCACCAGCGAGAGCGTGATGGGAATGCCCAGGCGCCGGGCGAGCACATCGTTCAGAAAGCTGTTGCGCGGGTCGTAGTATTCCTCACCGTTGCCGCGGAAGCCTTCCTCCTCGAAGAGGAAGGCCCGCAGCCGGTCGAGCGCGCGTCGCCCCCCGAGCGCTCCGGCGCCGGAGCGCTCTGCCAAGTCGTCGAGCCTCGCAAGCCAGGGCCCGCCCTGGAGGTCGGGATACTCGACACGGGCAATCGCCAGCGCCGCCCGGCCGAGGTCGATCTCCCCGTCGGGCCGCCGGAGGAGGTCGCGGAACTCGCCGAGCGGATCAGCAGCCAGGGGCGTGGTGGATCCCCGCCGTCGCGAGCGCCGTGCGCTGGAGCTCCTCGGCGAGCTCGAGCGTCCGGCGCGCCGCCCGCGTCGCGGCGGTCTGCGCCTCGGGCGTCGTCGCGAGGCGGAGGAGCAGCGTCCGGCCGAGCTCGTGATGGTAGCGCTCGTCCGGCTCGATCACGTCGCGGTACAACGCCGCGGTCTCCGCGTCGCCGGCCGCCTCGCAGAACCCGATGAACTGGCGGTTCTTGACGACCGCGATCGCTTCGCGCGTGAACTGGCCGGCCGCCACGCGCTCCACGGTGGACGTGAGCTTGTCGAGGTACTGGAAGAGCGGGCCCCCGCCCTTGGCCAGCGGGTTGAACGACCGGGCGTCGACGCCGAGCGCGCGGAGCCGCTCGGCGATCATCCGATAGTGCTTAGCCTCATCGCCGACCTGCCGGGCGAGCGCCAGCTTCACGTCCACCGCGTCCGTCGTCACGAGCCAGCGGGCCGCGATCTCGGTCGCCTCGAGCTCGTTCCGGAGCGCCACCTTGAGGAGGTTCGGGACATTCAGGTCGCCCTCCACCTCGGGCTTGAGCGTGTCCTCCGGAGCCAGGCGGCTCAGGAGCCTCTGGTTCTGGGCGTCGAGCTCTCGCACGAACTCCTCGGCCGTCATGATCCGCTCCCTTCCCGCAGGAGCGTGGCGAGCTCCCGCGTGAGCGTCTCCTTGGTGACGACGCGCCGGCAGCGCGCGTGCCACGGTTCCGTCTCCCGCGCGCGCACGTGCGTCGTGAATCCGAGGACGGGGACCCGCGCGGCCTCCGCCGTCCCGAGAATACGATCGTAGTCGTAGCCGGCGGTGAGATCGACGAGGACGAAGCGCGGGGCACGGGCCAGGGCCGCCTCGACCTCGGCGGGTGTCCGGGCGAACTCGACCGCGACCCCCGCCAGCCTCCCCGTCTCCCTGATGCGAGCGACGAAGAACAAGTCGCTGACGAGGGCGAGCACGGGCTTGGCGGTGAGAGCGCCGGCGCTCGCTCCCCCCGACGTTGAATCAGTCGGCTTGTTCACGGATGCCGAGCCAGTGCTTGTTCCACTCGGCGATGTGGCTGAGCGTCGAGAAGTCGCGCATCCGGTCGAGGTACACCGTACCCCGCAGGTGGTCGCTCTCGTGCTGGATCACGCGCGCGAAGAAGTCTTTGGCGATCAGGCTCACCTTCTGCGCGTCGCGGTCGTAGCACTCGAGCCGGATCGAGCGGTAGCGCGGTACCACCCCCCGCAGATCGGGGACAGAGAGGCATCCCTCCCACCCGTCCTCCGTCTCCTCGCCGATCGGCGTGACGACGGGATTGATGACGACCGTGAGGGGGATGTGCGGCGCGTCGGGATAGCGCGGGTTGGCGAGCACCTCGATGACCGCGATCGCGCGCAGGGTATGCACCTGATTGGCGGCGAGGCCCGCGCCGTCGTACTCGCGCATGGTCTCGACCATGTCGTCGATGAGCCGCTGGACCTCAGGCGAGCGGATCTCTTCCGGCGGGACGGGCTTCGCCACCTGGCGCAGGACGGGATGGCCGAGGCGCGCGACCTTCAGGATCGCCATGGTGTCCCCGATTCTAGCACGCGGCTACGGGGTCTCGACCCTTCCCACCTGGCGCACGCCCTCCGCGAGCCGGCGCGCGTCGGCCTCGAAGAACTTCCTGAACTCCTCGCCCTGCTTGAACGCGATCGGCGTCTCGAGCTTGTCCATGGCGGCCCTGAACTCGGGGTCGTTCACGGCGGCGCGCACGGTCTGGCGGACCTTCTCGAGGATCGGCTCGGGCGTGGCCCGGGGGGCGAAGAGGCCCGCCCAGATGTAGAACTCGGCGTCGGGATACCCGAGCTCCTTGAACGTCGGCACGTCCGGGAGCGCCGCCACGCGCTTGTCGCCCCAGCCGGCCAGCGGGCGGAGCTGCCCCGACTTGATGTGCGGCAGCACGACGGCCGGGCCCGAGGCGAGGGCGTCCACGTGGCCACCGAGGATCGCGGTGAGCGCCGGACCGGCGCCGGCGTACGGCACGTGGCGCAGCTTGATCCCCGCCGCGTGGGCGAAGAGCTCCATCGCCATGTGCAGTGTGCCGTACACGCCCGACGAGCTGAACGAGATCTGGCCGGGCCGCCGCTTCGCGTCCGCGATGAAGTCCTTCGGGGTCTTCCACGGCTTGTCGGCGGGCACGACGAGAATCGTCGGGTCGGCGGAGATGAGCGCGATCGGCGCGAACTGGTCCACCGTGAACGCCGGCGGGCGGCCGAAGAGCTTGTCGGCCTCGGGGATGATCGAGATCGACGAGAGGGCGAGCAGGAGCGTGTAGCCGTCGGGCCGGCCCGTCGCCACGAACTGCATGCCGACCGCCCCGGCGGCGCCCGTCTTGTTCACGACGCCGACCGGATTCTTCAGCGCCTTCTCCATCGCGGCGGCGACGGGACGGGCCGTCAGGTCGGCGACACCGCCCGGCGGGAAGGGTACCACGATCGTGATCGGGCGCGACGGGTACGGCTCCTGCGCGCGCGCCGCGCCCGCGAGCGCTGTGAGCGAGGCGAGCAGGACGAACCCCAGCCGACGAGCGCGTCTCATAGACGTTCCTCTTTCGTCCCCGCCAGCGCGAGCTTGGCGCGCCAGTCGAGGCTCCGGGTGACGAGCGGTCTGAGGCCGAGCAGGACCAGCACCGCGCCCACCGCCAGCAGCGCGCCGGCGATCGGCCGCGTGACGAGAATCCCGTAGTGTCCATCGGACATGGCGAGCGACTGCCGCAGGGCCATCTCGATCATCGGCGCCAGGATGACGCCGAGCACGATCGGCGCGGTCTCGAAGTCGAGCTTGCGGAGGACGTAGCCGAGCGCCCCCATGACGAGCATGATCCACACGTCCACCACGCTCCCGTTCACCGCGTATACGCCCAGGATGCAGAAGACGACGATGGACGGATAGAGCACCGGATAGGGTACCCGCAGGAGGTTCACGAAGACACCGACGAGCGGAAGGTTCAGGACCAAAAGGACGACGTTGCCGACGTACATGGACGCGATGAAGCCCCAGAAGAGCTCCGGCTGCTGCTTGATCAGGAGCGGCCCGGGCGAGACCCCGTGCACCATCATCGCCGCCAGCATGACGGCGGGGATCGGCCCCGAGGGGACACCCAGCGCCAGCATCGGGACGAAGGCGCCCGAGGTCGCCGAGTTGTTCGCCGACTCCGGCCCCGCGACGCCCGCGACCGCGCCCCGGCCGAACTCCTCCGGGTGGGCCGACAGGCGGCGCTCGACCGCGTAGGACACGAAGCTTGCGATGATGTGCGCCGAGCCGGGGATGATGCCGATCAGGAAGCCGAGGACCGTGCCCCGCCCGATCGGCCACGCCGACGCGGACCACTCGCGGCGCGACGGCAGGAGCTCGCGGAGCTTCGGCTTGATCACGCTGGGCGGCGTCGCCAGGCCCGCCGTCGCGAGGATCTCCGCAAGGCCGAAGAGGCCGACGGCGACCGGCACGACGCCGATGCCGTCGCCCAGCTCCACCACGCCGTAGGCGAAGCGGAAGTAACCGCTCATCTGGTCGATCCCGATCATGCCGCCGAGGAGGCCGAGGGCCGCCATCGCGAGCGCCTTCAGCATCGAGCCGCCGCTCATGTACGCCAGGACCAGGAGCCCCAGGACCAGCAGCGCGAAGTACTCGGGCGGGCCAAAGCGGAGCGCGAAGGAGGCGAGCGGGGGCGCCAAGACCATGAGCGCGACGACGCTGACGGTTCCCGCCACGTAGGAGCCGACGGCGGCGATCGCGAGCGCGGCCCCGGCCCGTCCCTTCCGGGCCATCGCGTAGCCGTCGATGCACGTCATGACCGATGCCGCCTCACCGGGAATCCGCATGAGGATCGACGTCGTCGAGCCGCCGTACATCGCGCCGTAATAGATCCCGGCGAGCATGACGATGGCGCGCGTGGCGTCGAGCCCGAACGTCGCCGGCAGGAGGAGGCTGATGCCGGCGAGCGGTCCGATACCGGGCAGGACGCCGACCAGCGTGCCGACGACGCAGCCCGCGAAGGCGTAGAAGAGCACGCCCGGCGTGAGCGCGATGGAGAAGCCCAGGGCGAGGTTCTGGAGCGTCTCGACCATCAGAGGCCAAGGGGGCCGCGCGGCAGCACCACCCGCAACAGCGTGTCGAAGAGCAGGAAGGAGCCGAGCGCCAGGGCGAGCGCAAACAGGACGGTGAAGACGACGCCCCTCTTCTCGACGACACCGAGCATGAAGGCGAGCGCCAGCGTGATGGTCGCGCGGTAGCCGAGCCGCTCGAGCGCCCCTGCCGCGAAGGCGCACACGGCGAGGATCGCCACCGCGTGGCGCCACTCGGACCAGTCCACCGCGGCGAGTCTCCCCGCCCTGCCGCCGACGATCACCAGGGCGACCCCGCAGGCGAGCAGGAGCGTCGCGAGCACCACGGGCATGTACGCGGGGCCCGGGTTCGACAGGCTACCGAGCGGCAGCTTCCGGCTCTCCCAGACGACGACGAGCGCCAGCAGGGCCAGCACCGCTCCCGCCACGCGATCGGTCGTGAGCACCGGGCGCTACTTCTCCGCGACCTTCCCGATCCGCTTGATGACGCCCGCCAGGATCAGGGCGTCCTTGTCCCACCACGCCTTGAACTCGTCGGCGTCCTGGTAGGCGATGGGCATCTCGACCCGCGCCATCGCGGCCCTGAAGTCGGCGTCGCCGACGGCCTGGCGTGCCGCCGCGCGGAGCGTCTTGAAGACGCCCGCCGGGAGGTTCTTCGGCGCGAAGAGCCCCGCCCACAGGTAGTACTCGAGGTCGTAGCCGAGCTCCTTGAGCGTCGGCACGTCGGGAAGCGCGGCGACCCGCGACTCGCCCCACGTGGCGAGCGCCCGCAGCTTGCCGGACTTCAGGTGTGGCAGCGCGATCGCCGGGGGCGAGGCCCACAGCGCGGCGTGGCCGCCGAGCACGGCCGTCGTCGCCGGACCACCGCCCGTCGTCGGCAGGTGCCGCATCCGGATCCCCGCCGCATGGAGCAGCATCTCCATCGGCACGTGCGACGCGCCGTAGAGGCCCGAGGACGCGTACGTGATCTCCCCCGGCCGCTTCCGCGCTTCCTCGACCAGCTCCTTGAGGGTCCGCCACCGCCACTCGGTGCCCACGACGAGGACGGGTGGATCCGCGTTCAGCCGGGCGATGCCGACGAACTGGTCTCGGCGGTAGGCCGGGGCCCGGCCGAAGAGGGCGTCGACCTCGGGAAGTGTCGAGATGCTCACCACCGCGACCATGAGCGTGTAGCCGTCGGCCTTCGCGATCGCGACGGACTGCATGCCGACCGCGCCGGCGGCGCCCGCCTTGTTGGACACGACGACCGGCTGTCGGAGCGCGCGCTCGAGGGCCGAGGCGAGCGGGCGCGCCGTGAGGTCGGCGATCCCGCCGGGCGGGAACGGCACCACGATCGTGATCGGCCGGCTGGGGTAGGGCTCCTGACCCCACACCGACCCGGCGAGCGCGGCGAAGGCCACCAGCATGGCGCAGAGCCCTCGCCCCACCTTCACTCGAGGTCCCCGCTCTCGATCCGGTCGAGTGCCCATTGCGCCGCGCGCCGCACCACGACGTCCTCGTCGCCGAGCGCGCGCCTGAGCGCCGGGACGGCCCGCCGGTCGCGACGGTTGCCGAGGACCAGCGCGGCGTTTCGCCGGAGGCCCGAGCGCTTCGCCCGCCACATGGCACTTCCGCGGAAGCGGGCGTGAAATCCCTCGCGGTCGAGATCGAGCAGCGCTTCGAGCGGGCCGAGCGGGGCCGCAGGTGCGAACGCCGGCTCGCGCGCCCGCGCGGCCTTCCGGTTCCAGGGGCAGACGTCCTGGCAGACGTCGCACCCGAACACCCACTCCCCGATCGCTTCCCGGTACGCCTCGGGGATGTCGTCGCGGTGCTCGATCGTGAGGTAGGCGATGCACCGCCGCGCGTCGAGGGCATACGGTCCGACGAAGGCCTGGGTCGGGCACGCGTCGAGACACGCCGTACAGGTGCCACACCGGTCGGGCTCACGCGCGTCCCACTCGAGCCGGGCGGTCGTGAGCACGACGCCGATGAAGAACCAGGAGCCGAGCGACGGGTCGAGCAGGTTGGTGTTCTTGCCGATCCAGCCGAGACCGGCGCGCGCCGCCAGGTCGCGCTCGAGGACCGCGCTCGTGTCGACGGCCGCGCGGCAGCGGACGTCGGCGCCGGCGGCCCGGGCGATGAACTCCCCGAGCTCGACGAGCCGCGGCCGCATGACGTCGTGGTAGTCCCGCCCGCGCGCGTACCGCGCGACGGGCGTCCAGCTCGGGTCGTCGTCGTCGCGCGCGTACACCAGTGCGACGGCGACGACGGATCGACACCCGGGCAGCAGCCGGTCGGGATCGAGCCGATCCTCACGCCCGCGCGCGAGGTAGTCCATCGTGGCGGCGTGACCGGCCGCCAGCCAGCGCTCGAAGGCCGGCCCGTGCTCGGGAGGACCGGCCGGCCCGATGGCCACGCGGTCGAAGCCGAGCTCGCGCGCACGCGCCTTCACCGCTCCCGCGAGGGCCAGGCCGACGAGCGTCACTTCTTTCGCGCCTTGACGACGAGGCGGGCGCGCGTGAGCGTGCGTCCTCCCTCCTCGAGGAACTTCACGTAGCGGACCCAGCGCCCGTCCGCCTTCCATTGCTCCCGCAGCGCCACCGCGGCGGCCAGCGCCTGCTCGACCGACTCGAAGGTCGCGACCTCACGCTCGACCTCGAGGTGCTCGATCGTGAAGCCGCACCGCTTGAGCAGGCGCTTGGCCCGCACCTCACCGTAGGAGAAGCGCGACGGGCGGCCGGTCTCCTTCCACTGGTCGGTGTGGAACGCGACGAAGGCGAACACCTGGCCCGGGCCGAGGACGCGCGCCGCCCGCTCAGCGATCGCGTCCGACATGCAGAGGTGGGCCACGACCATCTCGGGCTTGAAGGGCGCGTAATCCTCGACCTCGACGTCGCCGACGACGAACCTGACGTTCGCGAGCCCGGCGGCCGCCGCGCGCTTCCGCGCGTCGTCGATCGCCCGCGCCTCGCGGTCGACCCCGACGACGGCACGGCACAGCGGCCCCAGCGCGAGCGCGAGCCGGCCCGTGCCCGTGCCCACGTCCAGCACCGTCAGCTGCCCGAGCGGCTCTGCCCGGAGGAGCTCGAGGAAGGGCGGGCTGAGCCCCTCGGAGGTCTCACCCGGTGACAGCGCCATCCGACGCCGAGGAGACGAGACGCGCGTACTTCGCCATCACGCCCCACGTGTAACGCGGCTTCGGCGGCTTCACCGCGGAGAGCCGCTTCCGGAGCTCGGCCGCCGACAGCTCCACGTCCAGCCGCCGTTTCTTGACGTCGAGCACGATCCTGTCGCCGTTCTTCACGGCGGCGATCGGCCCGCCGACCGCGGCCTCGGGCGCGACGTGGGCGACCATGAGGCCGTGCGTGGCGCCCGAGAAGCGCCCGTCGGTCATCAGCGCGACGCTCGCCCCGAGGCCGGCGCCCTGGAGAGCGCCCGTCACGTGGAGCATCTCCCGCATGCCCGGGCCTCCCTTGGGACCCTCGTAGCGGATGACGACGAAGTCGCCCGCGCGGATCTTGCCCGCCTTGACCGCGACGAACGCATCCTCCTCGCGATCGAACACGCGCGCCGTGCCCCGGAACGTCTCGTCGCCGTGGCCCGCGACCTTCGCCACGCACCCCTCCGGCGCGAGGTTGCCGCGCAGGATCGCCATGCCGCCGCGGCGCGCGATCGGGTTCTCGATCGGGCGGATCACTTTCTGACCGGGGGTCTCGCGCGCCGCGCGCGCCTCGTCGCCGATGGTGCGGCCGGTCACGGTCGTCTCGGTCGCGTGCAGCAGGCCGGCGTCGAGCAGCCGCTTGGCCACGACCGCCATGCCGCCCGCCTCGTACATCTCGGGCGCCGTGTAGTTCCCCCAGGGCTTGAGGTCGGCGAGCAGCGGCGTCCGGCGCGACACCGCGTCGAACTCGTCGATCGTGAGCTTCACCCCGGCCTCCTTCGCCACCGCGAGGAGGTGGAGGACGGCGTTGGTCGAGCCGCCCGTCGCCATGACCCCGGCGATCGCGTTCTGCAGCGCCCGCTTGGTGATGATCTGGCGCGGCAGCACGCCCCTCGTCAGGACGTCCATCATGAGCTTGCCGGTCGCGAACGCGATCTCCTCCTTGCGCGGGTCCATGGCGGGCACGTCGTTGAACCCCATCGGCGAGACCCCGAGCATCTCGAACGCGGTCGCCATCGTGTTGGCGGTGAACTGGCCGCCACAGGCGCCCCCGCCCGGGCACGCCCGGTTCTCGATCGCGCCGAGCTCCTGCGCGTCGATCTTGCCCGCGTTAAAGGCGCCGATCGCCTCGAAGACGTCCTGAATCGTGAGGCGGCGGCCCCGGTACTCGCCGTAGAGGATCGAGCCGCCGTAGAGCATCACGCTCGGGAGGTTGAGCCGCGCCATGGCCATGACCATCGCGGGGATCGTCTTGTCGCAGCCGGAGATCCCGACGAAGCCGTCCATGAGGTGCCCGCGCACGACCAGCTCGACGGAGTCGGCGACCGTCTCCCGGCTGATGAGCGAGGCCTTCATGCCCTCGGTGCCCATCGCGATCCCGTCGGTGACCGTGATCGAGTTGAACTCGATCGGCGTCCCGCCGGCCGCCCGGACCCCCTCCTTCACCTTCTCGGCCATCTTCCGATGGTTCCAGTTGCACGGCGTGATCTCGATCCAGCAATGCGCCACGCCGATCAGGGGCTTCTTCAAGTCGTCGTCGGTGAAGCCGATCGCCTTGAAGAACGCACGGGCCGCGGCACGATCGGGGCCGTCGAGAATGGTGCGGCTCTTGTGGCGAGGGTCGAACGTCATGCTGTGGTCTCCTTTGTGCGCTTCGCGACGAGGTACGTGAAGCGGCCGCGCTGCACCACCTCACCGCGCTGGTCGACGAGCTCCCGCTCCTCGACGACGACGCCGGCATCGCGCATCGGCCGCTTCGTCACGATCCGCGACCGGCTCATGACCGTGTCGCCGACGCGGACCGAGCGCAGCACCTGCCAGTCGAGGCCCATGAACGCGAGCACGACCAGCGGGGGCTTCGGCACCCGCCACCCGAGCCCCGTCGTGAAGCAGAGCGGCAGCAAGTCGGGGACCGTGGCCCCATCGACGTCGAGCTCCCGCGTGAGCCCGAGGTAGATCGCCACGTGGGCCGACGTGACGGTCAAGCCCGGCGTCTCCTGCACGTCGTCCACCGGGACGTCCTCGAAGTAGGAGCCCGTCATGGCCGGGGCCGCCGCTCGACCATCAGGTCGGTCTCCCCCTCCTGGACGATCTCACCGCGCTGGTTGAGCACGCTCCGTTGAACGGTGACGAGACCCCGGTCGGGCTTCGAGGTCTCCTTCTTGCCGATGACCGTCGCCCGCAGGCGGATCGTGTCGCCGATCTTGATCGGCCCCTTGAACTTCCAGCGGAGCCCGACGAACGCCAGCGTCGCGTACGCCTGGGTGGCGCGCGTGAACAGGCCCGCCTGGATCGCCAGACCGAGGAGGCCGTGGGCGATCCGCTCGCCGAAGATCGACTGCTTCATGAACTCGGCGTCCGTGTGGAGCACGTTGTAGTCGCCGGAGAGCCCCGCGAAGATCACGATGTCCGCCTCGGTGACGGTCCGTCCCGGTGACTCGTACTCCTCCCCGACCTGGATGTCGTCGAAGTAGCGCCGCGCGGGAGCCGTCACGGAGCCGTAGGATAGCACACGCACCGGCGCCTGACGGCGAGGGAGCGTTTGACCGTGGAGTGGGAAAGCGCATAGAATTCCTCGCCGTTGTCGAAAAAAGGGAGGAGCAGCGTATGGGTGGTGGAACGGTAACTCGCCGTGACTTCATCAAGACCTCCGGCGCGGGCGCGGTGGCCACCGGGCTCGGCGCCAACATCATCGTCCCCGGGCGAGCGCACGCCGCCAAGAAGAAGCTCAGGATCCTCCAGTGGGTCCACTTCGTGCCGGCCTACGACGAGTGGTTCAACAAGAAGTACGTCGTCGAGTGGGGCCAGAAGAACGACACCGAGGTGACCGTCGACAACATCGGGATCGCCGGCATCAACGCCCGCGCCGCCGCTGAGGTCTCGGCCCAGAAGGGCCATGACCTTTTCCTCTTCAACTGGCCGCCGCCCACGTTCGAGGAGCAGGCGGTGGACATGAAGGACGTCTACCAGGAGGTGGAGCGGAAGCTCGGCAAGCCGATCGACCTCGCCATCAAGAGCACGTACAACCCGAAGACCAAGCGGTACTACGCCTTCTCACCGTCCTTCACACCGGACCCGGTCAACTACCGCCAGGACCTCTTCGCGCAAGTCGGCCTGCCCAACGGACCCCGGACGTGGGAGGAGGTCCGGGTCAAGGGCGCCGAGATCAAGAAGAAGACCGGCCACCCCGTGGGCATCGGCCTCGCCAACGAGATCGACACCGGCATGGCGATGCGCACGATCATGTACGCCTTCGGGGCCCACGAGCAGGACGAGAACGGCAACCTTGCACTGAACTCCAAACAAACGTTGGAGGCGATCAAGTTCGTCAGGGCGCTGTTCCAGGAGGCGATGACCGCGGAAGTCTTCACCTGGGACGCCTCTTCGAACAACCGGGCCATGATCGCCGGCAAGGTGTCGGTGGTGTTGAACGCCATCTCGATCACGCGGACGGCCGAGAAAGACGATCCGGAGATCTCGAAGAAGATCCAGCTCACGAAGGCCCTCCGGGGCCCGGTGCGGGCGATCGGGCTCGAGCACGTCATGCAGTGCTACGTCGTGTGGAAGTTCGCCGAGAACATCGACGGCGCCAAGCGGTTCCTCGTCGACTACACGACGGACTTCCGTCAGCCCTTCGTGGCCGGTGAGTTCTACGACTTCCCGTGCTTCCCGAAGACGGTGCCCGACCTGGCGAAGCTCATCAGCAACGACCCCAAGGCTCACCCGCTCGACAAGTACAAGGTGCTGGAGGACGTCCTCGGCTGGGCCACCAACGTCGGCTACCCCGGCTACGCCAACGCGGCCATCGACGAGATCTTCGGCACCTGGGTGTTGAACGTCATGTTCGCCAAGGCGGCCAGCGGCGCGGCCACGCCCGAGGAGGCGCTCCAGGAAGCCGACACGGCCTGCCGGCGTATCTTCGGCAAGTGGAAGGAGAAGGGGCTGGTTTGATCTGGCCACGGTAGAGACGCGAGCGGTCAGCAAGCACTTCGGTGACGTCCGCGCGGTCGACGGAGTGGATCTCGCGACCCAGGAGGGCGAGTTCCTCGTCCTCCTCGGGCCGTCCGGCTGCGGCAAGACCACGCTGCTCCGGATGATCGCCGGGCTCGAGGAGCCGACCTCGGGGACGATCCTCATCGGTGGCCAGGTCGTCAACGATCTGCCGCCGCGCGCCCGGAAGATCGCGATGGTCTTCCAGAGCTACGCGCTCTACCCGCACATGACCGTGCTGAAGAACATCGCCTTCCCCCTCAAAGCCCAGGGCCTGCGCCGGGAGGAGATCCCCAAGAAAATCGAGTGGGCGGCCGCGCTCTTCGGGATCGGCCACCTGCTCGGGAGGAAGCCCCGTCAGCTCTCGGGCGGCGAGCGCCAGCGCGTGGCGCTGGCCCGGGCCGTCGTCCGCGAGCCGGCGGTATTCCTGCTCGACGAGCCACTCTCCAATCTGGACGCGAAGCTCCGTGCCTCGGCACGCGACGAGCTCCAGCAGTTCCAGCGGCGCATCGGCACGACCACCATCTACGTCACCCACGACCAGATCGAGGCCATGGGCCTCGGGGACCGGATCGCCGTCATGCAGGGCGGGCGAGTCCGGCAGCTCGGCACCCCGGTCGAGGTCTACGCCGAGCCGGCCGACACCTTCGTGGCGAGCTTCCTGGGGTCGCCGCCGATGAATATCGTCGAGGCGCCGGACTGCCTGGTCGGCTTCCGGCCCGAGCACTTCCTGCCCCGCGACGCCTATGACGGGGGCGCGTCCCTGATCGCGCTCGGCCTTCGCGTCACCCGTGTCGAGTACCTGGGCGCCGACCGGCTCGTCTACGGGGTGCTCGAGGGCAAGTTCCAGGGCGCCAAGGTCCTCGCGCGCCTGCCGTCCACGGTCACGACGCCCGTCCAGGCCGGGCGCCGGTACGACTTCGCCGTTCCGGAGAAAGAGATGAAGTTCTTCGACCCGGGGACGCGGCTCCGCACGGCGGCGAGGTCCGTGTGAGCGACCGGTTGGCGACGGCCCGACCGCGGGGCCTCTCCTTCGTGGTCGACAGCCCCCGCTGGCTCGGGCCCTTGATGATCGGCCCCGCCGTGCTCTACATCGTGCTCGTCGTCGGCCTGCCCTTCGTGCTCGCGATCCTCTACGCGTTCAGCGACGTGTCGATGGGGCACCGAACCCTCGAGTTCGTCGGCTTCCGCAACTTCGCCAGCGTCCTGGGGACGCCGAAGTTCCAGACCGCGCTCAAGAACACGTTCGTCTTCGCCGTCACCTCGCAGGTGCTGGTGATGGTGCTGGCCACCGTGCTGGCCCTGGCCCTCATCCGGGACTTCCACGGCAAGTGGCTCGTCCGGCTCCTGATCCTGCTGCCCTGGGTGGCGCCGATCTCGCTGGGCACGATCGGCTGGCTGTGGATCCTGGACTCCACCTACAGCGTCATCAACTGGACCCTGGAGGCGCTCGGGCTCATCACGAACGAGGGGTGGTTGATGTGGCTCGGGGTGCCGCACCTGGCCATGGCCTCGGTCATCGTCATCCACGTCTGGCGCATCCTGCCGCTGGCCACGGTGATTTTAATCGCCGGGCTCACCTCGATCCCCCACGACATCCACGACGCGGCCCAGATGGACGGGGCGGGGTTCTGGCGCCACCTGTTCCAGGTCACGGTGCCGCTGATCCGCCCGATCATGCTCGTGGCCGGCCTCTTCGGCCTCGTCTTCGCCTTCACCGACATGATCGTGATCTTCGTCCTGACGCGTGGCGGGCCCTACGACACGACCCAGGTCCTGGCGAGCCTCGCCTTCTTCACCGGCATCCAGGGCGGCGACCTGGCGGAGGGCGCCGCGGTCGCCCTCTTCCTGTTCCCGCTGCTGGTGGCGGTCGCGGTCGGCTTCCTCCGGGTCGCCCGGCGTACCGAGGTGACGTGAGGTGGCGGCCAGGCCCACGGTGAGGCGGCTGGCGGGCCGTGGCGGACACCTGGGCCTGATCGGCCTGTTCACCGTGTTCAGCGCCTTCCCGTTCTACTGGATGCTCATCACCACCTTCAAGCGCACCTCGGACCTCCTGAAGCGGGGCAACAACCCCTTCGTCTACAACCAACCGCCGACGCTCGAGAACCTGCGCGTGCTCTTCTACGACACCCTCTACGTTCAGTGGCTCGCCAACACGTTCTTCGTCGGGCTGCTCGTGGTGCTCATCACGCTCGTGCTGGCCGTGCCGGCCGGGTACGCGCTGGCCCGGCTGACCGGGCGCGTCGGGGAGCACCTCGGCATCGCCATCTTCCTGACGTACCTGGTGCCGCCGACCCTGCTCTTCATCCCGATGTCACGGCTGATCGCCGACCTCGGCCTCCAGGACTCGCTCTGGTCGCTGGTCGTGGTGTACCCGTCGTTCACGGTCCCCTTCTGCACGTGGCTCCTGATGGGCTTCTTCAAGGCCATCCCGCGGGACCTGGAAGAGGCGGCGATGATCGACGGCTACAGCCGGCTCGGCGCGTTCGTGAAGGTCGTCATCCCGATCTCGGTCGCAGGGATCCTGACCGTGATCATCTTCACGCTGACGCTGGTGATGCAGGAGTTCGTGTACGCGCTGACCTTCATCACCGCGGCCCGGCACTTCACGGTGAGCGTCGGCGTGCCGACGTTCCTGGTCCACGGCGACGTCTACTTCTGGGGATCGCTGATGGCCGGGTGCTTCATCGCCAGCGTGCCGATCGCCGTCCTCTACAACTTCTTCGTGGATCGGTTCATCGCCGGCTTCACGGCCGGCGCCATCAAGTAGCGGGCCGGCGCTCAGCCGGTGCCGAGCTCCCTTCGGACGAGGGCGGCGCCTGCCACGAGCGCCACGAGCTTGGACCGAGCGACCCCTCGGCTGAGCACCACCATGCCGCAGTTCGTGCACGGGTAGAGGCGCTCCGGCGGGACGAACGCCATGGCCCGGCGGATCGTCGCGGCGACCTCGTCGGGCGTCTCGGTCCGGTCGGTGGCGACGTCCACCGCGCCCACGAGCACGTCCTTGCCTTCGAGGAGGGCGAGCAGCTCGAGCGGCACGCGCGAGTTCGCGCACTCGAGCGAGACCTGGTCGATCCGGCTCCGGGCGAGGAGGGGGAACGTCGTCTCGTACTGACGCCACTCGCCGCCGAGCGTCGCCTTCCAGTCGATGTTGGCCTGGATGCCGTAGCCGTAGCAGATATGCACGGCGGTCGTGCAGCGGACGCCCTCGATCGCCCGGTGAAGCGCCTCGATCCCCCACGCCGCGACGTCGTCCAGGTAGACATTGAACGCGGGCTCGTCGAGCTGGAGGACGTCGAGCCCGAGCGCGGCGAGCTCCCGCGCCTCCTCGTTGATAATTTGCGCGAACTCCAGCGCAAGCCGGCGGCGGTCGCGGTAGTACTCGTCGGCAAGCGTGTCCACGATCGTCATGGGGCCCGGCAGCGTGAACTTGAGCTTCCGCGTCGTGTGGGCGCGCGCGAAGGCGACCTCCGCCGCGTGCGCCCGCCCCCGGCGCCGGAGCGGCCCGGTCACGGTGGGCACCTCGGCCTTGTAGCGGTCCGCGCGGATGCCGATCGTGACGCGGCGGGCGAAGTCGACGCCCTCGACGTGCTCGAGAAAGCCGTGGACGAAGTGCTGCCGGCCCTGTTCGCCGTCGGTCACGATGTCGATGCCCGCCGTCTCCTGCTCGCGGAGCGCGACCAGCACCGCATCGCGACGGCCCTCCTCGAGAGGCGCGCCCGAGAGCCGCCACGGCGCCCACAGCGTCCCCGGCTCGGCGAGCCAGGACGGCTTGGGAAGGCTGCCGGCGATCGTCGTCAGAAGCACGGGGCGGTTCTAGCAGAAGGGCTCGCGGCTGTCCACCGCGATTGACCCTGCGTGGCCCGCGTGCTATAGCTGGTCGCCGCTGTCATCCGCCTTCCAGGGAGATTCGATGCTCCGCCAGCTGGCCAAGAAGATCGATGCGCTCCAGGAGCTCATCGGACGGGGCGTCTCCTGGTTCGTGCTCGCTATGGTCGTCGTGGTGTTCAGTGACGTCATCTTCCGGTATCTCTTCAACCGCAGCTGGGTGTTCATGCAGGAGCTCGAGTGGCACTTCTTCGGTCTCGTGTATCTCCTGGCCGCGGGCTACACGATGCTCTATGACGAGCACGTCCGCGTCGACATCTACTACGCGAAGCTCACGTCGCGCAAGAAGGCGTGGCTCGACCTGATCCTCCTCTTCGTCTTCTTCTTTCCCACATCCCTCCTCATCATCTACACCACGTGGCCGTTTGTGAAAAACTCCTTTGCGGTCCTCGAGGGCTCGCCGGATCCCGGCGGCCTCCCCGGGCGCTGGGCCCTCAAGTCCACGATCATCATCGGCTACGCGCTGTTGATCCTCCAGGGCATCTCCCAAGCGATCAAGAACCTCTACTGGGCGATGGGGTGGGAAGCGCGCGAAGAGCGCGCTCACGAGATCCACTGATGTTCGGCCTTCCCTGGGACCAGACGCTCGGCGCCGCGATGTTCGTTGGGATGCTGGTCTTCCTGCTCTTCGGCTTCCCGGTCGCGTTCAGCCTCACCTTCACCGGCATGCTCTTCGGTCTGATCGGGTTCGGCCTCCCGTTCTTCGACCTGCTGCCGCTGCGGATCTGGGGGACGATGACCAACTTCACGCTCCTCGCGGTGCCCCTGTTCGTCTTCATGGGGGTGGCGCTCGAGAAATCGGGGATTGCCGAGGAATTGCTCGAGACGATGGCACTGCTCTTCGGATGGCTGAAAGGCGGCATCGCCATCTCGGTCGTGATCGTCGGCGCGATCCTGGCCGCGTCGACCGGCGTCGTCGGAGCCAGCGTGATCACGATGGGCCTGGTGTCGCTCCCGACCATGATCCGGCGCGGCTACCAGAAGGAGCTGGTCTGCGGAACCATCTGCGCCTCGGGCACCCTCGGCCAGATCATCCCGCCGAGCATCGTCCTCGTGCTCCTGGGCGACATCATGGGCGTCTCGGTGGGAGACCTCTATATCGGCGCTTTCCTTCCGGGCTTCGTCCTCGTCGGCCTCTACATCGTCTACCTGTTCATCCTCGGGCACTGGAAGCCCCATCTGTGCCCGCCGATCCCGAAGGCGGAGCTGGCCGCGTTCCAGGCCCACGCGCTCAAGCGCGTGGCGATCGCGTTGGCGCCGGCGCTGGTGCTGATCGTCGCGGTGCTCGGCTCGATCTTCATCGGCATCGCCTCGCCGACCGAAGGCGCCTCGGTCGGCGCGGCGGGTGGCCTGATCCTCACGGCGTTCAAGAGACGCTTCTCGATGCAGATGCTCGGGGACGTCATGCGCGCGACCACGCGCATTACGAGTCTCGTGTTCATCATCCTGATCGGCGCCAATACCTTCGGCCTCGTCTTCCGGGGCCTCAACGGCGACAAACTGATCCAGGAGATCTTGCTCAACTCGGGGCTCGGCGCCTACGGGGTACTCACCCTCGTGATGGCCGTCATCTTCTTCCTGGGGTTCTTCATCGACTACATCGAGATTTGCTTCATCCACATCCCGATCCTCACGCCCGTTCTCGTCAAGCACTTCGGCTTCGATCCCGTCTGGCTCGGCGTCGTCATCGGCGTCAACCTCCAGACGTCGTTCCTCACACCGCCGTTCGGCTTCTCGCTCTTCTACCTGCGCGGCATCGCCCCTCCTTCGATCACCACGGGCGACATCTACCGGGGCGTCGTGCCCTTCATCATCCTCCAGTGCATCGGGCTCACGCTGGTCATCGCGTTCCCCGGGATCGTGTACGCGCTGATCCACTTCTTCAGAGCGTAGGAAGCTCCGGGCCCTTCGCTCCGGTCCGTCAGCTGGCGACGTACCGCTGGTACGGGTCTTCCGAGACCTTGTCCCAGGCGTTGTAGAGCCCCCTGAACTTCTTGAACGCTTCGTGAACCTTTTTCGCGAGCGGGTCTCTCGCCGCCTCCTCCTCGAGCGTGTCCTCGGCGAGGGGCTTGAGGGCCTTGAGGACGTCGCCCGGGAGCGGCAGGACCTCGACCTTGCCTTTGAACTTGGTCTGGAGCTCGATGAGGCCCTTGGCGTTCTTCACGTTGTAGTCGGCGAGCACGGCGATGTTATCGGCCTGGCACGCGTGATCCACGATGGCCCTGAGGTCCGCCGGGAGCGCGTCCCAGGCCTTCTTGTTGAGGAACGCCTCCAAGGCCGTCCCGGGCTCGTGCCAGCCAGGATAGTAGTTGTACCTCGCCGCATTGTGAAGCCCGAGCTTCATGTCGTCCTCGGGACCGACCCACTCGGCCGCGTCGACCACCCCACGCTCCAGCGCCGGGTAGATCTCGCCGCCCGGGAGGAGCACGATCGTCCCCCCTGCCTTGGCGACCACCTTGCCTCCGAGCCCGGGGATCCTCATCTTGAGACCCTTGAAGTCGGCCATGCTGTTGATCTTCCGCTTGAACCAGCCCGCCATCTGCGTGCCGGTGCTCCCGCACGGGCGCGGAATCAGGCCGAAGGGCTTGTAGACTTCCTCCCAGAGGTCGAGCCCTCCGCCCTCGTAGAACCAGGCGTTCATTCCCTGGGCGCTGAGGCCATACGGCACCGCGCTGAACCACTGGCAGGCGGGCGTCTTCCCGGCCCAGTAGTAGGCCGCGGAGTGCGCCACCTCCACATTCCCGCCGACGACGGCGTCGAACGACCCGAACGCCGGAACCAACTCGCCCGCGGCGAACACCTGGATCTTCAGTCGTCCCCCGCTCATGTCGTCGCAGAACTTGGCGAAGCGGAGGGCTGCTCCGTGGAGCGTGGCAAGACCGGGGGGCCAGGTCGTGACCATCTTCCACTGAAACTTGGGCTGCGCGATGACGTTCGGAGCGTCGATCGTGGCCGCCGCCGCACCGGCGGCGGCCAGCACGCCGCCGGTCTTCACCAGGAACCTGCGTCGCTCCATGAAGTCCTCCCCTCGGAGTGAGGCTAGGCGAAGAGGGCGCCCGCCGCCTTCTCGAGCATGGCGGTGCCCCGCACCTCCTGGTCGAACAGCGGGACCACGGCGCGCACGCTCCCGTCGAACTTCTCGCGGATGGTCTTGAGGTGGTCGTCCTGCATGCGCATCCGGTTCCGCACGAACTCCGGCGCGTCCGTGCCCAGGGCGCGTCGGTCGAGGACCATGTTCACGATCACGCCTCCGACCGGGATCCCGAACTCGTGGAACCACCCGATGAAGCGGGTGATCACCGCGATCGGCAGCGCCTCGGGAAGCGTCACGAAGAAGAACGCCGTCCGGGTCGCGTCGGTCAGGAGCCGGCGCGCCTGGGCCATCCGGGAGCGGAACCCCAGCAGGTACTCGAGCAGCGGGTCCGCCTCCTTCTTCTTCGTGAAGGACAGCATCTCCCGGAGCGAGCGGGCTTCCTCGCGCGACTTCAGCATCTTGTCCACCCAGAGCGAGTACACCTTGGACATGCCGAGAAGCCGGCGCGCGTTCGCCGTGGGCGCCGTGTCGAAGACGTACGCGTCGTACTCGTCCTTCAGCATCAGCTCGACCATGTTCTCGAACATGGCCGATTCCTCGAACGCGGGGTTCATCGTGGCCGACTCGACGAAGTCGTCCGCCTTCGTCGAGATGTCCGCGAACTTGAGGAACCACTGGATCTTCTCGCGGATCTCACGTTTGGAGCGCTCGATCGTGTCGCGGGTGTCGATCTCGTACGCCCAGAGCCGGTCGACCCCCGCGACGGGCGTGTGCCGCTCCGCGACGTTCTGCCCGAGGAGCCCCGAGAGACTGTGCACGGGATTCGTGGACGCGAGCAGCGTCCGCTTTCCCTGCCGGGCGAGCCAGAGCGCGGTGGCGCCGGCCATCGCGGTCTTGCCGACCCCGCCCTTGCCACCGAAGAAGGTGTACTTGAGCGCCGCGCGCTCGGCGACGTAGCGCGCCATCGACGTCTGGATCGGCACCTCCGTGCCGACGACGCTCATCACCCTAGCCTTCCTCGAACAGGCGGCGGGCCAGCCGCTCGATCATCGCGAGCCCGGTGACATCACGCTCCATCTCGGGCACGTACGCGAGCACCTCGTTGCCGAACGCCCCCTTGATGTCGTCCAGGTACTTCTTCTGCATGGCGATGCGGTTCTGGAGGTAGGGCGGGATGGTTCCCGGGCCGAGGTCCGCCGGGAGGATCCGGTTGACGATGTACCCGGAGAGGGGCACGTCGAACTTCGCGAAGAGCGCGGCCGCCTTCTTGGTGTCGAGGATGATCATCTCCTCCGGCACCACGACGAAGAAGAAGGCGGTCCGCGTCTTGTCCGTCAGGATCCGGGAGGAGGCGTTGATCCGCTCCTTGATGTAGGTCAGCTCGGAGAGGATCTGGTCCTCCTGCACCGTGTCCTCGCGCCGCATGGTCGCCGCCACCTGGTCGTACTGGCGCATGTCCTCGCGGAGCTTGGTGATCTTGTTGATCCACTCGTCGTACACCTTCGCCATCGACAGGTAGTAGAGCGCGTGGCCCAGCGGGACCAGGTCGTAGATGTAGTAGTCGTAATCGCCCCGGACGATGATATCGACGACGGCGTCGAAGATCGCGCTCTCCTCCATCGCCGGCTCCGCGGAGGCGGCCGCGATGTAGTTGTCGATCTCCTCCGGCACCTTCTCGAACCCGTACATGTCGAGGATCTTCTTCCGGATCTCCTCCTGGTAATCCTTGATCCGCCGGTCGGCGTCGACCTCCTGCGCCCAGAGGTTCTCCACGATCGGCACCGGCCCCTGGCCGAAGATGTCCCGCTGGAAGATGTCCGAGAGACTCGCCTGTGGATCGACCGAGAACAGCAGGACGCGCTTGCCCTGCCGCGCCAGCCAGAAGGCGCTCGTGGCCGAGAGCGTCGTCTTGCCCAGCCCGCCCTTGCCCCCGAACATGATGTACCGGCGGTCCGGTTGGCTCTCGAACACGCGCCGCAGCGACACGGGCTAGCCGAGGACGTCCGTCACGTCGCGTTCCCGCAGCATCCTCCGTTTCCACCCGGCGATCTGCGGCGTCACGTACGGCAGGAGCCGGAGCGAGTAGTAGGGCGGCAGGATCGGCACTCCCAGGAGGTCGCCCATCGTGATCAGGATGAACAGATGCTCCATGCTCGCCCGCGTGCGCACGGCGTGCCGGGTCATCTCGTGAGAGGACATCCCGTAGACGATGTCCCTGAAGACGCCCAGGATTCCGCCCTTCTTCTTCGGCTTCGCCTCGTCCGCCATCGGGGTCTCCGTGTCAGAGTCCGTGCAGGTCGTACTCGTCCTTTTCCCAGAACTCCTTGCGCTGCGCCATGTGCCGCTTCCACGTCGCGATCTCCGGCACGACGTACGGGAGCAGCCGGAGCGAGTAGACCGGCGGCAGCACCGGAACGCCGATCAGGTCGCCGAACGTGACGACCATGAAGACCGACTCCAGCTCATGGCGCATCTGCAGCGCGTGACGGGCGAACTCGTACCCCGTCAGGCCGTACAAGAACTGCGCGAGCGCGCCGCGCAGACGCGTCCAGCGCGCGGTCAGCACCCGAGCATACCCCAGAAGCAGCGCGCCGGGGGAGGGACGCCTCCCCCGGCGAGCGACCGTGGAGGCGACGGCCCTAGGCCCGCGCCGCCGCCGGCTTCCGCTGCTGAACCGGGCGGTGACGGTACCGCTGGAAGGCCCGCCACGTATCGAGACCGATGTAGAGCGCCGCGACGACCAGCAACAGCGCCACCAGGATCATCAGCGCGGAGCCGACGACCGGGATCGTCCGGCCGGCGGCCATGTTGATCTGGTAGACGTTCGAGTACAGGTTGTACGCGGTGACCAGGATCGACGCGCACGTGGTCACCCACATGAACGCCGCGGGCAGGCCGGCGTACATCCAGTTCTTGCCGACCGACGCGAGCCACACCGTCACCAGCAGGAGCGACAGCGCCGCCATCATCTGATTCGCACCGCCGAAGAGCTGCCACAGATAGACCCACGTGCCCGTCATCATCAACAAAATGGCCAGCGCGACGCAGATCAGCGAGGCGATGTGCTGGTTGCGGCAGGGTGGGAAGACGTCGCCGAGCCACTCGGAGAGCGTGACACGCTGGACGCGGAACAGGAGCTGCGTGACCACCAGTACGATCACGATGAACGCCGCGAACGCGAGGGACGTCGCGTACTGGATCGGCAGGCCCCAGACGCTGATGAAGCCGCCGAGCCCGGTCGCGAAGGCGCCGACGGGCGCGCCCTTGGCGCCCACCGAGACGGCGAGGAGCGCCAGGAGGCCGAGCAGGAACTCGGCGAACATGGACCCGCCCCCGATCGGGAGCATGTCGGCCTCGTTCTGGATCTGCCGGGCCGTGCCGACCGCGCCGAAGAGCGCGTGCCACCCGGAGATCGCCCCGCACGCGATCGTCACGAACAGCATCGGCCAGAGGGGCATCACCCCCGCGGGGCCGAGCTGCGGGTTGAACCCCCTGAACGCCGGGATGACGAACTGAGCGACCTCGGGCTTCGCGAACGGAGCGACGAGCGCGCCGGTGAGGCCCAGCACCATCGCGAGCGCCGTGATCCAGAAGCCGACGTAGATCACGGGCTGCGCCATGCGCCAGATCGGCAGGACGGAACCCGCGTAGCAGAACGCCGAGATCGCGAGCGCCCAGAAGAGGAGGCTCGGCATGATCTTCGCGTCGGCGCCCTTGAAGTTCGCCAGGGTCGGATCGAAGTACGTCACGAGCGGCGCACCGCCGCTGACGTTGTTGAGGCCGGCGTTGAAGGCCTTGAAGACCTCCTCGGTCCAACCGCCCCCGAGGATCGCGATGAGCGTGAGGCCGACGGTCAGCACCGTCGCGCCGACGAGGCCGGTGCGCCAGCGGTAGAGCATCTGGCCCAGGAGCAGGCCCATCACCGTGAGGACGATGACACCGAGCTGCGTCTTCGGCTGCGACTCGAGCACGGTCGCCATGATGCCGACGAACGCGCCGGCCACGAGCAGCAGGTAAAAGAAGATGAACACGAACAGGATCGTGCGCGTCCGCGGCGACACCAGCCGGTGGGCGATCGCTGAGAGGCTGTTGCCGTCGTTCCGGACCGAGATCACGATTCCGCTGTAGTCGCTCGCCCAGCCGAGGAAGGACACGCCGAGGATCAGCCAGATGATCGCGGGCAGCCAGCCCCAGAGATTGGCCGCCACGATCGCGCCGATGATGGGGCCCGCGGCCGCGATCGACTTGAAGTGGTAGCCGAACAGGATGTTGCGGTTCGTCGGCATGAAGTCGACGCCGTCCATGTAGAGCGTCGCGGGCGTCGCGCGTTTCGGATCAGACTGGATGACGTGGCGGTCGATCCGCCGGGCGTAGAGGGTGTACGCGAGGTACACCGTCAGCGCCCCGATGATGACTGCCAATAAAGTGTTCATCCTGCCTCCTCCCGAGTCAGTTGGACTTGGTGGCGTCGGGTGAGACTCGCGCGTTTTCCTCCTTTCGTCGGAGCGCTTGTACGATCAGGGCGTCGACCCGGGCGAAGTCCGAGCCGACGTATCGCTGGCCCTCGACCGCGAAGGCCGGGTACCGCCAGAACCGGTGGACCAGGGACTTGAAGAAGCCCTCGATCGAGGCGGCGTCGATCAGTCGGATACGCACCCGATCGGCGAACTTCCCCGGGAGCGTGTGCGCCCACGCCGAGAGGCTGTGAAACTCCGCCTTGAGGTCGTCCGGCAAGGCCGAGTCCGCCATCTCCCGCTGCACCTTCTGCCTGAGCCCCATGACCTGCCAGGTCACTTCACAGTGCTTTCAGTGGTTGTACTGCGTGGGGACGTAGGTGACGATGTCGATCCGGACGGTACACGCTGCCGTCATCGACGACCCTCCCCCGCGCTAACGGGTTAACCGCCCGCAAATGCTGCGCCGATACTACTATAAGCTACCACCCGGAACGCAACTTCCGGGGGGGCCACACCATGCGCGACGACGGCTGGCGAACGCTCGACGACGAGGCGCTCGAACGCCTGCTGATCGAGCGCTGGCTGCTACGCGGCGCCACCCTGGCGCTCATCCTGGTCGCCGCGATCGGTGCCACGTACCTGGGCCTTCGCGGTGTCGAGACGGTGACCGAGCATGTGACCGTCGGTCTCTTCCTGCTCCTCGCCTTGGCATCCGGTGTGGTCGGCTTCACCATGCGCCAGGAAGACCTCCGGATCCAGCGCGAGCTCCGGCGGCGCCGCAGCCCTCCCTCGGCCCGTGGCCCCTCGTCTTGAAACGCCCACCGGTGCGCCCGCGTTCCTTGACTGCCGCGGAAGCCGGAGGGTAGAGTCGGACCATCGTGCGCTTTTCCGACCGCAACCTGGAGCCCGTCTGGGAGAAGGTCCAGGCCGGCGAGCGGCTCAGCCGGGACGACGGCCTCCGGCTCCTCGAGACGGATGACCTCTTGGGCGTGGGGCGCATGGCCGACCACGTCAAGTCGCGCCGCGAGGGCGACCGGGTCTACTTCGTCATCAACCGCTATATCTCGCCCACGAACGTCTGCGTGCTCTCCTGCGCCTTTTGCGGGTTCGCCCGGAAAAAGGGCGCGGACGGCGCCTTCGAGTACACCGTCGAGGACATCGTCGGAATGGTCGGCGCGGAGGTGCGCGAGGTTCACATCGTCGGCGGCCATCATCCCGACTGGCCGTTCGAGTACTATGAGCGCGTGATCGCCGCCCTCCACACCGCGCGCCCCGAGGTTCAGATCAAGGCGTTCACCGCCGCGGAGATCGACTATTTCTGGCGCCGCTCCCGGATCGAGCCGAAGGAGGCGCTCACGCGGCTCAAGGCCGCCGGCCTTCAGACGATGCCCGGCGGCGGGGCCGAGGTCTTCTCGACCCGCGTGGCGAAGCTCCTGCGCTACACGGGCAAGGCGGACGCGGAGCGTTGGTGCGAGATCCACGGGATCGCGCACGCGCTCGGCATCAAGACCAACGCGACGATGCTCTACGGCCACGTCGAGACCCTCGCCGAGAGGGTCGACCACTTGCTACGGCTCAGGGCTCAGCAGGACGCTTCCGGCGGGTTCCTCACGTTCATTCCCCTCCCCTACCAGGTCGGGACGACCCGCCTCGTGGAGCGGCCGACACCGCCCACCGACAATCTTCGGACGATCGCCGCGGCGCGGCTCCTCCTGGACAACTTCCCGCACGTCGAGGCGTACTGGGTGCTCCTCGGCGAGGCGACGGCGTCGGTCGCGCTCCACTTCGGCGCCGACGACGTCAACGGCACGCTCGAGGACGAGCGCGTGCAGCACATGGCGGGGGCCCAGACGCCGGCCGGTCTCGCGCGCGAGCAACTCTTCCGCATGATCAAGGACGCCGGCAAGGTCCCGGTCGAGCGCGACGCCCTCTACAACGTGCTCCAGGTATGGTAGTGCGAGTCGCAGCCAGAGGCGAGGCGAGTCTGTGAACGTGGGAGTGCGAGTCTGTGAACCTGTCCTGGCCATGCTGGCCGAGATCCGGGACAAGGCGCTCAACGGCAAGCGACTCGGGCGGGACGAGGGTCGCTGGCTCCTCACGGAGGCGCCGCTCCTCGAGGTGGGTGCGCTCGCCAGCGAGGTCAGGTTCGCCCGGATCCCCGACAAGGTCGTCACCTTCGTGATCGACTCGAACCCGAACTACACGAACGTGTGCGTCACCGACTGCCAGTTCTGCGCCTTCTATCGCAAGCCGGGCGACCCGGAGGCGTACACGCTGACCGTCGAGGAGGTCCTCGCCAAGGTCGCGTTCGCCGCGGGCAAGGGCGCGACGACGGTCCTGCTCCAGGGGGGGCACAACCCGGCGCTCCCGCTCGAGTACTACACCACGCTCGTGCGCGAGACGCGCCGACGATTTCCGCAGGTGACGCCCCATTTCTTCACCGCCTCCGAGATCCAGACGATCGCCGAGGTGAGCCGGCTCACCGTGGGCGGCGTGCTCGACCGCCTCTGGGAGGCCGGGCAGCGGACGCTCCCGGGCGGCGGCGCCGAGGTGCTGTCCGAGCGCGTGCGCAAGCGCATCGCGCCGAAGAAGGGCGGTCCCTCGGCCTGGCTCGAGGTCCACCGCGCGGCCCACCGGCGCGGCTTCAAGTCCACGGCGACGATGATGTACGGCCACGTCGAGCAGCCCGACGACCTGCTCGACCACCTCGACGCGATCCGGGAACTCCAGGACGAGGCGGGCGGCTTCACCGCATTCGTGCCGTGGTCGTTCAAGCCGGGCCATACGCTGCTGGAGAAGTGGGTCAAGCAGGTGAAGGGCCCGAACGTCTATTTGAGGATGCTCGCGGCCGCGCGTCTCTACCTCGACAACGTCCCGCACATCCAGGCCTCGTGGTTCTCCGAGGGCAAGCCGACGGGCCAGATCGCGCTCCACTTCGGCGCCGACGACTGGGGCGGCACGCTCTTCGAGGAGAACGTCCACAAGGCGGCCGACTACGTCAACACGATCACCGTCGAGGAGATCACGGCCCTGATCCGCGAGGCCGGCTTCACGCCCGCCCAGCGCACCACGACCTACGAGATTCTCAGAACGTGCTAGTTGGTTAGATCGGATCGATCGGCGGGACCTCCGAGATCAATCCCTTCGTCCGCGCCTCGGCGAAGAGCCGCTCGACCGCGGCGCGGCCCTCGCTGCCGAGCGCCAGCGTGAACTCGTTGACGTACATCAGGACGAACCGCCGGCACGTCTCCTTGTCGATCCCCCGCCCATAGCGCATCGCATACTCGAGCGCCTCGTCCTCGTTCGCCTGGGCCCAGGCGATCGAGTCGCGCAGCCCCTGCGAGAGCTGCCGGTGCACATCGTCGCCCAGGTCGCGCCGCATGACGTTGACGCCGAGCGGGAGCGGCAGGCCGGTCTCGCGCGCCCACACCTCGCCGAGGTCGAGCACCTTCACGAGCCCCAGCTGCGCGTGGGTGATCTGGCCCTCGTGGATCAGGAGCCCGACGTCGGCCTGTCCCTCGAGGACCGCGTTCGGAATCTTGTCGAAGGCCACCTCGATGAGCGGCGGCTCGCCGACGTAGAGACGGAGCAGCAGCGCCGCGGTCGTGTGGCTCCCGGGGATCGCTACCACCTTCTCGGTGAGAGCGCGCCGGCTCAGGGGCTCGCGCGCCACGAGGATCGGACCGTAGCCCTTGCCCATCGACGCGCCCGGGTCCATCATCCGGTACCGGTCGGCGACGAGCAGATACGTCGCGAAGGAGACCGCGGTGACCTCGAGCTCGGCGGTCCGCGCGCGGCGGTTCAGCGACTCGATGTCCTCGAGCACGTGCTCGATCCTGACGTCCGGGATGCGCACCTTCCCCGCCGTGAGCGCGTAGAACATGAACGCGTCGTCGGGATCGGGGCTGTGGCCTATCCGTATGGTCGGCATCGCGCTCGGGCGGCTAGTCGGCGTCCGGGGCGAAGCCGAGCCGGAAATCCCCGGCACGGATCGCACGGATGATCGCGTCGCGCTCCCGCGGCGCGTCCACCTCGACCCACGCCCGCCCGAAGTGCATGGGCCGGTGCGCGTCGTCGGTGGCGACCTTCACCAGCGGGATCTCCCCCGACGCGTAGAGCGGCCGGTGGTGGCCCGTGTCGGTCACCTCCACGGCGTCCAGGGCGAGGCCGTTGCGCTGGATCGTCCGCACGCGCTCGAGCGTCTCCGCGATCGAGAGCTTGTAGCGCGCCGGGTGGTTCAGGACGTGGAGCACCTCGCGGTCACCCAGCACGCGGCCGATGTGCTGGTCGAATCCCCGATAGTTGAGCTCGACCCCGTGGAAGAGGAGCAGGCGCGTGCTGAGCCGCGGGAGCGCCCGCCAGTAGCTCGAGCCGATCAGGTCCTCGTGGTCCGTGATCGCCAGGAAATCGTAGCCGAGCGCCTCGTACTCGGCGAGGAGCTCCTTCGGCGTCTTCACCCCGTCGGAGTACGTCGTGTGCGCGTGGAGGTTGCCACGGAGCCAGCCCATCGGTCGTGGATCTCGGATCGGTCAGCGAGTAGGGGGTCGGCTGCTGCGGCCGGGCGGCGGCCCGTCCCAGGTGATTGCGAGGCCGATCGCGAACCAGCCGTTGACCTCGCCCCAACCGCCGAGCGGACTGCCGACCGGCGTGTTCGGCGCGGTCCAGCCGGCGATGCCGACCCGGCCGGTGGACGCGGACGTCTCGCGCTCGGCGCTCGCGCCACGAATGAAGCCCGGCTCGTAGGGAACGCGACCGCCCCTCGGATAGTTGTCGGCCTCGAGCGGGCGGCCTTCGCCCGAGAGCCCCGGAGTGATCACCGCCCGCTCGCGCTCGCGCTGCTCGGCAGGCGGCGCAGGCTTCTCGATCTTAACCGGCTGGGCCGCGACCGGCGTCGCGACGAGCAGCACCAACGCGATGACGACGAAGACCTTCATGCGTCCATCGTACCGCAGGGTCCGGCCCCCTCCTAGGAGAACCGCGGCGAGGTGACGGGCGAGCGATCTGCGGTGATACCCTGGCGCCATGCCGAGGGGATCGGCGCTCGCCCTCCTGGGACTCGCCGCCACCGCGTGCGTCTCCCCGGGCGGGGTCGAGCCGGGGCCGATCCGCGCCGCCGACTTCAGGCCGACCCAGGTCCGCCAGCCTGCCGTCGTCGTCCGCCTCGCCTTTGCCGGACAGCTCTCCGAGCGCGAGCGCGAGGCGCTGCCCGCCGAGTACGAGGGCGCCCTGCTCGAGGGGCTCAACACGCGCGCGGTGCTGGCCAAGGACGTAGAGATCCTCGCCCAGGGCGACGCGAAGCTCGACGCGCACGCGGCGCTTGCGCGAGCGCGCACGCTCGGCGCCGATCACGCGATCGTCGTCGACGTGCGCGTCGCCACGGGCGAGGCGATCTTCTGCCGTGAGAGCCGCCGGCCGTTCCGGGCGCGAGTGACCGTCTGGAGCCAGTCAGTCCAGGTGCTCCGGGCGAGCGACGGCGCCGCGCGGCTCGCGCTTCCCGATGACGCGGGGCTCACGGTGACCGACCTGGACGCCGACTGCGACGACCCACGCGCCTCCCGACGGCTCGCGACTGGGGAAACCATCGCGAGCGCGGTGGCGCGCCTTCTCACGCGCGTCGTCGGGCCGTAGGCGCCCTACTTCGGGGGCGCGACGTTGCCGTCGGGCTCACGCGCATTGCCGTCGGGCTCGCGACTGCGGATCGCCGTCACCGGCCGGCCCTCGGCGTCCCGGGCCTCAAACTCCTCCGCCAGGCCGGCATCGATGAGCTGCTGGACGAGCGCCTCGCGCTCCGGGCCGGCCGGCGGGAGCGCGTGCGACTTCCAGCGCATCACGAAGTACCCGCGACCCACGTGCGGCAGGCGCGCCTCGGCGCGCTGAAGCTCCTGGAGCCCGCGCTCGACCTGCGAGCTCGACACCGGACTCGCCACCGGTCGCGCGGGCCGCGCGGGCGTCGCGCGCCCGAGCCCCCGTTCGTACGGACGCCGCTCGGCGCGGAACGCCGACACCCCGTCGCTCAGATGGATGTGACCGAAGCACCTGACCCGCAGGTCCTTCGACAGCTCGTCGGCGGACCATGTCGCCACCCACACCTGCTTGCCGAGCGCGTTCACCGCCTCGACGGCCGGCACGAAATCGTCGTCGCCTGAGACGAGGACGGCCGCGTCGAAGGCGTTTGACGCGGCGTAGTGGATCAGGTCCGCGACGAGGCGGGTGTCCACGCGCTTCTCGGTCGTGTACTCGTACTCCTTCCCGCACGCAGGGCAGCGTCCGGCACGCCGCACCCGCGGCTCGCGCTTGACGAAGTACCCGGGTCGGAGCTCGAGTCCCTTCAAGAACCCCTCGACGAGCGGTGGCGCGTCCGGCGAGACGCCGACGTAGTAGTAGGCGCCGGAGAAGAGCGCGTTGGGGCCTCCCACCTGCTGCATGATCCACGTCGCGAGCCGGTCGTAGTCCACGCGAAGCGACTCGTCGTAGCGCAGCAGCGATCGGTAGAAGTTCTGACCGTCAAAGAAAATTGCGACCTTCATCGCGTCCGCTCCAATCAAAAGGGCCTAAGGGCCTGGTGAATGGTGCTCGATGGTACCCGATCCGCTCGCGACCGAACGTATCAAAAAATTCGGCCGGATGCCCCAGGGATTTTCCGCGAGCCGATTGCGGCGAACACCCGGTGGGAGCGAAGCTTCGACACCTCTACACTTCGCGGCCAAAGGAGCGGCCGACGGAGGTCATGGACGAGCGGATCGGCAATCTCCCGCGTCTCGACGGGGTGCGGGCGCTGGTCGTCGACGACTCCGCCGTCATCCGGGCGCTGCTCCAGGCGACGCTCGAGGAGTGTGGAGCGGTGGTGACGGCGGTCGGTGCCGCCGACGCGGCGCTCCAGGCCGTCGTCCATGAGCGTCCGGATGTCATCGTCAGCGACCTCGAGATGCCCAACAAGGGCGGCTATTGGCTGATCGGCCAGGTCCGTGCGCTGTCCCCCGAGCACGGCGGCGTGACCCCTGCCGTCGCCCTCACCGGGCTCGTCGGACCGGAGCACCGGGCGAGCGCCCTCAGAGCTGGCTTTCAGTACCACCTCGAGAAGCCAGTCGACGTGTACGCCTTGGTTGGGGTCGTGGCGAGCCTCGCACGCAAAGAGCCGGACCCCCGCCCGTCCCTGGTCGCGCTGCCGCCGACGGCGTGACTAGGACGATCCGCTCTTATTCCGCTCGTAGATAGATACGTTGTTGGTGGACGATACTGGACTCGAACCAGTGACCTCTGGCATGTGAGGCCAGCGCTCTGCCAACTGAGCTAATCGTCCGTGCCTGGAAATCTACACACTTGCAGGACAGGAGTCAACGGCAGCCCCGTGAGAAATGTCACGTCAGTGCCGGTGGACCGGCCGCGCCGGTTGCCTCCGGTCGGGCTCTTTCTTAATACTATTTGCGGGAATACCCTCATTTCGGCCAGGTTGTGGTAGGTCTATCCTCACCTAGTACAAGGAGGGTTGCGCGTGCGGGCAAGTCCGAGCCCAGGCGCGGTCACACGCCGGCGGTGCCTGGCAGCGTTGGCGACCGTGAACGTATGAATGGCTTCGTCCCGCGAAGGCAGGCTCTGACTCGTCTGGTCCTCATTGTCTCGCGCACAGAACCGCAACGGTACACGTATCTCAAGCATGTATTCGGCGGCCAGATCGTGGACGTGATCCTGGACCGCCGGATGCAAGAGCGGCGGCAGCTCCTGGAGCGTCGGCGCCTGGAGAGAGCGACCGCCGACAGACGCTGCGAGGACAGGCGCCAGCGGGACATCACCGGGGATCTCCAGACGTCCGGCTGGGCGCTGGTGAGGGTCTAGTTTCGCGGGTGAGACGCTAGTTGAAGTAGCGCTCCAGGGCACGACTCATCTTCTGGTCCAGTCGCATCGGGGCGTACCGAAGTGGAGCGACGAACGGCAGGAACGGTGCGCCGGGCCCGTAAACCTCTTTTACGAGGTCACTGAGAAGAGGGCACTGCTGCGGCGGGGGTGCATGAACGACCCTGCACGGCCACCCGTAAGGCCACGCGCGGTATTCGTCGATCGGGTCACGGTCTTGATAGTCTCGCTCCGAGCGCCCCGCCGGGAGCGGGACGAGTTGAACAGTGCCGACGACCCGGCCGAGCTTCTCCGCGAGGTCATACGCCTTGGCCGGTGCGTCGGCGATGTAAATCGCGACGAGGCCGGCGGTCCCCATGAGTTCGTCCGCCATCTCGCGAATGCGTGTCAGGCCCGTCTCGGGGACAGAAATATGCCTGCAGTCCTCGCCGAACCGATACCGTGCCTGGAGCCAGCGGATCGGGCACCGCGCGTCGGCTGGAGGCGACGGGATGTGCCTGCTCATCTCGAACGCTGATCGACCGCCTCGGCGCCCGTGCGGTCGGTAATGTCGATCACGATTCCTTCGACGAGACCGTCGGCCTCGCGGATGCTCGCGAAGACCGTGAGCGGCGCGCCGTCGTTCCGCCACCAGTGGAGCTCCCGGCTGCAGACGAGACCCCCCGGCGTGAGCGATGCCGTCAACTCCTGCCACTGCACGGGGTCGAGGAAGAGGTCTGTCAGACTCCGCGCCAGAACCTGCTCGGACGAGGCGGCGCCGAGGAGGCGCGCGAAGAGATCGCTGCACTCGACGATCCGTCCGTCGCGCCGCGCGCGGAATACCCCCCCGAGGCGCGCGATCTGCTGCCGGTAACGCTCGGCCGAGGTATACAGCTCGTCCGCGATCGTCGCGAGCTTGGCAGACACCGCTTCCAAGGTCCTCCGCTCCTCGATCTCCCGCCGGAGCTCTCGGGCGACCGACTCGGCGCGACACTGCGCATCCAGCAACCGAGCGTTCATGGCGCTGACGAGAAGACCGACGCTCACGAATAGGAGGACTCCTACGAGGTCCCCCGGGTCCCGGATCGTCAGTGAGTGGGCCGGAGACAGATAGAGAGAGGTGATCGCGACTCCGGACAGGAGCGTCGTGAGGAGTCCGGCGCCGAAGCCGCCAAACCAGGCGCTCAAAATGACCGCGGGATAGAAGGGCAACAGGAGGTGGTGTTGGCTCCAGTGCGGCGCCATCCCGAGGCTGGTCAGGAACGCGAGTCCCGCCAGGATCACGGCGAGGCCGTAGCGAGACAACACCCAAAGGGAGCTGGCTCGAGAGCTCACAAACCCTCCGCCCGTGCCGTCACAGACGGGATGGAGAGTAGGCGATGGGTAAGGTCGCGTCAATTCATTTTTTTTCCGGGCAACCCTCGGTGTCGGCCAGAGAAAATGGGGTAATCCTCCATCCGACGCCCGCGAGAGCGCGTCAGATCGTGCAATTTTTCTGTTGTGGACAACGGTGGAAATGTGGGTAATTGACGACCGACTTGGTGTGTTTCGCTGACTTCGGCCAGAGGGTAGCATGGGGCCCGCGACGATGAAACGCGTCCTCATCCTCACTGCCAGCTACGGCTCCGGCCACAACGCCGCGGCGCAGTGTCTCGCGCGGGCCTTCGAGCGCGAGGGGTGTGGGGTCACGGTCGTGGACCACTTCCGTGAGCTGGTCTCCCCGCTCTTCGAGCGCGCCTCGCGCGCGCTCTACCACGCGATGCTCCGCCGCGCGCCCGTGCTCTGGGGCATCGGCTACGCGCTCGGCGACTGGATGGCGAGCGACTCGCCGCTGGCCCTGGGCGTCACGCGCCTGGGCGCCCGACGGCTCGGGCCGCTGCTCGATTCGCTCCGGCCGGACGCGGTCGTGACGGTCCACGCCACGCCCGCCACCGCGATGTCCGCGCTGCTCGCGGAGGGCCGGCGCACGCCGCCCCACACCACTGTCGTCACCGACTTCGTCGCGCACAGCCAGTGGATCGCGCGCCACATCGACTGCTACTGCGTCGCGGCCGACGAGGTGAAGCACGAGTTCATCGCCCGCGGCATCCCCGCGCAGCGGATCGTCGTGACCGGCATGCCTGTCCGCGCGGAGTTCGCCGAGCCGGAGGACCCCGCCGCCGCGCGCGCCGCCCTCGGGCTCGGGGCGCGGGTCCCCGTCGTGCTCGCCATGGCGGGCTCGCGCGGCTCGTTCGGTCGCTTGCCCGACGTCGGGCGGGCCCTCGACGCCCTCGAGCGGCCACTCCACGGGCTCCTCGTCGCGGGCCACGACACGAGCCTCAGGCGAAAGCTCGAGCGCCTCACCGACGGCTCGCGCGTCCGGACACTCGGCTACGTGGAAGACGTCCGTCGACTCATGGCGGCGGCCGACCTCTTGGTGACGAAGGCCGGCGGCCTGACGCTCGCCGAGGCGATGGTGGCCGAGGTGCCTATCCTTGCCTACGGCTCGCTGCCCGGCCAGGAGCGCCGCAACGAGCGTTTCGCTGCCCGCGCAGGAGTAGCGCTCGTCGCGCGCTCCTACGTCGAGCTCGTTCACCTGCTCGACCGCGCGCTCGGCGATCCCGACCTCCTCGAGCGGCTGCGCGCGCGGATCCGCCGCCTCCGGCGGCGCGACGCGACCCAGCGGGTCGTCTCCGCAGTGCTCGAGCCGCTGGGACAGCCGACGGGGCGGCCGTGATCCTGACGCGGCTCGGTGTCGCCGCCGCCGTCGGATGGGCGGCGTATGCGTGGGGCGCCCACCTACTCGCGCTCGGCTGCGTGTGGCGCGGCAGCCACGCGACCCGGCGTGTGGCGCTCACGTTCGACGACGGTCCCGATCGCGACTGGACGCCACGCGTTCTCGACCTCCTCGCCGGGCGCGGGGCGCGCGCGTCGTTCTTCCTGGTGGGCGAGCGTGCCGTGCAGGTCCCGGACGCCGTGCGCCGCATGGTCGGCGACGGCCACGAAGTCGCGAGCCACGGCTGGTCGCATCGGTCCCTGTGGCTCTGCGGCCCGCGGCGGACCGCAGAGGAGATCGACCGGGCACACGCGACGCTGGCCGAGCTCGCAGGACGCGAGCCACGTCATTTCCGTCCCCCGTGGGGGATGGTCAACGCCGCGATGTTCGGCGCGCTCCGCCGCCGTGGCGAGCGGTGCGTGTTCTGGTCGCTCCAGCCCGAAGGGCTCAGGCCCGTGGCGGCGGAGGACCAGGTGCGGCACGTCCTACGCCGCGCCCACTCCGGAGCCATCGTGGACCTGCACGACGCCGAGGGACCCTGGCGCGCGCCCGAGCGCCTCGTCCAGGCCCTCCCCGCGATGATCGACGGGCTCCGGGCGGCGGGCTACGAGCTCACGACGGTCACCGAGCTTCTGGAGAAACCCCCCGCCAGCGCATCGGCGTAACCACCTCTCGAGCGCGGGCTTTGCCCGCGCAATCGGTTTGCGGGCCAGGCCGCCGCGCGTAATCCGTGGGGGGGGTCGGGGGGAGCGGCGGCGCTCCCACTGACGGTGACTAGGGCGGCTCGTTGACCCAGAGCCACCGGCCGCCGTCGGCGAAGACGAGCCGCGCACCTGGAAGCGCCGCAACGACACTCGCCTCGGGGGGACGCACGCTCACGACCCACACCCGGGCGGTCCCCCAGGCCGTCGCAAGCCGCGCCGCGTCCCAGAACGCGTCGCGTGCATCACGGCGGCGCGCTCCGAAGGCCAGCACGCTCTTCTGACCCTCGAGGATCACGGGGCGGCGGCCCGAATACCATTCGAGCGCGCCCGAGTTCTCGAGCGGGCCCTCGTGGACGATCAGATCCCCCGGCCTGGCGCGCCGAACGAGCTCGAGGCCCATCCCCTGCGCCGCGCGGTGGGCGGAGACCAGGCTGAGCGCGGCGGCGACCAACGGCAAGAGCGCGAGCATCGGGGCGAGGACGGCGAACGCGGCGACGCGTGGGCGCGCCCACGCGCCGCCTCCTACGAGGACGCAGGCGATGGACGTCACGGCGCCCGCCGCGAAGACGAGGGCGGCGTCGCCGAGGAGAGGTTGGAACTCCGCGAACGACGGCAGCGGCGCCCCCTGCCCAGCCGCCGCGCTCTTGCGCGTGGCGACGTCCGTGGCGCGCAGGACCGACTCGAGAAAGTGACTCCCGTCGCTCACCCAGAAGAGCCCGCAGACCAGCGCGAGCGCGGCGAAGACGAGCGCATGGGCGACGACGAGACGCCGGCCGCCGTGAAACTCCCAGCCGCGGGCGGCGAGGAGGGCGACCGCGAAGTAAGCGGGCAGCCCGTAGTGCGGCAGCCGGAACGGGGAGAGCGCCGCCAGCGCGATGCCGCCGACCGCCCAGAGGGCGAGGGCGACCCACGCCGTCTCCCGAGGATCGCGCCACGCGCGCTGCCGGACGAGTGCTCCGAGCGCGGCGCCGGCCGAGAGGATCCACGGTGCCGCGCCCAGGAGCGCGACCGCCAGGAACTGCGCGACCGAGAGGGGCACGTCCTCGTCGGGGAACTGGCGGGCCCGCGCCACGTTGAGCACGTGGTTGTCGATCACCGTGTACCAGACGAACCCCGGCGTGCGTCGCTCCACCGCCGGCCACCACCCAAAGCCGAGCACGAGGCACGCGAAGACGCCCGGCAACGGAAGCCAGCGGCCGAACGGCCGCGCCCGGCGCGCGAGCGCGAGCGCCGTGCCGATGATGAGTGGCGGCGCCAGCGCGCCGATCGGGTCCTTCGCGAGCCCCGCCACGCCGAAGACCGCGAGGCCCGCCGCGACCCGCCCGCGCCGTCCCTCGGCGACGCCCGTGAGGACGAGCGCGAACCCCCAGGCGAGCGCGGCGACGAAGAGCGTCTCGGGGCGGACGTAGCGTGCGAAGGCAAAGAACCCCACGCTCGTCAGGAGCGCCATCCCGGCGACGAACCCGCCGAGCGCGCCGAGCAGCCGTCCGCCGAACCACGCCGTGGCCGCGACGCCGGCGAGGGCGGAGAGCGCGGGCACCGCGCGCGCCACCGTCTCACTCGGCCCGGCGAGGGCCAGCGCGCTGGCGACAAGCGCATAGAGGAGCGGCGGCTTGTCCACGTAGCGGACGCCGCCGAGCGTCAGCGTGACCGGATCGCGTGAGCGCAGAAGCTCGCGCGCGATCTCGACGTGCATGCCCTCGCCCGGATCGTCGAAGGGCGCCAGCCCGAGCCCTTCGAAGACGAGCGGCGCCGCGGTCGCGACCGCGAGCGCCGCCACGGCGAGCGCCGCACCTGCGCGCGTCAGGTGCGCGAGACCAGGACCGCGCCGGCCGCGATCAGCACGATGCCGGCCCAGCGGGCCGGCGTCACCGGTTCGGCGAGGAGAAGGCGGGCGAGGAGCGCGACCACGATGTAGTCGATCGCCGTCAGCGGAAGCACCTGGCTCACGTTCGCCCGCGAGAGCAGGGTCAAGTACATCACGAAGAACGTCGCCTGGAGCGCCACGCCGAGAAGCAGCCACGGGCTCGAGACCGCACGGACAATCATCCCGCCCACCATCGACGACGGCGCCTCGGTGAGGTCGCCGACCGTCTTCATCCCCTTCGAGAGCAGGACGTGACCGGTGCCGCCGATCACGACAGCGATCAGGACGAGCACGAAGGTCTTCAGCATCAGAACGACCTTCCGATCGCCGCGAGCACCTCGCGCTCGACCGCCTGGTCCGGGGTCGCGACTGGCTCGTCGCTGTCCATCCAGAGGATGCGCTCGCGCCTGAATACCGTGCGCTCCACCGTGATCGTCGTCCGGTTCTCCCCGTCCGCTTTGAGGTGGACCCGCAGCCGGTGGCGCGTGCCCTTGGCGTAGACGCCGTAGTCCTCGCCGTCGAGCTTGCGCGAGTCGGTGGTGATCCAGCCGATCGAGCGGTCGACCTTGTCGAGGTCCCAGCCGAGGACCTTGAGCACTTTCTCGGCGATGGACCACGCCCGGTCGAGCGTCACCGGAAAGGTCTGGGAGGCCGACCCCGCATCGACGGGCGCAACGAGCGCCACGACGAGTGTCGCCAGCACGAACGCGACGATCCTCATTTCGGAACCTCCGGGGCTCAAGGGCGACTCACGCTTCCAGCACTCCACCCCGCAGCCGGTAGACCGCCGTGGCGCCCATCGCCGCCTCCGGGCGGTGGCTCACGACGACGACCGCGGCGCCCGCGCGCGCCCGCCGTCGGAGCGCGTCGAAGATGACGGCGCCGTTGGCGTCGTCCAGATTGCCGGTGGGCTCGTCGGCGAGGAGCAGCGGTGGGTCGTTCAGCACCGCCCGGCAAAAGGCGATCCGCTGCTGCTCGCCCCCCGACAGCTCTTGTGGGTAATGGTCCTTCCGTTCGAGCACGCCGAGCTCGTCGAGCAGTACCTGCGCTCGCCGCCGAGCCTCCGTGCGGTCGCGCCCGGTGTAGCGCGCCGCGAGCACGACATTTTCGAGTGCGGTGAGTGACGGCAGCAGCAGGAACGACTGGAAGACGAAGCCGACCCACCGCCCCCGTGCGCGGCTCTTCGCCGAGCGCGAGCGCACGCTGACGCAGACGTTCTCGTATGTGATCTCGCCCGCGTCGGCGTCTTCGAGGAGCCCGAGGACGCTGAGGAGCGTGCTCTTGCCGGAGCCCGAGTGCCCGACGACCGCGACCAGCTCGCCGTCCTTCACCGTGAGGTCCACGCCGCGGAGAACCGGGATCGGCTCGCCCGAGGGGGCCCGGTACGACTTCACGAGGCCGGACGCGCGCAGCACGGCGCCGCGCTACGCGCCCCGCCGGATGGCCTCGGCCGGCGAGAGGCTGGCGACGCGCAAGGTGGCCCACGCCGCCGCGGCGGCGCCCAGGAGGACCGAGAAGGCGAACGCCCCCCCGAGGAGGCGCGTCGAGAAGTGGAAGAGCTGCTGGCCCGAGCGGCCCGCCCACACGTCGATGGAACTTCCGAGCAGAATCGCGAGCCCGACGCCGGCGGCGCCACCGCACACCGTGACCACCAGCGCCTCGCCCAAGACCTCGCGCGCGAGGTCCAGGTCCGTCGCGCCGAGTGCCTGCTTGACGCCGAAGTCGCGGATCCGCTCGAAGATCGCCGCCGCCATGGTGTTGGCGAGCGAGAGGCCGCCGATCACGAGCGCGAGCACGCCGATTCCGACGAGCAGCGCCGCGAAGAACGCGGTCGAGGCGCGGAGCAGTCGCGACAGCTCGCTCGGAAGCTGCACGTTGACGTCGGGCACCTCGGCCATGATCCGTCGGGCGACCGCGTCTGGGTCCGCGCCATCGCGCCAGCCGACCGCGACGCCGGTGTTGAGGTCGCCGGCCGTGAGCGCCGCCGCGCCCGACGCGAGCAGGGTCCGGAGCAGGCGGTCCTTCGCCACCCACTGCTCCCGGGCGTCCTCGATCGGGACGAACACGAAGCGGTCGGGCGCCGTCAGCATGCGCTCGAGGATCCCGACGACCTCATACGTCGCGCCCTCGAGCGCGAGCCCCGAGCCCACGCCAAGGCCGTGCGAGGCGGCGAACGCGGCCCCGACCACGGCCCGGTGCCGGTCGCCCGCGCGCAGATACCGGCCGACGCGCACCGGCAGCGCGCGGTAGTAGCGGTTCGGCATCGGCACCGAGAGGTCGAGCCCGAGGACCAGCTCCTGGGTCAGGGTCATGAACTGCGACGTGGAGGGGTCCAGCGGGAGCATGACCTGGGGCTGCACCCCCGCGACGCCCGAGACCGCGGAAATCTTTTTGATTGTTGCCGCCGGCAGGAGACCGCCCGCCGTGAAGCCCGCGCCCATTCCCATCCCCCGCCCGGCCACGGAGATCTGGCCGAGGACGAAGCGGTCGCCGCCCTCGATGAAGCGCACGATGCGCTCGCTCATGGCGCCCAGCGTGACGAGACCGGCGACGCCGATCGCGATCCCGGCGATCGCGAACGCGTACCCGCGAAGAATTCTCAGCACGCCGCGGCTCGTACGCTCCGGTTCACAGACTCGCCTCGCCTGCGGCTGCGGCTCGTACGCTCCGGTTCACAGACTCGCCTCGCCTGCGGCTGCGGCTCGTACGCTCCGGTTCACAGACTCGCCTCGCCTGCGGCTGCGGCTCGTACGCTCCGGTTCACAGACTCGCCTCGCCTGCGGCTGCGGCTCGTACTACCACTCCAAACGTGACGCTACGGGCTGGCCGGCCCGCCGTCGCACCCAGACGTTCACACGCGCGATCGAGAACAGGATCGCCAGCGACGCTCGCGTGCGCCACGACATGCGGAGGAAGGCGCCGCCCGAGAGCACGCTCAACACCGCGTCGAGCATGCCGAAGGCGGTCCTGGGCTGGAGAAAGAGCTCGAGGAACGCGGGCTCGTAGTACTTGTGGATGAACCGGAAGAACGGGTGGAGCCCGCCCCAGACGCGGCGCTCGTAGTCCGCGAAGCGCCGGGCGTCGAAGCGGCCGTCGGCCAGGGCGCGGTCGATCGAGCGCGCCGCCAGCTCGCCCGACTGGAGCGCGATGTGCACTCCACCCGAGAAGATCGGGTCCACGAACGCGATCGCGTCGCCGACGACGAGGAACCGGTCGCCGACGACGGGACGGTTGCGGTACGAGAAGTTCGCCTCGCTGTGGACCGCCGTGACCTGTCGGGCGCCCGCGAGGCCTTCGGCAACGCGCTGGCACCGCCGGATCATCTCGGCGTAGAGCGCATCGCGCATCCCGCCCCAGTCGTGCACCGTCCGCGCGTGCATGACGCAGCCGACGCTCGTCCGGTCGGCGGCGAGCGGGATCCACCAGAACCAGCCGTGCTCGAAGACATAGATGCGGATGTTGCCCTCGTCCGGCGCGGGGGCGCGCCAGGCGCCCTGCCAGTGGGCGAAAATCGCTACCTTGCCGAGGTTCGGGATTCGCTCGCGTTCTCCGACCGTCTGGGAGAGCAGGCCCGCTCGGCCAGTCGCGTCGACGAGGAAGCGCGCGCGTACCGGGGTCCGCTGGCCGTGGCTCTCGGCCGTGACCGTGACGCCGTCGGCATCGAAGGCGACGGCCCGCACCGTCGCCGGCTGGCGGACGTCCACACCCAGCTTCTTCGCGTGCTCGAGCAGGAGCGCGTCGAACTCCGCGCGCGGGACCTGATAGGCATAGCTCGGCCAGGGCTTGTCCCGAAGGAAGTAGAACGTGTGCTCGAGCCCCGACTCCTGATCGTGGAAGGTCGCGCCATACTTCACCTGGAACCCACGCTCGGCGATCGCCTTGTGGACGCCCAGCCGATCCAGGATGGGAAGCGTCGCCGGCAGCAGCGACTCGCCGACGTGGAAGCGCGGAAACGGCTCGCGCTCGACGACGAGCACGCGGCGCCCGGCCAGCGCCAGGAAGGCGCCGGTGGCCGAGCCGGCCGGCCCGCCGCCTGCGACGACCACGTCGTAGCGATCAGCCGACGTCACCGTGGCGCCTCCGGCGGCACCGCCAGCGGCATGAGGGTGGTCGGTTCGGGCTCGCCCGCGAGGTCGAGCCGGGCCTGCGAGCAGAGCCTCTCGACGAGCGGCGTGACCACGTCGGGAAGCCGGCGTGGCATCAGCGCCTGCAGGGCAAGGAGAAAGAGCAGCGCGGGCGCCGCCAGCGTGGCGCCGGCCGCCGCCGCGGCCCGCCGTCGGCGCGGGTGGCGCCACCAGCCGCCGACCGCCGCCTCGCGCGCCCAGCGCGCCGCGACGCGGCCAGCCAGGTACGCGCCGATGGCCGCACCGTCACCGACCGGACGGAACCGGCTGCGCCGCCGCGCCCGTGCAATCGCCCGTACCGGCACTTCGCGCACCTGCCAGCCGCGGCCCGCGGCGGCGATCAGCACCTCGGTCTCCAGCACGAAGCCGCCGTGCCTCAGCTCGACCGCGTCGAACAGCGCGACGGGGTAGGCCCGGTAGCCGGACTGCGTGTCCTCGAGCTTGAGCCCGCTCGCCCAATAGACGAAGAATCCCGCCACTCGGATCGCGTTCAGCCGGTCGGGCGCGAGCGCGCCCGGCTCGCCGAGGCGGCTCCCGATCACGATCGCCCGCGGCGCGCTCTGCGCGGCGCCGAGCACGGCGGCGAGGTCCTGCGGGTCGTGCTGCCCGTCGCCGTCGAGCGTGACGACGACCGACGCGCCGCGGCTCCGCGCCGCGGCGATGCCCGTCCGGATCGCCTGGCCCTTGCCGAGGCGCCGTGGGTGGCGGAGGAGGTCGGCGCCGGCGGCGCGCGCGGCCCCCGTGCTCTCGTCCTCCGAGCCGTCGTCCACGACGAGCACGGGTGCGTGCGCTCGTGCAGCCGCGACGATCTCGCCGATCGTCTCCGCCTCGTTGAACACCGGAATGACGATCAGTGGAGCGAACGTCGCGAGGTCGCTAGACATCGTGGGTGGCCCGACCACGGTTTCGTACGACCAGCGCGACGTGGGTGCCACCGCGAGCGACCGCGTGGACCAGCGCCGGCCCGCCCGAGGCGTCGTCGAGCGCCGCCGCCGCGACCGCGAGCGCTCCGAGACCGGCGTGCCGGCCCGTGCGCGACGCGAGCGCCGTCTGCGGTGGCCGCGCGGGCCGAAGCGCCTCCGTGAGGATCGCCTGCTCCCAGCGATCGCGTGGTCCGTCGCCGCTCGCCGAGACCCAGACGCGGCCGACGTCGCCCGAGGTCGCCCCAGCCTCGTCCAGCGCCGCCGCGATCGCCCGCGAGGCGGCGTCGCGACCCACGCCGTACGGCCGCGCCCTGATCGCGCGCCACGAGGCCCCCGCGATCTCGCCGAGCACACGGGCGCCGCGGGCTTCCGCCGCGTCGAGCGACTCGAGGAGGACGAAGCCGGCGCCTTCGCCGCGTGTCTCGCTCGGCGCGCCCCCGTCGGCGAGCAGCTCGGCCAGGATCGAATCGAACTCATCGACGCCGCCCGCGAGCACCGCGTCCGTGCGCCCGGCGCGAACGGCGGCGGTCGCGCGAGCGATGGCGAGCTCGCCGGCGACCGTGGGCGCGTTGAGCGTGAGTGACAGTTCACGCGCGGTCACGGCGATGGCGGTGGCTGCCGCCATTGTGTTCATGACCGTGTTCGGAAAGAGCAGCGCCGAGAGGCCCCCGGGCCCACGGCGCAGGTAGCCGTCGACGAACGCGATCGTCGAGCGCACATCACCGAACTCGGCGCCGATCACGAGCCCGAGCCCGGCGCCGGGGCCGAGCCCGGCGTCCGCGAGCGCGATCCGCGCCGCCGCGACGGAAAGCTGGCAGATGCGCGAGAGTCGCCGGGCCTCCGTCTCGTCGACGAGCCCGTCGAGCGCGGAGCTGCGGACGGAGACCACCGGAGCGCCGCTCGACGCCAAGAACGCCCGGACGTGCTCCCGGCCGCCGGTGACCGGGCCCGTGACGACACCGACGCCCGTGACGACGACACGCGCCATCGCTACGCCCGACCGAAGAGCAGCGTCACGTTCTGCCCGCCGAAGCCGAAGGAGTTCGAGATCGCGTACTCGACAGGAGCCTCGCGGGCGACGCGCGGCACGCAGTCGAACGCCACGTCGGGATCGGGCGTCTCGAGGTTCGCCGTCGGCGGGACTACCTCGTGGACCAGCGCCAGGACGGTCGCGACCGCCTCGAGGGCACCGGCCGCCGCCATGGTGTGGCCGATCATGGACTTCGTCGAGCTCACGAGGAGTTGCCCGGGGCCGAACACCTCGCGGATCGCGCGCGCCTCGATCCGGTCGTTCTGCGGCGTGGCCGTACCGTGCGCGTTCGCGTAGCCCACGGCCTTGGGAGCGAGCCGCGCGCGCTCGAGCGCCGTCGCCATCGCGCGCACCATGCCCTCGCCATCCGGGTGGGGGGCGGTCACGTGATAGGCGTCCGTCGTCATCCCGTGCCCGGCGAGCGTGGCGTAGATCCGGGCGCCGCGTGCGCGCGCCCGCTCCAGGTCTTCGAGCACCACGAACGCGGCGCCCTCACCGATGGACAGGCCCCGCCGGTCACGATCGAACGGGCGGCACGGCTCGGGACAGAGGAGCTTCAGCGCATTGAAGCCCATGAAGCAGATGCGCGTGAGGGCGTCCACCCCGCCCGCGAGGGCGGTGGCGACCACGCCGTCGGCGATAAGATCGGCGGCGAGCGCCACCGACGCGGCCCCGGAGCTGCATGCCATCACGACGGTCTCGCGCGGCCCCTCGAGCCCGAGCGCGTTGCCGAGCGCCTCGGCGTGCGCGAATGGGAGTGTCGAGCGGGGCGTCGGCCGGGACGGCGGCCGAGACCCTCGGTAGCGCTCCCAGTACCACGCCTCCGCCTCCAGCATCCCGCCGCCGACCGCGCCAACGACGAGCGCCGCCTCGGCGCGCTCGACGCGCGAGAGCCCGGCGTCCTCCAGCGCTTCCCGCGCAGCGGCGAGGGCAAAGCGATCGGCCCGTGAGCGCCGCAACGAGCCGCCGATCCCGTTGGGCACCTCGGCGGCGATCCGGCACCGAAAACCTTCGGTCTCGATGAGCGTGACCGGACGGATCGCACAGACGCCCGCGCTCAAGCCGTTCCAGTACGCCTTGGTGCCGACGCCGAACGGGCTCACGACTCCGAGACCGGTGACCGCGATTCGTCTCACGCGGCCTCCGTCCTCGCCGTGATGAAGCGAGCGAGCGTGTCGAACGACAGGAAATGCCTGGTCAGGTCCTGCGACTCGTCCATCACGATCCCGAAACGCTCCTCGATCGCGATCGACAGCTCGATGAAGTCGAGCGAGTCGAGACCGATCGAGCCCTCGACACCCTTCGGCAGCGTCGTCTCGAGCGTCATGTCGGCCGCCCGACGCTGGTCGAACTTGAGGCGCGTCACGAGGATCGTCCGGAGCTCGTCGAGGACTTCCTTGGGATCCATCGCCCTCCTAGGGGGTCTCCCAGACGAGGCCCGCGCGCCGGCCGCGCCACTCGCCCGTGAGCCTGAGCGGGCCCGCGCCGCCGCTCGCACGCGCCAGGGCCAGCGCGATCAACGGCGCGCAGGCCAGCGTCTCGCCCGCTCGGACGCGCACGAGCGCCTCGAGTGGTGACGGCGTGGACGCCGGCGCGTAGGTGGCCCGCCGCGGGCCGGGGACGAGCAGCGCGCACGCCGCCGACTCCACGAGCGGCGGCCGGAGGAGCCAGCGCCCGCGCGCCCAGAGCGGTTCGCACTCCGCGAAGGTCTCGACCGCGAGGACGAGCGCGCGCCGGCATTGGCCACGGCCCAGCAGGAGGGTCGCCTGCCAGAGGCCGTCGATCATCGCGCTCGCCCCCCCGAGCAGGATGACATAGGGACCGGTCAGCCCGAACTCGATCGCAACCTCCGCTGGCACCGCCGACGGCGCGGTGTACGGGAAGTGAAGCGTGTTTGAAGCAACGGGGCCAGCGTGCGCCTTTCTCAGGCCACCCACGCTGTGTTCCGTCCTCGCGGCCCCCGCTCCAACAGATACGGCGCCCGCTCCAACGTCCGCGGCCTCCGCGACGATGAAATCGTGATTCGCGGAACCGTACGCGGCCGCCGTCACGTAGACCAGCGCCGTCTCCCCGCCGCGGATCTCCTCGCGCCCGAGGCTCGCCTCACGCAGGAGCGCCTCGACGGCCGCGACGCCGAGCAGGCACTCGCGTGTGGCGCGGCGGAACCGCTCGCCGACCAGGGACGGTCGAAGCGCGGCGATGACCCGCCGGCCGCCCGCCGCCCTCGCGGCGTCCGAAGGCAGCGCGACCACGCTCTGCCCCCACCCCGTCACCACGCCGACCGCCGCGACCTCGGTGCCGGTCACCGTCCATCCCCCTCGAGGACGAGCGCGGCATTACACCCGCCGAAGCCGAGCGAGGTGGAGAGGCTCACCCTCGGGCGGACCGCGCGCGGCGCGGTCGCCACCAAGTCCAGCTCACATTCCGGGTCGCGCTCCTCCAGGCCGACCGTGGGCGGCACGACGCCCTCGCGCGATGCGAGCAGGCACATGACCGCCTCGAGCGTCGCCGCCGCACCCATCGTGTGCCCGAGGGCGCCCTTGATGGCGTTGACGGGGATCCGCTCGGCGTGCGCGTCAAGCACGCGCCTGAGCACGGCGGCCTCCACCCGGTCGTTGAGCGGCGTCGCGGTGCCGTGCGCGCTCACGAAGTCGATATCGGCGACCCCGACCTCCGCCTGGGCGAGCGCCTCGCGGATCGCGCGCTCGAGGCCGCGCCCGTCGGGATCGGGCGCCGCGACATGGGCGCCGTCGCTCGCGCTCGCGTGGCCGAGCAGCCGCCCGAGGCGCCGCCCGCCCGCGTCGCGGTCGCGCGCCATCAGCACGAGAGCCGCGCCCTCGCCGAGCAGGAGGCCGCTGCGCCGACGGTCGAAGGGCCGCGCGCGGTCCCGCGTGAGCGACCTGAGCGCATCGAAGCCGCGCATGACGAAGCGGCAGAGGATGTCGTAGCCTCCAGTGACGACCAGGTCCGCCGCGTCCGACCGCAAGAGATCCGCCGCGACGCCGAGCGCGGTGGCGCCCGACGCACAGGCCGTGGAGACGGTCATCACGGGTCCACGGGCGCCGAGCCGCCGCGCGAGCGCGGACGCGGGCCCGTCGTAGAGCGCGGCCGCCGCCCGACGCGCGCTGGGGTCACGCGCCAGCGCCTTCTCGCCCTCCTCCACGCCGCCGAGCGCGGTCCCCAGGACCACGGCGACGCGGGCGGGCGGGGCGTCGAGGGACGCCCGCGCGCGCAGGTCGTCGGCCGCGGCGAACAGGAGCTGGGAGGCGCGACAGTCCCCCTGTCGCTCCCGCTTGAGCTTTTTAATCTCGCCGCCGAGGCGGACGCGCAGGTCGTCCACCGGGAAGCGCTCGATGCGTGAGATGCCGTCCGTCCCGATGACGAGCCCGGACCAGAAGGCGTCGAGATCGGCGCCGATCGGCGTGACGGCTCCCGCCGCGACGATGGCGACCGGTTCAGTAATCACAGACTCGCCTCGGGCGTCGGACGCCCTACGGCTCGCACGGCCACGTTCACAGGCTCGCCTCGCCTGGGGCTACGGCTCGCACGGCCACGTTCACAGGCTCGCCTCGCCTGCGGCTGCGGCTCGCACGGCCACGTTCACAGGCTCGCCTCGCCTGCGGCTGCGGCTCGCACGGCCACGCGCGGGCAGGCCACGCTCAGAGGAACCGCGAGTAGTACATTCGGAAGACCCGGATCGCGCCGGGCTCGGTGTCGTAGACGCGGGTCGCCCAGAAGCGCCCCGCGTCACGCTCGAAGGTGACGATCCCCGGCGCGTCGGGGTCGTTCGGATCCCAGACGACGAAGTCGACAAACGCGCCCCTGTCGCGCGACTCGAACGCGACGACGGTGTGGTTCAGCTCGGGCTTGGGCCAGTTGGTGACCAGGAGCTGAACGAGTCGCCCCGCGCGCAGCTCGCTCACGATCTCGTGCGCAACATTCGCCTGGTGGTCGCGGGTCGCCCAGAAGGTGACCCGCCAGTTGGTCCAGTGCACGAGGGTCCAGAAGCGGGCGCCGAGCCCTTCCTTCACCGTCGCCTCTTCCGCCCGCGAGAACTCGCGCAGGTTGGCGTAGCCGGGGATGACGATCCGCTCGTCCGCTGGCAACGCGGGCCGCCACACCGAGAGCGCCGCGACCTGTCGCACGAGCGCCACGTAGCCGTCGTGATCGAGCGACGGGAGCGCGGGATCGAAGCGTGCGAACTGGCTGAACTGCCGGAGACCGCGGGCCAGCACGAAGCAGTAGTTCGCGTAGAGGTTGGCCTCGCCCTGGTGACGCGCGCGGATGAGATTCGCGAACGCGAAGGTGTCGCTCGCGAACGCGAACTCCGGCGCGGCTGCCCACGCGTCGGCCGCCCCCTCGGGCGGGGGACCCCAAAGCGGTCCACTGGCGCACGCCGCCGTGACGAGCGTGACACCGAGGAGGACGGCGAGCCGGGCCTTCACGCGGCTACTCAAATTCAATGCCTTACGGTAAATGGCACCGTACGCCATCGTCAAGGACCGTGTGTGCTATTCTCGACCGGTCCCGCCGAATGAGCCGCGTCATCGGAGCGCTCTACCGTCTTCTCTACGACGGCATCCTCTGCCGCCTCCCGGAGCCCACCGCGGTCGCGCTCGGCCAGACGGCGCTGCGCCTCCTGCCGTGGGACCGGCTCTCGGTCTTCCGCCTCGACGACCGGCGGCTCGCCGTCACCCTCGGCGGCGTGCGGCTGCCCAACCCGCTCATCCTCGCGGCGATGTACTACGATCCGCGGATCCTCCGCCGCGCGATGGGCCTCGGCTTCGGCGCCGTCACCACCAAGTCCATCACGGTCGATCCGCGACCCGGCCATCCCGCGCCCAACCTGGCGCGCGTCCGGACCGCGGCGGGCCCGGGGCTCGTCAACTGCAACGGGTTTCAGAACCCGGGGCTCGAGCGCTTCCGCGCCACCCTCGCTCGGCTTCCGCATCGCGTGCCCCTCATCGTGAGCGTGGCTGGCGAGTCCGTGAGCGACTATGTCACGCTCGTCACAGCGCTCGGCCCGGCGGCTGACCTGGTCGAGTTCAACATCTCGTCGCCGAACACGCGGCTCGTCTACGAGTGGAGCAAGAAGCCACGCGAGCTCGTGGCCCTGCTCCGGGCGGTACGGGCCGCCACGAACAAGCCCCTCATCGTGAAGCTCTCGCCCGACTTCGCCGACGCGAACGAGTTCGAGATCATCCCGGCGGCCCTCGAGGCGGGGATTCGCATCGTCAATTACGGCAACACGCGGTCGGTCGAGGACCGTCGCCTTTCGCAGGGATCGGGCGGGCTCTCCGGGCCCGAGATCTTCCCCGTGACGCTCGAGAATCTGCGTCGGACGCGCGCGCGCTTCGGCCGAGAGCTCGAGATCATCGCCACCGGTGGGGTGGACTCGCCGGAGAAGGCGCGCCGGTTGCTCCGCGAGGGGGCGACCGCCGTCGGCTACTTCACCGGATTCATCACGCGCGGTCCTATTCTGGCGCGCGAGATCCTAGAGTCCCTCCGCGCCGATCGCTGAGGGGCGCGCCGAGGGCATGAAAAATGTACACAGCTTATCCACTTGTCCACATCTATCCACCGGCGACGAAATCGCCCGGGTGGATGCGCTCTCGCGGCCGGGGCCGCGAAATATGACGATCCATTGGTCCACGAAGAGCACCACCCCAAAGATTCGCCGATTCCACGCGGCCCGGAGCCTCGCGCCGCGCGTGCGCGCGCATTTCTAGCGGACAAACGAATCCTTGACACTTAAATCACGACGCTCGTAAGGTTGGCAGGCCATGATCTTTGCCCAACAGCCGTCCCTCGGTCACTCCCGACCGGCGCAGCGTAACCAGAGGTCAATGCGACGATGGAAGGCAGTCGGAAACCGCTCGCAAAGGTGGAAGGGCGGCGGCGCCTGCGCTTGAGCGGCGTTACCGTCGCATGGCGCGGCACGCCGAACCTCGACGATTGGGTGGCGTACATCGTGAACGGCACTCGATCGAAGAAGCTGATCCTCGCGGACCACGCCAGCGAGCGGAAGGTGAAGACGCTTCTCTCCCGTCTGCAGGCCCTGCCGAAGAAGGGGATCGAGAAGCTGGCGAAGGGCTGAGGCGCCTCAGAGCTCGAGCGGCTCGACGGTCGCCACCGCGGCCGGGTCCTCCCGCCAGATCGCGGGATCGGTGTCCACGAACAGCTCGAGTCCGTGGCCGTCCGGATCGGTCAGGTAGATCGACTTGCTCACGCGGTGGTCGGCGAGCCTCAACGGGGTGACCCCGTGGGCCTCGAGGTGGGCCTTGGCCGCACGGAGCTCTTCGAGCCGGTCGCCGATCTTGAGCGCCACGTGGTAGAGCCCCACGGCGTCGCTCGCCGGCGCGGCAGCGTGCTTGCCGACCTCGAGGAGTGCGAGGTCATGGTGGTTCGCGCCGGTGGCCGAGAAGAAAGCCATGCGGTTCCGGTACCGGGCCACCTCCTTCAGGCCGATCACCTCCCGGTAGAACCGCGCCGACCGCTCGAGGTCCCGGACCTTGAGGACGACGTGTCCCACGCCCCTCGGGTTGATCCCCATGGCGCCTAGATGATACCGCGTTCGGCGAGACTGATGAAGCGGCCGTGGCCGATCACCAAGTGATCGTGGACACGGAGCTCCAGGAGGCGAGCGCACTCGACGAGCTGGCGCGTCAGGCGAATGTCCTCGCGGCTCGGCGTCGGGTCGCCGCTCGGATGGTTGTGGAGCAGGATCACCGAGGCCGCCGACTCGAGGATGGCCGGCTTGAACACCAGGTACGGATGAACCAGGCTCGCCGACAGCGTCCCCTCGGAGATGACGCGATCCCGCAGGAGCCCGTTCTGCGCGTCGAGCAGCGCCACACGGAAGACCTCGCGCGTGAGGTCCTCCATGAGCGGCGCGAACGCCGCGTAGGCCTCGGCGGGGCTCGAGAGGACGATGCGCACGCCCGGCCGGCGCGCCCGGAGCCGTCGTGTGAGCTCGAACGTCGCGGCCAGGCGCGCGGCCTTTGCGGGCCCGACGCCCGCGACCCCCGCGAGCTCGGTCACGTCGCGCGCGGCGACCTCCGCGAGCGAGCCATAGGCCGCGAGCATCTCGCGCGCCACGTCGACCGCGCTCCGGCCGCGCGTGCCCGACCCGAGCTGGATCGCGAGGAGCTCGGCATCGGCCAGCGCCTCCGGCCCGTTCCAGTACAGGCGCTCCCGCGGGCGCTCGGCCTCGGGCCACCGTTCGATCGTCATGAGGTTCCGTACGCCGACCGGCACGCCGACGTCAACGCGCAGATTTTGATACGGCATCGGACACCGCGCCCAGCGCGGCGCCCGCGCCCGGACCGTGGCACAATCGGCGCTCGGGAGGTGCGGTGATGAGCGGGTTCGCCGACTTCGAGCGCTACGACGCAGTGGGACTCGCCGACCTCGTCCGCCGCGGCAAGGTCACGCCGGCCGACCTGCTCGACGCCGCGATCGATCGCGTTGAGGCGCGCAATCCGGTCGTGAACGCCGTCGTCATCAAGCTCTACGACTACGGCCGCCGCGCGATCGCCGACGGCCTGCCCGACGGCCCGCTCCGCGGTGTGCCCTTCCTCGTCAAGGATCTGACGGCATCGATCGCGGGCGTCCCGATGACGCGTGGCTCGAAGTTCTTCGCCGGCTCACCGCCGCCCGCCGCCGACAGCGAGCACGTCCGGCGCCTCAAGCGCGCGGGCCTCGTCATCTTCGGCCGGACCAACACGTGCGAGATGGGGCTCTCCCTCACCTGTGAGCCGCAGCTCCATGGGCCGACGAAGAACCCGTGGGATCCGACACGCATCTCCGGCGGCTCGAGCGGCGGCGCCGCCGCCGCGGTCGGCGCGCGCATGCTGCCGACGGCTCACGCGACCGACGGCTTCGGCTCGATCCGTGCCCCCGCGGCGTGCTGTGGGCTCGTAGGCCTCAAGCCGACGCGCGCCCGCAACACGATGGCGCCCTACCTCGGCGAGGGCCTCGGCGGCCTCTCCGCCGAGCACGCGGTGACGCTCACGGTTCGGGACTCGGCGGCGCTCCTCGACGCGACGGCCGGGGCGGCCCCTGGTGACCCGTATGCCGCGCCGCCGCAGGCGCGGACGTTCCGGGAGGAGGTGGGCGCCGACCCCGGCGCCCTCAGGATCGCCTTCACCTCGCTCGCGCCGAACGGCGCCAAGGTCGAGGCCGAGAGCTCGCGCGTCCTCGTCGAGACCGCGAAGCTCTGCGCCGATCTCGGCCACCGCGTCGAGGAGGCGGATCCGGAAGTCGACCGCGCGGCCGTCGTCCCGACCTTCATGACGATCGTCGCGGCGAACACCGTCGTGAATTTGGGAACCCACCCGACCGCGGGCCGCCCGCCGCGGCCCGACGAGGTCGAGAGGATCACCTGGGGGACGGCGAAGCTCGGCGAGAAGGTCAGCGGCGCCGACTACGTCCGCGCGATCCAGACGGCCCACCGCCTCGGTCGGCAGATGGCCGCCTTCCACGCGCGCTGGGACGTCTTGCTGACGCCGGGGCTCGCGACCCTCCCTCCGAAGCTCGGCTGGATCGACATGATGATGGACGACGTGGACGAGTACTGGCGGCGCGTCTTCGCCTTCTCGCCGTTCACGGTCTGGTTCAACTTGACCGGCCAGCCGGCGATCGTCCTCCCGCTCGGTTCCGCCACCGGCCTGCCCGTCGCCGTCCAGCTCGTCGCGCGCGGCGGGGATGAGGCGACGCTCTTCCGCCTGGCCGCGCAGCTCGAGGCGGTGCGCCCGTGGCTCGACCGGAGACCGGCCCTCGTCGGCTAGCGCGGGCGCGGTGAGCGAGGATGCCGGTCAGGCCGACCTCGCGGCGAAGTACGACCGCATCGCCGAGAAGTACGCGGCGGCCTTCTTCGACGAGCTGGAGAAGAAGCCCTTCGACCGCGCCCGGCTCGATCGCTTCGCGGCGGCGGTCGCCGGCCGCGGCCGGGTGGGGGACGTGGGCTGCGGGCCCGGCCACGTCGGGCGTTATCTCGCGGCGCGCGGCGTCGACGTCTTCGGCCTCGACCTCTCGCCCCGGATGGTCGAGCTGGCGAGGCGCCGCAATCCCGGGATCCCCTTCGAGCAGGGCGACATGCTGGCCCTGGCGCTCGCCGACGCGTCGCTCGCGGGGATCGTCGCCTTCTACTCGCTGATCCACCTCGCACGCGACACGGTCGCGCGCGCCCTCGGTGAGCTGACGCGCGTCCTCGTCCCGGGCGGCCGGCTGCTGATCGCGTTTCACGGGGGCTCGGGCCACGTTCACGCGGAGGACTGGTTCGGCGAGAAGATCTCGATCACCGCCACGCTCTTCGAGCCCGACGAGATGCGCGACTACCTGGAGGCGGCGGGACTCGCCGTGGACGACGTCACCGCGCGCGACCCCTACGACTTCGAGTATCCGACCCGCCGCGTCTACGCCGCGGGAACGAAGCGGTAGCCGCCGTCCCCGCGGACGATGAAGCCCGCCGTCGGGAAATGCGCGGCCAGAATCAGGACGCCGGAGTCGGCGTGGACCTCGACGAACGCACGGCGCGTGTCGCGCGCCCGCGCGGGGTCGTCGCAGAAGCGGCTCGACCACTGCGGCTCGGCGACCTGCACCGTGCGATGCATGAGGTCACCGGAGAAGACCGCGTCCCCCGCGGACGTGCGGAGGCGGACCGCGACGTGGCCCGGCGTGTGTCCCGGCGTCGGCTCGAGGCGGAGCCACTCGTCCACGGTGTAGTCGGCCTCCACGAGGGCCGCCTGGCCCGCCTCGACGACCGGCACCACGCTGTCGGCGATGCACGCGTCCTTCTCGTGCCGCCAGAACTCCCACTCCTCGCCCGCGAAGACGTAGCGCGCATTCGGGAACGTCGGCACCCAGCGGTCGCCCACGCGCCGCGTGTTCCAGCCGACGTGGTCCACGTGGAGGTGCGTGCACAGGACGACGTCCACCTGTTCGGGCGTCACGCCCGCCGCGCGCAGGTCGTCGAGGTACGAGCCCCGGCGCATGTGCCAGGCGGGCGAGTCGTCGCGCGGCTTGTCGTTGCCGATGCCCGTGTCGATCAGCACGGTGTGGCGGGGCGTCCTCACGACGTAGGTGCCGATGCGCGAGCCGAGGTCGCCGGTCCGGTCGTCCCAGAAGTGCGGCCGGAGCCAGTGGTGGTGGCGCGCGATCACGTCTGGCGTTGCGTCCGGGAGCATGGACAGGGTCGGGAACGACGAGCGGTCGAGCTCGATGACGCGGCTGACGGTGACGTCGCCAAGCGTGAGCGGGCTCATGCGAACCGTGGCATCACCTTTTCGCCGAACAGGCGCATGGACCTGACGATCCGGTCGTGGGGGACGCCGCCGCGGTTGAACGATCCCATGAGGTATGTGAGGCCGAGGGCCTCGTGATGCTGGCGGATCTTGTCGGCGACCTCTTCGGGGTCGCCGCAGATCGCCGCCTGCTCGAGCGCCCGCTCGTCGGAGAGCGCGAGCAGATTCTCGCGCACGCGTCTGTAGAACTTGTACTGCTCGGGCGGGACGCCGGCGGAATCGGCGATGAGGTCGGCCTGGGTGCGAAAGAACCACCGCGTCGGCTCTCTGAGATCGTCCCGCGCCTGCTTCGAGGTGTCGGCGACGTGGATGATCTTGTTCATCGCGATGTCGCCGCCCGCGTCGGTCCCGTGGGTCTCGCGCCACGCCGCCCGGTAGGCGTCGAAGTTCTTCCGGAGGATGTCCCACGGCGTGAAGGAGGGCGCGGTCAGGATCTTGAAGCCCTTTCGCGCGGCCAGCGTATAGGTGTCGGGGGAGACCGCCGCCGTCCAGAAGGGCGGGTGCGGCTTCTGCAGGGGTCTCGGCAGGACCCGGACGTCGCGCACGGTGTAGAACTCGCCCTCGAACGTCACGCGTTCCTCGGTCCACGCGCGCCGAATGACCTCCAGGCACTCGTCGAACCGCTCGCGCGTCCGCTCCATCGAGACGCCGAATCCGCGGAACTCCTTGGGCTGGTAGCCGCGCCCGAGGCCGAAGTCGAGCCGCCCGCCCGAGAGGATGTCGACCATCGCCCATTCCTCGGCGATCCGGAGCGGGTGCGCGAAGGGCGCCACGACCACGGAGGTGCCGATCCGCACGCGCCGCGTCTCGCGCGCGATCGCCGCGGCGAGGACCGCGAGCGACGGGCAGATGCCGTAGGACGAGAAGTGGTGCTCCGCGAGCCAGACCGCCTCGAAGCCCAGCTCGTCGGCCAGCCGCGCTTCCTCGAGCGCATCGGCATAGACTCCGGGCTCGGTCTGCCAGTCACGGAACGTCAGGAGCTCCTGGATACAGAACCGCATCGACGCCTCACTCTCCTCGAAAGTCCGGCGTGCGCTTCTCGAGCATCGCCCGCACGCCCTCCCGAGCGTCACGACTCCGTCGTGCCTGTGCCGCCAGCGTGTCGAGGTCGGCGTGGGCGATCCCCTCACGCGGCGCGAGGGCGCGGAGGATCGTCTGCTTCATCCCCTGGAGCGACAGGGGCGCGTTCGCGGCGATCGTCCGCGTCACCTCGCCGACGACGCGCTCGAGCTCGGCCGCCGGCGTGACCTCGTGGACCATCCCGATCTCGTATGCCCGCCGGGCCGTCAGCGGCCGACCGACCATCAAGATTTGACGCGCCATCGCCGGGCCGACGATCTCCACGAGCTTCTGCCCGAGCGCGAACGGCACGACGAGCCCGAGCCGTGCCAGCGGCATCGCGAAGCGGGCGTGCTCGACCGCCACGCGGAGGTCGCAGTGGAGCGCCAGCTCCAGGCCGCCGGCGAACGCGTCGCCGTGGACGACGGCGAGCGTCGGGTGGCGGCACTGCTCGATCCGCCCAAGGACGGTCAGGACGCTCGCCTCCGGATCTGCCTGGGCGTCCTGCTGGCGCGCGAGGTCGTCGAGGTCCATTCCCGCGCAGAACGCGGGCCCGGCACCGCGGAGGACGACGACCCGCACCGCCGGGTCGCCCTCGAGCCGCTCGAAGGACGCGGCGAGGCCGTCGAGCAGCGCGCGGTTCAGCGCGTTCCGCTTCGCCGGGCGGTTGAGCGTCACCGTCCCGACGCCGTCGGCGACCGTGCACAGGAGTTCGTCGCCCATCGTGTACGTCCCCCCGCGACTACGCGAGCGAGCCCACGACCAGGCGCTCGTGGAGCATGCTGAGCATCTCGTCCACGGCGGCGCACTGCCAGACGTGGAAGAACGGCGAGTCCAGCAGCTCGAAGAAGAGCCGCTCACCCCGTTTCCGGGTCTCGTCCTCCGTCTCGCCCGGCCGCGGCGCGCGCAGGTGGCCGACGACCCGGTCCTTATGGTAGATCGCCGGGTACTCGACGTAGCGGCACAGGTACTCGAGCGCCTTGGTATAGAAGACGACCACCGGGATCGATTGCCAGGACTGGCCGTTCTTCACGTTCAGGAACTCGGCCATGAGCTCCGCGTTGCTGTCGGGCGCCTCGGCGAGCGACGGGGTCTGGCTCCGGCTGAAGCGCTGCCCGTCGCGGCGGAAGATCCTGAGCTCCATTCCGCCGGCCTCCGCGAGGCGCGCCAGCATCGGGAGGTCTCGCCGGCAGTCCGACGACCACTCCTCGGCGATCATCAGGACCTTGGCGGGGCCGTTCGGCTGCGCCGCGAGCCATCGGATCGCCGCGGCCTGCGCGTCGGTCAGCCGCGCAGACTCGTAGGCCTTCCGGAGGTACCCGCTCCAGTCCCGGCGCGCGGCGCCCTGCGAACCCTCGCGCTTGAGGTTCTCGGGGGTGCCGACGTAGGCGACATACTGGTCGAAGCTCATGCCCCTGGCGAACCGCTCGGGCGTGACGACGCTCTGCCGCGTCTCCATGAGGGCCTCCCTGTCGTTGGGCGAACTCTAGCACGAGCCTCGGATCGCGACGCGGTTTCGACTAGCCGCCGGCGACGGTCGTGAGGCCGGCCACGATCTGCGCCCCGGGTAGGCGTCGTAGGGCCTCGGGCGAGGTCCGGATCTTCGACGCGCGGCTCCCGCCGCCCAGGATGAGCCATGGCAGGTCCATGAGCGTGTCGTCGACGTAGATCGGCAGCCCGGCCGGCAACGCGAAGACCGTCACGCCGCCGAGCATCATACCGATGAGCGCCCTCGTCTCGTCCGCCGAGGCGAACGAGAGCCTCGCGACCCCCAGGAGCCGCCGCACGACGTGGTTCACGTCGAGCCGGCGCGTCGCCTTGACCACGCAGGCGGCGTACTGCTTGGGTTCTTTCTTCGAGGCGACGACGAGCGTGTTCGCCGAGTTCTGGAGCGGCACGCTGTATTTCTCGCAGAACCGTCCGGTGTCGGCGTAGTCGGGGTCGATCGGCCAGACCTCGTACGGTACGCCGAGGCCGTCGAGGACCTCGACCACGCGCCGCTCCACGTCGTCCGCGGTCGCGTCGGACATCGTGTGTCCTCCCGGCGCGAAGGTATCACGACGGGGACGTCCTTGACGCGCCCGCGGGTCTCCGCTAACTTTCGGTCAGTCTGATGGCCTCCAATCTCGGCGACAAGTTCTCGACGCTCCACGAGATCGTCCGGGCGGCGCGCAACAACCTGGCGCCCGGCCCCTGGGACTACCTGATGGGCGGCGCGGAGACCGAGACGACGCTCAAGCGCAACCGGCTGGCGCTCGACTCGATCGCGTTCCGGCCGCGCGTCCTCCGCGACGTCTCGAAGATCGACACGACCTCCACGCTCTTCGGCCGGCCCGTGCGCTTACCGCTGATGCTAGCGCCGATCGGATCCATCGAGACCTTCGCCGACGGCGGCGGCGCGACGGCCGCGAGGGCGTCCGAAGAGTTCGGCGTGCCCCAGATGCTCAGCTCGGTCTGCAGCCCCGGCCTCGAGGCGGTCGCGGCGGCGGCGAACAACTTCCGGATCTTCCAGCTCTACGTCCGCGGCGACGACGCGTGGGTGGACGACTGGGTGAAGCGCGCCGTGGACGGGGGCTACGCGGCGTTCTGCCTGACCGTCGACACGGCGACCTACAGCCGGCGCGAGCGCGACCTCGCCCGGCGCTTCGTGAAGCCGTGGCGGACGCGCGCCGGCGGCTTCGAGTTCCAGGCGGGGCTCAGCTGGGACCACGTCAAGCGCTTCAAGGACACCCACTCGATCCCGCTCGTGCTGAAGGGCATCGCGACGGCCGAGGATGCGACGCTCGCCGTCGAGCACGGCGTCGAGGGCGTGTACGTCTCGAACCACGGCGGGCGCCAACTGGATCATGGCCGGGGCGCGATCGAAGTGCTTCCCGAGGTCGTCCGGACGGTCGGCGGTCGCGCGACGGTCCTCGTGGACGGCGGCTTCATGCGCGGGACCGACGTCGTCAAGGCCCTCGCCCTCGGCGCCCAGTCGGTCGGGATCGGGCGCCTGGCCTGCTGCGGTCTCGCCGCCGCCGGCCAGGCCGGCCTCGTCCGCGTGCTCGAGCTGCTCGAGGACGAGATCCGGATCGCGATGGGGCTCCTTGGGGTGGACCGGCTCGCGGCGCTCGACCCGTCGCACCTGCACCCGGCGACGCCCGTCGGCCCAGCGCGCGCGACCAGTGCCTTCCCGCTGCTGGACGAGGAAGGCTATTGACTGAGAAGGAGGACGACGTGACCCTCGACGAGGTGCGCGCACGCATGAAGGCCGCGGGGATCGAGATCGCCGAGAACCGCCTGAAGATGGTCCGCCGCCTCCTGTCTGACGCGCTCGCGCCGATCCACGCCGTCGACTCGCGGGCGGCGCGGACCCTCGAGCCCGCGGTCATGTTCGACGCGATCCGGAGCGCCGAGCCACGGCGGGACGACGATGACGAGTGACGACCTCGCGTACGCGACGATCGCCGACATCACGAACCACTACCGGCGCCGCGCGCTGTCCCCGGTCGAGCTGACCCGGGCGCTCCTCGACCGGATCGAGCGGCTCGACCCGACGCTCCACGCCTTCGTCACGGTCACGGCCGAGCGAGCGCTGGCCGACGCCAAGCGCGCGGAGGCGGCGCTCGGGCACGGCCAGGACGCGAGCCCCCTCCTCGGCATTCCCGTCGCCTACAAGGACATCTACGCCACGCGCGGCATCCGCACCACCGCCGGCTCCGCCCTCCTCGCCGACTGGGTTCCCGAGGACGACGCGACCTGCGTGACGCGGCTCCGGGAGGCTGGCTCGGTGATGCTCGGCAAGCTCATCACGCACGAGTTCGCGTTCGGCATCCAGTTTCCGGGCCATCGCTTCCAGCCCGCGAAGAATCCGTGGAACCTCGACCATATGCCCGGCGGATCCTCGAGCGGCTCGGCCGTAGCGCTCGCCACCGGGCTCGTCGGGGGTGCGCTCGGCTCGGACACGGGGGGCTCGATCCGCGGTCCCGCCGCGTTCTGCAACATCGTCGGCCTCAAGCCCACCTACGGGCGCGTCAGCCGCGCGGGCGTCATCACGCTCTCCTGGACGCTCGACCACACGGGCCCGATGGCGCGGACGGTGGAGGACTGCGCGCTGCTCCTCCAGGGGCTCGCCGGCCACGATCCGGCGGATCCGGCGTCGAGCCGCGAGCCGGTCGCGGACTATGCCGCGCCGCTCCGTCAGGGGATCCGCGGGCTCCGTGTCGGCGTGCCGCGCGCGTACTTCCTGGAGGGCGTGGACGCCGAGGTCGAGAAGGCGTTCGAGCAGGCGCTCGCCACGCTCCGCGAGCTCGGCGCCGCGGTCACCGACGTCGAAATCCCGTCGATCCAGACCTCGTGGGCCTTCCTCGCGATCCTGATGGCCGAGGCCTTCGCCTATCACGAGCGCGACGTGCGCGCCCATCCCGAGCTCTACGGCGACGTCCTGCGCGAGCGGGTCCTCGCGGGCGGGCTCATCCTGGGCTCCGAGTACGTCCAGGCCCAGCGCCTGCGCTCACGGCTCCACGCGGAGATGCTCGAGGTCCTGGGCCGCGTGGACGTCCTCGCGACCCCCACGACGCCGAAGCCGGCGCCGACGTTCGCCGCGGTGTGGGACCCGAGCTTCGGGTTTCCGAAGAGCAACATGCCGCCGTTCAACATGACGGGGGTCCCGGCGCTCGCGGTGCCCTGCGGCGTCTCCTCCGAGGGGCTGCCGCTCTCACTCCAGATCGCCGGACGGCCATTCGACGAGGCGACGGTGCTGCGCGTCGGCCACGCCTACGAGCGGGCCACCGAGTGGCACCGACGCCGTCCGAGAATCTGACCATGGCAGTGCGAGCCGCAGCACGTCGTGGGGCTGGGGCCCCACCGTGCGAAGCGAGCCTATGAATCCTGACCACGCGCGGCTCTCCATGCCCGTCGGCGAGACCATGTTCACCCAGCGCTCGATTCGGGGCTTCCGGCCCGACCCGATTCCGACGGAGGACATCCGGCTCATCCTCGAGGCCGCGTCCAAGGCGCCGAACGGTGGCAACCGTCAGATCGCGCGTTTCCTGGTCGTGACGGACCGGGCGCTGATCCGTGAGTTCGGCAAGCTCTACCACGAGGCGTGGTGGGCCAAGCGCTGGGACGAACGCCGCTGGACGAAGCTCGAGGACATCCCGCCCGAGGACAGGAACTATCGCGCCGCCGCGCAGCTCGCCGACGAGATGAAGGACGCGCCGTGCGTCGTGCTGGCGCTGGCCGTCCCGCCGGGCGGCGCCAACTCGGTCATCCCCGCCTGCCAGAACCTCATGCTCGCCGCGCGTGCCCTCGGCATCGGCTCGGTGCCGACGACCCTCCACGCCAAGGTGATGGACCGCTTCCACGCACTGTTCGGGATCCCCAGGGACGCGAGCTTCCACTTCGCGATCCCGCTCGGCTATCCTCGCGGAGCCTTCGGCGGGAGCCGGCGCCAACCGACGTCGGCGACGACCTTCGTGAACCGCTGGGGCACCGCGCCGCCGTGGGCGTGAGCGGCCGCAAATTGCGGCCTCGAACCAAAGCGTGGTAGCCTTCCTCCGGGCAACGCCCACGAGGAGGAGACCGCTATGGCGTCCGGCGTCACCGCCAAGATCCTGCACGTCGATCTGAGCGCCCGGCAGACGCGCGTCGAAGAGATCCCCGAGGTCACGGTCCGCAAACACCTGGGCGGCGGCGCCCTGGCGTGCCATCTGCTGCTCCGCGACATGCCGGCCGGCGTCGAACCCCTCGGCCCCGACAACGTGCTGGTCTTCATGACCAGCGTCATCAACGGCCTGTCGCTCTCCGGCACCAACCGTTACACCGCCGCGGCCAAGTCACCGCTGACAGGCGGCTACGGCGAGTCGGAGGCCGGCGGCTGGTGGGGCCCCGAGCTGCGCGCGGCGGGGTTCGATGGCGTGACGGTCCGCGGCCGGTCGGAGACGCCGACGTACCTCTGGATCAAGGACGGCCAGGTCGAGTTCCGGGACGCCCAGCCGTACTGGGGAAAGCTCTCGGGCGAGGTCCAGGATGGCCTCGAGGCCGAGCTCGGCGACAAGCGGATCCGCGTGCTCCAGACCGGGATCGCTGGCGAGCGGGGCGTGCGGTTCGCCGCGATCGTGAACCAGCTGAAGCACTTCCACGGCCGGGGTGGCCTCGGCGCGGTGATGGGCGCGAAGAATCTCAAGGCGATCGCCGTCCGCGGCTCGAAGCCTCCCGCCGCGGCGGACAAGGAGAAGGCGAAGGGCCAGCTCGTCTGGTTCAAGGAGCACTACGACCGCGCCAAGGACCGCTTCCACCAGCTGGGCTCCGCGAGCGCGGTGCTGGCGCTCGAAGCGGGCGGCATCCTGCCCACGCGCAACTTCCGCGACGGCTCGTTCGAGGGGGCGCGCGCCATCAGCGGCCAGACGATGCGCGACACGATTCTGGTCAACCGTGGCACGTGCTACGCCTGCGCCGTCGCGTGCAAGCGCGAGGTCGAGGTGAAGGAGCTCGGCGTGACGCCGAAGTACGGCGGGCCCGAGTACGAGACGCTCGCGGCCTCCGGATCGCTCTGCGGCGTGAGCGACATGAACGCCCTCGCGCTGATCAACCAGCTCTACGCGCAGTACGTGCTCGACTCGATCTCGACGGGCGCGGTCGTCGCCTTCGCGATGGAGTGCTACGAGCACGGGATCATCACCCCGTCGATGACGGGTGGCGTCGAGCTCACGTGGGGCAACGCCGACGCCGTGATCCAGCTCGTCCACCTCATCGGCCGCCGGGAGTCCATCGGCCGGCTCCTCGGTGAAGGCGTCAAGCGCGCCGCCCGCGAGCTCGGTCGGGGTGCCGAGCGATTCGCGCTGCACGTCAAGGGGCAGGAGCTGCCCATGCACGACCCGCGGGGCAAGAAGGGGCTCTCCCTCGCCTACGCGCTCTCGCCGACCGGCGCCGACCACATGGAGGCGCCCCACGACCCGCTCTACGCGGGCTTCCATCCCCAGGGCCACCCGCTCGGGGTGCTCGGCCTCATCGAGCCACTCGATCCGCTCTCGCTCGACGCCAAGAAGGTGCGTGCGTTCTTCGAGACGCAGAAGGTCTGGAGCGCTTACAACTCGGTCGGGATGTGCGACTTCGTCGGCGCGCCCCTCAACGGGCTCGAGCTCCAGCCGATGATCGACTACATCAACGCGGTCACCGGCTGGAACATGAGCCTCTACGAGCTGATGAAGGTCGGCGAGCGCAACAACACGCTCGCGCGCCTGTTCAACTGTCGCGAGGGCTTCACGCCCGCGGACGACGTGCTGCCCCAGCGCCTCCACGAGGGCATCGGCAACGGCGCGCTGAAGGGCCAGAAGATCGATCCGGACGAATTCTTCGCGGCGCGGCGAACGTACTACGAGATGGCGGGCTGGAGCCCCGAGACGGGCGAGCCGACCGCGACGAAGCTCGCAGAGCTCGGCCTGCACGACGTCATCAGGTAAGTCCCGAACACACGCGAGGCCATCGGGTCACCCCGATGGCCTCGCAGACCGAAAAATACCGCCAGTACCTGCTGCATTCGAATCTCTCCCAGGTTAGAAGGTTCGTTTCGTCCCTGATTTCCGGAAACGAACAATGATTTCCGGAACCCGCCGGGGTCCTATTGGAAGGACCAGGGGTTTTTTCCGGAACTTGTAGGTCATTCTCGGATTGCTTCCGCGACGGATTGCGGGCATGCTTCGTCGCGTTGTCGTGAATGGTCTTGCGATAATGCGCCGCACGAAAATGCGTCGGACGGACCCGGGAGGTATTACGTCGAACCAGATTCTCGGAATCTTCGGGACCGGCTACGCGGGGCTGGTGACCTCGGTGTGTTTCGCCGAGCTGGGCCACACGGTCACCGCGATCGACAAGGATCACGACGTCGTGGCGCGGCTGTCGGACGGGACGCCGACCATCCACGAGCCCGGCCTGCAAGAGTTGCTGACCGGGAATCTGGAATCCGGCAGGCTCAGGTTCACCACAAAGGCCGAGGACGCCGTGGTCGGGTCCGACATTGTGTTCCTCTGCGTGGGGACCCCGCCCCGCGCCGACGGACGCGCCGACCTCTGCCAGGTCGAGGAAGTCGCTCGCACGATCGCGCCGCTGCTGGACGGCTACAAACTGATCGTGGAGAAGAGTACGGTTCCTGCGCGTACCGCCTACTGGGTCGACTGGACGATCCGGCGCCTCGCCGGACCGAACCGCGAGTTCGACGTCGCCAGCAATCCGGAGTTCCTCCGCGAGGGCACGGCGGTGCAGGACTTCCTGAAGCCGGACCGGATCGTCATCGGCGCCGACACCGAGCGAGCCCGATCGCGGTTGCTCGACCTCTACCGGAAGGGCTTCCACTGCCCGATCGTCGCGACGAGCGTGACGACCGCCGAATTGATCAAGCAGACGGCGAACGCGTTTCTCGCGACCAAGATCTCGTTCATCAATATGGTGTCCGACCTGTGCGAGGAGCTTGGCGTCGACGTGGCGACCGTCGCCCGGGGCGTCGGCCTCGATCCGAGGATCGGCAGTCACTTCCTCAACGCGGGCCTCGGCTTCGGGGGCTCCTGCCTGCCCAAAGACCTGAACGCGCTCATCACGGTGGCCGAGGACAACGGGGTCGACGTCGCGATGCTCAGAGAGGTCGAGCGCATTAACACCGCCCGTGTCGAGCGACTGCTCGCGAAAGTCGATCGGGCGTTGTGGGTGCTGCCGCAAAAGGTCATCGGCGTCCTGGGGGTGGCGTTCAAGCAGGACACGGATGACATTCGCGGGGCGCCGAGCCTCGGGATCATCCCGCGACTGCATAGCGCCGGAGCCATCGTGCGCGTCTACGACCCCGCCGCTGCACAGAATATCCAGAAGCTGTATCCGCCGAATGACCGCCTCGCCTATGTGGCGTCGGCTGTCGAGGCAGCTCGTGGGGCCGACGCGCTGGTCATTCTCACCGACTGGGACGAGTTTCGCTCGCTGGACCTCGGCGGGATCCGGTCGCTCATGCGCACCCCGATCATCGTCGACGGGCGGAACCTGTTCGAGCCGGCGCGGATGCGGGCGGCCGGGTTCGAGTACCACAGCCTCGGCCGTGGGGAAGCGACCCTTCGCACGGTGCCGCGGCGGGTGCCCGTGTGAGCGCCCGCAGCGGGTCGCCCGCGACCGTGTTGATCACCGGAGCCGCCGGGTTTCTGGGCTCGCACCTCTGCGACCATTTTCTCGCTCAAGACTGGCACGTCGTTGGGGCCGACAACCTGCTGACTGGGGCGGCCAGGAACCTGGCCCATCTCGCTGGCGACACCCGGTTCCGGTTCCTGCGGCAGGACGTCACGAAGCCGTTCGTCATCGATGACCCCGTCGACCTCGTCCTGCACTTCGCCTGTCCTGCCAGCCCCAGAGACTACCTGCGGCATCCCATCCACACCCTCAAGGTCGACAGCGTTGGTGCGCTCCACACGCTCGGGCTGGCGAAGGCTCACCACGCTCGCTATCTCCTGGCCTCCACCAGCGAGGTGTACGGCGATCCCCAGGTCCACCCGCAGCCCGAATCGTACTGGGGCCACGTGAACCCGCTCGGTCCGCGTAGCGCGTACGACGAGGCCAAGCGCTTCGCCGAGGCCTTGACGATGGCGTACCACCGCTCGCACGGGCTCGATGCCCGCATCGTCAGGATCTTCAACACGTACGGCCCCCGCATGCGCGCTGGGGACGGTCGCGTGATCCCGCAGTTCATCACCCACGCACTGGCGGGGATCCCCCTGCCCGTTCACGGCGACGGGCGGCAGACGCGGAGCTTCTGCTTCGTCGACGATTTGGTCGAGGGCATCTACCGGCTCGCCACCTACGACGGACTGGCGGGCGAGGTGTTCAACCTGGGCAACCCCGAAGAGATCACCTTGCTCGAGCTGGCCGAATCTGTCGCCTCGCTCGTCAAGACCCCCCTCGACCTCGTCCACCTGCCCCTGCCGCAGGACGATCCCGCGCGTCGGCGGCCGGACATTCGCAAGGCCCAGGCCGGACTGGGATGGAGTCCGACCGTGCCCCTCCGAGAGGGACTGCGGCGAACGATCGAGTGGTTCGCGAGCGTGGCGCCCGCGCAAGACGACCGCATCTCGGCATAGGGGGGCCGGCGTGTCAATCGCCCCTCCAGCCAACGCGACCACGACCGATGGATTGCCCGCTCCGGCGATCACCCCGGACCTCGCCCGCGCGAGCGCGCCGACCCGCGTCCCTGAACTCGTCCGGCCGCGCGCGGGGGGCAAATTCCTTTTTGCCGGCGACGCGAAGCTCTACGTTCGCGGCGTGAGCTACGGGGCGTTTCGTCCCGACGCGAGCGGCCACGAGTACCACGACCGGGACCTCATCGAGCGGGACTTCGCGCAGATGGCGGCGAACGGAATCAACACCGTCCGCATTCCGCACACGATGCCTCCCCGTTCCCTCCTCGACGCCGCCGGACGGCACGGCCTTCGGGTCATGGTGGGGCTGTCCGCCGAACAGTACCTTGGCTTCCTCATCGATCGGAAGAAGAGCGTCTCCGAGATCGAAGCGCTGGTCCGCGCGAAGGTCCGGGAGGTCGCCGGTCATCCGGCGCTCCTGTGCTACGCGTTGGGCAACGAAATCCCGGCCCCGATGGCGCGCTGGCTCGGCCGCCGAAGGATCGAGCGCTACCTCAAGCGGCTGTACCGCGCGGTCAAGGCGGAAGACCCTGACGGGCTCGTGACCTACGTAAACTACCCCACGACGGAGTACCTCCACCTTCCGTTCCTCGACCTCGTGTGCTTCAACGTCTACCTCGAGTCGCCGGAGCGGTTCGAGGCGTACCTCGCGCGCCTGCAGAATATCGCCGGGGAGCGGCCGCTCCTCATGAGTGAGCTCGGGCTCGACGGCCTGCGCAACGGCGACGGCGTCCAGGCGCGCTCCCTTGACTGGCAGGTGCGGACGGCGTTCGCGGCCGGATGCGCCGGCGTGGTCGTGTTCTCTTGGACCGACGAGTGGTACCGGCAGGGCCACGACGTCGAGGCCTGGGCCTTCGGCCTCACGCGCGCCGACCGGTCGCCGAAGCCCGCCCTCGACGCGGTCCGAGGGGCGTTCGCCGAGCTGCCGTTCCCGCCGAACCTGCCGTGGCCACGGATCTCGGTGGTCGTGTGCACGTACAACGGCGCGCGCACCATCCGCGACTGTCTCGAGGGATTGCGGCGACTCGTCTACCCCGAGTACGAGGTCATCGTGGTGGACGACGGCTCCACCGACGCGACCGCGGCCATCGCGCGCCAGTACGACTGCCGACTGATCCAGACCGAGAACCGCGGCCTGGCCAGCGCGCGCAACACGGGCCTCGGGGCGGCCACGGGCGAGATCGTCGCCTACATCGACGACGACGCCTACCCCGACCCGCACTGGCTCACCTATCTCGCGGCCACCTTTCTCTCCACGCCGCACGCCGCGGTGGGTGGACCGAACCTCGCCCCGCCGGGCGACGGACCGATCGCCGAGTGCATCGCGCGTGCGCCGGGCGGGCCCGTTCACGTCCTCCTGAGCGACCGTGAGGCGGAGCACCTCCCCGGCTGCAACATGGCGTTTCGCAAAGCCCGCCTCGAGGCGATCGGCGGGTTCGACCCGCAGTTCCGCACCGCCGGCGACGACGTGGATGTGTGCTGGCGGCTCGAGGAGCGAGGCTTCACACTGGGCTTCAGCGCCGCCGCCATGGTCTGGCACCATCGGCGGAACTCGGTGCGCACCTACTGGAAACAGCAGATCGGGTACGGCCGGGCGGAAGCCCTGCTCGAGCGGAAGTGGCCCAAGAAATACAACGGCTCGGGGCACGCCCGCTGGGCCGGCCGCATCTACGGCAACGGGCTGACACGGGCGCTCCGCTGGCGCCGGGCGCGCGTCTATCACGGCATCTGGGGCGTCGCGCCGTATCAGTCCCTCTACGAGCCTGCCCCGAGCCTTCTCGGTTCACTGCCCCAGATGCCGGAATGGTATCTGGCGGTCGCGATCCTGATGGCACTGTCGACGGTGAGCTTGATCTGGAGCCCTCTCAAGCTCCTGCTGCCGCTGCTCCTCGGCTTCGTCTTACCGCCGCTGGCGCAGGCGTCCCTCAGCGCGGCCCGTGCTTCCTTCAACGACGCGCCGCTTCACGGTGCGGCCCGGCTCAAACGGCGGTTGCTGACGGCCGCGCTCCACCTGCTCCAGCCGCTGGCGCGCCTGCGTGGCCGGCTGCAATACGGCCTGGCGCCCTGGCGGCGGGGGTCGCCGGGGCTCGCGGCGCCCTGGCCGCGGACTTTCGCCCTCTGGAGCGAGCGCTGGCGCGACCCCGACGAGAGACTCCGGCGGATCGAAGCGGACCTCAGGGCCGCCGGCGCCGCGGTTCGGTGCGGGGGCGACTATGACCGCTGGGACCTCGAGATCAGTGGCGGGCCGTTCGGCTCGGCCAGGCTGCTCATGGCCGTCGAGGATCACGGCGCGGGTACGCAGCTCCTCCGCCTCCGCTGGTGGCCGCGCGGCTCTCGTGGCGGGGTCGCCCTCACCGCCCTCTTCGCGGCCCTCGCGGGCGGCGCCGCCGCGGCTGGGGCGTGGGCCGCCGGAACGATCCTCGCGGCAGTCACCCTCGCGCTCGGTCTCTGCGTCGTCCTCGAGTGTGCCGGCGCCGCCGCTCTCATCGCCCGGACCGTCAGGCGGCTAGGGACAGGAGGCACCTGAGGATCATGGCTGGTTACACCGATGTCGTCCTTTTCCGGCGGCTACTCGGCCAGGCGCGGTCCCACTGGGCGCACATCGGCGCGCTGTTCCTGCTCACCCTGCTGGCCAGCCCGCTCTCGTTGCTCGCACCGCTCCCCCTCAAGATCGCGGTGGACAGCGTGATCGGCTCGCACCCGCTCCCGTGGTTCATCGCCCCGTTCGTACCGGAGGCGATCGCGCGCTCCGCGGGCGGCCTGCTGGCCCTGGCGGTGGGGCTCGTGCTGGCCGTCGCGTTAGTCAGCCAGCTTCAGGGACTGGGGAACACGCTGCTGCGGGCCTGGGTCCAGGAGAGGCTGGTCCTGGACTTCCGGGCCCGACTCTTCCGCCACGTCCAGCGCGTCTCCCTCGCCTACCACGACACGCGGGGAACGACGGACTCGACGTACCGAGTCCAGCGCGACGCCCTGGCTATCCAGCACATCCTCACGGAGGGCTTCATTCCGTTCGTCTCCGCCACGATCACCTTCGTCGCCATGATCTACGTCATGGCCCGGATCGACTGGTCACTGGCCCTGATCGCCCTCGCCGTCTCGCCGGGCCCCGTCGTCATCGCGCGCGTATTTCGCCGGCGCCTGCGCCGCCAGTGGCGGGAGGTGAAGAAGCTCGAGAGTGCCGCCCAGTCGGTCGTGCAAGAGGTCCTGGGCGCGCTGCGGATCGTCAAAGCGTTCGGTCAGGAGGCGCGGGAAGAGCAGCGCTTCCTCGGCCGCTGCGGGGACGGCATGCGGGCACGGATGCGCGTGGCGGGCCTCGAAGGCAGCTACCAGCTCCTGGTCGGGCTGACCACGGCCGTCGGCACCGCGGCGGTGCTCCTGATCGGGATCGGCCACGTCCGCGCCGGCGCGCTCACCCTGGGCGAGCTGCTCATGGTGATGGGGTACCTTGCCCAGCTCTATCAGCCGCTTCGGACCATCGGCCAGAAGGCCGCGAGCCTCCAGCTGCATCTGGCCAGCGCCGAGCGCGCCTTCGCCCTGCTCGACGAGCCGCCGGATGTCGAAGAGCGGCCGGATGCGCGGCCACTCCCGCGCGCCGGCGGAGCCATCACCTTCCGCGACGTCTCGTTCACCTACGGCGATGATCGTCCGGTCCTGCATGACATCTCCTTCGACATCGGACTCGGCACACGTCTCGGCATCGCCGGCGCGTCCGGGGCCGGCAAGAGCACCCTCATCAACCTGCTCACCCGGTTCTACGACCCGACAGAGGGAGAAGTGCGGCTCGACGGCGTCGACCTCCGCGACTTCAAGCTCGAGGATCTCCGCCGTCAGTTCGCGGTCGTGCCTCAGGACCCGGTGCTCTTCTCGACCAGCATCGCCGAGAACATCGGCTACGCGAAGCCGGGCGCTCCCCGGGATGAACTGATCGCGGCAGCCCAGGCGGCCAACGCCCATGAGTTCATCGTCCGGCTGCCCCAGGGCTATGACACCCAGGTGGGCGAGCGCGGCGTCCAGCTCTCGGGCGGCCAGCGCCAGCGCATCGCCATCGCCCGCGCCTTCCTGAAGGACAGCCCGGTGCTCATTCTGGACGAGCCCACGAGCGCGGTGGACCTGGAGACCGAGGCGGCGATCGTCGGCGCGTTGGAGCGTCTCCAGCAAGGCCGCACCGTGGTCATCATCAGCCATCGCCCCACTACGCTCGCGGGCTGCTCCGCCGTTCTCACGATCGAGCACGGCCGGGTCGTGCGGGATACGACGCGAGCCCTCGAAGAGACCGGTCCCATCCGGCCGACGCCAAAGCGCGCGCCTGCGCTCGCCGCGACGGGAAGGCGTCTGGAGAGCGTGCTCGCCCACCCCGCCGTCCAGGCGTGGCGCCGGCTCGGGCACGATCGCCCGATACCCGACCGGGTCGCCCCGGCGACGAGGCGCAGGGGGGTGTACCGGCTCGAAGGCGCGGGCGCCGAGGGCTCGACCGTCATCGCGAAGCGATGCAAGCGAGGCGACTGCGTAGTCGAGCGCACCGTGTACGAGCGGATCTTTCCGTTCGTGCCCCTCCCCGGACCCCGCTACTACGGAGTCGCCGCGGACCCGAACGAGGACCCGGAGAAGGAGGTCTGCTGGCTCTTCATCGGGGAGATCCAGGGCGAACAGTACGACGTTCTTCTACCGGGCCATCGCGCGGCCGCGGCCCGATGGCTCGGGATCCTCCACACCGAAGCGCGCTCTGCCGCCGACCAGTTGGAGCTGCCCGACGCCGGACCGGGCCGATACCGGACGCAGATGTGCACGGCGCGAGAGCTCTTTCGGAACCACCTCGACCATCCCGCGTTCAGCGCCGACGACCTGGCGTTCCTCGATGGCCTCCTTGCGCGGTTCGACCAGCTGGACGAGCACTGGGATCGCCTCGAACATGCCTCCACCGGCCTGCCTCGGACCCTCGTGCATGGTGATTTCAATGGGAAGAACCTGCGTGTGCAGGCCTCGCCGGCGGGCCCTCAGATCGCAGCCTTCGACTGGACGGATTCCGGTCTGGGCGTGCCCACCGCCGACCTCGCCCAAGTGGTCTTCGATACGATCGGGTTCTCGGCGAGTCCCGACCTCACCACCTACTTGTCAGTGGTGCGGGAGCGCTGGCCGGACTGTGACCCGGAGGACGTAGAGCGCCTCGCAGCTTGCGGGACCGTGTTCCGCGCTCTGGCCGCAATCGACTGGGACTCCCATCATTTCTTCCCCGATTGGGCAAATTGGTTCGTCCCTAATCTACGGTTGTACGAAGCCGAGCTGGCGCATGCCCTCGATCGCCTCGGCTGGGCGGGGCGAGCTGGACGGTCAAGCCGCATGCCCATCGTCACGCGAGCGAGAATCTCATGAGCCTGACCGTCTGCCTTGCGCCGGCCAACACAATGGCGTACCCGAATGGCGGCGGCCATCTCTGGGTCTATCTCCAGTGGGCCCTTGCGCTGCGAGCCCTGGGCTGCCCGGTGATCTGGCTCGAGGTACTCGATCCGGGAAAGCCCCTGGAGGCGACGAAGGCCAACGTCGCGGCCTTGCGGGATCGTCTGGATCGATATGGCCTGGCCGAGTCCCTCGCGCTCTGTTCGCCGAACGGCGCGCCGCCGCCACAAGACCTGGCTGCGCGGGTCCTCGATCTCGAGGCGGCCGCGCAGGCCGACCTGCTCATCAATCTCTCGCACTTGCTTTCGGCCGCGGTTGTCCGGCGGTTCCGGCGCGCGGCGCTGGTCGACACGGACCCGGGGCTCCTGCAGATCTGGATGACCCGAGGCGACGTGCGGCTGGCGCCGCATGACATCTATTTCACCATCGGCGAGACCGTCGGGACCCCAGCGGCCCGCTTCCCCCACTGTGGCCTCCGCTGGCACTACACGCCACCGCCGGTCTTCCTACCTGAGTGGCCACCGGCCCCGGCGGACTCAACCGCGCCCTACACGACGGTTACGCACTGGTGGGGAAGCAGATTCGAGTTCCAGGGGCGGACCATTAATGAGGAGAAGCACGTCTCCTTCCTGGACTACAAGGAGCTGCCGTCACGGACATCTGCCGGGCTTGAGCTCGCGGTGTGCCTCGGGGAGCACGACGAGCAGTGCCGGCGGCTGATGGAGCCTGCGGGCTGGAGGCTTCGGGAGGCGTGGGATGTGAGCTCAACCCCAGAGGCTTACCGCGCCTACATCCAGCGCTCGCGAGGCGAATTCAGCTGCGCGAAGCCCGCGTATGTGACCCTTCAGACCTCATGGCTGAGCGACCGCACCCTTTGCTACCTGGCGAGCGGCAAGCCCGCCATCGTTCAGCATACTGGTCCCAGCCGGATCCTGCCAGACGCGGAAGGCCTGTTCCGGTTCCGCAGCCTCGACGAAGCCGCCCGCGCGCTCGCCGCCGCCGAGGCCGACTACGAGCGGCACTGCCGGCTGGCTCGCGCGCTGGCGGAGGAGCACTTCGACGCGCGCCGGGTCGTCGGGCGGGTCCTGGAGCGGGCGCTCGAGCGTGGGGCGAGGTCGGCCGCATGAACGAGGTGATCGAGCTGCGCAGAGGCCTTCGGAGCGCGCTGGAGGCGACCGGCGAGCCGGGATGGGCCGAGCTGTGCGAGTCCTTGGAGGCGCTCCTGGACGGCGCCGACCCGGCCGATCGCGGCGCCGGGCTCCCGGTCGTCAGCGTCCGGCTTCTCAAAGCACGAGTTTATCGGCTCGAGATCGAGACCCGCGGCCCGTGGCGCACCGCCGTGATCAAACGGCTGGAGCCGACCCGGGCAGAACGTAACCGGCAGCTCGCGGAGCGCTGGCTGCCCGCCCTCGGGCTGGGCGATCGGTGCGCGCGGCTGCTGGCCGTAGCGGCCGATCGCCGCGGCGAGAGCGTTTGGCATATCTATGAAGACCTCGGCGACGACACGCTCTCGGCGCGGCCCGCTCTCGAGCGGGTGGACGCGGCAGTCGACCTCGTCGCCGAGCTGCACACGCGCGCCGCCCGCCACCCCGTGCTGCCTGACGTGCGCCGATACGGTGGCGACCTCGGAATGCCGTACTTCGTCTCGAACGTGGGTGACGCCATCGCGGCGCTCGAAGCGCTCGCGGCATCCGGGATCGAGACCCCGCCGGAGCACGCGGGGCTCCCAGACCGTCTGCGCAAGCGGCTGATCGGGCTCCTGGCCGAGGTACCCCGGCGGGCCCGGGCCTTTGAAGACGCCGCCGGGCCGGATACGCTCCTCCACGGCGACCTCTGGACGACCAACATCTTCGTGAGCGGAAGCGCCGAGGGGCCGCGCGCGCGGCTCGTCGACTGGGACCATGTGGGTGTCGGGCCGTTCAGCTACGATCTCTCCACGTTTCTTTTCCGGTTCCCGGCGGCCCTGCGGCCGCGGATTCTGGAGCGCTACCGGAATGCCGTGTCGCGCGCGGGCTGGCGGCTGGCCTCGCCGCCGAAGCTCGATTTCCTCTTCGACACGGCCGAGAGAGCGCGCTACGCCAACCGCGTCATCTGGCCGGTGCTGGCGCTGCTCCAGGACAACGCCGAGTGGGGATTCCCCGAGCTCGCCGAAGTCGAGCGATGGTACCAAGCCCTCGAGGGGCTCCCGTGACGACCTCCGTGCCGGAGGACACTACATGATCACTATGATGAGCCGCGCCCTATCGCTTCCCCTGGTCGTCGTCGCGGTCGGAGCCGGGGTCTGGGGCTACCTCTACGCGCAAGACGAGGGGGGCGCCCCAAAGTACCGGACCGAGCGGGCGGAGCGTGGACCGATCGTCGCCGCAGTCTCGGCGACGGGCAACCTCAACGCCGTCACGACGGTGCAGGTCGGCACCCAGGTCTCGGGCCAGATCAAGGGGCTCTACGCCGATTTCAACTCCGTCGTGCGTAAGGGCCAGGTGATCGCCAGGATCGACCCCGCGACCTTCGAGGCGAAGGTCAAACAGGCTCGCGCCGACGTGGATTCTGCCAAGGCGAACGTCCTCAACCAAGAGGCCCAGGTCGAGCGCGCGCGGGCGGAGGTGGGGAACGCGCGGTCGGCGCTGGCCGAGGGCAAGGCGCAGACGGCGCGCGCGCAGGTGGCGGTCGCCGACACCAACCGTGACCTCGGCCGGAGGGCAGAGCTTTTCCAGCGCACGCTGATTCCCAAGAGCGAATACGACACGGCCCAGGCCGCCTATGACGCCGCCGTCGCTATGCTCGACGCTGCGCGCGCCAAGGAGGAGTCGCTCGCCGGCGCCATCGGGTCCGCCCAAGCACAGCTCCGCGTCGCCGAAGCGATGTTGCAGGCCGCCCGCGCGCAGGTGGAGCAGAAGGAAGCGGCGCTGTACCAGGCGAGCCTCGATCTCGAGTACACCACGATCCACGCGCCGGTCGACGGCGTGGTGGTGTCGAGGGCGGTGGATGTCGGGCAAACGGTCGCGGCGAGTCTGGCGGCGCCGACCCTCTTCACCATCGCTCGAGACCTGACGAAAATGCAGGTCGAGGTGAGCGTCGACGAGGCTGACATCGGGCGTGTCCGGGTCGACGGGCCCGCGAAGTTCACGGTGGACGCCTTTCCGGGCGAGACCTTCAACGGCCGGGTCGTGCAGGTCCGCAAGGCCGCTCAGATCGTGCAGAGCGTCGTCACCTACACCGTGATCGTCGCTGTCGACAATCCCGACGGGCATCTCCTGCCGGGGATGACCGCGAATGTGAAGCTGATCGTCGCCGAGAAGCCGAGCGTGCTCAAGGTCGCGAACGCAGCCTTGCGGTTCCGGCCGCCCGGAGGAGAGACCAGGCCCAAGGAAGGCAAGTCCAAGGACGACAAGTCCAGGGAACGCAAGTCCAAGTCGGAGCGCTCCACGGGCGACGACGGGCGGAGTGGCGTTGGCGGGCGGGTGTGGATTCGGGGCCCGGACGGCGAGCCCCAGCCCGTGGCGCTCAGGCTCGGCCTCACCGACGGCAGCGCGACCGAGGTCCTCGGAGGCGACCTCAACGTGGGGCAAGAAGTCATCGTCGGCCATGGTGGTAGCGGTAGCGGGAAGAAAGCGCGCAAGGGCGGGAGCGCGCCCAGCATCGGGCGCTGAGCCATGGCGCTGATCGTCACCGAGGGGCTCACGAAGGACTATCCACTCGGCCCACACACGGTTCATGCGCTCCGTGGCCTGACGGTCGAGGTCGAGCGCGGCGAGTTCGTGGCGGTGATGGGCCCCTCCGGCTCGGGGAAGTCCACCTTCATGAACCTTCTCGGCTGTCTCGACTCGCCCACGGCCGGCCGGTACGTCCTGGACGGCGAGGATGTCGCCGGCCTCTCGCGGTCGGAGCTCGCACGGATCCGCAACCGCAAGATCGGGTTCGTCTTCCAGACATACAATCTCCTGCCCCGGACGAGCGCCCTCGAAAACGTCGAGCTCCCGCTGATCTACGCGGGGCTGGCGGCCGGAGCGCGGCGCACGCGCGCGCGCGAGCGGCTGGCCGCGGTCGGGCTCGAGGATCGCGCCAACCATCATCCGAGCCAGCTCTCGGGGGGGCAGCAGCAGCGTGTCGCCATCGCACGCGCGCTCGTCAACGACCCCGCAGTACTGCTGGCCGACGAGCCGACGGGCAACCTCGACACCCGGACCAGCGTCGAGATCCTCGTCCTCTTGCAGCAGCTGAACCGCCAGGGCATCACGATCGTCCTCATCACTCACGAGCCGGATATCGCCGAGTATGCGAGTCGGGTGCTGACGTTTCGCGACGGCCGCCTGCTGCGCGACGAGCCGGTCCGGTCGCCGCGGGACGCCGCCCGAGCGCGGGCGCTTCTCGGGGAGGAGGCGGTGGCGTGAACGTCTGGGAGAGCGCCCGGAGCGCCCTCCGCGCGCTGCGCGTGAACAAGCTCCGCAGCGCATTGACGATGCTGGGCATCATCATCGGCGTGGGCGCCGTGATCGCCATGGTGGGCGTGGGCACGGGGGCGCAGGCGAGCGTGACCGAGCGGATCGAGAGCCTCGGGACCAATCTCATCATCGCCACGTCCGGCAGCGTGACCTCGAGTGGCGCCCGCCTCGGCCAGGGCACCCAGTACACGCTCACCGAAGACGACGCGGTTGCCATCGCGCGCGAGATCCAGGTCGTGCAGGTGGCGGCGCCCTCCGCGAAGGGCAAGGGGCAGGTCGTCTTCGGCAACCTCAACTGGTCCACGGACATCTACGGCGTGACCGAGGATTATCTGGAGGCCCGCGACTGGCCGCTCGACTCCGGTCGACCGCTCGGGCCCGAGGACGTCGACGGCGCCACGAAGGTCGCGATCCTCGGGCAGACCACCGCCCTGAATCTCTTCGGTGACGCCGATCCGCTCGGCCAGATCATCCGGATCCAGAAGGTCCCGTTCACCGTGGTCGGGCTGCTGGACGCGAAGGGGGAGAGCTCCTACGGTTGGGATCAGGACGACGTCATTCTGATTCCGCTCTCGACGGCGAAGAAGAAGGTGCTCGGGACCCAAGGCAACCCTCGTTCGGTCAGGAAAATCGAGATCAAGATTTGGCCCGGTGAGGACCTGGCCGAGGCCGAGGCGCAGATCCGGACGCTTCTCAGACAGCGCCACCGGCTCCAGCCCGGCCAGGACGACGACTTCAAGCTGGGCAACCTGACGGACGTGCTCGAGACAAAGGAGCAGGCCGCGCAGGTCATGACCTACCTCCTGGCGGCCATCGCGTCGGTGTCGCTCCTGGTGGGCGGCATCGGGATCATGAATATCATGCTCGTGTCGGTCACCGAGCGGACGCGCGAGATCGGGCTCCGGATGGCGGTGGGGGCCGAGGGCCGAGACATCCTCATGCAGTTCCTCGTCGAGGCCGTCACGCTCTCGGTGATCGGCGGCCTGATCGGTATCGCGGCCGGTCTCACCGGCTCGCGTGCGATCAGCTACTTCGCCGAGTGGCGGACGCTGGTCGCGCCGGATACGATCGTGCTGGCCTTCGGCTTCGCGGCCGCCGTCGGCATCTTCTTCGGGTTCTATCCGGCGAGGAAGGCGGCCCGCCTCGACCCGATCGAGGCGCTCCGTTATGAGTAGCCACCGATTCGTCGTCGGCAGAATTCTGGCGACCCTCCTGGCCCTCGCCCTGGTACCCGCGCACGGGCACGCACAGGGAGCGTTGGGCCCGATCCCTACGGACCCGAACGTGAAAGTCGCCTTCATCGGCGATAGCGGGAGCGGCGACGGGTTCCGACGCGTCCTCGAGCTCATCAAGTCCGAACGCGCCGATCTGGTTCTGCACCAGGGCGACTTTGACTACGCCGAGAACGCGCGTGGGTTCTTCCAGACGATCGACAGCGTTCTCGGACGTGATTTCCCATACTTCGCGTCAGTCGGAAACCACGACACCGACAACTGGCGGGAGAATTGCTGGGATCGAGACGGATGCTACGCTCGGTTCCTGAAGGCCCGCATGGCCCGCCTCGGCGTCACGCCGGACGATCCCGACCTCGACGATCAGATGTACTCAGTGACATACCGCGGGCTCAGGCTGGTCTTCGTCGGCGAGGGCGGCGTGCGCGCGGGGGACAAGCGCTACGCTCCGTATATTCAGAAGCAATTGGCGACCGACGCTCATCTCTGGAAAATCTGCAGCTGGCACAAGAACCAGCGCGCCATGCAGGTCGGAGACAAGGACGACGAGACGGGGTGGAGCGTCTACGAAACTTGCAAGGACCTTGGCGCCATCATCGCCACGGCCCATGAGCACAGCTATCAGCGGACCCGGACGCTGACCAGCATCAGAGATCAAGTCGTCGATGCGTCGTGTCCCGACCCCAACGCGATCTGCATCGCCAGGGGAAATCCCGGGAAATCCTTTGTCTTCGTCTCGGGCCTGGGAGGACAAAGCGTGCGGGAGCAGGTGCGCTGCCTTCCCGCCACGTTCCCGTACGGCTGCAAAGGAGAGTGGGCCAAGATCTACACCACTAACCAGGGGGCGACGTTCGGCGCACTCTTCGTCGTCTTCAATGTCGACGGCGATCCCACCAGGGCGCAGGGGTACTTCAAGAACATCGACGGGCAGATCGTCGATCGATTCGATATCACGGTCGACGCGAGCGGAGCCAAGAACCGTGCGCGCCGGTAGGCTCAGGCGCCGACGCCGACGACCCGCGGCAAGAGCTCGCTGATCGAGCCCCGCAGGACGGCATCGGCCAGCTCGTCCATCTCGGTCGGCTCCGCGTTCACGATCACCACACGCGCCCCCGCCTCCTTGGCGACCGGCACGACGCCCGCGATCGGCCATACCGAGAGCTTCGTGCCCACCGCGAGCAGGAGATCAGAGCTCCGCGCGGCGCCCTCCGAGCGCGCGAGGTCCCCGGACACCAGGCCCTGACCGAACGAGATCGTCGCGGTCTTGAGGATTCCGCCGCACGAGCGGCACGGCGGGTCCGCCTCGCCCGCCCGCACGCGCGCGAGCACGCGCTCGGTCGGCGCGCGCTCGCCGCAGCCGAGGCAGAGGACCTCGTGCAGGGTCCCGTGGATCTCGATCACGCGCTCGGGCGAGGAGCCGGCGGCGAGATGGAGCCCATCGACGTTCTGGGTGATCAGCGCGTGGAGCTTGCCCCGGCGCTCGAGAGTCACGAACGCCAGGTGGCCCGCGTTCGGCTTGGCCTGCCACGCGGGCGACTCGAGCCGGCTCCGCCAGGCGCGCCGGCGGACGTCGGGGTCGGCGAGATAGTGCTGGAGCGTCGCGAGCTTCTCGGCGCCGGGGTTCCGCGTCCACACGCCCTGCGGCCCGCGGAAGTCGGGGATCCCGGAGTCGGTCGAGATCCCGGCGCCCGTCAGCGCCACGACGCGCTCCGCCCCGTCGATCCAGCGGCGGACGGTTTCGATCATTTGAGCTCGTACTGGCGCATACCCCCAAGAGTCTAGCCGAGTGCATCGCTCGACAGGCGTGGTAGATTGCCGAACGTCATGATCGGTGCCTCTCCCCGCCGTACCGAGGATCGCCGCCTGCTCGTAGGCGGCGGGCGCTTTGTCGACGACCTCACACGGGAGGGCATGCTCCACCTGGGCGTCGTACGCAGCGTGGAGGCGCACGCGCGGATCACCAAACTTGTCCTCGACGAGGCGCGCGCACTGCCGGGCGTCGTCGCGGCGTGGAGCGCGGCCGAGCTCCCCGAGACGGCCCGGCCGATGCCGAGCGCCTATGGCGCCGTCCGCAAGGGCCGCCCCTGGAGCCAGCCGATCCTCGCGAAGGACCGCGTGCGCTACGTCGGCGAGCCGGTCGCCGTCGTGGTCGCCGAGAGCCCGTACCGCGTGGCAGACGCCCTCGAGCTAGCACGCGTGGGCTACGAGCCGCTCCCGGCCCTCGCGACCGTCGAGGCGTCCCTTGCCTCCCCCACGCGCGTGCACGACGGCTGGCCCGACAACACCGCTCTCGGCGTCAGCGGCGCCATCGGCGACGCGGAGCTGGCGCTCGCGACCGCGGACGTCGTGATCCATGAGACGTTCAGGCACCCGCGGCTCGCCGCGGTGCCCATCGAGACGCGCGGCGTCCTCGCGTATCGCGACGCCGACTCGGGCGCGCTCGTCGTCTGGTCGTCGTGTCAGAACCCTTACAGCGTCCGGGACATCGTCGCCGCCGCGCTCGAGCTCCCCGCCGAGGCCGTGCGCGTCCTCGTCCCCGACGTGGGCGGCGCCTTCGGTCCCAAAGGGACCGTCTATCCCGAGGAGGTCCTGGTCGCCGCGGCGGCGGTGCGCCTCGGGCGGCCCGTGAAGTGGATCGAGACGCGACGCGAGGACTTCGCCAGCCTCGGCCACGACCGCGAGCAAACCCACCACGCCCGCATCGGCTTCGGCCGCGACGGCACGATCGTCGCGATCGATGACCGGTTCTTCGCCGATGTGGGCGCCTACCCGGCCCAGGGCGACGGGCTCACGGCGAACACGGTCAACCACCTGCCCGGGCCCTATCGCGTCGCGCACTACCGGAACGCCGGCACGAGCGTCGTCACCAACAAGACGCTGAACGCGGCGTACCGCGCCGCCGGCCGCCCCGAGGCGGTGCTCGTCATGGAGCGGCTCATGGATCTCGGCGCGCGCCGCCTCGGCCTCGATCCCGCCCAGATCCGGCGGCGCAACCTGGTGCGGCCCGACGAGATGCCCTACCGCCCGGGCCTCACCTACAAGGACGGCGTCCCGATCAGCTACGATCCCGGCGATTTTCCGCGCGCCTTCGAGCGCGCGCTCGGTCTCCTCGGCTACGACGACTGGCGACGGCGCCAGACCGCGCAGGCCGGCACGGCGCGCCGCATCGGCGTCGGTCTCGCCTGCTACGCGCAAGGGACCGGGCTCGGACCCTACGAGGGCGCGACGGTGCGCGTCGACCCGAGCGGCAAGGTCTACGTCCTCATCGGGGTCGCGGCGCAAGGTCAGGGCCACGCGACCACGCTCGCCCAGATCGCGGCGACCGAGCTGGGCGCGGCGTTCGAGGACGTGATCGTCAGCGCGGGCGACACGGCGCTCTTCCCGTTCGGCATGGGCACGGGCGGGAGCCGCGTCATTGCCAACGCCGGGCCCGCCGTCGCGCGCACCGCACGCGAGGTGCGCGCGCGGGCCGCGCGCGTCGCCGCCGAGCTGCTCGAGTGCGCCCCCGAGGATGTGCGGATCGAGGCGAGCCGGGCCTTCGTCGTCGGCGTGCCGGCCCGCTCCGTCGGCCTGGGCAGGCTCGCCCACGCCGCGGTCAAGTCCAAGGCGCTCCGTACCCTCGGCGAGCCCGGGCTCAACGCCTGCACCTACTTCCATCCCGAGACGGTCACGTGGGCGTTCGGCACGCACGCGGCCGTCGTGGAGGTCGATGTGGAGACGTGCGCGGTCCGGCTCCTCGCCTATGCGATCGTCCACGACCCCGGCCGCGCGATCAATCCGACGATCGTCGAGGGCCAGCTCCAGGGCGGCGCTGCCCAGTCGATCGGCGCCGGGCTCATGGAAGCGGTCGTCCACGACGAGCACGGCCAGCTCCTGACCGCGAGCCTCATGGACTACGCGATCCCCAAGGCCGATCAACTCCCACCGCTGCCGGTCGCCCTCGAGGCGCACCCCTCGGTGATCAACCCCCTCGGCGTCAAGGGCGTCGGCGAGAGCGGCGCCATCCCCGGCGCCGCGGCGATCGCGAACGCGGTCGAAGACGCGGTCGCCGACCTCGGCGTGGTCGTCCGCGAGGTCCCGGTGACGAGCGCGCGGCTGTTCGACGCGCTCCACCACGTGGCCACGGGTGGTAAGATTTCCCCGTGAGCCCTCCTCGAGTCGCCATCCGTGTCATCCGGCCGGGTGACCGGAACCGCGAACCCAGACTTCCTCGACATATTGTCCGCGTTCTCGAAGGGCGGGAGGTGTAAGGGTGGCGACTCCGAGACTCATGGGCGCAGAGGTCAAGCGCAAGGAAGACCCGCGGCTGATCACGGGCCGCTCGACCTATGTCACCGACGTCGTCCTGCCTGGCATGCACCACGTCGCGTTCGTGCGGAGCCCTCACGCTCACGCGCGCATCCGGAAGATCGACGCCTCCGCGGCGTCGCGGCGTCCCGGCGTGCTCGCGGTCGTCACCGGCCAGGACATCCGCACCCGCTGCGCGCCCCTGCCGCTCGAGGGTGCCAGCGCCGAAGGCAGCGGCCCCGGCGGCGACAACATCGGCCGCAAGCACTACCCGCTCTCGGTGGACCGGGTGCGCCACGTGGGCGAGGCGGTCGCAGCGGTGGTCGCGACCTCGGAGGCCGCGGCGGTGGACGCCGCCGCCGACGTCGTGGTGGACTGGGAGCCCCTGCCCGTCGTGACCGACCCGTTCGCGGCGATGGCGGCGGGAGCGCCGCGGGTCCACGACGACGCTCCCGAGAACGTCGAGCACCGGAACGCGATCAAGGCGGGCGATCCCGACGGCGCCTTCGCGCGCGCCCGTCGGGTCGTCACGCAGCGCATGGTCAGCCAGCGGCTCTGCGGCGTGCCGCTCGAGCCGCGCGCCACGGTCGCCGCACCCGACCCGGCCACGGGCGGCATCGTCGTGTGGGCCACGACCCAGGCGCCCCACAGCCTCAGGAACGATCTCGCGACGGCGCTCCGCCTGGATCAGAACCTCGTCCGCGTGATCGCGCCCGAGATCGGTGGGGGCTTTGGGGTAAAGTTCGGCCTCTACCCGGAAGATGCGACGCTCGCCGTGCTCGCCCGCCTCTACGGGAGGCCGCTCCGCTGGGTCGAGACGCGTCTCGAACACATGCTGGCGACGACGCACGGGCGCGCCCAGGTCGCCGACCTCGAGGCCGCGGTCGAGGACGACGGCACGATCACGGCGTTGCGTATGCGCGTCACGGCCAACATCGGCGCCTACGCGGTCTTCACCTTCATCCCCGACCTCACGCTCATGATGGGCGTCGGGGTCTACAAGATCCCGAACATCGACCTCCAGTCCACGTGCGTCTTCACCAACACGACGACCGTCGCCGCCTACCGCGGCGCCGGTCGTCCCGAGGCGGCGTACTATCTCGAGCGCCTCATGGACATCGTGGCGCTGGAGCTGGGGAAGGCGCCCGAGGAGGTGCGCCGCAAGAACTTCATCCCGCCGAGCGCGTTTCCCTACAAGGCGCCCACCGGCCAGAACTACGACAGCGGCGAGTACGATCGTGCCCTGACGAAAGCCCTCCAGCTCGCGCGCTACACCGACCTTCGCAAAGAGCAGCGCGAGCGGAGCGCACGCGGCGACCGTCACCTGCTCGGTATCGGCGCGTCGTGCTACGTGGAGATGTGCGGCTTCGGCCCCTTCGAGTCGGCCGTCGTGCGCGCCGAGCCCGGCGGTACGGTGACGGCGATCACGGGCACCTCGGCGCACGGTCAGGGGCACGAGACGACGTTCGCCCAGATCATCGCCGACCACCTCGGGGTGGACTTCGACAAGATCGTCGTCCGCCACGGCGATACCCTCAACACCCCGATGGGCAACGGCACGGGTGGGAGCCGCAGCCTCGCCGTCGGCGGCTCCGCCATCCTCCAGGCCGCCCTCCGGGTCCAGGACAAGGCCCGGCGCATCGCCGCCCACATGCTCGAGGCGGCGCCCGTGGACGTCGTCTACGCCGACGGCCGCTACCAGGTGAAGGGCGTACCCGATCGCGCGCTCGGCTTCGCCGAGATCACGGCCCGCGCTTACTCGGGCGAGCTGCCACCCGACCTCGAGGCGGGACTCGAGGCGACGGAGTTCTTCCGCCCGCCCCAGCTCGTTTATCCGTTCGGCGCGCACGTCGCGGTGATCGAGCTCGACACGGAGACTGGACGCGTACGGGTCCGCGACTTCGTGGCGGTGGACGACTGCGGGGTGCGCATCAGTCCGCTCATCGTCACGGGCCAGGTCCACGGCGGGCTCGCGCAGGGAATCGCGCAGGCGCTCCTCGAGGAGCTCGTCTACGGTGAGGACGGCCAGCTCGTGACGGGCACCCTCATGGACTACGCGGTGCCTCACGCCGACGACCTGCCCCGGTTCACGACCGATGCGACCGTCACGCCCACGCCCCACAATCCGATGGGCGCCAAGGGCATCGGCGAGGCGGCGACGATCGGCTCGACGCCGGCGATCGTCAACGCCGTCGTCGACGCGCTCCGACCCTTCGGCGTGCGGCACCTCGACATGCCGCTGCGCCCCGAGCGTATCTGGCGGGCGGTCCCACGCCGCCCGAGCGTGACGGCGTGAGGAGGGGCCGGTGAGACCCCCTCCGACTTTTTAGCTCCCCCGGTAGACCGTGTAGCTCCACGGCGAGACGAGCAGCGGCACGCTGTAGTGCGCCGCCGGGTCAGTGATCGCGAAGCGCAGCGGGATCTGGTCGATGAACGGCGGCTCCGTCACGGCGGCGCCGACGGCCTTGAAGTACGCGCCCACGTGAAATGTGAGCTCGTAGCGGCCCGGGTGCATCTCGCCCGCGGCGAGCAGCGGCGCCTCGGTGCGCCCCTCGGCGTCGGTGGTCATCGTCTTGACCCGGCGCGGCCGGCCGTCGGGCCCGATCACCGCGAGGTCGATGCGCAGCCCGGCCGCCGGACGGCCGTGAGCTGTGTCGAGGACGTGCGTGGTCAGCGTGCCGGTAACGCGACCGGCGGTCACTGTAGCGGGGTCCGCGAGACCGGGGCCATCGGTGGGTGGCCTGAGACGAGGTGCGACCCGGCTCCGTTCTGCTTCGCGCTTCTCATTCCATCGGGGGTCCGCGAGACCGGGGCAAGCGGTGGGAGTGCGAAGCCGCAGCGCGTCCGACGCGTGAGGCGAGCCTGCGTGAGTCGGCCTGAGACAAGGTGCGACCCGGCTCCGTTCTGCTTCGCGCTTCTCATTCCATCGGCCGTCCGCGAGAGCGGTGCCATCGGTGGGAGTGCGAAGCCGCAGCGCGTCCGACGCGTGAGGCGAGCCTGCGTGAGTCGGCCTGAGACGAGGTGCGACCCGGCTCCGTTCTGCTTCGCGCTTCTCATTCCATCGGACGGTCGCCGACCGAGGCGAGGAGCCCGGTCGGGCACTTGACGCCCGTTCCGCCGAGCCCGCAGTAGCCGCCTGGATTCTTGGCGAGGTATTGCTGGTGGTACGCCTCGGCGTAGTAGAACTCGGGCGCGTCGAGGATCTCGGTGGTGATGCGGCCGTAGTCCGCCGACGACAACGTTCGCTGATACGCGTCGCGTGTCGCCTCCGCGAGGCGGCGCTGCTCGGCAGTGTAGACGTAGATTCCCGATCGGTACTGGGTGCCGACGTCGTTGCCCTGGCGCATGCCTTGCGTCGGGTCGTGGCTCTCCCAGAAGAGCCGGAGCAGCGTCGCGTAGCTCACGAGCGTGGGGTCGAAGACGACACGCACGACCTCGGCATGGCCGGTGAGACCACTGCACACCTGCGCGTAGTCGGGGTCGGGCGTGACCCCGGCCGCGTAGCCGACAGCCGTCGAGAAGACGCCAGGGGTCCTCCAGAAGACCCGCTCGGCGCCCCAGAAGCAGCCCATCCCGAACATGGCCAGCTCGAGCCCTTCCGGAAACGGGGGGACGAGCGGATTGCCGTTGACGTAGTGCGCGCGGTCCACCTGCATGGCATCCTCCTCGAGAACGATGCTACCATCCGCCATCATGGCCATCGAGGGGAAGAAGCTCGGCGAGTTCGTCCAGCGCACGTGGGACGCGGCGATCGTCCCCGCGCTCACGGAGTACGTCCGCATCCCCGCCAAGTCGCCGATGTTCGACCGCGAGTGGGCGGAGCACGGCCACCTCGACCGCGCCGTGGCGCTGATCGAGACGTGGGCGCGGTCGCGGACGATCGACGGGCTGCGGGTGGAGGTCGTCCGTCTCGACGGGCGCACGCCCGTCCTCCTCATGGAGGCCCCCGGAGCGAGTGGCGAGACCGTGCTCCTCTACGGCCACTGTGACAAGCAGCCGGAGATGGTCGGCTGGGCGGCAGGGTGCGGCCCGTGGACGCCCGTGCGCCGCGGCGACAAGCTCTACGGGCGCGGGGTCGGCGACGACGGGTACGCCGCCTTCGCCGCGCTGACGGCGATCGAGGCGCTCCAGGCGCAGCGCGCGCCGCACGCGCGGTGCGTGGTGTTGATCGAAGCGTGCGAGGAGAGCGGGAGCTACGACCTGCCCTTCTACGTGGACGCGCTCGCCGACCGCCTGGACGCGCCGAGCCTCGTCGTGTGCCTCGACTCGGGCTGCGGCAACTACGAGCAGCTCTGGTCCACGACCTCGCTCCGCGGCGTCGTGGGCGGGGTGCTGACCGTCGAGGTCCTGAGCGAGGGCGTACACTCCGGGTCGGCGAGCGGCATCGTCCCCTCGAGCTTCCGCATCGCGCGCCAGCTCCTCTCACGCCTCGAGGACGAGCGCACAGGCGAGATCATCCCGCGCGACTTCCACGTCGAGATCCCACGGGCGCGTGTCGCCGAGGCGCGCGAGGTCGCGACGGTGCTGGGCGACGACGTCTTCGCTCCCTTCCCGCTCGTCCCCTCCATGCGGCCCGTGAGCGCCGACCCGCTCGAGCTGATCCTGAACAACACCTGGCGACCCGCTCTCGCGATCACCGGCGCCGCGGGGCTCCCGCTGCCCGCCGACGGCGGCAATGTCCTGCGCCCGACGACGTCTTTGAAGTTGTCGCTCCGGATCCCGCCGACGTGCGACGCGCGGCGCGCCGTGCGCCGGCTCAAGGAGCTCCTCGAGGCCGATCCGCCCTACGGCGCCCGGGTCACGCTGGAGACCTACGGGGAGAGTGGCCACGGTTGGGACGCGCCGGCGATGAGCCCGTGGCTCCTCGAGTCCGTAGACCGCGCGTCCATGACGTACTTTGGCAAGCCGGCCATGCTCCACGGAATCGGTGGCTCGATTCCGTTCATGAGCATGCTGGGCGAGCGGTTCCCCCGGGCGCAGTTTCTGATCACGGGCGCGATGGGCCCCGGCTCCAACGCCCACGGGCCGAACGAATTCCTCCATCTCCCCACGGCCGTCCGGGTGACCGCGTGCGTCGGTCAGGTCCTCGCCGACCACCACCGCGCCGCGATCCGCTAAACGGTGCTTGATGACGGCGCCGACGGTGGTCCTCCTCGTCCGCCATGCGCTCACCGCCACGACGGGCGCGGTGCTTCCGGGTCGGGCGCCGGGGCTGCACCTCTCGGACGAGGGGCGCCGCCAGGCGGACGCCGCCGCGCGGCGCCTGGCCTCGCTCCCGAAGATCACGGCGCTCTACGCCTCGCCTCTCGAGCGCGCCCGCGAGACCGCGGCCGCGATCGGCCGGACGCGCGGCCTCGCCGTCCGCGTCGAGCGCGGACTCAGCGAGCTCGACGTCGGCGCCTGGACCGGCCGGTCGCTGAAGCGGGTCGCGCGCAGGCCCGAGTGGCGAGTCGTTCAGCGCCATCCGAGCGGCTTCCGCTTCCCGGGGGGCGAGTCGTTCACCGAGATGCAGGCGCGGATCGTGTCCGCCCTGGCGCGACTCGTCGAGCGTCATGCGGGCGCCGTCCTCGTCGCGGTGTCGCACGCCGACCCGATCAAGGCCGCGGTCGCCCACGCCCTCGGCGCGCACCTCGACCTCTTCCAGCGTATCGCGATCGGGCCGGCCTCGATCACCGCGATCGCGTACCGTCTGGAGGGTCCCCTGGTCCTCACGATCAACTCGATGGATGGCGACCTCGCAGGGCTCGTCGCGTGAAGAGCCCGTCATTCGACCTGGAGGCTCCCGACCACTTCACCGCGGGCGCCCTCGGCTCGCCGGGCGAGCGCGTCTTCTATCTGCAGTCCCGCGAGGCTCGTCAGGTCGTCACCCTCAAGTGCGAGAAGGAGCACGTCGGCGCCCTCGCCGACTACCTCTCGGGCCTCCTCACCCAGCTCGGCGGCGCCGGCGCGGAGGCGCTGCCCGAGGCCTCGTTCCTCGAGCCGGCCGAGCCGGCGTGGGCCGTCGGCGCGATCGGCGTCGGGTACGACGAGCGCAGTGACCGCGTCGTCGTCGTCGTGAACGAGCAGCTCCAGGAGGAGCGCCAGGCCGAGGAGCCGGCGACGGCGCGCTTCCAGATCAGCCGTGTCCAGGCGGCGGCGTTCGTCGAGCGCGCGCGGGCGCTCATGAAGGCGGGTCGGCCGGTCTGCCCGTTCTGCAGCGGGCCCAGGGACGCGGGCGGCCACGTGTGCCCGAGGACGAATGGCCACAACGTTCACTGACGCCCTGCTCACGCGCGGCCGGATCACGCTCCGCGGGCGCATGCCGGCGAGCTCGAACGCGACGTTCCTCGCCGAGCTGGACCTCGACGGGGCGGCCGGGCTCGCCGTCTACAAGCCCGCGCGTGGCGAGCGGCCGCTCTGGGACTTCCCGCCGGGCCTCTTCACGCGGGAGCTGGCGGCGTATCTTCTGTCGGAGGCGCTCGGCTGGGGGCTCGTCCCACCGACCGTGCGCCGCGAGGGGCCCTACGGCGAGGGCTCGCTCCAGCTCTTCGTCCCCGCCGACTTCGAGCAGCATTACTTCACCCTCCGCGAGCACCCCGCGCACCACGAGCGTCTCAAGCGGATCTGCGTGTTCGACCTCGTCGCCAACAACGCCGACCGGAAGGCCGGCCACTGCCTGCTCGCCCCGGACGGCACGATCTACGCCGTCGACAACGGCCTCTGCTTCCACGTCGAGCCGAAGCTTCGCACCGTCATCTGGGATTTCGGTGACGAGCCGATCCCGGCGGGGCTCCTCGCGGACCTCCGAGGCTTCCTCGCCGCGCCCCTTCCCGCGGAGCTCGCCGCGCTCCTCGCTCCCGCCGAGCGCGTGGCGCTCGAGGGCCGGGCCCGCGCCCTCGCCGAGGACGGCCGCTTCCCGACCGACGCGAGCGGGGTCCGCTATCCCTGGCCCTTGGTGTAGCGGCGGGCAAACGCGCTACACTCACCACACGCGAGGAGCCTATGGACACGGTCGGCTTCATCGGATTGGGGACGATGGGGATGCCCATGGCGACGAACCTCGCCAAGGCGGGCGTGCCGCTGGTCGTCCACGACGCGAACCCCGTCGCGGCCGCGGCGGCGGCGACGGTCCCCGGCATCGCCGTGGCCGACTCGCCGGCGGCCGTCGCGGCGCGGAGCACGGTCCTCTTCACCTGCCTGCCGAACGACGCGATCGTGCGCGACGTCTACCTCGGGCCCGCCGGGATCGCGACGGAGGCGAAGGCGAGCCTCGTCACCTGCGACTGCTCGACGGTGAGCCCGGAGACGACGCTCGCGGTGGCCCAGGCGCTCGCGGCGCGGGGCGTGTCCCACATGGATACGCCGATGCTCGGCTCCAAGCCTCAGGCGGTCGCGGGCGAGATCTTCTTCATCGTGGGCGGCGACCCGGCGAAGGTCCGAACGGTCGCGCCCTACCTCGAGCGCATGGGCCGGCTCCACATGTACGTGGGTGGCGCCGGCATGGCCAACCGCGTGAAGCTGATCCACAACGGCCTCGGCGCGGTGACCGCGGTCGCCGTCGCCGAGGCGCTGGCGGTCTGCGTCCAGTCGGGCGTGGACCCGTCCGTCTTCTACGAGGTCGTGCGCAACGGAGGCGGGATGGCGTACGGCACGTACTTCGAGCGCCGCGCCAAGCGAGTCCTGGACGGCGACTTCACGCCGACGTTCGCGCTGGAGCTGATGAAGAAGGACGCGGGGCTCGCCCTCGACCTGGCGCGTGCGGTCAAGGTGCCCGCACCGATCCTGGAAGAGACGAAGCGCACGTACGACGAAGCCGTCGCGGACGGGTGCGGCAAGGAGGACTTCTCCGCCGTCACCCACGTGATCGAAAAGCGGATCGGACGGCGGCTCTCCGCCAAATGACGACCACGGACACGCCTCAGCGTGGCCTGCGGGTGCTGATCGTCGAGGACGAGCAAGCCCTGCGCGACGTCTTCCGCGACTTCGTCGCCGGCCTCGGCTACGAGGTGGTCGCCGTCGCGAGCGCGGAGGACGCGCTCGAGAAGCTCGTGAGCGAGCACCCGCACACAATTCTGCTCGACGTCCGCCTGCCCGGCATGAGCGGCCTCGATTTCCTCGAGCTCCCCACGGTCCGCGACTCGGGGGTGCCGATCGTCGCCATCTCGGGCGTCGCCACCGAGTCGCAGGCGCGCGAGTGCCTCAAGCGCGGCGCCCTCGAATTCATCCGTAAGCCCGTCACGCTCGAGCGCCTGAGCGCCGTGCTCGCGTACGTGGAGCCCTTCGCCCGCGCGCGAGCAGAGAGCGAGCAGGAGCGCGGCGTCGACCGTCGGCCGGCGCCGCGTGCGGCTGTCGACCTCCCCGCGCGTCTCGTGACGGAGAAGGGCGTGCCCTGGGAGAGCACGTGCACCGAGCTCAGCGCCACCGGGATGAAGGTGGTCACGCGGGCGCGTCTTCGGCCGGGCCACGCGGTGAAGGTCGCGTTCACGCCGCCGGGCGGCGGCGCGCCGCTCGACGCGGTCGCGCTCGTGGTGCGCGTGGACAAGGCCGGCACGGCGCTCTGGTTCCTCGATCTCCTGCCCGCCGAGATCCAGCGGCTTCACGCGCTCGTCGACCGCCTCCGACTCTAGCCCGTGACGCCTCCGCTCCCCGAGCCCCGGCCCGCCGACCCGCCGACGCCCGCCGAGAACGTCTTGCTCGCGCGGTACTGCACGCTGGGCGTCGGCGGCCCGGCGCGCTACTTCCTGGAGGTGCGCGACGAGACCGGGCTCCTCGACGGGCTCGCGTGGGCGCGGCGTCACGGGCTCCCCTTCCGCGTTCTCGGCGGCGGCTCGAACCTCGTCGTCGCGGACGAGGGAGTCGTGGCCCTCGTCGCGAGGATCGCGCTTCACGGCGTCGCGTCGCGCGAAGTGAACGGCGCGGTGGAGCTGACGGCGGCGGCCGGCGAGCCCTGGGACGACCTCGTGCGCGCGAGCGTCGAGCGCGGCTGGGCGGGGCTCGAGTGCCTGAGCGGCATCCCCGGCCTCGTCGGCGCCACGCCCATTCAGAACGTCGGGGCCTACGGTCAGGAGGTGAGCGACACGGTCACGACGGTGCGCGTTCTCGACTCGGAGGGCGGCGAGATCCGCACGCTCACCGCCGCGGAGTGCGGCTTCGGGTACCGCGACAGCCGCTTCAGGAGCGTCGAGCCGGAGCGCTGGGTCGTGCTGGCCGTCACGTACCGGCTCCGGCCCGGCGGCGCGCCCACCGTGCGCTACGCCGACGTCGAGCAACACCTGGCGGCCCGCCGGGTCGCCGTCCCGACGCTCGCGGACGTGCGCGAGACCGTGCTCGCCATCCGCCGCTCGAAATCCATGGTGCTCGATCCATGCGACCCGAACCGCCGGAGCTGTGGGTCCTTCTTCACGAACCCGATCGTCAGTGCCGCCGACTGCGCACGCGTCGAGGCCCTGGCGCGCGACCCTGCCATGCCGCGCTGGGTCCAGCCCGACGGGCGCGTGAAGCTCTCCGCCGCCTGGCTCATCGAGCGCGCCGGCTTCAGGCGCGGCGACGCCGACAGGGCCGTCGGTCTCTCCACGCGCCACACGCTCGCCGTCGTCGCGCACGAGGGCGCGCGGGCGCGCGACGTCGTCGCCTTCGCGGCGAAGCTCCAGGCCCGCGTGCTCGAGCGGTTCGGCGTCCGGCTCACGCCCGAGCCGGTCTTCTGGGGGCTCCCCGCGCTCAGGTGAGCGACCGGCGGCCCCTCGTCGCCCTCGCCCTCGCGTTCGCGGCGTGCGCGACGACGCCAGCGGCGCCCCCCGCTCTTCGCTGGGAGGCCGATCTCGAGGCCTACCGCGCCCACCGGGCGCGGCTCGCCGCCGACGTCCGGCAGGTCCTGGACGATTTCCAGGCGCTCCGTGCCGAGTCGAGCTTTCCCGGTCTCGAGGACAAGATCGCGACGCTCGCGGCGCGCGTGCGGCAGGGCGAGGAGGCCGACGACGAGCAGGCGCTCACGCGGGGACTGTGGTCGCTCTCGCTCGGCGAGCTCGGCCTCTTCCAGCGCTACCTCGCGCTCTCCAGTCGCGTCGTCGAGCTCGAGGCCGTCGACGCCGAGCTCGAGGCCGCGCGGCTCGACCTCTGGCTCCGACGGCTCACGCTCGGCCTCACCGAGGCGCCCGGCGCCGATCCGATCGAGCGGCCGGCGCCGGCGCCGTTCGCGTGCGCGCGCTACCCGGTGGGGCGCATCGAGTTCTTGAGCTGTCGCGGCCCCCTCACGCCTTGAGGAAGCGGTGGACGCCATCGGCGCCGACCTGGCGCACGACGCGGCCGTCCTCCTCGAGGAAGCGCAGGTGGGCGAGCGCCTCGCCCAGCGCGAAGGCGAGCTGGTGGGGGTCGAGCTCGCGGCGGAACAGGACGGGGACGAGCTCGGCGGCGCTCCGCGGCTCGACGAGCGCGTCCACCGCCTCGCCGAGCCGCGCCGCGTGGTGGTCGCGGAGCTGGTCGAGGCGGGTGTGGAGACCGCGGAACGGCAGGCCGTGCGACGGCAGCACGAGCGTCGCCGCGGGCAGCGGCCGGAAGCGGTCGAGCGAGTCGAGATAGAGCCGGAGCGGGTTGGCCATCGGCTGCTCCGGCCACACGCTCACGTTGGTGGTGATCTTCGGCAGGACCTGGTCGCCCGAGATCAGCACGTCGGCGGCGCGGCAGGAGAGACACGCGTGCTCCGGGGCGTGGCCGTACGCGGTCACGACCTCCCACCGCCTGCCGCCGATAGCGAGCGCGTCGCCGTCGCAGATCCGTTGAAACTCAGGGGCGAGCGTCGGCACGAGCTTCGGGTACGGGTTCAGCCGGCCTGCGAGCGCTCCGAGCGCGGCCTCCGCGCAGCCGTGGCGCCGGTAGTGCGCGAGGCGTCGCTCCAGGGTCGCCGCGTCGCGGGAGAGCCACGCCCACTGGGCGTAGAGCCACTCGGCCTGTGTGCACCAGAGCCCCGCCCGCCAGCGCTCGGTGAGCCAGCCCGCGTTCCCCATGTGGTCGGGATGGAAGTGGGTGACGACGACGCGCGTGAGCGGGCGGCCGCCGAGCGTCTCGGTGAACACGCGCTCCCACAGGGCGCGCGTCTCCTCGAGCCCGATCCCCGTGTCCACGGCCGTCCACCCCGCGCCGTCCTCGAGGAGCCACAGGTTGATGTGGTCCAGCCGGAAGGGGAGCGGCATGCGGAGCCACTTGATGCCTGGGAGAACGTCGACGACCGTCCCGGGGCGGGGCGGCTCGGTCCACGGATGGTCGAGGCCCATGAACCCAGTCTACGCTACGCGCGCGGCTTCACCCACGTCTCCGACCAGGCCAAGCACGCGCTCGATCCCTGACGGTCGCCGCGCATCTCCGGCCAGGGCCGGCCGGTCGCGAAGCGCCCGTTCAGCTCGACCTCGGCCCCGCGCGCGGGGAAGAACGTGCTGAAGACGCCGAGCGGGCGGTTGTTGAAGCCGGGCGGCATGGTGAGGACGAAGGGCTCGATGCAGTCGTACCATGTGAGACGCATCCGGTCGGTGGCGGAGGCGATCGTTTCGACGACGGTCGAGCGTGGGTCGCCCGCGCGGCCGAACTCGGCCGCGACCACCGGCAGGCTGGCGTCGGCGAACGCGGGGAAGAGCAACGCCTCGATCGTCCGTTGGAGCCAGCGGGTCACCGCGAGGTTGTCGCCGTAGATCCGCACCTGGCCGCCCGTCAGCTCGCCCTGGGCGAAGAGCGCGTGGCCCGTCCCCGCGGGGCACCAGAGCACGCGCCAGTGGCTGAAGCGATCGGACGGGGTCTTACCGCCGTCGTGGCTCAGGCGGACGAACGAGTTCTCGCCGGTCATCAGGACGTTGTTGGGATCGACGGGCGGGGTCACGTCGCGGCGACCTCCACGCGCGCGTCGTTGAAGCACGCGCCCTCCGAGATGTCCGCGTGGTGCGCCGGGCAGAGCGCCGATACGGTCTGGCCGTTGTCGCTGGTGGCGAGCCAGGCGCCCTTGAGCGTCGCGACGACGCCGCGCGGTACCGCATCGCTGACCCTGAGCGGCAGGTGGATCTCGCCGAGGTCGTTCCACACGCGGACGCGCACTCCGTCTCGGAGGCCGCGGGCGCGAGCGTCGTCGGGGTGCATCTCGAGCGGGGGTATACCGTCGGCCACGTGGAGCCCGCCGAACGTGGAGGTGATGCGGCGGTCGGACGCCGGCGAGATCAGGGTCAGCGAGTACCGTGACTCGACGGGCCGCCAGCTCGGCAGTCGCGCGTCGTACTTTCGCTCGAGGTACGCGGACGCGAGCTCCACCCGTCCCGACGGCGTCTTCGGGAAGACGTTCTTGAAGAGGATCGCATCCTCGCCCTCGACCGTCATCGCGAGCGCGCGCTCGGTGGGGAGCCGGCTCGGCCGTACCCCCGCGAGGCGTGGGTCGTCGGGGTCGAGGGCATCGTCCATCAGCTCGGCGTCGCTCGCGCGGAAGACCGGGTCGGTGAAGCCGAAGCGCGCCGCGAGCCGGCGGAAGATCTCGGTGTTCGGGAGCGCCTCGTTCTGGGGCGGGATCACGGGCTCGGCGCGCTGGAGCCAGTGCTGGCCGTACGCCGGGTAGAGGTCGGCGTGCTCGAAGTGGCTCGCCGCGGGCAGGACCACGTCCGCGTATTTCATGCTGTCGGTCATCACGACGTCGGCGCCCACGACGAAGAGATCGTCGCGCGCGAGCCCCCGCCGGAGCCGGTTCGCGTCTGGGTGGACGACGACGGGGTTGTGGTTGTAGATGAACACCGCCTTGATCGGCGGGGCCAGCGATGCGTCGAGCAGGTGGCGCCCGACGTCGATGATGTTGAGCGTGCGCGTGCCCGCCGGCACGAGGTCCGGCCGCGCGAGCCGCCCGGGCGTCTTCGGGAACGCGAAGGACGCGCCGTTGACGAGCCCGCCGCCCGGCACGCCGAACTTCCCGGCGAGCGCCGGCAGCGCGAAGATCGCTCGGATCCCGCTGCCGCCGTTCTGGTTGCGCTCGAGCCCGTTGCCCACGCTGATCGCCGCGGGGGCGAGCGTGTGGTACCACTCGGCGAGCGTCTCGACGTCGCCCCGGTCAACACCGCAGATGCGCGCGGCATCGGCCGAGCTGAAACGACGCGCGAGCGCCATGAACTCGTCGACGCCCTCCACGTGGCGCCCGACGAACGCGCGGTCGATCCCGCCGCGGCGCTCGAGCTCGGCGGCGACCGCCCAGGCCAGCACCACGTCCGTCCCCGGCCGGAGCGCCAGGTGGAGGTCGGCGCGCCGGGCGATCACGGTCCGCCGCGGGTCGACGACGACGAGCCTCGCGCCCGCCTTCCGCGCGCGGTTGATCCAGGGCATGAGGTGGAGGTTCGACCAGGTGACGTTGTTGCCCCAGACGACGATGAGCCGGGCGTCGGCGACCTGCTCGGGCCGAATGCCAGGGACCGGGCCGAAGGTTCCGACCCACGCCTCGGTGCGGATCCCGCCGCAGAGCGGTCGCCGATCGAGGAGGCTCGCGCCCAGCTTGTGGAAGAACCGGAGGTCCATCGAGCCGCCGGCGAGCATGCCATGCGGGCCCGCGTAGTTGAGGGGCAGAATCGCTCCCGGGCCGTGGGCGGCGATCACCGCGGTGAACCGGGCGTGGATCAGGTCGAGCGCCTGGGACCATGTGATAGGCTCGAAGCGCCCCTCGCCTCGATCGCCTACGCGCCGGAGTGGCGTGCGGAGGCGTCCGGCCCCGTGGACGAACGCCGGGTATTCCTGCGGGACCTTCGCGCAGAGCACGCCGTCCGTGTACGGGTTGGCGTGCGAGCCGCGAATCCCGACGACGCGGTCGTCCTCGACCGTGACCGTGAGGCTGCAGGTGTCGGGGCAATCGAGCGGGCAGACGCTTGGTCGTTCGACGCTCATGGCCGCCATCGTACTAGAATCGACCGTCATCGCGGAAGGGGGAACGCGACCGTGCTGCTCCAGGGAATCCGCGTGGTCGAGGCGGCCTCGATGGTGCTCGTGCCGTCGGCCGCCGCTATCCTCGCCGACTTCGGCGCCGAGGTCGTCAAGGTGGAGCCGCCCGAGGGGGACTACAACCGGAAGATGCACGAGCTCCCCACGCTGCCTCAGTCGGAAACGCCCTACTGCTTCCTGGTGGACAGCCGCTCGAAGCGGTCGATCGTGCTCGATGCGAAGTCGGCCGATGGCGTCGCGATCCTCCACAAGCTCGTGAGCACGTCCGACGTGTTCCTGACCAACTACCGTTCGCCGGCCCTCGAAAGGCTCAGGCTCCGCTGGGACGACCTGGCCCCGCTCAACCCGCGCCTGGTCTACGCGAGCGCCTCGGCGTTCGGCGAGGCGGGGCCGGAGGCGGACAAGCCCGGCTACGACACCGTGGTCTACTGGGCGCGCTCGGGGCTCGAGTCGAGCCTCTTGACGCCCGAGGGGACGCTGGGCCAGCTCGCCGGGGGCGCGGGCGATCACCCGACCGCGCTCGCGCTCTTCGGCGCCGTCGCGCTCGCCCTCTTCGCGCGCGAGCGCACGGGACGCGGCCTGAAGGTCGGGACCTCGCTCCTCGCCGCCGGCGCCTGGGCGAACTCCTGGAACATCCAGGCCCAGCTCTGCGGCGCCACGTTCCCGCCCAAGCTCCCGCGCTCGCAGGCGCGGACCTTCGGCGTCTACTACAGGACGCGCGACAGCCGGATGCTCAAGTTCGCCCTCGTGAACCCGGAAAAGCTCTGGGCGCCCTTCTGCCACGCGGTGGGTCGTCCGGACTTGGTGAACGACCCGCGCTTCGCCGAGGCGGGTGCACGCCGCGCCCACGTCCAGGAGCTGATCGCGATCCTCGACCAGATCTTCGCGACGGAGGACGCGGCGCACTGGAAGGCGCGGCTCGAGGCGCACGACATCCCGTTCGCCGTCCTCCCCACGTACGCGGAAGTGGCGGGCGATCCGCAGATGCGCGCCAGCGGCGTGCTCGTCGACCTCGATCATCCGCGCTTCGGCCGGCTCGCGACCGTGGACAGCCCGATCAGCGTCGCGGGCGTCCCGAAGGCGCCGCCGCGCGCGGCGCCCGACCTCGGCGCGCACACGCGCGAGGTGCTCGGCGGCCTCGGCTACACGGAGCGCCAGATCCGGGACTTCCTCGCCCGGGGCGTCGCCGTCCAGGGATGAGCGTGACCGGCGCTGTCGACTGGGACCAGTGGCTCCGGCGCTGGGACGCCCAGCAGACCGTCTATCTCCCCGACCGCGAGAGCCGCTTCGACGCGATGCTCGACGTCGTGCAGGCGCTGTTGCCCGAGACGCTCGTCGCGCTCGACCTGGCCTCGGGCCCAGGCTCGCTGAGCCAGCGTTTGCTGCGACGCTTGCCCAAGGCACGGTGTATCGCCGTCGACCTCGATCCCGTGCTGCTTGCGATGGGCCGGGCGGTGCTCGGCAACTTCGGCCGGCGGCTCGCCTGGGTCGAGGCCGATCTGCGCGACCGCGCGTGGGCGGAGCGCCTCGGCGTACGCGAGGTCGACGCTGTGCTCACGACGACCGCGCTCCACTGGCTCGAGCCAGACGACGTGCGGGCGCTCTGCACGACGCTCGCACAGCTCGTCAGGCCCGGCGGCGTCGTCCTCAACGGCGACCACCTGGCCTTCCCACTCCACCTGCCGACGCTCCAGCAGGCGGCGCGGACCCTCAAGGGACGCCGCCTCGAGGAGCGGCGGACGGCCCCGGGCGCCGAGGACTGGGATCAATGGTGGGCCGCGATCGAGGCGGTGCCGGCGCTCCGGGAGCTCTGCGCCGAGCGCAAGCGCCGCTTCGCGTGGCGCGAGAAGAACGACACGCCGCCGCCGCTCGAGCTCTACGAGCAGGCGCTCGCGGACGCCGGCTTCCGCGAGGTCGGCGTGATCTGGCAGAACATGGACAATCGCGTCCTCATGGCGGTCCGGTAGCGCCGGCGACGGACGGCCCCCGCATTCGGTTTGTCAAGCCGGCCATCCGTGGTGTAGCATCCTCGCGCGCTGAAAATGTTGATCCGCTCGTTCGTGCTCCTCGTGCTGGGCCTCGCGGGCCTGGCGTCTGCGGCCGCCGCCGGCGACGTCATTCTGCTCGCGCCGATGGAGATCAGGGCGTCGCCGCAACCGCTCGTGCCGCCCGCCTACCGGAAGACGCCGCTGCCGGCGTACCCGGCGGCGGCGCGCGCCGAGCGGCTCGAGGGCCTCGTCGTCCTCGCCGTCCTCGTCGGCGCGAACGGCCGCGTCGTGGACGTGAGCGTCGCGTCCTCCTCGGGTCATACGGTCCTCGACCAGGCCGCGGCCGGTGCCGTGAAGACCTGGACGTTCGCGCCAGCCCACCGGGGCGCACGGGCGGTCGAGAGTGTGGTGGAGGTCCCCGTGAAGTTCGCGCTGAGCCGTGAGTGACCGTGCACCCGACGATCGTGGCGCTCGCCCTCCTCCTGGTCGCGTCGTCTGCCGCGGCGCAGGAGAGCCCGGCCCCCACCCGACTCGAGCCCGTGGTCGTCACGCCGACACGGCTCGAGCAGCAGGCGGGCGACGCACCCGCCAGCGTGACGGTCATCACCCGCGAGGACGTGCGCCAGTCCGCGAGCCAGACCGTGGACGATCTCCTCCGCCAGGTGCCCGGCTTCAGCCTGTTCCGGCGCACGTCGAGCGTCGTCGGTCACCCCACAACGCAGGGCCTGTCGCTCCGCGGCATCGGCCCGAGCGGTACGAGCCGCGCCCTCGTGCTGCTCGACGGTGTCCCGATCAACGACCCGTTCGGGGGCTGGGTGTACTGGAACCGCATCCCCCTCCAGGCCATCGAGCAGATCGAGGTCGTCCATGGCGGCGGATCGAGCGTGTGGGGCAACTACGCGCTGGGCGGCGTCGTGCACGTCCTCACCCGACGACCCGTCGAGCGCGCGGCCTTCTTCGAGGCTAGCTACGGGAGCTACGACACTCGCAACTTCGATCTCCTGCTGACCGAGGCGAAGGGCCCCTTTCGCCTTTCGCTCGAGGGCAACTACTTCGACACCGGCGGCTACCCGATCGTCAAGGAGTCCCGGCGCGGCGCGATCGACATCGACGCGACCTCGCGCCGCTCGACATTCAACGGCCGGGTCGAGCTCGTCGACTCGCCCGACCTCTCGCTGTTCGCCAGCGGCAACTACTTCGACGAGGACCGCGGCAACGGCACGCCGCTCCAGTTCAACCGCACCGGCTCCGGCGCGTTCGCGACCGGCGGCCGTCTGCGCGCGGGCGATTTTGGCGATCTGGCCGCCGCCGTCTACGGCCACTTCCAGGAGTTCCGGAGCACGTTCTCCACCCAGGCGGCCGATCGCAACTCAGAGATCCTCGTGCTCGACCAGACGGTCCCCTCCACCTCGGCGGGTGGCTACCTCCAGTGGAGCCGCCGTTTCGGTGCGCACCTGGTGGCGAGCGGCGGCGACATCCGCTGGGTCGACGGCGAGACGGAGGAGAAGGTCTACAACGGCGTGGGCGGCGCGTTTCTTCGCACGCGCATCGCCGGCGGCGAGCAGCTCCTCGGCGGTGTCTACCTTCAAGATGTGTACACGCCGGATCCCGCCTGGGAGCTGGTCGGGGGGATCCGCGGCGACTACTGGGAGAGCTATCACGGCACCCGGCGTGACACGCCGCCGCCGGCCGGGAGCGGCATCCCCCCGAGCCAGACGTTCGCCGACATCGATCGCATCCTCGCGAGCCCGCGGATCGCTGCGCTCTTCCACGCGACGTCGTCCACGGACGTGCGCGCGTCCGCGTATCAGGGCTTCCGCGTACCGACGATCAACGAGCTCTACCGCGTCTTCCGCGTGCGCAACGACGTCACCGTCGCCAACGAGCACCTGCGTCCCGAGCGCCTCACCGGGGGCGAGCTGGGCGTCCAGCAGCGCTGGGGGCCCCTCGAGGCGCGCGTGACGGCGTTCTGGAACGAGGTACGTGACCTCGTGGCGAACGTCACCCTGGCGGCTCCCCTGCCGGACTGCCCGACGGGCACGACCTGCCGCCAGCGCCAGAACCTCGACCTCGCGCGCATCCGCGGGTTCGAGAGCGAGCTCGAGCTCCGCCCGACGCGCGAGTGGCGTCTCCTCGCGAGCTACCTCTTCAGCGACGCGCGGGTCGTCGAGGCGGCACAGCAGCCGACCCTCGAGGGCCGGCGCCTCGCCCAGGTCCCCGAGCACAACGTCACGCTCGGCGTCCGCTACGCCCACCCGGCGATCGCCACCGTCTCGGCGACGGCCCGGTACGTCGGCGGCCAGTTCGAGGACGACCAGAACACGCTGCCGCTCGGCGGCTACGTCGTCCTGGACGTCTTCGTCTCGCGCGCGCTCGCCAGGTGGGCCGAGGCCTTCGTCGGCGTCGAGAACCTCTTCGACCAGACGTACGCGACCGGCCGCACGAGCGAAGGCGTCGTCTCGATCGGCGCGCCGCGACTGGTGCACGGCGGCCTCCGTCTCGTGTTTTAGTACAATCGGAGACCGATGAAGACCCGCGACCTGCACGTCGAGTCGATCCGGCCCCTGCTCCCGCCAGCGATCCTGCTCGAGGAGCTGCCGCTCGACGAGCGGGGCTCACTCGTCGTCGGCCGCGCCCGCGAGGAGGTCATTCGCGTCCTGAGTGGCGAGGACGACCGCCTGCTGGTCGTCGTCGGCCCTTGCTCCATCCACGACCCGGTGGCCGGGCTCGACTACGCGCACCGCCTGAAGCGGGTGGCCGACGAGCTCGGCCGCGACCTCCGCGTCGTGATGCGCGTCTACTTCGAGAAGCCGCGCACGACGGTCGGCTGGAAGGGGCTCCTCAACGATCCGCACCTCGACGGCTCCTTCGCCATCAACGAGGGCCTCCGCCTCGCGCGTCGGCTCCTGCTCGACCTGGTCGAGCTCGGCCTCCCCTCGGGCTCGGAGTTCCTCGATCCGATCACGCCGCAGTTCACCTCGGACCTCGTCACCTGGGGGGCGATCGGGGCACGCACGACGGAGAGCCAGGTCCACCGCGAGCTCGCCTCCGGCCTCTCGATGCCCGTGGGCTTCAAGAACGGCACGGACGGTGGCGTCCAGATCGCGATCGACGCCGTGCGCGCGGCGGCCCACCCGCACCGTTTCCTGGGCGTCACCGAGCAGGGCCTGGCAGGGATCGTCTCGACCCGTGGTAACCCCGACTGCCACGTCATCCTGCGCGGCGGCGTCAACGGCACGAACTACGACACGATCAGCGTGCAGAAGACGCTCGCGGCGCTCCGCGACGCCGGGCTCCCGCCGCGGCTCATGATCGACACGAGCCACGGCAACAGCGACAAGGACTACCGGCGCCAGCCCGTGGTCGCGGGCGAGATCGCCGCCCAGATCGCCCAGGGCGAGGCCGGAATCGTCGGCGTGATGATGGAATCGTTCATTGTGGACGGGCGCCAGGATCTCAAGGACCCCAAACGCCTCACGTACGGGCAGTCCATCACCGACGCCTGCATCGGTTGGGAGATGACGGTGCCGGTCCTCCGCGACTTCGCCGCGGCCGTGCGGGCGCGCCGCTCCGCACGCGCCTGACGGGCTCCGCGCTGGACTGCGCGACGACCGGGGGCGCCCGGCCGATCCACGAGCCGGTCGAGCCGTTCGTCTTTAGGCGGGCGTGACGTTCGCGGCCGCCCGGAGGTCGCCCGGGGCGATGCGCCGCTCGATCCGCGGATTTCGGAGGTCGACGGTGACGCGGAGCGCGTGGAGCCCGTGCACGCCCTGGAGCTCGTCCAGCTCGACGTCCTCGACCTCGCGGGTGAGGTAGCCGAGGTTCTGGAGGTACTCGATGTAGCCGCGGTACTCGTTGGCCTCGGCGCGCTGCGCGTAGACGATCGCGATCTTCCCGGGCTGCGTCAAGCGCTCGTTCGCACCTTTGATCAGCGCCTTGTCGATCCGCTTCTTGACGATCTCGTAGCGGATGTCGTAGGCGCCATCCACGTCGAATCGCTTTTCGTCGAACCGGAACCGGATCGAGAGCGGCGCGTGCTGGACGAGGACGAGGTGGGTCGCCTCGAGCGGCACCGGGAGCTGGTCACGCAGCTGGTGGGTCCGCAGCGCGATACCGCAGGTGACCATGAGCTGCCAGAGCCGGAGGCTCTTGAGGTAGAGCGGATCGAAGCGGCCGTCCTCGACGAGCGAGGCGCCGACGTACATCTGGTAGTCGACGCCGTCGGTCTTCTGCTTCTCGAAGTAGTGCGGAAACATCCCCTGAGCCGCCTGCTCCTCGAGGTCGAGGTACGCGGAGATCGTGTCGGCGATCCGCGTCACGCTCTCCTCGAACAGCTTTCGCCGCGCGTAGACCGTGCCGAAGCGCGGGTCGAGCGCGGCGCGATAGGCTTCGATCCGCTCCCGGACCGCCGGGCCGAACCCCTGGAGATGATCGAAGAGGCGCTCGACGTCGGCCCGGAGGAACGAGACAACGCCGACCTCGTCGCCCGAATTCAGGTTCTTCTCGATCTTGGCCGTGTGCTTGTTCACCCGGTAGAGCAGCTCGTCGAGCGCGGGCAGCCGCTTCGCCGTGTGGGCGGCCTGGACCACGTCCCGCCCGAGCCGGAGCTGCGTCAGCACGTCGGCCTGGATCGCGAGGCTGCGCTCGATCGAGGAGCCGCGGATGTCCGAGAGGGCGTAGAGGGGGTGGACGCGCTCGAAGACGATCGGCTCGAGCTCGCCGCCGGCCTCGGCGCCCGTGGCGTGGCGCTCGATGGACGTGAGCACCGCCTTGCGGAAACGCCACTCCACGACGGGGTGGATGGCCGTGCACTTCTCCTTGATGAGCGCCTGGATCCGGGTGTTCAGCTCCTCCATGCTCCGCTGCACGGCCATCGAGAAGAGGGGCAGGACCTCGTGAAGCTTTGGCAGGTGCGTCACGTTCAGATCGCCGGGATGGGGCGATTCGAGCTCGAAGGTCCCGATGACCCTGTCCTGGTAGAGGAGCGGCGCGACGACGAGGTTGCGGGCCCCGCTCTGGATGATCTCATCGTCGACGGCGGTCCGGTCTGGCATCGCGGTGAGGTCGTGGATGACGAGCGGGCTCCCCTGGCGCACCGCGCGCTCGTAGACGGAGCCCTTGAACTCCTCCTTCGTGTGGTGCCGGGAGTCCGCGAAGATGCACGCGTGCTCGTTCTTGGCGCCGTAGTTCAGGATGAGCACCTGATCGCCGTTCAGTGCGGCGAGGCCGAAGCGCAGCTCGGGGCGGCGGAAGAGCGTCCGGAGCTTTTGCTGGAGCGCGAGGAAGCGCGCGTTCGAGACGATCGACTCCTTGTCGATCAGGTCCCGCTTGAGCGACGACAGCACCTCCTGGTCGGTCACCTCGACCGCCTTGAGGATCGTGAAGCCTCGGAAGACGAACTTCTCCGGCGGCAGGATCGCGAGCAAGAAGTCACGGTCCAGCAGGTTCCCGTGGAGACGCCGCCTGTCCTCGTCGGTGAGCGGCGGGGTCGGGCCGACGGGCACGACCTCGACGAATCGCAGGTCGAACTGCGCCTTGAAATGACGATCGAGCCCGGTGTCGGGATCGGCCACCGAGAAGATGAACGAGTAGTCGAGGTCCAGGTCGATGGAGTAGACGCGCGCCAGCACGAGCGCGTAGGCGCGGAGGAGCCGCATCGCATTCAGGGTCGACGGCTCGATATTCATCCGACCGCGGAAGGTGCCGTCCTCGGCGAGGAACAGCTGTTGGAACGGCGGCGTGGCGTAGAAGCCCCTGAGCTGGAACGGCGCGATCGCGGCGCCGTACTCCCGGTCGAGGACCGCCGCCGGGAAGACGGCGGCCATCAGCACATCCACGAACTTCCGATGGCGATCGATGACCGAGGGGTCCGTCATCGGAGCCAGGAGTTCTGGCGCCGCTTCGGTCGCCTCGCGAATGGTCCGGGCGAACGTGCCCTCGAGCGACTTGTCGTCACCGAAGGTCCGTGCCCAAAAGGCAAACAGCGGCGCCAGGCTCAGCTCGGTCCGGAATGGAATCGGCTTGATCTCAACGCTGACCGTCACGTCGAGACCGGCCGCACCCGTGGAGACGTTCTTCGTCATGTTCGCCATGGCCCTCATTGTAGCAGCCGCCGCTAG